>Ga0326728_10010292_pt1 | contig 21995 bp, 17 predicted proteins | sample MB3enrmetagenome_FD_207602 | JGI IMG/M metagenome (GOLD analysis project Ga0326728, IMG submission 207602) | Lab enriched peat soil microbial communities from McLean, Ithaca, NY, United States - MB31MN | ecosystem: Environmental > Terrestrial > Soil > Wetlands > Peat | place: USA: New York... | reverse complement strand
AATCTCGCCCACCACCAGAAAATTCCAAACTCCCAGCCGCCCCGGCGAGGCGGAGGACGTTCGCCCGCCCGCCTTCAGCGCGTCGTTGACATCCGCGCGGCCGACAAACAGCGCCGGAATCAGCCCGAATGCCAGCGCCGCGGCGGCCGAAACCAGCAGCGCGAAGACCAGCGCGTGGCTGTCCACGCCAATCGCCGGCCGCAAGATCTCGGCGCCGCCTTCCGGCAGCGGAAGCGTCTGCGGCAAAATCGCGTTCAGCAGGTCGACGCCCCAACTCGCCAGGTAAACTCCCAGCGCGCCTCCCAACAGGCTCAACAGCAGGCTCTCGCTCAGGATCTGCGCCATCAGACGACCCCGCCGCGCGCCCAATGCCGCGCGGATCGCCATCTCCTTGCGGCGGCCGATCACCCGCGCCAGCAGCAGACTCGCCACGTTCACACAGGCCAGCAGCATTAACAGACCGACTGCGCCCAGCAGCAGCAGGAGCGCCGGCTTGATGTTCTCGAACAGCGCCTGTTTCATCCCCACCACCGCCACATCCCAATTGGCCAGCCTGGGCGTCTGCGAATCGATGCGGCGCGCGATGGCGCTCAATTCGGACTGCGCCTGCGCGATACTGACGCTCGGCTTCAGCCGTGCGAAGACGCCGAAGTCATGCGCCACTCGCTCCTTGCCGCGCAGCTGCGCAGTCGGCCAGGGAACGTACAGGTCGGCGGGCAGAGGCGCCCAGAATTCCGCTGACAGCACTCCGATCACGGTGTACGGCTCGCTGTTCAGAATGAACGTTTTTCCGATTACTTTCTGGTCCGACGCGAAGCGCCGCTTCCAATACCCGTTGGTGAGCACCGCCACCGGGAAGCGCGCCTGCCCGGCTCCTTCGGCAGCCGTGAAGTCGCGCCCCAGGACCGTGTGCGCGCCCAGCATCGACAGGAAATTCGTGGTCACCCGCAGACCCGTGACCTGTTCCGGTTCGCCCCCACTCGTGACTGTGCCGGTGCCGACCTCGAGCAAGCCCATCTCCTCGAACGACGTGCTCTGCTCCTGCCAGTCGAGGAAATTGGGGCCGGACGGACCCTCGCGCTGGATACCGTCCTTCAGATCCGTCTCCCAAATCACCACCATCCGGTCGGAACCGGGAAACGGCAAGGGACGTAGCAGCACCGAATTGACGACGCTGAAAATCGCGGTATTCGCTCCGATGCCGAGCCCCAGAACCAGCAGCGCCACCAGCGTAAATCCGGGCATCTTCCTCAAAGCCCGGAAAGCGTATCGAAGATCCCGCAGCACGCTGATCATAACAAGAGGTCTTGCAAGCCGAGGTCCGCATTCCAACGGGCGCAAGTAGTTGAAAACGTTAATTCACGCGGAGCGCGTGTGTTCGCTCCTGGGAATTAACCGTTGCGATGGTGCTCGATTTCGTGCTCGGCGATCAACTGGCGAAGCATGCCTTCCAACTCGGCCACCCTGCGCGCCAAGTCGTCGATGGCCGCACCTTCCGGGTCCGGGAGGCGTCCGTGCTCCAGCGGGCCGCCCTCCGCACGCACGCGCACCACGCGCCCCGGAACGCCCACCACGGTAGAATTATCGGGCACCGCGTAGACCACCACCGAACCCGCTCCAATCTTGACGTTGTCGCCGATCCGGATGTTGCCGAGCACCTTGGCGCCAGTCCCTACCACCACGCGATTTCCCAGTGTGGGATGGCGCTTGCCCTTCTCGCCGCCCGTACCGCCCAGCGTGACACCCTGATAAAGCAGCACGTCATCGCCGATTTCGGCAGTCTCGCCGATCACCACTCCCATGCCGTGGTCGATAAAAAAACGCCGCCCGATGGTGGCCCCAGGGTGAATTTCAATCCCCGTGAGGAAGCGGCTGATCTGCGAAATCACCCGCGGCAGCAGCGGCACTCCCCAGCGATACAACCTGTGGGCTGCGCGGTGCGCTAAAACGGCATGAAAGCCGGGATAGCAGAGCAGCACCTCGATCACACTCTTCGCCGCCGGGTCCTCCCGGAAAATGGTCTCGACCTGTTCCCTGATGGTTCGCAACATGCGCGGTTCCTTATCGGATGACGGGCGGAGGGGACTGGATTCCTAGTGCGCCTCGGGCCGGTCGCTCTCGATCGCCGGCGGTTTGGCTCCGGCCGGGATCGGGGCCAGCATGTCTTCCTTCCGCTTGATCAGCGTGGAAGTGTTGTAGCTGGCGGCCTCAAAGCCATGGCCGTGCGTAATGGCATCCGTGGGGCAGGCTTCCACGCAGTATCCGCAGAAGATGCAGCGGTTGTAATCGATGTTGTAAACGCTGGCGTAGCGCTCGCCGCCGGAGATGCGGACCTTATCGGTGTTCTCGGCAGCCTCGATGTAGATGCAATTGGCGGGACAGGCGGCCGCGCACAGAAAGCAGGCCACGCATTTTTCCATGCCGTTGGCATCGCGCTGCAGCACGTGGACGCCGCGAAAACGCTCTTCGAACTTGGCCGGCTCGTCAGGATAATACTCCGTCACCGTCGGGGACATCATCTCCTTGAAGGTGACACTCATCCCCTTGGCGATCGCGCCCGCGGCGCCCAGAATTTCTTCGATGGTATTGGCCATGCGGTTCTTGGCTTTATTCTATCGTGGCAACCCGCCGGGCGCCTAATTCCGTGACCCTCAGCCGGCCTTCCATTCCGGCACGTATTCCCCCGGCCGGAACAGGTTGGCGAGCGCCGGCGCGGCCAAACTCTCCATTTCGCGCTTGCGCCAGCCTTCGATCACGTTGGCGATTTTACCTCCCGGTTCCACCAGAAACATGGTGGGAACGCTGGATATTCCATATTCGTTGCTGGCCGGAAATGCGTTGTCCTCGCTGTCCAGAAGGGTGGGAAACGTCACGCCGAATTCCTCGTTGAACTCGCGCGTATCGGCGGCATCGTTCTGCGAGATCCCAAAGATGCGCACCGCTCCCGCCGCGTGAATCCGTTCGAGGAAGGGGAACGTCATCTGGCAAACCGGACAGGAAATCTTGAAGAACGCCAGCAGCGCCGGCCCGCCGGCTAGAATTTCCTTGAGAGTCGTCGACCCGCCGCCCAATCGCTCCAGCCGGAACCCGGGTGCAAGCCTGCCGGGCTCCAAGAGTCGATGTTGTCCGCTCGCCGCCATACAGAAAGTTTACGACAATCCGACGGGGCGCGGACTTCAGAGGGACTTGCGACATTCCGCCAACCGCTTGCCGCCCTTAAGAGCCGGGCCCAGAGGGCACCCCGCGAGGGAGCGGTGCTTTTCGCCGACTCAGCGGGCACTCTTGCCGGCGTTCTCGCAAAAAACCAATTTAGTTTCCAGCTACCAGGTCGAATCCCTTCGCCTTTCAGGCGAACAGCTTTCAGCAGGTTTCACCTTCGGGTGGGGCGGACCCCCAGGTCCGCGCGGGTCCCCCTGGACCCGGTCTATGCCAAGGGCACAAATTCTCCGTTACCGAACAAGCCGACGGGGGCGTCGGCCGCGGACCAGGGGGTCCGCCCCACTTTACGCGAGCCGCCGCGGACTTCCGGCGACTTTCAGTCGCAAGCCGAACCTACCGGCTTGAGCCGGTAGTCGTTTAGCCACAGATGAACACGGATAAGAAAGAGCTTGGTTTCATCTTGTTATCCGTGTGAATCCGTGTCCATCCGTGGCCCATCATGTTTTGCCGCAGGACTCAAAATGTCAGCTTCAAAGCGAACTGCACCAGGCGCGGATTATTGACCGTGTAATTAATCACGGAGAACGTCGAGGGCGAATTGAAGTCGGCGCCGGCCGCGTTGCCGCCAGGGGCGCCGAATTGCGGATGGTTCAACAAGTTGAAAAACTCCGTCCGGAAGTCCACCCGCATCCCTTCACGCGGCACAAAGTGCTTGATGACGGAGAAGTCGGTGTTCACAAATTTGGGACCGGAAAGGGGCGTCCGGTTGGCGTTTCCGAGTTCGCCGGGCGCCGGCTGCGCGAAGCAGTTCGGGTTGAACCACTCCGACAACGTGGGATGGCTCAATACCGGATTGCAGATTTGATCGGGACGAATCTGCGAGACGTCATTGGTATTTTCCAGTCCGGCCCCGGATGAGTTATTGGTATCGATAATAAATACCGGGAAGCCCGAGGTGGCCTTCTCGATTACCGTCAACTCCCAGTTTCCCAGGATGGCGTTGGCCGCACCGCTCCAGCTGCTTCCCCATTTCTTGCCCTTGCCGAACGGCAAGTCGTAAATAACGCTGGCCGTGAAGTTGTGATTCACGTTGATCTGCGAGAGGCCCCAGTCGAGAGTCTGCCAGTTCGGAAGGGGAAAGTAAGTGGCCCCGATCACACTCCCCAAACCGTCCGTGAAGCCCGTATCGTATGCCCGCGAGTATGTGTACCCAATCAGCGCATAAATGCCGTGCCGCGCGCTCTTGGTCTCGGCTTTGAGCTGCAGCGAATTGTAACTCGCCTTCCCGGCGTCATAAATATTGTCGATGGTGGAATACGCGAACGCGGGATAGGGCACGCCGAACGCGGCGCCGTTCGGACCGCATCCCAAGGTGTATCCGGGGGTGGTTCCGCAGGCGGAGGGCGATCCTACGTTGATGTTATTGCCGAACTCCAGAAGGTGGGAACTGCGCGAACCGGCATATCCGGCCGTGAGCACGATGTGTCCAGGCACCTCCTCTTCCATATTCACGTTGAACTGATGAATTCTGCCCTGCTTGAAGTTGGTGTCCTGCGCCAGAATCGTCCCCGTGAAATCCGCCGGGTTGGGAGGAGCCGTAAACGTTGGAAATCCATCGGAGAGGCTGATAGCCGAGGGCGCCAAACCGTAGCGCGTGGCGCAAGCGGCGGTGGCAAAGGTGCAATTGCCGCCGAATGCGAAAGCGTCCGACTCCGCGTAGTACGGCGGATTTTGCCAGAGTCCCTGCGCGCCCTGATTCCAGGAGGAATCGTGGAAGATCGCGTAGCCGCCGCGAACCACGGTATTGCCTCGCCCGAACGGCTTCCATGCGAAACCAAGCCGCGGCTCCAGTGCGGTGTAATCCATCTTGATGCCGGCGCCGGCGCCGGCATTCTGGCCCGCAACCAGGAACGTTCCCGTGGCGGGGTCGAAGTCCGACTGGCGATTGCCCACTTCCGTGACGGGCGTCACCAGGGCCCACGCGAAACCAAGGTTCAATGTGAGGTTCTTATTCACCCGCCAATCGTCTTGCACGAACGGGCGGTACAGTTTCCAGCGGCGCCCGGTGTTGCCGCCATCGAACTCCTGGTCGTGGATTGCCAGGCTGGTCAGCCCCGTCAGAAGGTCGGCGGCCGGGTCGCCCGTCCACAGCCCGCTGACCACCCAGAACCCGTTGGGGAAGCCCACCGCCACGGTATTCAACTGATTGGCGCGAACCGAGAAGCCCACTCGAATGTCGTGGCGGCCGCGCACGATGTCGAGCGAATCGGAGGCCGTCCACACGTTGGTTCCGCCCACGAACGGTGTGTAGCCGCGATCGCCCAACGACCAGTACGCGCCTTCCATTTCCACCGACGTCAAACCGGAACTTCCGCCTCCCAGGTCGGCGCCGGGGATTCCGAGCGATTGGGCTGCGAAGCTGCCCGTCCCCTGCGAGGTGATGTAATCGAAAATGCGGTTGAAGCCGGCGCTGAACTGATTCACCAGCGCGGGCGAAAAAATATGCGTCTCCGAGATCGCCGCGTTGCGGGCATGATTGATGATGCCCTGATTGCTGGCAAATGGCCCTTGCTCGGCAAAACCCGGGGCGCCGCCGGGAACGTAAGACGTCGCCTGGTCGTAGCTGAAGCGCGCGAACATAGTGTCCTTCGAGGAGAAGTTCTCGTCCATGCGGAAATCGAACTTGGTCTCGTTCAGCTTCCTCACCGGTTCGCTCACGTAGTTGTAGCCCAGCGCGGGATTGTCGGCATTGGGCAGCGGATATAAGTTCATCAACTTCTGGCCGATCGGGTTGATCAGCCCCTGCGGAATCTTGTTGCAAGCTGTGCCGTTTGCCTGGCTCCCGTCCGCGGCGGCTGGAAGCGCGTTGCCCGCGCTGTCGCACATGAATGGCACCGAAACCGGATTCCCGTTCACTACCTGGGTGGCCCACGGATTCACCAACGCGATGGTGTTTGGCTGGCCGAAGGCGTCCTTGGAGAAGTCGCCGGTGCGCTGCGCCACCGAGGGAACCACCCCCGTAAACGGAATCCCGTGGCGCTGATCTTTTTGCTCCACATCGGCGAAGAAGAAGGTTTTGTCCTTCTTAATAGGGCCGCCCAGCGCGCCGCCAAATTGATTGAGATTGAACTTTTCGGTGGACGCGGCGAAGAAACTGCGGGCATCCAGGTCGGTATTGCGGAAGAACTCGAAGACGCTTCCGTGGAACTGGTCGGTGCCCGACTTCGTCGTCACCAAAACAGTCGGACCGCCGCGCGTTCCCCATTCCGCCGAATAGTTATAAGTGAGGACTTTGAATTCCTGGATGGAATCGATCGACGACAGAATAGAAATAGCGCCGGCGGTCAGTTCGTTATTATCGTTGCCGTCCAGAAGCCAATCCGTGCTGTTGGCGCGCGATCCCCCTACGGAAAGGGAAAAAGACCCGCGAGCGGACGCCTCGCTGCTTGGGCCGCCGTTGAAAAAGCTATTCGGATTGGTTTCCTGCGTAGTGCCCGGCGTGAGGGTGGCAAGCTGGACGAAGTCGCGGCCATTCAAGGGCAGGTCGGCCACCTGCTGGCTGGTAATCACCTGACCGAGAGTGGCATCCGCCGTTTGCACCGCGACCGGTGTGGCCGAGACCTCCACGCTGGTCTGCACGGTTGACGGGGAGAGCTTGAAATCGAGCTCCCGGTGTTCGTCTACCTGCAGCCGGATGTCTTGAGCGATGGCGTCTTGAAAGCCTTTCATCTCCACCCGTACCGTGTAACTGGCGACGCCCAGTAAGGGAACGATATATTCGCCGGCGTCATTGGTGGCGGATGATCGGGTCAATCCCGTAGCGGGAGCGGTAACCGTCACCGTCGCCGCTGGCACGGCCGATCCGCTCACGTCGCGTACAGTCCCCGAAATACTTCCGGTGGCTTGTCCGAACAGAAGCTGACCGGAAGCGATCGCAAGCAAGCAGGCGAGGACTGCCGTTGTCTTACCGATTCGCATGGAATGAAAAGAGAGTAGGCGCTGAAATGCGCTTGGGAGTGTCATTTAATCCCCTGTATTTTTTTGATGACCACAGACGGACGTCATACGCTGAACCAACGAAGTTCACTTTGTTGAATCCGGCCGGCGACTAGGAGAGCGGATTAAGAAGTAGTCTTCGCTCTTTTCATCGTTTTGTCAAGCGGAAACAGATTGTAACAATCGAGGCTTTCGCCATTCCGGCAGACCGCTTCAAAACAACTTCAGCCGCATGAACTTTCGCGGATTCAACCGGAAATCCTTCAAGCTATCCCGCAATTCCTGGAGCGACCCATTCAGGCTGTCGTACAATACCGCATTCGTCATCATGGGATCGCGATTGAATTCATCCACCCTCTGAATCAACGTCCCCAACGACTGCGTCACGCTATCGTACATGCTCTCCGACTGCAACAGATCGCTCTTGCCGATTTCCTTGAGCGTGTGATGGAATTCCCGCGCCTGCCGCAAGAGCTGATCGTACTGTGCGCTCGATCGTAACAATTGCCCGCCCGTTCCCTGCCCCGCTTGTATCTGCGCGACGGTTCGATCGATCTGCTCCAGGTTATCGCTCACCCGTGCATACAGCTTGTCGGAAGCGAGCAGGCTGCCGACCGTGGCGGTCGTGCTCACCGCCGCCGCAATCCCCTTCTGCACCTCTGTCAGGCGGCGCATCAGGCTATTGTAAAACTCCGTTCCCTGGTAAAATTTGCCGAACTGGCTCCGCCCCTGCTCGATGTCCGTCAACGTCTCATCCACCAGCCGCAACTGCTGTGTGAACTGCGTCAAGTCCAGGCTGCGCACCAATTCCGGCTGGTTCTTATAGATCATCTCGCCCTCGGCCGGAATAGTTTGCGGACTGGTTCCCCCGTTGATATCCACGAACTTGTCGCCGATGAGCGAATCCGAACTGATCTGCGCCACCGAGTCCGCCGGAACGCCGCGCAATCGGTCGCGATAAAACTGCAGCGTCACCTTCACCGCCCGGTTGGGATCCTTCGATCCCGAAAGCTCCACACTCGACACGCGGCCGACGTCGATTCCGTCCACACGCACCGGCGATTCGCCGCTCAGTCCGCTGGCGTCGGGGATATAAAGGTAGATCACCGTTTTCGGTGAAAGAAGGACGCCGCCGAACATCTCGAACAACAGCGTGGCCAGAATCAGGAGCGCGACCACCGACAGCACGGCGGCGCGGAACTTCGCCCACTTGACTCGCGCGGCCGACGGCATTCACTTGGGATTGTACCGCGCCGGAGTGCGAGGCTAGAAAGTGCAATAGGCGGCGGGTGCTTAACGGGTCTGGGGGGCGGAGAAGCCTCGTAAAAGTTTCCCGTACTGAAGCCGAGAATAGTTGCTTCTGATCGCCGGGAGCGGATCTTCGAGGCTAGCCCAAGGCTAGCCCGTGGAACCCCCAAAACGGTTGAGCACCCATGGGCGGCGGCATGGGCTGCTATGCATTCCTCTCTCCACGCCCCGCAACGATTCTCCGAAACCGAATCACCGCGCGGACGCCAAGCCCCCGGTGCTGTGCCCCTCCGCGACCCCCGCGACCTCCGTGTGCTCCAGTCTTGCCGTTGATTTTTTCTCCGTGCCTCCGTGGTGAATCTTCCTTTTCGCGCACTCACCGCGCCGCCGGCGCGAGCCGCGGGATACAATAAGTCTTCGATGCGCCGGCAATCTCCCCGGCGGGAGCGCGTTTGAAAGTCCGATCCAGGAAGTTCGAGGGCCGTTGCGCCAAGCACAAGGGTTACAACCCCGCCGTCGATGGCCGTGGCGGCATACGGGGCGCTTGCGCGCGCTGCAGCTTGCTCTGCGACATTTGGGAGTCCTCGCTCCAGCTCAACCAGTTGATCCGCCGGTTCGATCCTCATCACGACGACCTCCGGCAGCCTCCCGAACCGAAACGCCCGCGCGTCGACCCGCGCCAGATGTCTCTCATCGCCGAATCACAATGAAAAGCAGTACCATCACCGCATCTATCCGGCTCTCGGCAGCTCTCATGCTGCCGTTTCTGGCACCTGCGTCCGACACGCAGCACTGCTATCTGCGCGACGCCGCAACACCCACTCCCTCTACAGCCTACCTGCTCTGCGAGCAGGGGCTGGTCTATGCTACAACCGACTCGGGGGCCACCTGGGCCGCGCACGATACCGGAGCTCCCGTCACTCTTCACGCCGTTTCCTTCTTCGACGCCACGCACGGCCTGGCGGTCGGCGACGCCGGCACGCTACTGGCTACCGATGACGGCGCCAAAACCTGGCAGCCGCGAACCAGCGGCACTAAGGAAAACCTTCTCTCGGTTTGCACTGTCGGGAATCAGGCGTGGACCGGCGGCTTCGACGGTGCGCTGCTCCATTCCGCCGACGCCGGCCGCACCTGGACCAAGCAGAACAGCGGCACCACCATGGCGCTCGAATCCATCTTCTTCCTCGATGCCGATCGCGGCTGGTCGGTGGGCTGGTCCGGCACCATATTGCGCTCGACCGATGGCGGGAAAACCTGGCAGACCATCAAGACCGACGCGGCCGAATGGTCGCTGGCTGCGGTCCGCTTTTTCGACGCCAACAACGGCTGGGCCGCCGGCTTTTCGGGACAACTGCTGCACTCGACTGACGGCGGCGTCACCTGGAAGGCGCAAAAGAGCCCCACGCAATCCTGGCTCACATCGCTCGCTATCGACCGCGCCAAGCGACTTTGGGTCGCCGCCGACGATCACGTACTCGTAAGCGAAGACGGCGGCCAAAACTGGAGAGCGATCGCGGTGCCCACCAGCTTCTTCGTGGCGCGTATCTTCCCTCTTGGCGATTCGCTCTACGGCCTGGCGGCTTTGGGAATCGTAAAGCAGACCGGTTCCGGCCTCGAGTGGAAACACGACGAGACCTTTATTCCCGCCGGCGCGCACATCGGCAACTCGGTGAGCGAAACCCTCGGCGCACCCAACAAGTCGAAATAACCGGAGCCCTCATGAACTACTATCGGCAACATCAGTCCGATTTCCTCGAAGGCCTGAAGGCCTTTCTCCGCATCCCCAGCATCAGCACCCTCTCCGAGCACAAACCCGATATCCGCCGCGCCGCCGAATTCGCCCTGAACGAGCTGCGCGCGGCGGGCATGACAGCCGCGGAACTCATCGAAGGCGATGGCAATCCACTGGTCTACGCCGAGTGGCTCGGCGCTCCCGGCAAGCCGACCGTCCTCTTTTACGGCCACTACGATGTCCAGCCGGCCGATCCGCTCGATGAATGGAAATCTCCGCCGTTCGAGCCCGAGGTCCGCGGCAACGATATCTTCGCGCGCGGCGCCGTTGACGATAAAGGGCAGGTCTACATTCAGATCAAGGCCGTCGAAGGCCTTCTGAAAACCACCGGCAAGCTGCCCGTGAACGTGAAATTCCTGCTCGAAGGCGAAGAGGAGACCGGCGGCGCACACATCGAGGCTTACGTGAAATCCAAACCGCCGCGCCTCAAGGCTGACGCCGCGGTGGTTTGCGACACGGAAATGTTCGCGCCCGAACTGCCGACCATCTGCGTCGGCCTCCGCGGCATGGTGTACTACGAGCTCTTCGTACAGGGCGCCGACCACGACCTGCACTCCGGCATCTATGGCGGCGCGGCGCCGAATCCCATTCTCGCCATCTCCGAAATTCTCTGCGCGCTCAAAGACCGCGACGGCCATATCAAAATCCCCGGCTTCTACGACCGCGTAGTCCCACCCAGCGCCAAGGAGCGCGAAGCCTGGGCGCGCTTGCCCTTCGACGTAAAGGAGTTCACCGAGAAGGAAATGGGCGCCAAGGAACTGGTGGGCGAACCTGAAGTGCCGCTGTTCGAGCGCGTGTGGGCGCGGCCCACGCTGGAAGTCCACGGCATCCGCGGTGGCTTCACCGGCGAGGGCGCCAAAACAGTGATCCCCGCCCGCGCCGTTGCCAAGATCAGCACTCGCCTGGTGGCCGATCAGCGTGTCGACGAGTCGATCGCGCAGTTCAAAGCGGCGGTGGCGGCGGTATGTCCCAGAGGGGTAACGGCGGAAGTGAAGGTGCTCCACTCCGGCGAGCCCTCGCTCACCAACCCCGACAACCCGTTCATCCACGCTTCGGCCGAAGCCATGAAGCAGGTGTTCGGTAAGGAGACGGTCTACATTCGATCCGGCGGATCGATCCCGATCGTCGGCGTTTTCGACCGCTACCTGGGCATTCCCAGTGTGATGATGGGCTTCGGCCTCCCTGACGACAATCTCCACGCCCCCAATGAAAAATTCCATCTGCCGAATTTCTATCGCGGAATCGAGGCTGTCGCGAGGTACCTGGAGATACTCGGCGAGCCCGGAAACTGACTTTGCGCCCAGCCTCGCTGTCGGCGCACTGCGTTTCCGGCCAGAGCGAGCTCCGCTCGCTTGGACAAAGCTGAATCTTATCCCACAAAACTCTGATGTGGGGTAAGCTTTAGCTTGCCCTGCCGGGCGACAGCCCGGCCTTGGCGGGCCCCCGCAAATTTCACCACTTCAGACCGGCACTTTCTGAGCCCCGCGCGAGCAAGCGGCTGCGGTTCCAGCCGAGCCATCATGCGCTAATCGTTCTTCTTGCTCTTCTGCAGTTCCTCTCGCATGTCTTTCAAATCTTTTTCCAGCTTGCGCGTTTTAGCGGCCTGAAACTCCAGGTCCTTCTGCAGCTTCTCGGCCCGTTGTGCATCCGCATCGCCGGCGCTTCCTGGCGCGGGCAATCTGCCGAGAAAACTGGTCTGTTCCTTCACTACCCGGCCGTCGGATTGAGCCACCGACAGCGTGACGTCCACCCGCTCCGCGTGGCGCGCGTACGTGAACCCGCCGGACGCCAGGTGGGCGCGATCCAGGCGCACGGATTGCGGAGCGGCGGCGCCGTCCGTCACCTCGAGTGTCGCCTCGCGCCCGTTACGCACCGCCGGCGTGTTCCGGTCCCACTGGATCTTCAATTGTCCGTTGTCGTCCGACACCGCCAGCGCGAGGGACGGATCGGGCTCCTTCGGTAAGACCGCATGGCTGTTCGCGATGACCGGCGGCAGCCAGTACTGGCGTGTTTGATAGCCTGCCCCTCCGATCGCCAACCCGACAGCCAGAATCGCCATCGCTTTGAGCCAGCCCCCCGGCCGCTGCGGTCTGAGCTGTTGGAAGGCGGGCGTGTCCACCGCGGCCGTCTCCAGTGGCCGCGCTAAGTCGACTGGAATCTCGCGCGTGATGGGCACGCGAGGCTTGGCCTTCGGAGGGTCCGCCGTTGGGACAGGCTGCGCCGGGAGCGGCAATGGCGTCCCGACCAGCGTGCCGCGCGATCCGGAATCCTCGTGCTGCGGCCGCTGCGCCGCCGGAGAATTCGGCGCAGCAGGGCCCGCCGCTCGCAGAGGCATCGGCTCTAAACGAAACTCCTGATAGCTCGCCTGGGTTCGCATGGAGCCGTCGCGCTCGCGGAAGAAAAATCCCGCTCGCATAGGTTCGAAAGTGTGCGGTTTCAGAACCAAGGCAACCTGCCAGGGCTCCGGAAAAAAGCCGCTGTGGATGGCCTGGTCCGCCTCCGATAGAAAGATTTCGGAGCGTGTGTGCGAATGGTACCAGCCCACCGGCTGCCGGTTCGGGGGATTGCGCCGGGCTCCGGCGATCATCTCGGCCAATTGGGTCTGATCGCGAGGAGAGAGTGTGAACGACGGGCCCAGAGCGTGTTGGCAATCGAGGGGTTCATACCCGGCGATCGCCACCCGCTCGCCATCCCAGTGTCCCAGCAGGAGGCCGCCGATTTCCGCCCCCCCGCGCGGCAGCGAAAAAAACGCGTCCACCACCGCCAGCCGGATGTCATCCAGCACGCGCGCCGAATATTCAATCTCGAAAGGGCACCGCGGCACAGACCACGTGCTCAGTGCGATTTCGGTACCGGGCTCCATGTGATTCTACTAATTGTAGGCGATTGCGGCGCGGAACGTACCCGTCTTCTTAGGCTCCGGCCTCGACATCCGTCTCCAGGAGCGCGTTCCGGCTGGGCTGCGCCCCGGCGGGCTCGGCGACCTGGGGGAAGAGGTAGCTACTTGCTACACTGAAGCGGTGGCCTCGCTCTACAATCGTGCGGAACTTCTCCAACAGAGGAACCGCTGGCGGGCGGAAGGCAAGTCGGTGGTCTTCACCAACGGTTGTTTCGATCTGCTGCATCCGGGGCACATCCGCCTGCTCGAAAAAGCCCGCTCCCTGGGGGACGTGTTGGTTTTGGGACTCAACTCCGACCGGTCCGTCCGGCGCATAAAGGGGCCGTCGCGTCCCCTATTGTGCGAAAGCGAACGGGCCGGGATGGCCGGGGAGTTGGAAGCCGTCGACGCCGTGGTTTTGTTCGAGGAAGAGACGCCGCGTGAGTTGATCGCCGCGCTATTGCCCGATGTGTTGGTGAAGGGAGCGGATTGGTCCCACTTCATCGCCGGACGGGAAGAAGTGGAAGCTGCCGGCGGCGTGGTAGTAGCACTCGATTTGCAGCCTGGATATTCAACTACTAATCTTGTAGATTTTCTCGTTAGCCAGCTTTGATTCACCCTGCCGTTCGCGATCTTTTTTTGGACCTCGGGAGGCATCCCAGCTTCCAGGATGCGCTCCATCGGCTTTCCACCGGCCGCAAGACCTCTCTATCTGGCCTCACGACTACCGCGAAAGCGCTGTATTCGGTGCTCCTCTGGCAGACCACCGGCAAGTCTCTGATAATTGTAGTAGACGGCAGCAAACAGGCGGAAACTCTGTTCGAGGCAGTGGAGACGCTTTTCGGACTCCTCGCCGCTGAAGATCGAAATTCCCCACAACTCCTTCCCGCTCTTGATGTTATCCCGATGCAAACTCTCTCGCCCCACGCCGAGATTTGCGAGCAGCGGGCCATCGGATTGTGGAGCTTGGCCAATCAAAGGTCGCCCATCACGATTTTGCCGGTCGCCTCTGCGCTGCTGCGCATCGAGCAGGCGCCTTACTACCGCCAACTGGCGCTCAAGCTGAAGGTAGGAGACGATTTACCGCTCGATGAGGTGATTCTCCACCTGCAGAGCATCGGGTATGAGAAGCGCGAACCGGTGGAAATGGTGGGGGAATACTCGCTGCGCGGCGGCATTCTGGACGTTTTCTCGCCGGAAGCAACGAAGCCAGTCCGCATCGACCTGTTCGGAGACCAGGTGGAGTCGATGCGGCGGTTCGACGTGGAATCGCAGCGATCGGTGCTCAAAATCGAGGATTGCACGCTGCTGCCGCTGACGGAATATCAACGTTCGCGCGGATTGTTGATGGAATTGGCCGAGTTGTTGCGGCAGGCGAACATCCCCGGCCGCGATCTTCCGCTTCCCGGCGATCCTTTCCCCGGCTGGGAGTTGCTGGTTCCCATGGTCCGGCCGCGCGATGGCTCGGTTTTCTCGCTGCTCGATCAGTCGATCGTAGTGTGGGATGAGCCGCGCAACGTGCAGGCGGCAGCCGATCGTTTTTGGAAGCGTCTCGAGCAGATCCCACCCTCGCCGGCTTACGATCCGGACCGAATCTACTTCCGCTGGGAAGAACTGCAACGCCAGACCTCGGCCGCCCCGGCCCTTTCGTTGGAGGAACTGGAGATTGCCTGGGAAGGCTCGGCTGAGGAGCCGGGCGCGCGTCATATTTCCACCCGGCCCGCTATGTCCTTCCACGGCAACATGCAGGTGGCCATCGCGGAAGCGCGCACGCTGGTGGAAAAGGGCAATCGCGTGGCCTTCTTCGCGTCTTCCAACGGCGAAGTGGAACGCATGGCCGACATCCTGAACGAATATGGGGTGCCGCACCAGTTGGGACTGGAACAATTCGACTCCCCGCCCGCCTATCTCGCCGAGCGGGCCTACATGTCGGGCTCGAACGCCAGCGTTTACCTGGTGAAAGGGCTGGTGCGGCGGGGCACTGCGTTCCAGGATTCGAATCTTGTAGTATTTGGCTCCGAAGACCTGTTCGAGACCTCCGAACTGATCGCCCGCGCACCCTCCGTGAAGTCCGCCATGGCGACGTTTTCGGCCGACCTGATCGATCTCAAGCCGGGCGATTACGTAGTCCATTCGGAACATGGCGTAGCCCAGTTCCTCGGCCTGCGGGAGATCTCGTCAGGCGAGAATCAGGGCGATTACATGCTGCTGGAATACGCCGCTGGCGCGAAGTTGTACGTGCCTCTCACGCGCATGGACCTGGTGCAGCGCTTCCGCGGCGCAGGCGAGGCCAAACCGGCGCTCGACCGCATGGGCGGCACCACCTGGACCCGCACTAAAACGCGAATCAAAGCCAAAATGCGCGACATGGCCGACGAGCTTTTGAAGCTCTACGCCCAGCGCAAGATGACCGAAGGCTTTCAATACTCGCCGGATAGCAACTGGCAGCGCGAATTCGAAGATGCCTTCGAGTTCACCGAGACCAAGGATCAAATCACCGCCATCAAAGAGATCAAGCGCGACATGGAAGGTCCGCAACCCATGGATCGGCTGCTGTGCGGCGACGTCGGTTTCGGTAAGACCGAGGTGGTGATGCGCGCCGCCTTCAAAGCTCTGGGCGACGGCAAACAAGTGTCCATCCTGGCGCCGACCACCGTCCTCGCATTTCAACACTATGAGACATTTCGGAGGCGCTTTCAGCCGTTCCCGGTGCGCGTCGAGATGTTCAGCCGCTTCCGTACCGCCAAGGAACTAAAGGCCGGGCTGGCCGACCTGGCAGAGGGAAAGGTCGATATCGCGGTCGGAACCCACCGCCTCCTCTCGCAGGACGTGGAGTTTCGCGATCTCGGACTGGTGATTGTGGATGAGGAACAGCGCTTCGGCGTGAAGCATAAGGAGCGCCTGAAACAGCTCAAGAAAGCGGTCGACGTGGTGACCATGAGCGCCACTCCGATTCCCCGAACACTACACATGTCGTTATTAGGTCTGCGCGACATGTCTGTGATCGAAACGCCGCCCAAAGATCGGCTGTCGATTCACACCGTGGTGGCGCCTTTTCACCCCGAATTGATCCGCTCGGCCTTGGAACTGGAGCTGGCGCGCGGCGGACAGATCTACTTTCTGCACAATCGCGTCGACTCCATCTGGGAACGGGCCCACATGCTGCAGCAACTGGCGCCGAATGCCCGAATCGGGGTCGGCCATGGCCAGATGGGCGAGGCGGATCTGGAGAAGACCATGCTCAACTTCATGCGGCATGAGTTCGACATCCTGGTTTGCACTACAATTATAGAAAATGGCCTGGACATTCCGCTGGCGAACACCATGCTGGTGGAGAATGCCGAGCGTTACGGCCTGTCGGAGCTGTACCAGCTTCGCGGACGTGTCGGCCGCTCCAACCGCCGCGCTTACGCCTATCTCCTGGTGCCGCCGGATACCGAACTGACGGAGATCGCCCGCAAGCGCCTGGCGGCGCTCAAAGAGTTCAGCGATCTGGGCGCCGGATTCAAGATTGCGGCGCTCGATCTGGAACTGCGCGGCGCCGGCAACCTACTGGGCGGCGAACAGCACGGCCACATCAACTCGGTTGGGTTCGATACCTACGTCAGCTTGCTCGAGGAAACCGTGCGTGAGCTAAAGGGCGAAGAGATCGTGCCCGAGATCCACTCGTCTCTCAACCTCGGCTTGGACATCCGCATTCCCACCGATTACATCTCCGATGAAAACCAGCGCCTGCGCGCCTATCGCCAGATCGCCAACGCCGCCGACGATGCGGCGCGCGACCGTGCGGAGAAGGAACTCGCCGACCGATACGGTCCGGTTCCCGAGGCGGTGCGCAATCTCCTGGCGTATTCCGCGCTGAAATACCTGGCGGAGAAGCTCGGGGTGGAAGCCATCGATCGGCGGCATAATCTGGTGAGCGTGAAGTTTCACACGGCTACCAGGGTGGATCCACAGAGGCTGATGAATATCGTCAGCAAATCGCGGGGAGCGCAATTCACCCCAGCCGGGGTCTTGCTTTTGCCGCTTGACGGCCAGACGGGCGCCGGCGAGATTCTCGGGTCTCTGGCGGAGAAGTTGCGGCAGTTGCAGGCCGGTTAGTCTCTAGAGAGACTTGCAATATTCCGCAAATCGCTTGCTGGCGCGCGCCTCATTATTCCCGCGTTGAACAAAGAGCTCCTTATGAGCCGCGACCGCGAGGGAACGGTGCCTTTTGCCGATTCAGCGGAGTTTTGCGAGTCCCTCGGCAGAATTCCGCGCGCGAAACTCGATCGGCGCGCCCGTGCCGACTATGGGTGACAACGCGATTCAATTAGGTCACATCGAAGGTGATTCGGGCAGCCAAGCGGGCGGTCCGCGCGGGTCCCCCTGCACCCGCTTTACGCCGAGTGCAAGATTCTCTATTACCAAAGAGGCCGCGACCGCAGACCAGGGGGTCCGCCCCACTCGCCGTTGGCCAGGCCACCAGCAGCGCTCTCCGCAAAGGTGCGTGTATGAACCGGCACTTTAGGCCGATTTCCTGGCGTAATCCTTGTCACTCGATTTGACAATGCACCCGCAAAACCCGTAAGCTAAGTATTTTGTAACTGAAGAGTTGGAGACGTGTGTCAATGAGTACCGAGTTCCCTTCCAAGAATGGCTTCGTTCGGCAGTGGCATGTCATCGACGCCCAGGAGCTGGTTCTGGGCAAGCTCGCCAGTAAAGCGGCTATGCTGCTGATGGGCAAGACCAAACCGAGCTACACACCATTTCTGGATACCGGCGATCACGTGATCGTCATCAACGCCGAGAAGGTCCGTGTCACGGGCCGAAAAGAGACTGACAAAGTTTATCGCCACTTCACCGGATACCCCGGAGGGCTGGTGGAAAAGAGCTTCAAGCGGGTGCGGGCCGAAAGGCCCGTCCGCCTGGTGGAAGACGCCATTTTCGGCATGCTTCCCAAGACGAAGCTCGGCAAACAGATGTATCGCAAGTTGAAAGTGTATGCGGGCGACAAACACCCGCACGCGGCGCAGAAGCCGGCCGCGTTGGCAGTGAAGTGAGAGCAGAGGTACAAGTTTAGTGGCAGCGACGATAGTTCAATATTTGGGTACGGGCCGCCGGAAGACTTCGGTGGCTCGCGTGTTCTTGCGGCCCGGCAAGGGCGAGATCAAGGTCAACAATCGCGCGTTTGACAACTACTTTCCCACGGAGAGTGCGCGCGCCATGGTGCGGCAGCCGCTGGCAGCCACGGAGACCATGGAAAAGTTCGACCTGCTGATTCTCGCCGATGGCGGCGGCGTCGCCGGCCAGGCGGGCGCCGCCCGTCTTGGCATCGCGCGGGCTTTGGTGGAGTTTAACGCAGAACTGCGGTCACGGCTGAAGAAGCTCGGCTTACTCACCCGCGACCCGCGCCAGCACGAGCGCAAGAAGTACGGCCAAAAGGGCGCACGCAAGCGGTTCCAGTTCTCCAAACGATAGGTTTTACCCGCGGGGCCATAATGGCCCGGCGGCCAACAAACGTTTCCCGCCGTCATTCGCGCACAAATATCGCTTTGGGCCGTGCGACGAACGATGGGTAACGATAGGAGGTTTTTTTGCCCGCAATATCGATGAAGGAATTGCTCGAAGCTGGCGTTCACTTCGGGCACCAGACCAAGCGCTGGAATCCGAAGATGAAGGAATATATCTTCGGCGAACGTAACGGCATCTATATTATTGACCTTCAGAAGACTCTGAAGATGTTCAAAGACGCCGCCCGGTACGTGGGCGAGATGGCCGCGCAGGGCAAGAACGTGCTCTTCGTAGGCACCAAGCGTCAGGCGCAGGAAGCCATCGCCGAAGAGGCCAAGCGCTGCCAGATGTTCTATGTGAATCAACGCTGGTTGGGCGGCCTGCTCACCAACATGCTGACGGTCCAGAAATCCATCAAACGGCTGAAGGAACTGGAAGCCATGTCGACGGTGGAAGGCGGCTACGCCGGCCGTCCCAAGAAGGAAGTCATCCGGCTGGAACGGGAACGCAAACACCTGGACCAGAACCTGGCCGGCATCAAGGATATGCCCGGGCTGCCCGATATCCTGTTCGTAATCGATTCCAATAAGGAAGCCATCGCCGTGAAAGAAGCCCGGCGGCTGGGCATTCCCGTGGTGGCCATTGTCGACACGAACTGCGATCCGGACGAAGTGGATTACGTGATTCCCGGCAACGATGACGCTTTGCGCGCCATCCGCCTGTTCGCCAGCAAGATTGCCGACGCGGTGGTGGAAGGCCGCGCGCTGGCCACCGAGCAGGATTTCACCGCCGACAAGATCGTGCAGGATGAAACCCCGGCAGGCGAAGGCATGATGGAGTACGCGCAGTATGTGGACCCCAAGTATGCCGAGGAAATCATGGCGGAGAGCATGAGCATGGCTGAAGAGCCGGCTCCGGTGGCTCCGCGTAAGGGCCCCGCATCGGAGACCGCCGAACCAACTCCCGAGCCGGCGGCCACCGAAAGCGGCCATTAAGCAAAAGCACCGCTCCCTTGCGGTCGCGGCTCAGTAAGGCAGCGGCTCAGTAAGGCAGCGACACAGTAAAGGAGCGGCTCAGTAAGGCAGCGGCGGCTCAGTAAGGCAGCGACACAGTAAAGGAGCGGCAGCGGAGCCTGAGCCGCGACTGCAAGGGAGCGGCCGAACAAACTTACGCGAAGATTATTCTTATGGCGGAAATTACCGCGGCACTAGTAAAAGAACTCCGCGAGCGCACCGGCGCGGGGATGATGGAATGCAAGAAGGCCCTGGTGGAAGCGAAAGGCGATATCGCCGACGCGGAAGTGGTCCTACGCAAACACGGAATTGCCTCCGCGGGCAAAAAAGCCTCGCGCGCGACCAAACAGGGACTGATCGGAAGCTATATCCACCACGGCGGCCAGCTTGGCGTGCTGGTGGAGGTCAACTGCGAATCGGATTTCGTGGCCCGCACTGACGACTTTATCGAGCTGGTTCACGATATCGCCATGCACATCGCGGCCGCCGATCCGCGCTACATCAAGAAGGAGGATGTCTCCGAAGACGTACTCGCCAAGGAGCGGGAAATCGCCCGCGCCCGTGCAGTGCTGGAAGGCAAGCCGGAGAAAATCCTCGATCGCATCGTGGATGGCCGTATCGCCAAGTTTTACGAGGAAGTTTGCCTGCTGGACCAGCCCTTCGTAAAGGAAGCGACCCTCACGGTCGACCAGTTGGTGAAGACCAAAATCGCCAAATTGGGTGAGAATATCACCATTTCGCGCTTCGTCCGCTTCAAAGTGGGCGATGTGGCGGCGGCCGAAGCGGGCCATGAACCTGGCGACCTGGCGCCGGCTTCTCAACCATCGGCGCAATAATGCCCGCCTACCGACGCGTCCTCCTGAAATTGAGCGGGGAGGTGCTGGCCGGCGGCGCCTCTTTCGGCATTGACGCCGAGAGAGTGAAGTCCCTGGCACGCGAAGTGGCGGATGTGGCCGCCGCGGGTGTGCAAATCGGTATCGTAGTGGGCGGCGGCAACATTTTTCGGGGAGTTGCCGCCGCCGCCCAAAGAATGGACCGCGTCACCGCGGACCATATGGGCATGCTGGCCACGGTGATCAACTCCCTGGCCCTCTCCGACGCGCTCGAGCAGATCGGTGTCCCCACGCGGGTGATGAGCGCCATCGAGATGCACCAGGTGGCCGAGCCGTATATCCGCCGGCGTGCGATCCGGCACCTGGAAAAGGGCCGCATCGCGATTTTCGCGGCGGGCACTTCGAATCCGTACTTTTCCACCGATACCGCCGCGACCCTCCGCGCGCTCGAAATCAGGGCGGAAGTGATCGCCAAAGCGACCCGCGTCGACGGCGTTTTCGATAAGGACCCGCTGAAGTTCCCCGATGCCGTGCAATATCGGGAAATCACCTATCTGGACGTGCTTTCCAAAGCTCTGGCCGTTATGGACGCCAGTGCAGTGGCGATGTGCCGGGACAACAAACTCCCCATCATAGTTTTCAATTTGACTACCACAGGCAATATCATGCGGATGGCAAGCGGTGAGGCCATAGGCACTGTTATCAAGTAGTTAGACAGGTTCGCCCGGTTTCCGCGGACCATCCACGCACCAGCCGGGCGTGCTCACCGTCCACGCCGGCGTCCGGCTACCCGCCCGGAGCGGTCGCTCCGCTAAGCCACAGGGGTTAGGCAACCCCGCGACAGTTCCACCCGAGCGGATTACGGCCGGCCTCCCATCGATTACATGGTCAGGCCAGAGGGTTACCGCGCCGCTGTACCCACATTGTGTGCAGTAGCCGCTTCGTGCCAGTCGAATAACCTGGTCTTCCGTGGTGCCCGCGATGTCCTTGATATCGCTGGTCGCCTTCAACAGCTCAATCGCGCCCTGCGGCTCTTAGCATTTGGTGAGTTTCCACAAAATGATGTCCGACCGGATAAAACGCCTTGGCTTTATCGACGAACAAGACACCACGCAGATGATCCGCTTCATGCTGGTATATGCGGGCTTCCCCGCCGCTCAGCGATGCCCTGTGGCGCTTGCCACTTTCGTCCCAATAGACGAAATCGACTTCGTGACAGCGGGTAACCAATCCCAAAACCCCTGGAACGCTCAGACAGGTCTCGAGCCTTTCGTTCGGTGTGCCGGCATCCTCGCCCGCTTCGGTGAGGGTCTTCGGGTTTATGATGACTCGCACGGCGCGACGATTCGGTGAGCCGGCGCCTGTGCCCATGACGAAAATGTTCAGATTACTCCCAATCTGCGGTGCGGACAATCCCACGGAGTGGTAGAACAACAGAGTCTCGATCAGGCTCTCCACGACTGCATGCAGCTCTTGGCCGAACTCCGTCACATCGATCGATGTTTGCCGCAAAGCTCCCGGCGGTGTCTTGCCTTCGCCCGCTATTTTCGAGATGGGGAGAATCATAACTTACTCGCCCGGAG
>Ga0326728_10010291_pt1 | contig 21995 bp, 20 predicted proteins | sample MB3enrmetagenome_FD_207602 | JGI IMG/M metagenome (GOLD analysis project Ga0326728, IMG submission 207602) | Lab enriched peat soil microbial communities from McLean, Ithaca, NY, United States - MB31MN | ecosystem: Environmental > Terrestrial > Soil > Wetlands > Peat | place: USA: New York... | reverse complement strand
TCCCGAGGGAGAAACCAAGGCCGATATCCAGCACGAGTTCCAAGTCTCCGTTTCAATCCGCTCCCCCGGTTTCCCGAGGGAGAAACTGCACTACTATTTTCTGCTTACAGCACAAGCACTTTTTATGGCCTTTGCGCGAACCTCATGATTTAGATGAAGTTCATTGCAAGTCGTTACAAATTCCAGATCAAATTCTGCTTTAGCCATAAGCATATTTTCATTTGCGCGAACCAAATAGCAACCAGGCATCTATCGAGGTTCGCGCACTCAGAGAATCAACGGCTCCTCAAGGTCCACGGGCTTCTTAATGCCATAATGCTCAATTTTGTCCTCCATGTCGTGATCCAGCACATACAGGCGCAAACTGTCTTCTTTTTGGTTAATTTTATTGAGCAAACTCTCTCTAAGCACAACAAGTTCCGGACTTCCCACTTTGCATTCAAATACGGATTTCTGAACCCGTTGCCCAAAATTTTTGCATATCCGGGCAATGTGCCTCAGCCGACGCCGTCCATCGGCGGTTTCAGTGGAAACATCGTAGCTCACAATTACAAGCATAACCTATTTCAGCACGACCGGCGGATAGGCAGGCAAATCGCCGCGAACATGGCGCGCCAGCAACCGGGCTTGTATGAATGGCAGCATTCCGAATCTAAGCTGTTGTTCCAGCACGGGATGCATGATCTCTTCTTCCTTTCTTGACTGATATGCCTTAACCAATGTGCGGCGGGCTTTTTCCGACATTTCAACCGCGCCGCCTTCGCGTATCACAAAATCGTCGGGCTGAACTTCCTTCCTGTTTATCAATGTCAGCACTAGCCGGTCCGCAAACAATGGCCGGAACTCTTCCATCAAATCCAAGGCCAATGATGGCCGGCCCGGACGATCGACATGAAGGTATCCCACATTCGGATCCAGCCCGGCGGCGTAGAGCGCGGAAGTGCAGTCATGCGCCAGCAACGCATATGAGAACGAAAGCAGCGCGTTTGTGGCATCCAGCGGCGGCCTGCGCGTGCGCGCGGTTATCTTAAAATGCTCCGCCTGCTGTTTAATCATCAAACTGAATACGCTAAAGTAAGTATGCGCGGCTTCCCCTTCAAAGCCCCGCGCGGAATCCACCGATGCGGCGTCCGCTACTTGCCTGATGCCTTTGCCCATTTTTTCCGCGGCTTCATTCAGTACCGCCGCATTTGCGGGGGCGGCGGCCTCGCGCGCGGCGCGCATAACCGAGTTGCGACAGTTTTGTATTTTAGCCGCGACGATATGCCGGGCAAGCGCGCAGGCGAAACCGGCATCGTCCGCCTTGCGGTACTGTTCGCGACGCAGCAGAACGTTGCCGGATACCGGCGCGTCCACCCGGGAGAGAAGACGGCCATGTTCAGACATAAAACTCAGCGCGACGCCATTTTCCGCGCAAAGAGCCATGCTGCCCGGCGATACCATGACATTTCCGAACACTACAACCGATTCGACATTATGAATCGGAACCGAGAGTTTCACCTGGCGTTCTATTTCCACCTGAAGCGTCAGATGGTCGCGGTGCAGATATGCGCCCTGGGTCAAAACATAAAGCGTGTTTGAGTGAATAGCGTCAGTCATTCGTTCACCGTCAAATGGTTCATGAGCAATCCCGAACCGAACAAGCGTGTTTGAGTGAATAGCGTCAGTCATTCGTTCACCGTCCGTGGCACGAACAATGAAGCGCAATATTGCGCCACCATGTCTTTCCGTGAAACAACCCCCGGCATACAAAGCTGCAACAACGAGCAGCCGTCGCACTTTTTTGCAAAAACAGGAGGCGGCAGGTTTGCGGTCAGCCGGAGTTGGTGAGCGCTCTCAATTGTCGTTTCAGTCAACTGGCGCAATTCCGGAGTGAACTCAACCTCGCATCTCCTTCTTGACGTCGCATAAAAAACCGCGCCCCGGGAGATTTTTGTTCCCAGCATTTCCTCCAGACAGAGCGCCTGCGCGCACAACTGCGCATAGTCGTTGTCAAAGTGCCGTCGCGGCCCCTTTTTGTACTCCACGGGATGAAAAGACCCGTCGCCGAGCTGTTCCACAATATCGCACTTGCCGAACAGTCCCAAGCGCTTTGAGAATACGGGCAAAGCGCGCAACAACTTTACCCCGTCCGCGATTTCGTAGCCCGGCATGTCCGCATGTTCATGCTTGAATTGGCCGATAAGCGTATGCTCGTTGCCGGAACGGCAGCCGTCAATAAGTTTCAATGCCGCCCGTCGCGGGCAGAAAAGAAAATCATTGATGATGCTGAGCGGGAGGGGGTCCATTTCAGAGTTTCTCTATTATATCTACTCCGTCCGGCAACCTGTCGCGATTTATCGCCACATCGTAATCCGCAAACGAACGCGCCACCTGAACATTGGGCTTTCGGGTTACACTGACCCGTTCAAAAAGCTTGTTTGCCGGGGCATTACCTAATTTACTAGCGTGTTTAAAAACTATCAACTTTTGCGGAGACATGGTACCGCGTGAGGCAGAACGGTCATGATCAAACATCCCTGTCAGTGCTTGCCACAGAAGCTCAAGGTCAGCGTCAGTGAACCCTGTGTCGGTACCCAAGAAAGCACTAATGAAGCCGTGACACCGATAGAGACCATAGGGGATGAGATTTTTACGACCCATTTCTCCCTCTTCCTTATCAACATCCGTCACGCGCGTAATGCACATATCAAGTGGAAGCACCGAGTCAATGCTGCGCGAGAACGTGAATTGCACTGGCCCTCTAATTTGGCCAGCATTGGGGCCGGTTGACATAACGGCACCGAAAGTGCGGACATCATAATACCGCCTGCATAACCAGGATTGGAGCGTCTTGATGTCCTTCTGTGAACGTCCTTTTGCCTTATCCGTATCCCATTTACCATCGGCCTTCTTGAAGTCTGGTAAGTTAGTTTCTTTGCATGATTCAGCTATTCGTAGGTTCAGTGGTGATTTTGTCTGCACGAAGATATCATGCCCCTCGCCGCCGACCTTGAGCACATAGTCCCGTACTTTGCGTTTAAGACAAACATCGCTAACCAGTCCGTGCATATCTTGCGGATCAATGCGCGGCGAATTGGCGGCATCCGGGTCGCCGTTGGGATTGCCGTCTTTGCAGTCAAACAGATAAATGAATTCGTAACGATTGTTCATGGATAATTTTCTCCTTTATACAGATTTGGCGCTATCGGCTGCTTTGGCTGTGTGTATACTTTCCTTGCGTTCTGCACTGCGACGGCGATATTCGGCCTTCTGATGATAGTAGCCGAGCGCGAACCGCCCCTGCTCCTCCAGTGTTAGCGAGGACGGGAAATTGTCACCCAACGCACAGGTAATGGACTCAAAATCCTTGCGGACATTTTCGGCAACTCCGTCATCGGATTTTGCAAGATGAAACTGCGCATTGCGGAATAGTCGTCCCATAACCAGCGCAGGCGTCGTGCTTGCGCTAGCATAATAACGTTCTACCACACCGGCATTTACGTTACCAAGGGCAAGGTATTGCAAACGGTCAAACGTTGCGAACAATCGACCGCATAGATAGGCGGGATCACGCGAGTCTGGACTGAGGCATTCTGTCATAGTATCACTCTCCTTTCGATTAGGGGACCGTAGCAGGCAGACTTTGATAATTGCCATGCGTGCCGGGTTCAGTTTGTTTTCCTGGTCAAGCTGCTGTCTGCGTACTGCTGCGACCAATGCTGATTGCGGTAACGGAACAGCATGTCCGCGCAACGCGCCTTGAAACAACTGCGTGGAAACCTGCGGCGGCAGTTCGTCCAACTCAGCGCGCACCATACCGTATAACAGCGCGCCAAACTTAAATTCACATTTTATTCCGGTGCCTTCAGGGGAAATGATTGAAATATCCTTAAACCATTCCGCCACATGGCGTTCCACTTCCGGCACGGTGGACTCAAGCCAGTCGCGCACAACGATGCGCGCGCCATTGCCGGAGAGGCTAATCGCGTAATAGTCATTGGCGTCAATACCCCTTACCCGGTGTCCGTCCTGCACGGAACGCAGTAATCGGGCGATAGCATCCGGGTCGCCGGAAACTATCGGGTCAAGCGGATCAAAATCAACCGGCGTTCTCGTCCAGTGAAGATGGATTGTGTTATTGAAAACAAGCTTTTGCTCATAGCTGATTTCGATGAGTTTGTTAAAAGCAGCGCAGAACTTTATCTCCGCATCTAATCCGACTGGAGCATTGCTAGCCTGCGCAAAACCAAAGGACTCAAAGGCAGGACATTCTTTATTGAAAGAAATCAATTTGGTGTCCTCCCCCAATAACTTAATGAAGTGTGTGGTTCGGCATATTGGCCCAAGCTTTCCAGTAGTCAGACATACACCATTTTCTGCATCCTGTTTGCCCCGTTCGGCAGCACAGCGTGTTCGCCAATAATTTTGGAGTTCTTCTGATTTCAACAATTCCAAACCATTCACAGAGAAAGCTGCGTTGTCTGAACCTTTAGCGTTAACCTCTGCAAAAGCACGATGTACCCTAGCCAATTCATTAGGATTACGCAGGAACATCACTAGAGACCGGAGAGAATTGGCACTATCGGGACAAGCCTTTGCCGCGTCTTCCAGCAAGCTTATGAAATAGGCTTGATTGATACACCGCTTTTTACGTTTGGAGGGATCCTCAACAAACAGCAATGACCGTTCTAGCGTGTCGCAAAGAAAATATGATTTACCATGCGCCACAAAATCAGGGTCTGAATTTGGGCGAATAAGTTTCTTTGGTTTTAGCTTCTTAGCTGATGGGTCATCGGAAAGTGGAATTAGCGTTGTCGTGAATTTGCCAGCCGTGTCTATGGGAACAAGCCAACGGACGCCCACTTTCTTGAAGTCAGCATCACCGAGTCCTTCCCGTTCCGCATAGGCCATCAGCGCTTGCAACATCATAAAACACCTCCAAGCTGCTTTTTGACTTCGCTCCAGACCGGGACATCCATCACGCCGTCCTTTAGCCGGGCGCGGAAGAATGTAATATGCGGTTCCGGTTTTTTAACCTTGCCCGGTTCATGCATCTTATCAAGGTCGAACACATCGTAAAGCATAAGGCCAAGGTCGCTGTCGGGATTGATACCGGCGGGAACGGCCATTGCTGATTCATCGGCCAACTCGAAGTGTGCCGGAAATTCGCGACAGCCAAAACACGGCTGGGCAAAGCATTGTCCCTTGCCGACGCGACGTTGAAACATTGCAAGATATTTGATGAGCGTATCGCCACCGCCGGGTTCGTCCTCGCAGGGCGGTTTGCGTCGCGGTTGATTGGCCAAAGAGGTGAGTTGTATATCGGCTTCTATGATATATTCCACATCACGCAATGCCAATGTGTTGCGTTGAGTGCGATCATCTTCAATTATTAACGGAAGAGGATTGCGTGCCGAGAGACGCGATTTCACCTCGTTGCGACGGAAAGCAAGGAAACGGATAGGTTTTTTTACAGCGATTTTCAATACCTGCCAGCGAAATTGCGGTTTATATAGTATTGCTTCCAGTATGCCGCGCGCGGCGCTTGGGGTAAGGACGGGGTAGCTTACCCGCTCAACTTTCATTTCAGGTCGCGTAAAACAGGCGATGTCTCCCCACACTCTTAGATAAGTTTTCATTGTCTCTCCGTTATTGAATGTCACTGTTGAAAGTCCGCGCTTTCGGGATGGCAGGCGCCAAGATTATCATCGTAATGCGAGTTCCAAACGAAAAAGTCCCAGCCGACAGCGGGCTGGTATACCCAACCATGCGCGAGCGCTTTCTGGAACTCGCTTTCATATAGATTGACGGAAAAACGCTGAGCGCTGCGGCATTCGTCGGCGGTAAGATGTTTCTCCCTGCCTAATTTCTCCGCTAATTCCATGCCGTCCTGCCACTTGACCAGCACGCTATGGGTATTTTCGCCCACAAGTCGGCATTCGGCGTCGGCGGCGGGGAAGTCAAACGCAGCGGAAAGTTTAAAGACACTATCCTCCTCGGCTTGATCCGGTCCAACCAATTTGTAGAGTTCCGCAAAATACCGTCTATAAAAATCAGGTTGATGTAGTGGCGCGTCCGGATTTCGGGCTAAAAAATCCTCTGTCTTGGCAGTTGCGGTCTTGTACGCTCCACGGGGAGTGCCGCCGTCTACAGGGCGGAAAACAATAACCGGTTGCGGTTCCGGATTGCGTCCCTCGCGGTTGCAGCGACCGGCGGTTTGGATGATGGAATCCAGCGGACCGAAAGCGCGGTAGGCGACGGGGAAATCAACGTCAACACCGGCTTCGATAAGTTGAGTGGACACCAGCCGGCAGGGGAGGTTAATCTTCGGCTCAAGCCGACGGCGAATCTCCACCAGTTTCGCTTTGCGATGGGCGGGGCACATTCTGGCTGAGAGATGAAAACTTCCATTGGTCGGCAACAGACGAAAGAGTGCCCGGGCATCTTTGGTTGTGTTTACAACGCAGAGCGCCTGCGAATGTTCGCCAAGTTTTGCCGCCAATTCAGGCCAGGAGATACGTTCGTCTTGTTTCGGCAATGAGATACGCGTGCGGCGCATAGTCTCCGCCAATGCATCGGGATTGGCCGAAATCTCTACCGGCTCCCAGCCGTAAGGCAGCGCCGCGTTGATTGATGCGAAGGCTGGTTGTGTGGCGGTCATGAACAACGCAGTTACTCCATAATCACGCACCAGCAACCGGACAGCGGAAAGTAATGAGGGGACAAGCTGTGACGGCAGTGTTTGCACCTCGTCAAATATCACAACGGAATCGGCGATATTGTGCAGTTTGCGGCAATCGGAAGGTTTGTGCGCGAACAGGCTCTCAAAAAACTGCACGTTGGTTGTAACGACCAGCGGGGAAGACCAGTTCTCTGCGGCAAGTCGGGCGCGGCGGAGGCGGTCCTCTTCGGCATCGCGGGCTTTATCATCAGCACGTTCACGCGGCGCGACAGCGCTATGGTGTTCCAATACATAATCCGGCCCGAATTCGGACTCAAAAAGTCCGCGATACACCTGCGCATTCTGCTCAATAATGCTGGTATAAGGTATGACGACAATTACCCTTCGCTTGTTATGCTTCATGGCTTGTTTAAGAGCGAATGCAAGCGATGCAAGAGTCTTTCCGCTGCCGGTGGGGGCAGTCAAGGTAAAAAGACCGCGCGCCTCTTGCGCTGCACCCAGACAATCCGAGAGTATCTGTCTTCGAAGTTGATTCACCGCCCCATCTGCGGGCTTGGCATTCAGATGCGCCAGCAAAATTTCCAGCGCGCGCCCGGGTAACAAAATGGGTACATTGCGGCAACGCGCTATTTCGGGCTCAAAATGTCGCTCCGTATCCAGAAAGTCGGCATCCACCAGACAACTGAACAACATTCGTGTGCGCAGTGCGTTGGCGAAATTATCAGGGGGTGGTTTTGTCGTAGCGACTGGCAGCGAGAGTCCATCGGAGGAAAAACGTGCGATTAACTCGCTGATGGTCTCGCAACAGTTGGTATGGTCACGCCAGTGCTCGGTGTTTTTGGCGCGTTCCCGTGTTTGCGCCAGGTCTCCGGCAGAGGGCAAGCCGGTATGATGTCCGTCAATCGCATAACTGGCTAATCCACATCGTAACGCGTTTAGCGAGTGGACTGTGCCTGCCGCCCAGTGATTGATACCGTGAATGTTTGGGTCGTGTAATCGAGATTGGAATCGCTGCGCGTATTTCCCCAAATCATGCAACAGACCGGCGATGCGGGCTTCTTTCTCCATGCCAAAGGGGCGGGCGAACGCGGCGGCGCTGTCCGATACATTACGCAAATGATCGGACAGCAACTGCCAGTCGCTTTCCGGCGAGATATCCCCGTCGGAATTTTTCAGAGTATGCGCATAATACCCGCCCATGACTCCATTATACACCAAAGCGTCCGGTCGCTGACAAGTGGCGAACAGGGGGGAAGGATTGGAAAAAACAGCCGTCTAGAAGATAAGCGGTATCAGGGCTGGGGTTTCTTTTTTGAAGGCTTCGTATTCCGCGCCGAACTCTTTTAGCAGCACGGTCTCTTCACGTCTTATTTTTAAAATATAAGCCGCCGCCACAATAAACGCGCCCGCGAAGGCGGATATCGTGGACGCCGCAATTGCGCTGCCGATAATCCCGGCGATAAATCCCGTGTATATCGGATGGCGCACAATGCTGTACGGTCCTGTGCGGATAAGCCGGTGGCCTTCCTTTAGCGTTATCGTGCCGCTCCAGTATTTGCCGAGATGCACCCTCGCCCATACCGTAAATCCAAGCCCGCATAAAGTAAGCAGCGCGCCAAACATCTTTGCCGGTGCGTTTGAATAAAGCGCGGGGGAAAACTGTCCGTAAAAAATAAGGACCATGCCTGCCGCTATCGGCGCGACATGCTCAAGCCGCTCGGTGCGGCTTTCCGCCGTTTTATTTTTTGCCGCGTTCCCGGACGATATAAACCAGTATGCCGACCACAGAACCCATAAGGTTCCGCTGATACCGAGGGGATTAAAATTGTTCATTAATGATGCCGGTTTTTGTGAAAAATCCCCCCGCCGCATTTGCGGCAGGGGGGAATCGGGTGAAACGGGTTAAATCATTTGTTCCATTTGTCCAGTACCGTGCTTAGTTGTTGCAGCGGCGTCAGCGGCATATGGTCCGGTATGCCTACTGGTTTTAGCGACACGCGCGAGCCCGTCATCTCCATGTAGCCGGTATAGTTGGGTATGCTGACTCCGTTGGCCCCCGTCGTTGATCCCACCAGATATGTCATCGCAACAGTGGCGTGTTTCAGGTCTATGTTGCTGTCGTGGCGGAACGCCATGAACATGTCCATCGCCTGCTCCGGCTTGTCCTCGTTCTGCTGCATCGTCATCACGCGTCGTGCGAATGCCGCCGCGCTGCGAAAGCGCTGCCAGTCGCCCACAAGGTCGCGTCCCGGGGAGATTTTTGCATAGGCGCGGTTTAAGTCGCTCATATCCTCGCGGTCATCCTTGTCCCCGAAACGCGCCCGGTCTATCGCGCTGAAATTGTCGGACAGGAATTTTAGCGCCGGGCGTATCTGCGGCGCTGCGGCGTCCGTCACCCACAGCGGCGGTTTTGAGTTGTTGAATATGGATTTGCCGGGCGGGTTGTTTTCCCGCTCGAACAGCCAGTCCGCCTTGAGATAGGCTATCATCATGTCTTCCGGCGTTTTATCCTTCATGCTTTTCATCCCGTTCGGCGTTACGGTGAAGTAGCCGGTTTCGTTGCTCTTGCCGTAATTGCCAAGGCCGAAAATATTTATCGGCACGCTGGGCGGATTTATGTGGCCGTCCACCGGGATGCCGAACCCTTTCTGCGCAGCCACCACGTCGTTCACCGTTTCAGCCGTGGTGGTTATCGTGCGCTTGTCCGGGCCCATATCGACGGTTATGGAGTACTCGCCGGTATCCACGTTGTACCAGAGTATGGATTCCTCGTGGCGCTTTTCGGAAAGCGGGTCAAAACTTGAGTCCGCATACACTTTGCCCACCAGATAGTGATTCACTTTCCCGCCGTCGCTTTCCCATTGCAGTTCGCTGAAGGTTGTGCCTTTTTTGGATACAAAGTGCAGCAGGCTCAGCCGGAGTTGCAGTTCCTTGTTGTTTGTTACATCCTGGGACGAGGCCACAAAATGTCCGGCCCCCAGTATGCCGTTATACATGTTGTTGGTTTGCAGTCCCTGCATCGGCTTGAAATTGAACTTGAACATGCTGTCCAGCGCGGCTGTGCTGCTGTCGTCGTCCAGCGATACGGATCCCCAGCCTTCGGTGGAAGTCTGCGCCTTGGTTTGCGAAAACGCCAGAGAGAATTCCACATCCGCGATTTTGTCCAATTCGTTTATTACGGCTTTCTTGCCCTGCGCCGCCGCCCAGCCGTATACGCTGGATGTGATGGACACGCTCTCCGATACTTGCGGCATGAAATCGTCGCTGTCGATATCCACGCCGGCCCTGGCCTGCACGTTCTCCGACACGGTGCGGTCCGTGCCTTCCTGTATTACCGCGGTGACGTGGTCCAGGTCTATTTTCTTTATGTGCAGCGAAATCCACTTGCCTCCGGTGCGTGACGCTCCGGCGGTGGCGCTGGCGCCTACGGCGCCGTACTGGAAAGAGCCCAGCTGCTGCCCTATGCCGATGCTGCCGCCGACGGTATCCTGCACCCTGCCCGTTATCGTCAGGTCTTCGCCCACGCGCATGTCTTTCTTTATATGCTCGGCGGTAAGCGGCCACAGGAAAACCCTGCGTTTTGCGCTCAGCCATGCCCCTTGCGCGTCATGCGGTACGGCGCGCGTTTCGACCACTTCGACTATGCCGCTTATCTGCACATTCGCCGAGCCGGTCACTCCGGCGGCAATGTTTATCGGAGCGCTGACGCCGGTGAAAAGCTGAGCCTTTATGTCTGTGCGCACAAAAGATACCTTCTGCCCCAGTTTGGCGAAATTCGCGACAACCTGTTTTTTTACCGGATCGGCGTTTATTTCGTCGGGGTCCATTATCTTTACTTTAAACGCACCGGCCCCGCCCACAAGATTCGAGTATGAGCCCGTTCCGTATGCCTTGTTCAAATCCTCTTCGCGCTCATTATAAACCTGCTCGGAGGCGATATCGTTGAGCTTGCTGAGCGGTACGGTGATGATCTTCATGTACTTCGAATCGGAGTCGGTCCAGGATTCGGGAACAATGTTGAACCTGGACTGTTGCGCTCCGGGCAGCGTGGACTCGTCGCGCACCGTGGTGCTTGATGCGGAGGCGTCCGGGTCCGTCCATGAGCGCGACTTTGCGGCGAAGACGGGGCGTTTGGGCAGTATCTGTACTTCAAGATGTTTGGCCGCCTCTATGGCTGCCGGATTATTGGCGATATCCGGCGCGGAAGGCTGCATCACCTGCGGCAATACGTCCGCCTGTTTTGCGAGATTGGCCGCGCCGGCTGCGGCTATTGCCGCTCCGACATGCTGGTCATCCGAAGCTTTTGCGTCCACATCCAGTCCGTTTAAATCCGCGGGGACGCCTTTTGTTATGGAGGAGGATGTTTTAACCGGCTGCTGTATTTTCGCGTTGGCTATTTCCAGCGCGCGACCGGCGCTTATTACTGGCTTGCTGTAATCGACAGGCGTTGTTTTCCCGCCGGGAAGCGAACCGCTCATCGAGTTATCGCCGGTTTTTGAAATGTTGCCGGAAGAGTTGGTGCTTGCGGGAGTTTTTGCCAGGTCCTCCGCAGTTTGCGAGGAGTAGGATTTCTTCTGGTTGCGCATGGCATTGGCGGCATTTTTTGCGGCAAGCTGTTTCTGTAGCGATTTCTGTATGGCATTGCCTATGCCCAGCAGGCGTTTTTTGTCCTGTGCGCCCCGGTCCCCGTAAGCATCGAGGAAAGCGGCGGCGCGGTTAAGCTCCACTTTTTCGGTAAGCGCCCTGCGCAGGTAAAGGGAAGACAGGTTTTCCGGTTTTGCGTTTGCGTCCTGTGCCGATACCGCTCCGTCCAGCGCATCCTGCTCTGTCGCTGAAAGAGGTATGATTTCTCCCGGTTTCAGTTTTTCTATGGCCGTCATGAACGTGGAGGGGAAATCCGGATATTTTACCGTTATATCTTTAGGCGCGGCGGGGTTATAAGCTGTTTGCGCGTTCAGTGCGAATGGAATCGCGCACAGCAAAAAAACGAAAAAGAGAGCTTTGAAAAGCTTTCTCATTGTATTCTCCTTGGGCGGCTATACATTAGCATTGTAAATATAAACGCATAAAACAAGAGCTGGCGGACCTATACTTGCCATGGGTATATCGGGATATATATAATTTTGTAGTCGTCATCCAATACTTAGCCAAGGAGAAACGCATGAGAAAATATGTTGTCATCGCCGCATTGCTTTTCGCGTGCGCGCAGTCGAATGCCGAGCCGTCCATGGCGCGGTCGTTGCAAAATGAATTTCGGGCGGTTATCGCCAAAAGCCGCCCCGCGGTGGTAAATATCCGCATAACACAGGAAAGGGATTACCGGGTCGCAAACCCGGAGGATATCTACGGCTTCCTTTTCGGTATGCCGCAGATGAATTCCCGCGTTTATAAACAGGTGGTGCAGGGTAACGGTTCCGGCGTCATTATAGACCCGTCCGGCTATATCGTAACCAATGCTCACGTGGTTGCGGAAGCCTCCACCATAACCGTTACGCTCACCAAATCCGACGGTACGGAAAAATCCTATACCGGTAAAGTGACCGGTGTGGACCAGTATATGGACCTCGCGGTCGTCAAGATAGACGCCGGGGAAGAACTCCCGTATCTTAAACTTTCCGACGACCGCGATATAATGCCCGGCGACTGGACTATCGCCATAGGTTCGCCTTTCGGCCTTGCGCAGACCACCACGGTCGGCGTGATATCCGCCGTGCGCCAGACCTTCATGATAGAAGGCCGCAAATACCAGAACATGATACAGACCGACGCTCCCATAAATATGGGCAATTCCGGCGGCGCGCTGCTGGACATAGACGGCAATGTCATCGGCATAAACACCGCCATATACTCCCCGTCCGGCGGTTCCGCCGGGATAGGCTTTGCGATACCGGCCGCCGAAGTGACGCGCATACTGTCTAATCTGGAAAAAGGCGTGGCGCCGCATCAGGGCTGGGTGGGCGTCAGCATGGCTCCGCTTACCGCCGCGATTGTGCGCGCGTGGCACTTGCAGGACTTGCGCGGCGGCACGCTGGTTGAAAGCGTCGAGAAAGGTTCTCCCGCCGACAAAGCCGGGCTTATGCGCGGCGATATAATTACTTCCTGCGATGATTTGGATATTAATGGACCCGATGAGCTTTCCGAACTGGTGCATCAGCGCAAGGCCGGAAGCGAGATGAATTGCAAAATAATTCGCAAGGGCGAGAATAAAACGGTCGGCATAACTCTGGGCGAACTGCCGGTCGCGGTAAAAACCGCCGCCGCTTCATCCGTCAAAAATGCATCCTCCGGCGCGGAATGGTCGGGCATAAAGGTTCGCGATACCGCAGACGGCGTGACCGTCGAATCTGTTGCGCAGGATTCGCCGCTGTCCGACTCGCTCCAGCAGGGCGATATCATAAAGGGCGTAAACCAGCAGGATTGCGCGGATGTCGCGGCGTTCAACTCGATAGTGAAGGGAATAAAAATCGAGGACGGCGTGGTGTTCGATATACTGCGTCAGGGCGTCGCGATGTATATAAGCGTAAAGCCATAAATATCCGGCAGATTCTCCGGAAAGCCCCGCATAGGCGGGGCTTTTTTATTTATGCTTTTACATCCTGTCGATGCATTGCCCGGGAATGGCAGATTATGCCGATGCGATGCGGGCGGTATTCCTGGGGGGAAAATGGATGTATATTTGTGGACAATATGTCTACAAAATCAACTATGCATTGTACAATTGCGTGAAAAATTTCCGCACCTATTCCGAACTGGAAACCGGCAAATATAGCGCTATATACGCTACCCCATTTTGCCTTTGTTTTGCCTAGAGGCTATAATCTAGCTACGGGGCGGACGGCATTTTTACCTGGTCGGCGCTTTTTGTAAACCATGACAACTGGAGAAAATAATGAAAAAGGCTATTTCACTGGCAGCGGTTATTTGCGCATTTTGCAGCATGGCCTTTGCGTCTGATTCCAAATACAGCTTCAGTGCAATCGAAGGCGTCTCGCTGCCCACGGGCGGGGAATGGGCAAGCAATTCCGTTCCATTGGGCGACAATTTAAGTTACGACGGTTCGGCATTTACCTCTATTTCCGGTGATTATAATTTCAACAAAAATCTGGCCGCCGGAATGGAACTGGGGCGCTCCTACGGCTATTCTCCGGATATGCTTCTTTTGTGTACCAATGGACGGGTTTCCATCTCGCAGTTTACTCCGTATGCCAAAGTTTCAACTTCCATCGGAATTCTCAAGCCTTACGGAATAATTGGCGCCGGTCTTTATTCCGTGGATATGCAGGATCTCAACAGTATAATATTGCCGGGTTATGTGGTGCATCAGGGGTTTACGCCCAAGGATTATTTCGGTTTTAACGTGGGCGGAGGCGTGTTGTACCCGATATCCAATTCTTTCGACCTGGGTGTGGATTTGCGCTGGCATCACATATGTTCCAATATATCGCAGTATAATCCGTTAACAACAGGTAGCGACCATATAGCAATTAACAACATCAATATCGGAGTCAAGCTTCAGTTCAATACCGGCAAATAGGTCTCTGGTTTATCTCGCGCCAGACTCCGCCGCCGCCCTGAACTGTATTTATATGAACAGAACTATGCTTATAATTCCTCTTATGCTTACCGCGTCGTATGCGGCGGCGGAGACCGTACGTGTTCCTTTCCTTTCACTGCCGGAACATGTCAATCCGGTGGAGGCGGTGGAGGAATCGGGCGTAATACTTTCCAATCAGGTTTTTGAGGGGTTGTTCGTATACGATTCCGAAAATAACCTAAAGCCGCTGCTCGCGGAATCATTCTGTATCTCGCCCGACGGCAAGACATATAATATAAAACTGCGCCGGGGGCTGCGTTTCAGCGACGGGCATCCGCTTGCCGCCGCCGGCGTCAAGCTTTCGCTTGAAAATGCCGCGCGCGTTATGGGTAAAGCTTCACGCTGGGCGTTGGGGTCGATAAGCGGTTTCGGGGATTTTATAGACGGGCGCGCACCCTCATTGAGCGGGATTGCGACGCCGCAAAAATACGAGTTGCAGATAAAACTGGACAGGCCGTATCATCCGCTTTTACAGGTTTTTGCCACGGCATTTTTCAGGATAACGGAAAAAAGCGGCGGCGAATATCTGGGCACCGGACCGTATTATGTGGCTTCCCGCACTCCTGACAATGTCACGCTTAAAATCCTTCCCGCGCGTGCGTACCAAACGCCGGTCGACGAAATTGTGGCCGAAAAGGTAGCCTCGCGCGAGGCTATGACAAGCCCGCAAGCCCTAAAACGCTATGATGTGATAGAACTGGCAGGCAAGGCGGGAGTTTCCTCGCCGTATCATAACCGCATCGACGCGCCGCTGCTGGATGCGAATGTGCTTGTTTTCAACACCCGTCGTCCCGCGCTGCGCGATCCTGATTTCAGACGGTCGATAGTGCGTCTTTTGCGCGCCAGCGTGGATTACAGGGCTTTTGGCTGGCAGTCAATGGCGCAGGGATTTCCGTTTGCAAAAGACTTGTTCGGCCCCGAAACGGCGCAGCCTTATTTCTCCGGTCCTGCGCATCCTTTGCGTATAGACTACGATGACTGCGACCTTTCCGTTTCGGATGTCAAGGTGCTCCAGCGCAGGCTTCGGGCGGCGGGGCATAACATAGTTTTCAATCATCTCTCCACGGAGCAGCTTGTGAAAGAGTTCCAGAGCGGAAATTTCGACGCGCAGTTCTCCGGCTTCATACCGGATATCGTAGACCCGGACGGGCTTTTTACGCCGCTTTTCGGCACAGGCGAACAGTTCAACTTCGCGGGTTATTCCTCGCCGGAGATGGACGCTTTGCTCGCCGGAGCAAGAGCCGAACAGGATTTTTCAAAACGCATGAAAATCTATAGCGAAATAGCGCGCAAGGTGGAACGCGACGCGCCGATAGGCTTCATCGGTTCCAGCAAACTTGAACTGCTCGTATCCAAAAAATTTATTCCGCCGAAGATGAACTGGCAGGGGCTGCCGATGTTCCAGCTTGATTCGCTGCGTCTTTCCGGCGACGCCAAAGGAGCGGGAAAATGAAAATTCCCGGCGATTTGCGCAGGCAGGCGCTGCTGCTTGCGGTAGGCGGCACGTCAGTGCTTTTGTTCGCCAGCTTCCTGCTTATAGCTCAGGGCGAAATACGCTCGTTCAGACGGCAACTGGACGCGCGTATGCGCGCGGAGGATCAGACCGTCGCCGCTATGATACGCCAGAATTACGGCATGGGCGACATAATAGAGCTGCGCCGCACGCTGGACACGCTTTGCCGTTCTCTGGGCTATTCCGCCGCAGAGCTTAAAAACGGCGCGGGAGAAGTAATGTGGACTTACGACGGCGTCATGCCTGTGCCGCAGAGTTCGGCAAGCGGTCGTGCTGCCGCGCTCTTTTCTTTCGCAGTACCCAAGGACTATCGCGATCCGGCTTCTTCTCTTTCCGCAAGCAGCATGGTGAGGGTGGATTTCGACGACGGCACGCCGATGGGGTATTTCTCGCGCAACTGCCCGCTGCAAAGCCTGCTTTCCGATCTTGCTTTGCGGCTTATAACGGTATGCGCGCTTTTTGTGTTGCTGCTTGTTATTCTAAACGCCCTTATGTTTTCGCTTGTGTCGCGCATATTAAATCCTCTGGAGCTGCTTATTTCGCGCATGGAGCATGAAACGCTGCGCCTTGGCGTCCGGGCGGAGCGGCCGAATCTGTCCGATATAGGTTTTATAAACCGCGCTTTCGACGGGATGATGTCCGGCTGGCAGGCGGACCATGAAAAAGCGCTTTCCGCCTCCAAGTTCGCCGCTATAGGCCAGACGGCGGCGATGCTCGCGCACGATATACGCAAACCTTTCTCGCTGACCAAATCGCTGCTGTCCGCTCTGCCCTCATTGCGCAATGACGATGCCGCGCTGGAAAACGCACGCGGCGAGGTTGAAAAATCCATTATTCAGGCCGATTCGATGATAGCCGACGTGCTGGATTTCTCGCGCGAAGTCAAAATCGCCGCCGTGCCGGAAAGTCTTTTTGCCGCGCTGGAGTTTTCCATAAAGCAGGCGGCGCGGCAGCATCCGGGCGGGGATGTGTCTTTGGAGTATGCGCTGCGTCATTCTCGCATGCCCCTGATGGATGCTCCGCGCATAAGCCGCGCACTGGCCAACATAATCGATAATGCAATAGACGCGGTGACGATGATGTCCGCAAGGCAAAACGGTAAAATTTCGATATCCTCGCGCGATATGCGCGTCGGGAATGCGGATTTCGCCGAACTAAGTATTGCCGACGACGGCCCCGCGATAGCGGGAAGCGATCTGAAAAATATTTTCGAGTCTTTCTTTACAAAAGGCAAAAGCAAAGGTACCGGGCTGGGACTCGCTTCCGCCCGCAAGACTCTGCTTCTGCATGGCGGCGATATAAGGGTTGAAAATCTGCCGGATGCCAAAGGCGTTGTTTTTATCATGCATATCCCGCTATCGGACAAGGCGGAAAATCCCGTTACGCTGCCCGGGAATATAAGAGATTTGCAAATATCCCAACCGGCTGTTCCTGCCATGCCGGTAACGGAAAAACTGTTCATTTTCGCGTGCGATGATAATGCCCTGGAACGCAAATGCATCGCCATGCATATAGGCGCAGTTGTGCCGGCTGCCGTGGCGCGCATATTCCCGTCGGCGGAGGAATTGCTGGCGGAAATGCGCACGCTGCGAATGTCTCCCGATGTGCGCTGCGTGGTTTTTACCGATCAGAACATGGTCGGGATGACCGGGCTTGAGCTTGCCGCCGAGTTGCGCCGGCTCAAGGTGCCCTGCAAAATATTCATGGTCTCAAATGAGCCGGAATCGGAATTTGCGCCCAGAGCGCTTGCCGCCGGTGCGGACGGTTATTTTGAGGGCCCGCTGGATGAGCAGGTGCTGTCTAATGTATTTAATTCAGGCTGGAAAACCAAATAAAAACAATTAGTGCTTATGCCGGTGATGCTCGTCCGGCATATGTTCATGGTTGTGGACTAATTGCCCATGAATGTGTTCGTGGGAATGGGGTTCGGTTAGATCGGTTCCAGGTTCATGTTTGTGTTGATGATGCGCGTCATGGGTGTGCAAGTGGTCGTGGACTAATTGTCCATGTTCATGCTTGTGGGCATGGCGCTCGGTGAACAATACAAAAGCCGCCGCCGCGTTAAGCGCAAAAGCGCCGAAAAATCCCCAGGACAGCGGGTCGTGCAGGAAAATCACCGAAAGCAGCGCCGCCACGAAAGGGTTGGTGCCGAAAAGCGCCGTGCTGCGCGCCGCGCCAAGCGCGCGCATTCCTTTTACAAACACAATCAGGCTGAGCCCGTAGGCAACGAAACCGGTAACCATAGCCCCGGCGAAAACCTGCGGCGAAGGCAGTTTCGCCCCGCCGTGCAGTGCCAGCAGCACGTTGAAAGTTCCGGCGACAAGTCCTTTCCACATGCCTATAGTAGCCGGGTCCTTGCCGGAAAGTTTTGTGGTGAAGTTGTTGTCGAACCCCCAGATAAAGCAGGCGACCACTATCAGCACAAGGCCTCGGTCGAAACCGTGCGGCATTGCGCTGTCGCCGGACAATGCCGCCGCGCCGCCCGCCACCAGCAGCGCGGCAAACCATACCCGTCCGGATATGTATTCCTTGAACAACGCTCCGGCGATTAGCGTGGTGAATATTATTTCCGACGTGAAAAGTATCGCCGCGCGCGACGCCTGCGGCGAAAGCGCTATGCCCTTCATCAAAAGTATCGGCGCGATTATCCCGCCGCAGAGTATCGAGCCAAGCATCCACGGCCAGTCCTGCCGCGCAAGCGGCGCTTCGCCGGAACTCCTGCGCAATCTGGAAAGCAGGAACAGCCCCGCGCCGCTGGCAAAATAGCAAAGCCCGGCAAACAGCACCGGGTCGGCGGTTTTAAGCAGGAATTTTGACAGCGGCACCCCGCTTGCGAAAAGCGCGCTTCCCGCCAGAGAGTACCATATGCCGGGGTTCATTCTAGGCATGGGTATCTATATGTTAAAATTTCATAGCCGCAATATCAAACAGGAGATTTTATCATGCACGAATGGGCGCTGGTTGATTCTATAGCCTCGGCGGCGCAGGAAGAAGCCGCGCGCAACGGGCTTAAAAAAGTTTCGTCGGTGGTGATAGTGCTTGGCGAGCTGCAAAACATAGACGCAAAAGCGTCGGTTGAAATTTTCCGGGATATACGGTTGCTAAAAAAAGAGTCGCTGCACGGCGCAAAGCTGGTTGTCAAAACAGAGAAGGCGGCTTTCCGCTGCCGCGCCTGCGGCAAGGATTTTACCATGCGCACCGGACGCAAAATGAACCACGAGCAAAGCGAAGCCGTGCATTTCCTGCCGGAAATGGCGCATGTTTTTCTGCAATGTCCCAAATGCGCCAGCCGCGATTTCGAGATAACAAAAGGCCGCGGCGTTTATATCGGCGAGCTTAGGGGCAACAAATGACCGGTCTCGATCCGCGCGGTTTTGCCGTTTCGGCCAGGCTTGCCGGGGTTAAAAACATTATTGCCGTTACCGGCTGGAAGGGCGGGATAGGCAAAAGCTCGGTCTCCTGCGCGCTGGCGCTTGCGCTGGCTGACACAGGTTATAAAACCGGCCTGCTGGATGCGGATTTCACCGGCGCCTCCTGCAATATCATCCTCGGCGCGGGCAAGGCGTTTCCCGAGGAGATTGAAGGGCTCGAACCCCCGCTTGTGTCCGGGATAAAATTCATGTCGGCATCTTTTTTTGCCGGGGAAAATGCGGTCGCGCTGCGCGGGGCCGATATCTCCAACGCGTTGCTGGAACTCTTGTGCGTAACCCAATGGCGCGAACTGGACTGTTTGATTATCGACCTTCCGCCCGGCATAGGAGATACCAGTCTTGAACTTTTGCGTTTGGTCCCCCAGTCCAAACTGCTTGTAGTCAAAACCCCGTCCGTACTTTCGGAAGAGACGGTGCGCCGCTCGCTGGAGCTGTTCCGTTCTATGGAAATCCCCGTGGCCGGAGTTGTTGAAAACATGGTCCGTTCGGGAAAGGCGCACAAAGGGGAAAAACTGCTGGGCGCAATTCCATTCGACGCCGGTTACGAGGAAGCCATCGGCTTCCCCGAGAAAATCAGAAAGACCGCGCTTTTCAAGGCGGCATCCGCAGTAGCACGCAAACTGTTCGCCACGGTTTGATATGGATACAAATCCGCCCGCCGCTATTCCCGGACCGTCGGTACGGCAGCTTGCCGCTTTCTGGGCGCTTGGCGTGGGCGGCTGCGATTTGCTTGCGTGGGCGGGGCTGAATATTTTCCAGCGCCACGGCCATGTTTTTTTGACGCTGGCGCTGCTGTGCATGCTGGCGGCCGGTATTTTCGTCTGGCGCAGATGGTACCGGGAGATGGAAGTGTTTTCCCGTTCCGGCTGGCTCATCGGCGCGGTCATAGCCTTCGCCGTGCTGCTTAATCCGCTTGTGGGCGGCTTTGCGGCGCTGCATTTCGGTCCATGGCGCAAGCTGCTGGCTACCCTGTTCTGGTGCGCGCTGGTCGGATTCTCCGAGGAGCTCTGGTGGCGCGGCATATGGTTTGAGATGTTCGCCGACAGGCCGCGGCTGTGCATACTCGGCGGCAGCCTTGCCTTTGCCGCCTATCATTTCCCTTTCCACGGTTTTGCGCTGATGATAAAATCCGGGTTTGTGTTCAGCGTGTTTTCCGTCGGGCTGCTGTTTTGCGCGGCGCGGCGGCGGGGGGCTTCCGTCGGCGTGCTGGCTGCGGCGCACGCGCTTGTGGACTGGCCGCAGTACGCCGATATCATTACATGGCGGCATGACGGCGGACCGGCATGGTCCGTGGCGGTCTGCACCGCGCTGTCGGTGCTGCTGCTAATGCTGCCGCTGCCTGCGGGGGACGCCGAATGACAGGGATATATCCGCCATGCGAATATCTGCGCCCGTGGAAACTTTGCACATTCTCTATCGGTTTGGCGCTGCTGATTGCGGGCGCGTTCTATTTTAAAACGCCGGATTGGGACGTCGGAATCAGTGGTATTATGGGGACGCTGGCGTATCTGACCGCGCCGTGGGCGCTGCATGTTGTAAGGGAAAAGCGCTGGCGATATCTGCCGCTGGCGGTGTTCTTATATTTGTTCACGGTCGACGGCAGCCATGTGCTATATAATGCGTGGCAAGGCCATCCTGTCTCCCAGGAACTGCGCGCCGCAAACTTCTTCGTCTCAACGCTTCTGTATATTCTCTGCGGCCTTATCTGGTATCCTGAAAAATATTTTGCCGAACTCTGGAAAATGAAACCGTGAAAATTATGCAGCCGGAAAATATCGCCGAGTATTTGAACGCGGAATACGGCCTTGCAACTCCGATAGGTATCTCGCGCATACATAAAGGCCGCGCCACAAATTACCTTGTCTCGGATGCATATGGCGGCAAATATATTTTTAAAAAGTACCAATCGGAACTGAATATTGATTCGATACTGGCGGCAGCCGAGGCTACGGCATTTTTGGCCGATAACGGTTTCCCCTGTGAAAAATTTGTCGCGGTTAAAAACGGCAAATCTGTTGTCCAAAATATCAATTGCATCACGGCGTTGATCCCATATATAAGCGGGCAGATACTTCCTCCGGACAAGGCCGTTTTAAAAATGCGCGAGTTGGGGCGTCTACTCGGAATTTGCCATGCTTTGCTATCCAGGCGTCATATTGCGGGAGCGCGCGCGATGAATGGTTTTATGGAGTCGGATTTGTCTGCTTCACTGACTTCTTCCCGTGCATTGCTTGCGCAAGTGCAGCAAAGAGAGTGCGGCGAAGCTTTCAAAACGTGCGATTATCTGTCCGCTAAAATAGCGATGCTGGAAAGACTCGGCCCACGCCTTGCCGCTTCGCTCCAATCGTTGCCGAAGCATCATATCCACGGCGATTTTTATTGCGAACATGTGGTCTGGCTGGACGATTTATCCGCCGTGGCCGGAGTTATCGATATAACCGGCATGCTGGGTTATCAGGAGTGGGAAATTTTCAGATGTTTTGCGCAGTCGCGCTTCGGGCCTGAAACTACCGCCAAGGATTTTAATATGGATGGTTTTGCCGAATATATCGCCGGATATCTGGAGGGCAATCCATTATTCCCGGGGGAAAATATCGCAAAAACGCTGGACGCATATCTTTTGCATCTGCTAGGCAGCAATTACGGGATACGGCAATATTTAGTGTCAACGCAACCGGACGATAAAGACGCTTATCTGCGCTTTGGTTTCTGGCGTGCTGAAATGGCGTTATGGCTGGCGAATGAGTATGACGCTTTAAGCCGCAAACTTTCATTGATTCAATAAAAAAGCCC
>Ga0326728_10010290_pt1 | contig 21996 bp, 22 predicted proteins | sample MB3enrmetagenome_FD_207602 | JGI IMG/M metagenome (GOLD analysis project Ga0326728, IMG submission 207602) | Lab enriched peat soil microbial communities from McLean, Ithaca, NY, United States - MB31MN | ecosystem: Environmental > Terrestrial > Soil > Wetlands > Peat | place: USA: New York... | reverse complement strand
CAATCCGTAATATCTTCTTCATCGTTGGCTCCTTTCTTGGTGGATTTTCTTTCTCTCGAGGATTAAGAATCTACCACCATTTTAGGAGCCACTTTTTAAATTTCAACTAAGAATAGCATACCCTCTTGTAAGATAGTGCCGATTATGAAAAGACTAAATCATATTGTACATCTTCGACTGAAGGAGAAGCCTTTACCTAATAGTATGTCAAGGGGGACGCGTCAAAAAGCCGCCGCGCCCCTTAGCTATTGCGTTAGACATCCGAGGAAATACGATATGCTCATCCACAAAATTCCTGTAGTCAAAGCAAAGTTGGACGCTGTCCCTGAAAAGGAACGCGTGTTTTTCGTATTGCTTGGTCATTTTCTAGACGAGATCTCAATACTCAATAAACTGCTGTTGTTTGCAAAGGTGCGTCCAGAACCCGACTTGTCCCGCAAAGCTCATATTACCCAAGGTCTGTTGATCGCTCGCATGTTTATTGGAAAGTTGTTTGAGGGATGGGAGATGTTGGAGCGGGATTTCTTCGGTAGCACCTTATCCAAGAATTACGAGCCCAAAATGCAAGCGCCTGGTGATTCAGCACTCGCGAACCTAAAACGATATTTCGGGAAATCCAACTTGCTGAAGAATATCCGAAATAACTTTGCGTTCCACTACTCATCAGAGAACGTTAAGCAGCAGTTGGCTCGGCTGGAGGCTTCCTACAAATCAGAAATTTATCTCGCCAATGACTATGCAAATAGCCTCAACTGGGTTTGTGAGGAGATCGTCTCCCACGCGATGTTGAACACAGTTGGTGTCGCCGATCCGCAGCAGGCTCTCGATAGAATTTTTGCTGATCTCACCCAAGTTAGTGATTGGTTCTTTGATTTTTGCGGAAGCTGCATGTCAATTACCGTCGAACAGTATTTTGGGGAAGATTTGCGAGAGCCGAACGCAGAAGAAATCGACATTGGTGAACCCGTTAGTCTTGAAACAATTACCCTGCCTTACTTCACGCACAAGACTGCAAGGTAGGCAACATATTTCTAACAATCGGCTCCGCTGGATCGCCGATAAATCGGGCTCCCGGTGACCTTAGTATTAGCCACTGATTAAGTGTTCTGAGAATCTATTATTCCATGGATTCCATTCCCGAACTTGCAGGCCTTCCTAAGCCTGATCAGAAAAAATTATTTTTGCAGTCATTATTACGGTTGCTTCGTTCATTACCATGTTGGATTTCATTGCTGGTTTTGTTTGCTGTCTGTGAATTCTTAGGCATGTTTTTAGGCGGTAATTTAGGTAGAATTATTGGGTTCATTGTTGCTATTTTTATAGGGCATCAGATTCTTTTCAGAATGCAAAGACCAATAATTAGGGAATTGAAAAAAGAGTCCAAGAAGATGGAAGGCTAAGAAATCACTCCAGTGGATGGCTTACAGCCACCGCTGACATCTATCGTTAGCCCGCTCGTTGCGACCAACAACATTAGATATCATAAGGAGACCTCGTGAATAAATCTAACGTAATGAAAGGCGATTATGGAATAGACGCCCCACCAGCGATTCGTAATTTGGTAATCTCTGGTGTGGCATGCATTATTGCAGGTATCATTCTGCGTTCTATCCTTGCCTCAACTCAATCACTGATAGCCATCACCTTATTGGTTTGTGGGCTATTGGCTGGAGCTGGTATGTTAGTTACCGCCGCCCTGTTGATATGGAGTAGCAAAGTTGGCAAACTTCAATTACGAGAAAGACTGATAGATTCACTTGCTTTGCATGGGACTGAAACAGTTCTTGATGTCGGTTGTGGGCGCGGCTTATTGCTCAATGCCGCTGCCCGACGCCTCATCACAGGTAAAGCCATTGGAATAGACCTCTGGCAAAGTGCGGACCAGTCTGGCAATCACCCTGAAACCGCATTGGCGAATGCTAAAGTTGAAGGAGTAGCCAATCTTGTCGAAGTAAAAACAGGCGACATGCGCGAGTTGCCATTTGAAGACCAGACGATTGATGTCGTGGTTTCAAGTTTGGCAATCCATAACATCCCCGACAAACAGGGACGGGCGAAAGCCGTGCAGGAAATTGCGCGGGTACTAAATCCCGGTGGGCAGGTAGCCTTACTTGATTTTCAATGCACGGCTGAGTATGCCCAGACCCTACACAGGTTAGGTTGGCACGAAGTCAAACTCTCAGGATTGCAATTTCAGATGTTTCCGCCTGTACGAGTAGTGACAGGAAAAAAGCCTGCATAAACAGTGTGCGGGCTAACATCGGGTTGCAGGCGACATTGCTCTGCTGCGCTTCGTAACGCGCCTGAACCCGACCGTTCGCCGGAGAAAGAAAATGAACTACGACAAGGACAAAATAGATGAATATACCTTAGCCCTTCTCTACCTGGTGGCTCATGAAAGGGAGGAGGGATTTGGCGCAAGGGCCTGGAAGGGATTTGATTGGGACACCATGAATAGGCTTCGTGAGAAAGGTTATATTTCGAATCCCATAGGAAAGGCAAAATCGGTACGAATGACTGAGGAAGGTTTTCTGAAGGCAAAGGAACTATTTGAACGACATTTTACTAAGGATTGAAATCGCCTTCTTTTAGAAATCCCGCACCGCGTTTCTTAAAGAACGAGAGACTTTCTGTGGATTGAAACTTCTGCTCCTTGCGTTCGAAGTCCGAGGCAGCCTCTTGGTAATTCCTGTTTTCCATCGATTGATATCTCGCTGAGGTTGAAATGTTTTTTCAGCTTTAAGATATTTTCATTCTTCTGGCCCCTCAGATTCGAGACCTCTTTCGGGTGACAAGAGAATAGAGCTTGACCATTTTTCTGAGAGACCTGGAGGAGAGACGTAGCCATGTCGAAGAAGATGGCGGAATCGACAAGCTGACGGAGAGCAGGGTGGTAGGGCCCTGCGAGAAAATCCCTTTGCAACTCCCTGGTAGGCTGAAGACCGATGCGAGCGACGGGGATGGATGAATTTTCCAACCTGAGGATGCCTTTTTTAAGCCACTGAACAGCCTCTTCCAAAGACAAAGGGAAATATTCTCCATTCCTCCAGAGGATTTCAAGGGGAGCGCCTTTAAGGACGAGCGTGGGATGGATCCTCACGAAATCGAGCTTGAGTTCCATGACCTGATCAAGGGTATGGAGAAAACGATCGCACGTATCACCCGGCAGACCGATCATCAGCTGAAGTCCCACCTCGAAATTTCCGCTTTTTAATCGGAATACGGCATCGACGGTATCTTTTGCACAATGACCTCTATTGGCAAGCAAGAGGACTTCATCGATCATCGATTGCACTCCGACTTCTATCGTCTTCACCCCATATTCTTTGAGCAAGGAAAGCGTCTCTTCATCCAGGGCATCAGGTCGGGTGGAGATGCGAATGGAATCGATCAGACCGGAACCAAGAAAGGGCTGAACTTCTTTCAAATAACGAACTTGATCATCCCCATGGATCGCGGTGAAACTTCCACCATAAAAGGCGACCTGTTTCTCCCTGTTTTTCTTATCGGAAGGGATCCCAGCAAGAGAGGTTTCAATAAAGTTTCGAACGGAAGAGGGGGATGGGAGTCCTTCGGCTGCCGCCCTTTGATTGCAGAAGAGACAGCGTTCACGGCAGCCCAGATTGGAAAGAAAAATAGGAATGATCAGCGGATTTGAGGTCATATCACCTTTAATTTCAAATTGCAGATTTCAAATTTCAAATTTAGGTCTCAGGTTTTTCAATTTGCAATTTGCGATCTGCAATCTGCAATTCTTCAAGGGCATTTCTGGCTGCTTCCTGTTCTGCCTCTTTCTTGCTCTTTCCCCACCCCAATCCTTTTACTTCATCCCCGATCGTGACAGATGCCTGGAATCTCTTATCATGATCCGGCCCTGACTCATTCGTCACCCGGTACTGGGGAGACACGCCATGAGACTGCTGGGAGTATATTTGCAGAAGACTCTTATAATCATCGAATACCACAGACGGAGTTTTGGCCTGAAGATAAGGTTCGAAATGTTCTTGAATGATCTCCAATGTCCGATTGAACCCTGAGTCCATGAAGATCGCTCCGATCAAGGCTTCATACGTATTGGCCAAGATGGAGGATTTTTGCATCCCTCCGTTCGACTGCTGGCTTTTCCCGAGGAGGAGATAGCCTTCTAACTGAAGGTCCTTAGAGAGGGATGCCAGGAAGCTCCTTTTCACCAGCTGGGATCTGATCATGGAAAGGGTTCCTTCCTGGGCGTCGGGAAATCTGTGAAGGAGAAGGTAGCTGACCGCAAGATTGAGGACCGAATCTCCGAGAAATTCTAAAACCTCATTGGCACTTTTTTCAGGATGATTGGTTTCATAGATGAAGGACTTATGCGTGAGGGCCTGGTCGAGCCATTTGATCTCTTTGAACCGATAACCCAGACGGCCTTCCAATTCTTTTAGAGATGCCAACCTCTCTTCGTCCACGCTATCTCTCCAAAACTTCTCCGGTCACACCCTTTTCAGCCAATCCGGTCACCCTGACGATCCATTCCCGATTGACCCGATCCTGATAATCTTTCATCCCGTTTTCGTTGACGAGCAGAACAGGGACGTAGTTTCGGGAAAGACCTTTCCATCTCCCAGTACTTTTTTCTTTGCGGTCTTCTATTAGGACGCTCAGCTCCTGATCGAGAAACTGGCGATAGAAAGCGAGGCATTTCTGTTTTCCCAGCTCCCTCATCGCCTCAGCCCTTTTCTTGATCTCCCTCTCAACCAGCTTCTGAGGGAATTGGAATGCCGGGGTTCCCTTTCTCCTGGAAAAGGGGAAAACATGAAGATAAGAGAAGGGCAGAGATTCGACGAACTCATACGTATGCTTAAATTTCTCTTCCGTCTCCCCTGGAAACCCTACAATCACATCTGCTCCGACGGAGAGGTTTGGAATCCTCAGATGCAATTCGCGGATGAGATCGGAAAGATAGGAACGGTTATAGCCTCTATTCATCTTTTCCAGTATCTCATCGTCTCCGCTCTGGATGGAGATGTGAAGATGGGGGCAGATCTTCCCGGATTGTGAGAGGGCTGAGACAAGTTCCGGTGAGAAATCTCCCGGCTCGATGGAGCTGAGCCGGATTCGATCAGGTGTCTCCTCTTTCTCCAGTTGTCCGATGAGTTTTTCCAAAGGAAAGGGAGGATCGAAGTCCAATCCATAGGCGCCCAGGTGGATACCGGTGAGGACGACTTCTCTAAAACCCTTCTCTTTCAATACCTTCAAATTTTCAATTACCCTTTGGGGCTGAAGGCTCCTCGATCGTCCCCTCGCATGAGGAACAATGCAATAAGTGCAACGCCCATTGCAGCCGTCCTGAATTTTCAGGAAAGCACGCGTGTGGCGATGAAAAGAATGAAGAGAGGTCTCTGAAAAGGGCGCCTCCTTCTGAATATCCCCAATTCGGACCTTTGGAAACTTGCCTTTTCGCATCAGGGGAAGCAAGTCAGGGATTTGGTTCTTTTCTTTGTTTCCCAAAAGATAGAGTGTTCCCTTCATCTCTAAGAAGGCGTCTGGCTCCACCTGGGGATAACATCCGGTAACAATGACCAGAGAGTTCGGGTTGGACCGCAAGGCCCTTCGAACCATCTGTCTCGACTGAAAATCAGCTCGGTGAGTCACCGTGCAAGTATTAATGATGGCGACATCTGCCCCTCCCTCGAACGGAACAAGAGCATAGCCCCTCTGTTCCAAGGCGTCCATGAGCGCCTCAGACTCGAACTGGTTCACCTTACATCCGAGTGTAGCTACCGCGACAGTCGTCATTCTTCAATTCCAGGATTCAGAATTCAGAATGAAAAGTTCTTAATGGCCCATTCTGAATGCTGACTACTGACTCCTGAATTTTAATGTGGTTAGAGTTGTGCCAGTTTGATCTTTCCCCAGACACCCATCTTTTCCTGAACGACGATCAGCATTCCCTGCACCCCTGCGATCTCTTTTCCCGTTTGAAGACCCAATTCGATATCTTCTCTCTCCTTGACGACATTCCCGACAGCCGTGGCTGCGGCATCGGCAAGCGCCGCAGACTTAGAGAGAATGCAAACAGCGTCTGCTTTCCCAAAGCTGAGAGAAGGGCCCACCGTTCCTGAGGAGGTACAGATGCCGAGAGGGGTTTCTTCCGGTGAGATCACAATTCCTATCTTAAGACTGAGAGGAGAATCGCCTGCATAGATTCCGATGGTTCGTTCCTTGGAGGCGGCCAAATAGATATCCCCTCCGTTTTCTACGATCACCTCTTTGGACAACTTGAGCAGATCTTTCGAGACCGATTCGGCTACGGCTCCGGCCACAGCAGCCATGGGACCGACATGAGCTAATTGAGAGGATCGAATCATCTCCCGGACAATCTCCGGGGCATAAGGGTCATCAGAGAGAGGGACGAGGCTTCTCTGAAATTCAGGGTTCATGGCGATGTGGGCTTCAAGCTGATGACGGTATTTGAACACCGATTCTCTGGTCTCTTTCGAAAGATCTCTGTCTGCCCGGACGAGAAGGTCGGTTTCCTTAACAATAACCTCAAATTTAACGAGGTCATCGATCTTGACCAAGTTTCGGTAGGTCCTTTTTTCATACATGGTAAGCTCTATAAGACGTTCATTATAATATTCAGAAATATTAGGTGTCAATTTGCCAAGTATTTGATTTCTTGCAATTTGTGGATAAGAAGATATAGAATTTTTAGCATGAGCCAAGACATCGTTCGGGCAGACAAAGAATTTAGAAAAAGATTTTTTGTCTTCCTTATGCTTATCGTAATCGTTTTCGTCGTCACCATAGTCTCCACGAAGAGTTATCTGGATCAGATGGAGCAACTAAGACGAGAGAGCCCGGGTTTAGCGGGAAAGAAAGTAATCTTATTGCTTAAATGGTGGATGAGTTTAGGTTCCTTACCGATCTTAGGCTTGGCGGTTTATCAAATCATCTTGGCAAGGAGGATCTTGAAATCAGGCCGATTTCCACCACCAGGGATGAAGGTGATCAGGGATACGAAAATTCAAACCGGAGCCAAAGCCAAAAAGGTGGCGATCTCTCTCATTGTCCTTTCATCGATTATAATTGTGATTATCCTTTCCTTGGTATATTTACCATATGCCTTTGAAAAGAAATTATTGAAAAAAAGTTCCGCTGTAGAAAGGGGCGTCTCAGAGAAGGAAAGAAGGGTAATAGAATTGAAAGGGAAAGGAGGTGAACCGAAATGAAGAGTTTGAGAATAGCGATGCTTTCCATGGTCTCTTTAGGTCTCGTCTTTTCTTTGGCCATCGCAGCTGGAGATGCGGGGAAGGGAAAAGCTCTTTTTAACGATCCGAAGTTCGGCGGAGGCACGGCAGGAGTCTCTTGCAACTCGTGCCATCCGGATGGCAAAGGGCTGGAAAAAGCAGCCAACATGAAGGGCCTTGAAAAACAGGTGAATGCCTGTATCCAGAATGCGCTCAAAGGCAAGGGAATTGATCCCAAATCTGCCGAGATGGCGGATATCGTCGCCTATCTTAAATCTCTGAAGGGAAAAACTCCCGCAGCAGAGACCCCCAAGAAATAATGTGACAAAGAGACCCTTAGAAAAGGTATCGACACAGAAGAGACGGAATCGGGATGATTCCTCTCTTAGGTCCTTGGCCTGAGGACAGTAGAGACGACACCGGACGCTGCATCGGGTCGTGCCATTCGCTTGACAGCCTGCTGCATTCTTGAAAAGCGTTCTTTGTCCGCAAGGAGAGTATCGATCTTATGAGCCAAGGCCGGAAGGTTATTGCATCGGATTCCCACTCCTTCCTCCAGAAAATGGTCGCTGTTCCTTTCCTCTTGACCCGGAATGGGGTTCACGATTACCAGAGCAAGTCCCCGGGCCAATGCCTCAGAACTGGTCAGTCCTCCGGCTTTACCCACCAACAGGTCTGAGGCAGCCATCCAGCTATCCATTTCATCGGTAAAGCCGATAATCTTCATCGGATGCCGCGTGTCCGCAAGGTTTTTCAGATGGTCCTCAAGACGCTTGTTACGCCCGCAAATGACAACAATCTGAATAGGGTGTTGGACCTTGTCGATGGCACGCACAAGTGATTCAACCGGCCCCACGCCGTAACCTCCGGCGGAGACCAAAAGCGTTGTCTTATCCGGATTGAGGCCAAGGTTAATTCGGGTCTCTACCTTGGGTTTTTCCGTGGCGAATTTCAGATCGATGGGGATCCCTGTGACAAATATCGTTTCAGGGGGAATTCCTAAGGCAGCCAGATAGACCCGTGTCTCCTCGCAGGCCACAAAGTACCAGTCCACGTTTTGGAGTATCCACATGGCGTGGGCATCGAAGTCCGTGACCACCACACCGACTGGAATATCGAGGATTTTTTTCTTTCTCAAATAGAGGAGTATCTCAGCGGGAAGAAAATGAGTGCACAAAGCAAGATCGGGATTCTCCTGTCTGATCAGTTTGAGCAAAGGGCCTGTATTGAGCCGATCCAGAGCCAATCGCCGCTTTTGAAATTGCCAAGGACGGTCGAAGGTTTTGTAGAGCCAGCCGAGAAGGTCCGGCCCGCGGGTCATGAGCTCCACATAGAGATCAGAGTAAATCTTTCTAAAGACGGGATTTGTGTAACGGAGGACTTCGACGTGGCGTGCGGAAACTCCCTTTGCCTCAAGGGCGGAGACAAGCGCATCCGCTGCCCGAAGATGGCCAGTGGCCGCTGCAGCGGATAGAACCATTACGGAATCTGGCTTTGCCGCCGAATCTTTTTTCATTTAAACCCCTCCCTTATTTCAGGCCTCTTTCAGCATCTTCTCCCAAACAAAGGGCCTTTACTTCCCGACTCTCGGTTAGTGCGGATGCAGACGCTTCTTTGATCACACGACCGTTTCTTAGGAGATATCCCCGGTTGGAAATAGCTAAAGTGAGTTGGATCTCCTGCTCTATGATAAAGAGCGTGAGTCCGCTTTTGTTCATCTCTCTGAATGTGGCAAAGACTTCATCCATCAGACGGGGTGCTAATCCTAAGGAAGGTTCATCCAGCAACAAGAGTTTGGGCCGGCCCATCATCGCCCTTCCTATGGAGAGCATCTGTTGCTCGCCTCCGCTGAGGGTTCCCGCTCTTTGATGGGCTCTCTCTTTGAGTACAGGGAGAAGCTGATCGACCCGCTCCAAGTCTTTTTTTATTTCCTTCTTTTCATTCCTGTGAAGGTGAGCGCCCATCAGAAGGTTGTCAATCACAGAAAGGGTAGGGAAGATATGGCGTCCTTGAGGAACATGGCCTATGCCTTTAGAGACGATCTTAGGAGGACTCAGGTTGGTGATATCCTCTTCCTCGAAAATGATCCTTCCTTCAGTGGTCTTCAAGATTCCGGAGAGGGTGAGCAAAAGGGTGGTCTTTCCTGCCCCATTGGGTCCTAAAAGAGAGACGATCTCTCCCTGTTTGACCTCCAGGGAAACTTCATTTAATGCGGGCAGAGGCCCATATTGGACGGTCAGTTTTTTTATCTTGAGCATCGTACTTTTTGCCTATTGGACGCTTAGGAGTTAGATTGTTGCCAAATTAGCAAAACAATTTCTGATGTTAAGCGAAGTACCAAATACCAAGCGCCCGCCTTCGCCGAAGCGGCTTCGCGCAGGCAGGCCAAATTCCAAATAAACTCCAATCACCAAAATTCAAAATTTCAGACAAAGTCGTTTCGGTCATTTGAGCTTGAAAATTGAGATTTATTTGGCATTTGGCATTTGTCATTTGGAATTTCTATGGCCTGTCTCGTGTCCCGGCAGAGCCGCGAGTTAAATAGGCCTCCATCACCACTGGGTTCCTTCTCACACTTTCCGGTGTCCCTTCAGCAATCAGCTCGCCATTATGGAGGACCACGATCTCATCGGCGATCCCCATCACCATGCCCATGTGATGCTCCACAATGAAGACCGTGACTCCCTCCCGCCTGATCTCTGAGATCCGTTCTGAAAGCTGTTCGATTTCGCTCAGGGTCAGTCCGGATGCCGGTTCATCCAGGAGGAGGATCTGCGGCTTCATGGCAAGGGCTCTGCCTAACTCCAGGAGTTTTTGTTTTCCGTAGGGGAGCTGGGAGGCCATGGCTTCCCATTTTCCAAGGAGCCCCAAGGAATTCAGGATCTCCTTGGCCTCCTTCAGGGCGTCCTTTTCCGACGTTCTGATCCAGGGGAGCCAAAGCCCGTAGGAGAACAAACTCCCTTTTAACCTTCGATGCATCCCGGCCGTGATATTCTCCACCACGGTCATGTTTCCCCAAACCTGTACTGTCTGAAAGGTTCTGCCTATTCCAAGGGCGGATCTCTCATGGGATTCCATGTTGGTAATGTCTCGTTCCTTGAAAAGGATTTTCCCTGAGTCAGGTTTCTCCACGCCGCTGATTAGATGGAAGAGGGTGCTCTTTCCGGCTCCGTTGGGGCCGATCAGTCCCTTGATGCTTCCCTCTTCCACTTTCAGGGAAACCCGGTCGAGAGCCTTTATTCCATCATATTCCTTTGTGATCTCTTCTATTGAGAGCAGTGACATTAGAGCTTTCCCTCGTCTCTCTTCCTCTTTTTTGCCCAATAACCGATCAGGTAAAGGATCCTGACATTCAAGCGGGTTCCAATCCCATCCGGGAAAAAGATGAGCAAAAGAATCAGGATGACGCTATATATGGGGAGGCTGTACTCCTGGTACCTGCTCAGAATATCCATCAGCCAGGTGAGAAGAATGGCTCCTGCAACGGGACCGTAGATAGTCCCCATTCCTCCCAGAATCACCATCATTACGATCGGAACAGTAACCCCAAGGCCAAAGGCTTCCGGATTGGCTGTCGACATGATGCAGGCAAAGAGACTCCCGGCCAGTCCGGCAAAGGCTGCACTCAGGACAAAAATATCTAATTTCGTCTTAGGAACATCGATCCCAACACTTGAAGCGGCGTCCTCACTGGTCGCCACAGCCAAGAGGGCCCGGCCCACTTTAGAGCGGATCAGATTTTTTGAGAAAATGAATAAGCCGGTGACCACCCCCCAGATAAGATAATACTGTTTGAGATAGGTATCGAAAGAGAACCCCGTCACAGAAAACCATGGGATTCCGAAAATACCGATGACTCCGCCGGTGAGATTCGTAGACTCTCTCACCATGACCAAAAAAATTTCTCCAAACCCCAATGTGGCCAAAGCTAAGAAGTATCCCTTCAATTTGAGGATTGGCCTGCCGATGAGATAGGCGACTGCAGATGCGGAAAGAGCCGATGCCCAAAGAGCGACAAAGGGTGAAAAGCCATGACGAGTGGTGAGAATGGCTGTGGTATAGGCTCCGATTCCAAAGAAAGCAGCGTGTCCCAAAGAGATCTGCCCTGCATAACCCATGAAGAGGCTTAATCCCAAGGCTAAGATAGCATAGATTCCCGCTAACACCATAACATGATGAAAATGCGGATCAGACCAGATCAGAGGGGCCAAGCCTATTGCACCCAGATAATAGAGGTCTTTCTTTTTAAACTCCTTCTTGTGATAAAGGTAGGGATCGGGTGCGATTAAAGAGATTAACCACAATGGCACCAGGTAAAAAACGTCCCTTTTTCTAAAGTCCCTTTGCGACCTCTTTGTTGTTTGAGGAACCATGTTCTCCTGACGGCTTACGTTTAAATTCCAATTTCCAAATCCCAAATTCCAAATAATGTCCAAATTTCAATACCGAATGCTAAAAGAGATTTTGTTTCGAATTTGGGTGATTGGGATTTATTTGAGATTTGGTGCTTGGTATTTCATAGCTCATCAACTCTACCATCGGCGGCTGTCGATAAAGGGTGACCCTAAAATTCCCTTTGGCCGGAGATATAGAATGAGTAATAAAATTACGAAAGCGACCGCGTCCTTATATCCCGAAGGGATAAAGGCCAGGCTTAAGGATTCCACAATTCCAAGGACAAAGCCCCCAAGAATAGCGCCGGTATTCTTTCCCCAGCCTCCCAGGACGGCGGCGATAAAACCTTTCAGACCTAAAAGTGTGCCGGAATTATAGCTGGTGAAGAAGATGGGGGTGATCAGGATTCCGGCAAAGGCACCGACTCCCGCGCTCACTCCGAAAGCTAAGAAGACCATCAGGCTCCTTGATATTCCAAGGAGATCGGCCCCCAAAGGATCCGTTGAACTTGCTTCCATGGCTTTTCCCAACAAGGTTCGATGTGAAAGAAGATAGAGAAAGATCAGCAAGACAAGAGTGGATACCAAGACCCACACGCTTTGGGGAAGAAAAGAGATTTCTCCTAGACGGAGAGGTTGTTCATCGGTGAAGGGAGGAAGAGCTTTGGGCAGCGTTCCAAAAATAAGGCCGCTTGTACTGCTGAGGAAGATGGAAATCCCTAACGTGGCCATGATGAGGATGAGGATGGAAGCCTTTCGCAATGGATAGAGGACTGAGAGATACATCGCGAAGCCGATCAGGACCACAATCGTCACGGCGATCAGAGCGGCTAAGGGATAGGGAAGTCTAACGCCGTTCAGAAGGAAGAAGGTGACGACTCCTCCTAACATGACAAATTCCCCTTGAGCAAAATTGATGATCTGGGAAGCCCTGGAGATGGTTACGAATCCCAAGGCCACCAAGGCATAGATGGCCCCCATCGTTATACCCGAGGAAAGGAGTTGAGGAATATACGCCCAAAGGTCCATGAGGTTACGCGGTCACAAAAAAAAGGGTGAGCCAATTTCACCGACTCACCCCTCATTTACCATATAAGTTATATTTTCTTCAACCTTTATTCGAATTCGGGAAGTTTGAATCTCTTGAACTTACCTCCTTCGATCCGAACGAATACCATATCCTTTTTGCTTAGGCCATCATGGTCGGTGGGGCTGTAATTGTAAATTCCATGACAACTCTTAAGTCCCTTGGTATTCTCCAGAGCTTCCCTGAAGGTGGCCCGCGTGACCTTGCCTTGGCATCGCTTCAGTGCGTCATAGATTAGGCCTATTGTATCATGACCATAGCCAGCGAGTTGGTCCGCCCCCACTCCGTAACGATCCCTGAAACGCTTATCAAAATCGATGTTGATGGCCCGAACAGGATCATTCTCATCGAGCTGATCAAAGACCACAGGTTTTGCAGCAGGGAATTCAACTCCCTCCATCGCCTCTCCACCCAGGGCGATGATAAAACCGAACCCAAAGGCATGCGTCCCAAGGATCGGAATCTTAATTCCCTGGGTCCGTAAATTTTTGCAAATGATCGGACCTGGCGGGCCGCCGGTACAGGCATAAAAGGCATCCACTCTTTCTTTTTCGATGATGGGCTTGAGCTTGATGATCTGGGGAGTCATGTCGATGTCGGTTGGTTTATGGGTCTCCTGAGAGATGATGACCTTCATCCCTTTTTGTTCCCCAAAGGTTTTGTAATAGTTGGCCAGGCTTTGAGCCAGGGGCCATGCGCCATGGAAAACAAGAACCTTCTTATATTTTCTGGCCAAAGAAAGATCCACCAGCTTCTGGGACACAATGATGTCGCTCTGGGCAATGTTGAAGGCCCATTTTTGCTTTAAGCCTCGCACCATCGGGTTGGAGGGACAGATGATCATATTGGTGATCTTTTCCCTTTCGGCAATGGCCCTGGTCGTTGCCTGTAAATTATCCTCAAAAGGACCTACGATGGCGATAATTTCTTTGTCGGTGGTGAACTTGGTCATATTGGCTGCGGCTCTCCCGGGATCAAAGCCATTATCCTCGAAGACGAGCTCCAGAGGGTGTCCGTCGATGCCGCCCATCTTATTTATCATTTCTACTTCCAACACCATGCCGTTTTTCACGGTTTTGGTCACCTCTGCCCAGGGCCCGGTGAACTCAAGGTTGACCCCAATCTTATAAGGTTTCTCAGCGACGTAAGCAGGAGAAACCCAGACCATGAACATCAGCGTCAAAATGAATAGTAAAGAAACGATCTTCTTCATAGTGTTACCTCCTTAGGTAAGAAGTAGCGCCCCCATGAAATGGGGGACGAATGACTTGACGTCGGCAGTAACTGCCTACCGGCAGGCCCTGAACCTAATATAGTACAGGGCGGGCAGGAATGCCGACGCTACATATATTAAAGGTACTTCTGTATCAGAATCTCAGCGATCTGGACGGCATTGAGCGCTGCACCCTTCCGGATATTGTCCGCAACAATCCACATGTTGATCCCGTTGGGGATCGATTCATCCTCGCGAATCCTTCCAACAAAGGTTTCGTCCTTGCCCGCCGCATGGATGGCCAGAGGATATTCAAACTTCTTCGGGTTATCCACGACCACCACTCCGGGTGCCTTCGAGAGAATCTTCCTTACCTCATCTGGTTTTAGCTTCTTTTCCGTCTCGATATTGACGGATTCCGAATGACCATAGAAGACAGGGACTCTTACGGTCGTGGCGGTTACACCGATCGAATCGTCCTCCATGATCTTCTTCGTCTCGTTAACCATCTTCAACTCCTCTTTCGTGTAACCGTTATCGAAGAAGACGTCAATGTGAGGAAGACAGTTGAAAGCAATTTGGTGCGGGTATACTTCTTTCTTGATCTCCTGTTGATTGTAGATGGCAAGGACCTGGGTCTCCAATTCTTTGATCGCTCTCTTTCCTGTTCCAGAGACGGCCTGGTAGGTGGAAACCACGACCCTTTTGATCCGGGCGACATCATGGATAGGCTTCAGTGCGACCACCATCTGAATCGTCGAGCAGTTGGGGTTGGCGATAATATTCTTTTTTGGATATTGAGCAATCGCATGAGCGTTCACCTCTGGAACCACAAGCGGGACCTCAGGGTCCATCCGGAAGGCGCTGGTGTTGTCAATTACCACACAGCCCGCTTTTCCAGCAAGGGGGGCAAACTTCTCGCTCACCGAGCCTCCTGCAGAGAAGAGGCCGATATCGACTCCAACGAAGGAGTTTTCGTTGAGGACTTCCACGGTATAGGACTTTCCTTTAAACTCCATCTTTTTGCCCGCGCCCCGCGTGGAGGCAAGAAGCTTCAGCTTATCTACGGGAAAGTTTCTCTCCTCGAGAATTGCCACCATTTCATTTCCCACAGCACCCGTGGCCCCTACGACGGCCACATTGTATTTCTGCTTCTTCATTCAAACCTCCGTTCTTTACTATTACAACATTCCATTCAGAACCGCCACAGATGAGAATCCGAAATCCTTATATCCCAATTCTAACATTGGGGATACGCCTTTCCCTTAGCGAGCGGAAACTTGCTTGTTTTTTTGCAATCTGCCAATGGGTTTCTGCTTCGGAGTGAGAGCTTTAGAACTTTTTTCCTGTTAGCCCTTTTTTCTGAAGGTGAGGGATCAAACCTCCGTCGCTAATCAATTCCTGCATAAAGGGCGGGATGGGCTTTGCAAAAAATTTTTTCTGCTGCGTCAGGTTGAAGATCTCGCCTGTCGACAGATCGATTTGAACCTGGTCCCCATCTTGTATCTGCTTTGACGCGTCTAAAGATTCGAGAAGAGGTAGTCCTTGATTAAATCCATTTCGGTAGAAGATGCGGGCAAAACTCTCTGCGATGATGCACGAGATCCCGGTTGCCTTCAATGCAAGCGGAGCATGCTCCCGGGAGGAACCGCAGCCGAAATTCTTTTCGGCCACAAGAATGTCTCCCTTCTTGACTTCCCGGACAAACTCAGGTCGCTCATCCTCCATCGCATGCTTGGCCAGCTCCCCCGCATCGGTCTGATTGAGGTAACGGGCAGGGATGATCGCATCCGTATCCACGTCCGATCCAAATTTCCAGACTCTTCCTTCGAGTTTCATTGTTTTCCCTTGGTAAGATGGGTTCAAGGATTCGAGGGTTCTAGTTAATTCTTAAAATCTCACTTAACCCCTCGAACCCTGGACCCCTTGAATCCTTTCTTAACCACTTCTTCCGGATGGCAGATTCTTCCTTTGATAGCGCTGGCCGCCGCTACCGCAGGGCTTGCCAGATAGACTTCGCTCTGAGCATGGCCCATCCTTCCGCGAAAATTGCGGTTCGTCGTGGCCAACGACCTCTCCCCTTCGGCTAAGACACCCATATAACCCCCGAGACAGGGGCCGCACGTGGGAGGGCTGATCACAGCGCCGGCTGAGAGAAATATCTGAAACAAGCCTTCCTTCAATGCCTGGCGGTAGATCTCCTGAGTGGCCGGAATGACGATCAGCCTCAGTGAAGGGGCAATCTTTTTCCCTTTTAAAATCTTTGCTGCCACGCGGAGGTCTTCAAGACGACCGTTGGTGCAAGAGCCGATGACCACCTGATCGATTTCGATCTTTCCAACCTCCTTCACATCTCTGGCGTTGGAAGGAATATGTGGAAGTGAGACCTGCGGGTTGATCTTTGAGGTATCGTATTCATACACCTGTCTGTATTTGGCATCAGGATCACTATGGTAGAGCTTATAACGCCTCGTTGCCCTCTTCTTGATGTAGTGAAGAGTGATTTGATCGGGATCAAAGATGCCGTTCTTTCCTCCGGCTTCAATCGCCATATTGGCCATGGTGAAACGGCCTTCCATAGGCAGTGCTCTTATCGTCTCTCCGGTGAATTCCATTGCCTGATAGAGGGCTCCGTCTACACCGATCTGTCCGATCGTGAAAAGGATGAGATCCTTTCCGGAAACCCAGGGGTTCAGCTTCCCGTAAAAGATGAACTTGATGCTCTCCGGAACTTTAAACCAGAGCCTCCCCGTCGCCATGACAGCTGCAAGGTCTGTGCTGCCCACTCCGGTTGAAAAGGCCCCGAGGGCACCGTAGGTACAGGTGTGACTGTCAGCGCCGATCACGACATCTCCTGGCAGAACCAGTCCTTTTTCAGGGAGAAGCGCATGTTCGATCCCAACCTGTCCGATCTCAAAATAATTCGTAAGGCGGTGGGCTTTTGCAAAATTCCTGAGGACTTTACATTGTTCGGCAGAAAGAATGTCTTTGGCAGGCGTAAAGTGATCGGGGACCAGGACGACACGATCCCGATGGAACACTTTTTCGGCGCCCATCTCCTCAAAGGCCTGGATGGCAAGGGGCGCCGTGATATCGTTGCCAAGGGCCAAATCGACCCGAGCATCGACGAGATCGCCGGGAAAGACCTCTCTTTTCCCGACGTGAGAGGCGAGTATTTTTTCTGTAATGGTCATCGGATGTGTCTTTGGCATCACATCCCCACCAATTTCTGCTTTTTGAATTCTATTTTGTTCAGGGCGTTGATGTAAGCTTTGGCACTGGCGACAATCACATCGGTATCCGCGCCCTGGCCGATCACGGTTTGGCCCTTCTCCTCCAGCCTCACGGTCACCTCTCCCTGGGCCTCTGTTCCGCCGGTGATGGCGTTGATGGCGAATTGTAGGAGTTTCGACCTCGTGCGAGTGATCTTTTTGATCGTCTTAAAGGTCGCATCCACCGGGCCATCCCCAAAACCCGCCTCCTGAATGACCTTTCCATCCACTTCCATTTTGACCGTGGCGGTCGGAACAGTCATGTTTCCAGCGATGACATTGAGATAAAGGAGCTTGAAACGATGGGACATCCGGAGGATCTCTTCCACGACGATCGACTCAAGATCCTCATCATAAATCTCACGCTTCTTGTCTGCCAGCTCTTTGAATCGGGTGAAGGCCAGTTGAAAATCCTTGTCTGAAAGGCGAAAGCCTAAATCTTTCAACCTATCTTTGAAGGCGTGGCGCCCGGAGAGTTTTCCGAGGACGAGAGTGGATTTAGGGATTCCCACGGATTCGGGCGTCATGATTTCATACGTCTGTTTCTTCTTCAGGACACCATCCTGATGAATCCCGGACTCATGGGCAAAGGCATTCGAACCGACGATGGCCTTGTTGGGCTGGACGACCATGCCGGTGATCTTCGAAACCAACCGGCTGGTGGCGAAGAGATGCCTGGGGACAATCTGCGTATAGTACGGGAACATATCTTTTCGCGTACGGATGGCCATTACCACTTCTTCGAGGGAGGTATTTCCTGCCCTCTCGCCGATCCCATTGATCGTGCACTCCACCTGTCTGACGCCATTCTGGATCGCAGCGAGGGAATTGGCAACGGCCAGGCCAAGATCATTGTGGCAATGGACGCTTAGTGTGACCTTTTCTATCCCTTTTACCGTGTGCCGAAGAGCCCGGATCAGTTCTCCAAACTCAGAGGGGATCGCATAACCCACGGTGTCGGGGATATTGATTGTAGTGGCTCCGGCTTGGATGGCTGCTTCGATCACCGCTGCGAGAAACTTCACATCACTTCGGGTCGCATCCATCGCTGAGAATTCGACATTCGGGGTAAACCGCTTTGCCCTTGCCACGGACTGGGCAGCCGTCCGGAGGACTTCTTCCTTGGTCATCTTCAGTTGGTGTTTGAGATGGATATCCGAGGTGGAGATAAACGTATGAAGGAAAGGAAACTTAGCTCCCTTGACCGCTTCCCAGGCCCGATCAATGTCCTGAGGATTCGCCCTGGCCAGAGCCGCCACCTCCAAACGCGTGACCGCCCTGGAAATCGCTTTAACTGCATCGAAGTCCCCTTGTGATGAAATGGGAAAACCTGCTTCGATGATATCGACCCCCAATTTTTCCAGCTGTTGGGCGATCCTCACCTTTTCCGCCACATTCATCGTCGCCCCGGGGGATTGCTCCCCGTCGCGCAACGTCGTATCGAATATCTTGACCTGTGCTTTCAATTTCTCCTCTCCTTCCCAAAAAGTGAGACGATCCTCTTAAAGAACTCTTCCTCCTCCCAGATTTTCATTTCGATGCGAAGGGCCCAGATGGGCAGATGACCAATGTTCAATCTTTTTAATTTTACCATATCTTTCTCTGTCGTGACAATGCCATCGATCCCTTTCGCTTTCTCTTCTATGCGCGATAAATCTTTGGTGCTATAGCAATGGTGATCCGGGAAGATCGCTTCTCCAACAATCTTCATTTCACATTTCCTTAGCATTAAAGAGAAGGAGTCGGGATTGGCGACTCCGGAAAGCGCAACTATCTTCTTTCCTTTTAAAGAGTCGACTCCTTCTTGCTCCTCTTCAGGGCCCACGAGACTTACCGGGACATAGTCGCTATGAAACACCTGAGCTCCAGGATATATTTCTTGAATTTTTTTCTCCAGAGGCTGATAGGCCGCAGGCTCCGCTGCTTTGTTGATCAAGAGGAGATCGGCCCTACGAAGGTGGGATAAGGGCTCCCTCAAAATTCCTCTCGGCAGAAGATGATAATCTCCAAAACCGATGGTTGAGTCGATGAGCAGGATGTTGATATCTCGATAGAGGGGAAGATACTGGTAACCATCGTCCAATAGCAGCCCTCTCACACCAAATCGTTGAAGCGCGAGTTGGCCGTTGATGAAACGGTCTTTCCCGACCAGGACAGGGATGCCCTGACAAGCTTTTGCCATCAGGAAGGGTTCGTCCCCGGATTCCTCAGGTGAAAGGAAGATAGCCTTGCCATCGCTCACTACCGGTTCGCAAGTCTTCGTTCTCTTATACCCTCTGCTCAGAATGGCCACAGGGATTCCTCTCACCGTCAAACATTTTGCCAATGCCATCACCAAAGGAGTCTTACCTGTTCCTCCCACAGTGATGTTCCCGACGCTGATGACAGGACAGGGAAGCGTTCTTGTTTTCAATAATTGAAGTGAATAGAGAAAAGATCTTGTTCGAACACCCCATCCGTAAGGTAAAGAGAGGAGATAAAGAGGAAAGAGAAGGACTCGCTCCCAGAGGGACTTCTTTTTTTGATAAAGGAATTGGTCGATACGACGCATATTGGTTAAAAAATAGTTCGGAGTAATTAGTTCGGTGTTCGGAGGAATTGTTTCTAATGCTCCGAACTTTGAACTCCAAAGTCTTAACTTCCAAGAGAAAGGAAGGGGCGGATCTCCTCAAACATTCTTTCTGTTGCCCCTTGATGTTTCTGAAGAAATTCATAGCCTTTCTCTCCTACCTCTTCGCGGGCCCGTCCGTCGAAAAGGAGGCGTCTCAATTGAGAAAGGAGTTCTTCTTTCCCGGATACCTGAATGGCTCCTCCCGCCGCAATCAGACGGCTGGAGATTTCCATGAAATTAAACATATAAGGACCGAAGAGGACACACTTTTTAAAGAACAAAGGCTCGAGCGGGTTATGACCTCCTATCCGAACAAGACTCCCTCCCACGAAGACCAGTGTCCCGAGGCTGTAAATGCCCATCAATTCGCCCATCGTATCGAGGAGGATCACATCGGGACTCTCTTGATCGGACCGGCCCGGGTCCATTGGAAGGGAAGTTTTTCTCAGCCATGATATCGCTTCTTTTCTCAGGATTATCTCCACCTCCTCCAGTCGTTCGAGGTGTCGCGGGGCAAGAATGAGAAGGAGATGGGGTTCTATCTTCTTCAACTCTTTGTAAACGCTGACCAAGATTTCCTCTTCTGCAGAATGAGTGGATCCTGCAATGAGGATTTTCTTCTCCCCATGGAACCCAAGGGCTTCAGCCATTTTACCTAAGGTTTCCTGGGTGAAGGAGGAGAAGGCCTGATCGAATTTCAAATTTCCCACCAACTTTGTCTTTTGAGATTCTACTCCGATCTCAACGACTCGCTCTTGATCTTCTTCCGTCTGCATTAGGAAGAGGGAAATGTATTTCAGACATTCTTTGAAAAAGAATTTGAAGAGGAGATAACGCCGAAATGACTTTTGGGAAATCCTTCCGTTAAAGAGTACGATGGGAATTCCCCTTTTTCCAAAAGAACGGAGCAAGTTCGGCCAGAGCTCTGTCTCTGCAATGAGAAGAAGGCCGGGTTGGATTTTTTTGATGGTTCTCCGAATGATAAAGGGATGGTCGATCGGCACAAAAAGGATTTGATCCGCTTCGTGGACGTGGAATCTGGCTGTCTCATTCCCGGTGGAAGTCATCGTGGTTAAAACAATCCTAGAATGGGGAAACTCCTTTTTGATCTTTTTCAAAAGAGGGATTGCACAAAATACTTCTCCGACCGATGCCGCATGAACCCAAATCGGTTTTTTGAAAGGCGGGCTTTTAAAAAACCCCAATCGTTGAGGCAGTGCCTTTCGAAATCGCCCAGAGATGAGACTCCGCAGAAGGAAGTAGGGAGCAGAAAGAAGGAGCAATATTGTAAGGAGGATATTATAAAGGTAGTAGATCATATAATTTTACTAATCGCGATTTTCAAATTCAAAACAAATTCTACATGACGGGTTCGTCACCCATGTCTGCCGGCAGGCAAGCGAACCATGAAATTTCCTAGGATTATCCTCCCCCTTGATGGGGGAGGATCGAGGTGGGGGTGAACACGGCATGGCCCCTCACCCCCGCCCTCTCCCACCAGGGGAGAGGTATTTTCAACGTAATCCCAATTTTTGAATGACCAAAACATTGAACTGTTTTGAGTTTGGTGCTTCGGAATTATTTGGAATTTGGGATTCTGTACTTGGAATTTTTTGCCACCGCTTGGAAATTTTAAGGGTCCAGGAAGAGTTCCGTTAAGTATCAAAATAATGGTCTGCCCTCTCGGTCAATTCATTCAGACGTGTTTCCAGAAGACTCCTTTTCTCCTCGAGATGGGCTCGATCCCCGTTTTGATCGACCTCAATCGGTTCTCCCCAGATGAATACGCCTTTGGAGAAGGGGTAAGGAAGCAGAAACTGATCCCATGTGTTGAAGAGCTTCCGTTTCGAGGCGCTGAAGGTTAGTGGAACGATGGCCCTTCCTGTCAGTCTGGCCAACTCGATCACACCGATCTGGACCCGGTGACGAGGCCCCCTCGGTCCGTCCGGGACAATGGCGATATCGGAGCCATGAGCCTTGACCATCTGTTTGAAACCGGAAAAACCTTTTCGCCTGGTTGAACCCAAGATGGCATGGAAGCCAAACCGCTTCAGGGCCTTTCCCACCACCTGGCCATCCCGATGGGGGGAGACGAGAAAGCTCAACTTTTTCCCTTTGTAGACAATAGGCATCATGAATAGCCTTCCATGCCAGAAGGCCCCAATGGCCGGAATCCCATTCTCCCAAAAC
>Ga0326728_10010288_pt1 | contig 22001 bp, 15 predicted proteins | sample MB3enrmetagenome_FD_207602 | JGI IMG/M metagenome (GOLD analysis project Ga0326728, IMG submission 207602) | Lab enriched peat soil microbial communities from McLean, Ithaca, NY, United States - MB31MN | ecosystem: Environmental > Terrestrial > Soil > Wetlands > Peat | place: USA: New York... | reverse complement strand
CGGCATGATTTAGTGGCCGCCAGAAGTAGGGTAGAGCATCTGGAGGAAAAAGTCCAGCGAAATCTGAGGCATCAGCTTTATGGCGCAAATGGCCAATCTCCAGTGGCGGGCTGAAGCCCGCCCCACCATCCGAAAGCGCTGCACGCTTCGTGGGGCGGGCTTCAGCCCCGCCATAGTTAGATGCTCAAAACAAACCGTCTGTGAAGCAGTCAGTGGAGAGCGCTGAACGCGCGGGTGGGGTGGGCAGTCACTCCTCCGGCTGCATCGCGCCGTTGCCGCGGCCCGACTTCATGACCCAATTCCGCAGCATGTCTGCGTAGCCGCGCGCCTCCGCATCGGAACGCAGTTGCTCCACCGTGAAGCGCATTTTGCGGCCCCAATTGGGATATTGCCAGGTGGTGCCGGGGAGATTCTGTTGATGCAACTCTTTGGTGAGATCTTCCTGGTTGATGGCCAGAAGCTGCGACGGCGTCAACGCCAGAAATCCCACCACGGCATTGTGCAGCGGACCGGTCAGCTCGGGATAGGCTTCCGCGGATCGTGGCAGGTCGGGCGCCAGCAGATTCTGTGCGAACAGCAGATCCAGCATCTTCTGCTTCTCGCCGGCGCGGTGCGCGGTTTGCTGTTGGAACTCCGTCTCCCCGATGGTTCCCGCGTCGCGCCGCGCGGCGATGTCGGCCCCCACCCAGAAACCGGCCAGCGTGGGCAGATCGTGAGTGGTGGACGAAACCAGCGCCTGCCGCGGGTACTGCTCGTGGCGGCGAAACTCGCCGTTCGGGTTCTTTTCGAAATAGAACAGCCGGTAACTGAGGATGCCGAAACGCGACAGCGTCTCGCGCACCGCCGGTTCCACCGTCCCCAAGTCTTCGCCCACCACCACCACCTGATTGCGCACGCTTTCGAGCGCCAGAATGCGCACGAAATCCTCCGACTGCTCGCGGACGTAAGCGCCCTCGGTGGCGTCGCTGCCCTCGGGAATCCAGAAGAGGCGGAAGAAGCGCATCACGTGATCGATGCGCAGGGCGCCGCCGTGGCGGCAGTTCTTGCGGATGGATTCGGCGAACAGCCGGTAGCCATCCTCGCGGTGGCGGGCTGAATTTGGCGGCGGGAAGCCCCAATCCTGCCCCTTCGGGGAAAAGTCGTCGGGCGGCGACCCCACCCGGCAGCCGGCGACGTAGAAGGGGCGGTGGGCCCACAAGTCGGAACCGAAGCTGTCGGTGGCCAAGGCGAGATCGTGGTACAGGCCGATGGAGAGATGGCTGTCGCGGGCGTATTTTTGGGCGCCGGATAACTGGACGTCGATCTGCCACTGCAGGTACTCATAGAACATGACGCTGCGCCAGTGTTTCCGGCGAAACGCGAGCGTTTCCGGCGATCCCGGATCCCGATACGGCGCCGGCCAGTGGGGCCAGATCCAGACGTCCGGATCCGAACGGCGCAGGTGTTCGTCGAGTGCGCAATAGGTGGCGAACTTTTCGAGCAGGTCGCCCTCGCGATCGAGAAACGCCTGGAATTCCTTGGCGCGCGCCGAGCCGGTGCGACGCTCGCGCAGAAACTGCACGAACAGCAATTTGAGAAACCGCAGCTTGAGCGAGCTGATGCGCTCGTATTCCACGAACGGAGAGTCGCGCAGCGCTGCGATCTCGGCCGTCACCTCGGGCGAACTGCGCAGTTGCCGCGCGCGCGGGCACCTTGCGAAATCTTCCATGTTCTCGGCGTCGAGATACAGGAAATTCTGGTAAAACGTGCAGTTGGGCAGATATGGGCTGGTATTGAACGGCCGCCGGTTGTGGATGGCGTGGAGGGGATTGAGGGCCACGAAGCCGCACTCGAGCTGCCCGGCGGCGAAATCCACCACCCGCAGCAAATCGCCGAAATCCCCGCATCCCCAGTTGCGCGCGGAACGGACCCCATAAAGGCTGACGGCGATTCCGGCCGTGCGTCCTCCGCGGCCCAGGTGCGGCGAGACCCAGGCGCGGTCGGGCGTCACGATAAAGCGGACCGATGCCGACGCCCCGTCCACCTCCACGGAAATCTCGTGATACCCGAGCGGGAGGCGGACCGGCAGGCGCGCCAGTTTGCGAACCCGTGTGCGGCCGTCCATTTGGACCTGGGCGGTCTGCGGCAGTTCCCAGAGGTTCAACTGAAATTCGCTGGACTGCCCGTCCTCCCTGCGGATCGCGAGGCGGGCCCGTTCTCCCAGCGACTCCACCGGAAGGTTGAGGGGCAACTCCTGCTCTCCCGATTCGCCGCATACCACCGCCGGCGGCGCCAGCCGTTCCCATTCGCGGCGGGTGACAGCGGCTAACGATTGTTCCAATTGCTCGCCGTTGCCGGATGCGATGCCCAGAGCCTCCAGGATGGCCTGTTTGGCGGCCGTGGTGGTCTGGTGGTAGTGGCCCCAAATATCCCAGTAGCCTGGCTCGATGCCAGACTGGGATGCGGCGCGGTCGAGGAGTTGCTCGAATGTGTCGGCTGGCATGCGGGAGTGTGAACTTTGATTCTACAGGAGTGCGGTGTAGGGATTCTTGGCACTTTGCGGCGGGCATGCGAGAATAAAGGCATGGTAACCCCCCTGGCAAGCGGTCCGCCCGAGTTGTTTGCGCGCATCGACGACTATCGCGATGCCAATGCCGCCTCGGCGGCCTCGGAAGGGATCGTGCTGACCACGCTGGACCAGGCGGTCAATTGGGCGCGCAAGAACTCCATCTGGCCCATGTCGTTCGGGTTGGCCTGCTGCGCCATCGAGATGATGTCGATGAGCGCCTCGCGCTTCGACATCGCGCGTTTCGGCGCCGAAGTCTTTCGCGGCTCGCCGCGGCAGAGCGACCTGATGATCATCGCCGGACGGGTATCGAATAAGATGGCCCCGGTGATCCGCCATTTGTATCAGCAGATGCCCGAACCCAAGTGGGCCATTTCGATGGGCGCCTGCGCCACTTCCACCGGCGTGTTCCACAACTACGCGCTGACCCCGGTAAACCAGGTGATTCCGATCGACGTTTTCGTGCCAGGATGCCCTCCGCGGCCGGAGCAGTTGATTTACGCGTTGATGCTGCTGCAGCAGAAGATTCAAGACGACAGCGGCACCGTAAAACAGGTTCTGAATCTGGCGTAGGCCTGCGCGCCGGATCATATGATCCGAAGGCGGAGACGGACCTTCGGTCCACGGGGCACTTCCCGGTGCTCGCCCCAGGTGGCGCCAGCGTAGTCACGATGGATCGTTGTGGTAGCGTTGGGCCGGACGCGCTGGTATTCTATGGTGGTCACGGAACGGCTTTGAAACGTTACGGGGACGCACAACGAGATTTGGTTATCGCGTCGGATTCTTTGAAGATTGTGAGGCGGGTAAGCTCGTTCAATTGCCAGGGCGCGCACGCCGAATTCACGGTAGATGGCGGTTATTTTTGGGTCTGGCTGCCGCTGCGCCGCATCCGGCTCAACTGCCTGCGCTTCGAATTCTGCCCGGAGGTCACTGCCAAACTGCTGCGCGCCGGATACCGCATCCACGAGGCGCCTATCAGTTACAATCCCCGCGGCATTCTGGAGGGCAAGAAGATTCGTAGGCGCAACGGAGTGCAGGTCCTCTGGACGATGCTTCGCTATCGCCTGCCGTCGCTCTCCTCTGTCCTGGCCACGGCGCTGGCGACCGGCGCCACCAATCTACGCGCGCCGAAAAGCTCGCTGGGAGGCGCGTAAGTCCACGCCACATGCCGGGAATGAGAAAAGCCATCGCGTCGATTCTGGTAAGTGCGCTCCTCGCCTGCGCACAGCAGGCTGCCCCCTCCGCCAAGCCGCCGATCCGCCCGGCGCCGCGGGACGTCACCGCCGGTGGTGGGCCGACCCCGCCATTAGGAGCGTCCGCCCAGCGGACTAATTCGGGCCGCACGGCCTTGGTGGTTGGCGCGGTAGCCGTCGTCGTGATAGGGGTCATCGTGGCCATCCGGCATCGCCACAAGCGGCGCACCGCACAGCCCGCGCAAGCTCCGCCGGCGAAAGATCCGGCAGGCGCGCCCGCGTCCGCCAATAAAAACTGACGCGCCTCCTATTCCGCGGCGTAAATCGGGGGCAAAGGCCATAACGAAGAATTGGAACATGCGGGACCCACGCCCCTTCTACGGACCAAATTGGTCCGAGCCGTTTTTGCCGCTATTGAACGGAAAGGAGTTAACGAAAGAGCGTCGGACCATTTTGGTCCGGGCCGCGGCGAAGCTGCGCGGCCGGACCCATTCCGGCAGTTCCGCAGGAGCCGCGATTGTTGTCTCTTCGACCCGTTTCTGCCCTCGTCCCCCGAAAGGACGCGAAGCATACCCAACCGGAACCTCAACCTGCGTAACAGAGATCGCGCTGGATGCCGGCATCCGACGAGCGATGCAATACTCGCAGCAGAACAGACTCGGCCGCACTTCATTATGGGCACAAGCCCGATCCATATCGTCCGGCTCTCGATCCGGCGCCCAGCGAATCCGCTTGGGCTTGACTTTCTCTATATTTCCACTATTATGGAAATATCGAAACGAGGAGCGATTCGGCCATGGACAAACGGGACAACGCGGAACTGACGGCCCGCTACGCGGACATGCTCAACGCGATGGGCGCGGAGCCGCGCCTGCGCATCGTACGGCTTCTTCTGAGTGCGCATCCCGAAGGAATGGTGGTCGGTGAAATCGCGAGCGAACTGGATATACCCTCCAGCACGCTTTCCCATCATCTGGACAAGCTCAAGAACGAGGATCTGGTGCGCGTGCGGCGCGAGGGCACCTACCTCCGGTATTCAGCCAACACGGAAACGTTGCAGGAACTGGTCGGGTTCCTGTATGCCGAGTGCTGCACACGCAACAAGGCGATCGCGCCGGAAAAGATCGTGTGCTGCAAATAGAAGGGGCAAATTCGAAAGGTCACCATGAGCACGGATATTAAAGAAGTCGTGAAGGAGAAGTACGGCGCAGCGGCGCTGCGTGTCACTAGCGGAGGAAGTTCGTGTTGCGGTTCGGCTCCTCGGGGAGGCGGCTGCTCCGACCCCATCACTTCCAATCTCTACAACGAAATCCAGGCCGGCGAGGTGCCGGAGAAAGCACTGCTGGCATCTTTGGGCTGCGGCAATCCTACGGCCTTAGCCGAACTCCGCCCGGGCGAGGTAGTCCTCGATCTCGGTTCGGGAGGCGGCATCGACGTGCTGCTCTCCGCGAAACGCGTTGGGCCGAACGGGAGAGCGTACGGCCTGGATATGACCGACGAGATGCTGGCGCTGGCCCGCGAAAATCAGCGCAAATCCGGCCTCCAAAACGTGGAGTTCCTCAAGGGCGAGATCGAGAACATCCCGCTGCCCGACAACTCGGTGGACGTCGTTATTTCCAATTGCGTGATCAACCTGTCCGGCGACAAGGACCGCGTGCTGCGCGAGGCTTTCCGCGTCCTCAAGCCGGGAGGACGTTTGGCGGTAGCCGATGTCGTCGTGCGGGGCGAGGTGCCGCCGGAAGTAAGGCGAGACATGGAACTGTGGGCCGGTTGCGTAGCCGGCGCCCTGAACGACTACGACTACGTTGCAAAACTGGCCCGCGCGGGTTTCGATGCGATTGGGATCGAGCCGACCCGTGTTTCCACCGAGGAGGACGCCCGGCAGTTTCTAGCCGGGACGGACCTAGATGTCGATCAAGTGGCGCCGCAGGTTGCGGGCAAGGTGATCAGCGCATTTATCCGAGCGGTGAAACCGGCCGCGAGGGGGTCACATGGTCCGGCGTGTTGCGGCTGAGGCCGTTGGAACCGCGCTCCTGTTGGCGGCCGTAGTTGGATCCGGCATCATGGGGGACCGATTGGCCGGCGGGAATGCCGCGCTCGCGCTGCTTGCGAATACCATCGCAACTGGAGCTGCCCTCGCCGCCCTGATTTTCACATTCGGTCCAGTCTCGGGAGCGCACTTCAACCCGGCCGTCACCCTGGCGGACGCCTCGCAGGGTGGACTACGTTGGCCCGAGGTACCAGGATACGTAGTGGCACAGGCCACTGGAGCCATCCTCGGCGTCTGGACGGCGCACCTGATGTTCGGTGAGGCAATCCTCCAAGTCTCACATCACGTACGTGCCGGCGGCGCACAGTTGGCCAGCGAGTTCGTCGCAACGTTTGGACTCATGGCTGTAATATGGGGCTGTTCCCGGCGGCGGGCTGAGGCTATTCCGATCGCGGTGGGTCTCTACATCGCCGCCGCCTACTGGTTCACGGCCTCAACTTCATTCGCCAACCCGGCCGTCACGCTGGCGCGATCATTCACGGACACCTTCTCAGGGATTCGCCCGGCCGACGCACCTGGGTTCATCCTGGCACAGCTTGTGGGCGCACTCGCCGCGACCCTCCTGTTCCGCTGGCTCGTGCCGTCGCTGCCGAGCCGGGCACCCGCAGTGGTCGTTCCGCACGCACAAGGAAAGGAGCCCGCACGGGGGACGTAAGAAACGCGAGTTTGATTCTCTACGCCGGCAATTCGGAACGCAGAAGGGCGCAACCGACGATCCTGCGAGCAACTACGAAATGAGAGGAGATTAAGATGATGACTGTTTCTGTGGATCGGTGCTGGAGGGCTATATGACACCAGCACCGCGACATTTCAACGTATTGTTCCTGTGCACCGGCAATTCTGCGCGGTCGATAATGGCGGAGGCGATTCTGAACCGGAAGGGCTTTCCGAACTTCAGCGGCTACAGCGCCGGCAGCCAACCTGCCGGTCGTGTCCACCCTGAAGCCCTCAGACAGATCGCGAGTGCCGGCATGCCGACAGACGGGCTGCGCAGCAAGAGCTGGGATGAATTTGCGAGGCCTGATGCGCCTAAGATGCACTTTGTGTTTACGGTGTGCGATCGGGCCGCCGCGGAAGTGTGCCCGATTTGGCCCGGACATCCACTGATGGCGCGGTGGGGAGTACCGGACCCCGCAGCGGCCAAAGGGGCGAAGGAACAAGTCGAGCACGCGTTTTTCGAAGCCTTCACAATTCTTGATCGGAGAATCACTCTCTTCCTCAGTCTGCCGCTAGCCACTCTCGAACGGGAAGTCATCCAAAGCGAGATCGATCGGATCGGGCGGCGGTAGGCGCCGTTGGACGTGAGCCGCAGTCACAGAGTTGTGACGATCCCCGCGCTTTATCGCCAATTCGCCGAAAATGGCTTTCCCCGCCGTTGAGGAATGATATGTAAGCTTTCCGGAAAGTACCCTTACGGCAATCCGCCGCAGTCACTCGGCCGTATAACGCCCGAGCCGCCGATTTGCCACCGGAGGACCCGTCTGGAAGCCCTCGGCTGGCCTCAGTTATTCTAATGTCATGGAACCGATCTTCGAGATTCGCGACGCCGAAGAGGGTGGTTTCTAGGCGTGCATTAGGCCATGCGATCTTTACCGAAGGCGAGACGTGGGAAGAGCTTCGTTTGAACGTTCTAGCAGGCTGCGGAAAAAGCCCCTCAACCGCTTGCTTACGCGCGCGGCTCAGAAACGCGTTCGTTCTTTTGCAGGCATTTGCAGAGGCGGGCCCAGGGGGCACCCCGTGAGGGAGCGGTCCCGGAATGCCCTTTTTCCGCAACGTTCTAGAGGCAGTCTCACTCCACTTCGAAGACGCGCCGACGCGTCCCCGCCTGGTCCAGATGCATTACGTCAAGGATGAGTTGATTCCCTTGGAAGCCGCATGAAGTTGCCGCGCGGCGTGTCAGCCGATCATTTGATTCAGGTGCTGACCGGCCTCGGATATGCGGTGATCCGCCAAAGCGGTAGCCAGCTCAGGCTGCGCCACGAGGGACCTCCCGTCCACACGATAACGGTCCCGCGTCACAATCCTTTGAAGACCGGTACCCTACGGAATCCTTTCTGAGGTTGCTCAGGCGCGATCAACCACCATCGGGTCGCTCTCCGGATTGCTCTAGACGTCCCAGCGTAAATCGGGGGCCAACGGCCATTACGAAGGATTGGAACTTGCCGGCCCCTCGCCCCTTCTTCGGACCAAAATGGTCCGAGCCGTTCTTGCCGCTATTGAACGGAAAGGAGTTAACGAAAGAACGCCGGACCATTTTGGTCCGGGCTGCGGCGAAGCTGCGCGCAAGCTGGAGCCATTCGGGCAGGCCGGCCATGCCCGCTTCACCAACTGACGAATGTAAAATGGTCTTCACATGCTCTCCCGGTCATCTTTCCTTGCCACTATTCTGTTCACGCTGGCGCCGCTTGCGGCGCAGCAGAATGTCCCGTTCCCCGGCGCCATTGAGGTGGAACAATCGCTCGACAAGCTGAACCACTTGGGCACCGTCCTCATGATCGCGGCCCACCCCGATGACGAGCAGACGGCGGTGCTGGCGTACTTCGCGCGCGGACGGCACATGCGGACGGCCTATCTTTCGCTGACCCGCGGCGAGGGTGGGCAAAATCTCATAGGATCGGAGCAGGGCCCGGCGTTGGGAGTCATCCGCACGCAGGAACTGCTCGCCGCGCGCAAAATCGACGGCGCGGAGCAATTCTTCACCCGCGCCATCGACTTCGGATTCAGCAAGACCGCGTCCGAGACCATGGGAGAATGGGGCTACGACCGCATTCTCTCGGACGTGGTGTGGGTCATCCGGCGATATCGGCCGGACGTCGTCATCCTCGACTTCAGCGGCACCCCCGCCGACGGTCACGGGCAGCATCAAGTATCGGCCATTCTCGGGAAGGAAGCATTCACGGCCGCGGGCGATCCCGCGCGCTTCCCGGAGCAATTGAAATTCGTCCAGCCGTGGCGCGCCAAGCGCCTGGTGCGCGCCAACTTTAGCGGCTGGATGTTTATGCTGCCGCCCGGAACCATCCCTCCGGCCTCTGGCCGAGGCGCGGCGGCGCCGCCGGGGTTCCCGCAGTTTCCGGAACTGCCCAACGCCGGCGAGGCCGAGACCGGCGCGTTCAACCCCGTCCTGGGATATTCCTACCAGGAATTGGCCGCCATGAGCCGCAGCATGCACCACAGCCAGGGCACGGGCGTAGTGCGGCGGCCCGGCCCGGGCGTCACGGATTTCGGACTGGTGGCTGGCGACCCTTCGTCGAAAGATCTCTTCGAGGGCGTCGACACCACCTGGAACCGGCTGCTCGGCGGAGCGGCGGTGGGGCCGCTGATCGCCGAGGCCATCCGCGTTTTCGACATCGCGCACCCCGAGAAATCGCTGCCGGCGTTAACCCAGGCGCGTCCCCTGGTGGCGGCGATGGCCGCGGCCATTTCCGATCCGCTGGCGAAGGTGAAGCTGGCCGAACTGGATGAGGCTATCGCCCTGTGCGCCGGCCTTTATGTGGAAGCGCAGGCCAGCCAGCCGGAGGTGAGTCCGGGCGCAGCGCTGTCCGTTACCACCACGGTGCTCAACCGGTCGAACGCGCGCGTGACGCTCGAAGGCGGCGTGGCGGAGGGCGTCTGGAACGAGCCGCTGGCGGTGAAACCCGCCACCTTGGGGTACAACCAGAGCGCCACCATTCCGTTCCAAAAAACCGTGCCTCTCGCGCAGGCATACACGCAGCCGTATTGGCTGGTGAAACCGCCGGACGGAGATGTTTATCGCGTCGACGACCAGATGCTCATCGGTCTGGCCGATACACCCCCCGCGGCGAAGGTGCGTCTGAAGCTGACCGTGGAGGGAACCCCGATGGAAATCGTGCGTCCGGTGGAATACCGCTATGCGCCGCGGGCGGAGGGAGAGCGCGTGCGGCCGCTGGCGATTGTCCCGGCGGTGGCGGTGAATCTGACCGATGCCGTGGCCGTGTTTCCGGCGCTCACGCCGCGCCAGGTGCAGGTCTCCGTCCGCGCCAATGTGGCCAAGGCTGCCGGCGATCTGCATCTCGATCTGCCGGCGGGCTGGAAGGCCGCGCCGGAATCGCAGCCGTTCACGCTGACCGGAGTGGGCGAAGAAGATCGGTTGACCTTCGAGGTGACGCCGCCAGCCGCCGAGGGGACCGCCACCCTGAAAGCCGTGGCGAGGGTGAACGGGCGCGAGGTGGAAAACGGCATGGACACTATCAGCTATCCGCATTTTCCGCCGCAGACTCTGTTCCCGCCATCGGACGTGAAACTGGTGCGCGCGAACATCGCCATCACCGCGCACAAGGTGGGCTACATCATGGGCGCCGGCGACCAGATGCCCGGCGCGCTGCGGCAATTGGGCGTGGAGGTGACGCTGCTCTCGCGATCCGACCTGGAACTGGGCGATCTCTCGCGCTTCGACGCCATTGTGGCGGGCGTGCGCGCTTACAACGTGCGGGCCGATCTGAAGGCCAACCAGGCGCGCCTCATGAACTACGTCAAGAACGGCGGCACCTACATCGTGCAATATCAGAATGCCGACCCCACGCTGAGCCTGGGGCCGTATCCGTTCACCGTGCCGGGCGGCAATCGCTACCGCATCACGGTGGAAGAATCGCCGGTGACGTTCCCCCACCCGGACAGCCCGCTGCTGCAGTACCCGAACCGCATTCTTCCGAAGGATTTCGAGGGTTGGATTCAGGAACGCGCGGTATACGTGGCCACGGAATGGGACAAGCAGTATCGGACCGTGCTGGCGTCGCACGATCCCGGTGAGGAGCCCATGGAAGGCGGCGAACTGTGGACGCACTACGGCAAAGGCGTCTACATTTTTACGGCGTACGCCTGGTTCCGGCAACTGCCCGCGGGCGTGCCAGGCGCGTTCCGCCTGTTTGCCAACCTGCTCAGCGCGAAGTAGCGGGCCGATTTGCCCCAATGCTGTTCCAGTTAACGGGCATCCCGGTGAGCTTTCGTGGGGCGGGCTGAAGCCCGGGAGCCCCTTTGGGGAAGACTAAAAGAGGGAGTTGCAGAATTCAATGGCGCGACCGCTCCCTTACGGTCGCGGCTCTGTACGCACCCGCCATTCTACGTGCTTCTACGGAGCCGCGCGCGTAAGCAAGCGGATTCGGGAGTTTTGCAACTCCCTCGAAAAGTCTGCCCCACCGGCCAGTAATCGAGACTTCCCAGGTCTATTGGTGCTAAGTGTTCAGTATTGCCTCCTGCCCTACTTCGGGGGTGTGGCTGGAGGGTCTCCGGTGACCCAGTACGAGGCCGCGCCGGCGGCCATCACGTGGCGCTTCTCGCCCAAGAACACGAACGAGTTCGGCGGGCCGTCGGGGATTGGCGTTTTAGGCTGCATCGTGCCTGCCAATGACGTCACCAGGCTCGACGAACCCTTGCTGCCTTCCAGGTTTGCAGAAAACGGCGACGGCTCCCCGCCGGTCTCCAAGCTCTCCCACGCGATTCCCACCACTACATAGGCCAAGGGCACGAAGTGGCGTTCCACCAAGGTGAGGCGGCCGTGAACCGCGGCGCCGGCCGGGATCGGGATTTCGGTGGAGCGGGAAGCGTGAACAGCGTGCACCACGGTTGCCGACACAGCGTCGCCCGCCGCGGCGATGTCCGTATCGATTGGTGCGGTCAGCCGGAGTTCCACTGCCAGTCCGGGAGGCAATGGCGCGCGTTTCTCGATAGCTTCAACGGGGGCTACCGGTGTAGCGGAGGGGGTATCGAAGTGCACCACCGACTGCGCCTGGTATTCCCGGCAGTCCGCGAAACCGATTTCGGCGCCGGTCTCCCGTCCGTCTCGCAGTGTCAGGCGGATTTGGCTCTGCCGGGGGAGCAGGAAACTTCCGTCGCCGATCTGCAGGCGCTGGTAATCCAGTGTGCTTTCCGCCGCGCAGAGCCCGGTCTTCGCGGGCAGTTCCGAAGTTTGAACGGTGATCCGCCCGATTTCGAGCGACACCGGGTCCACCTCGAATGTGCCGCTGTAAGCCGTGATCCAACGCGAGTCGCCCTCGGGCGTCCCGTACTGGATCCCATAGTGGCTGGCATTCTGCGGAACCGCATAGCCGTACACCAAAACGTGGCGGCCGTCGCGGGTTTTATCGCCCTGGTAAGCGTACCGCGTCGCTCGGTTGTCGAAGATATCCACCAGATACCCGCCGAAAGAGCCCGTTCCAAAGGGCCCGCGGTTTACGATCCGGTCGATGTCGGCGATATCGAAGGGGGTGGCCTCGGGCCAGGAATTGATCTCCCCTTTCTCCCCCTGTGCCACGTCGAGACGCACCCTGTCGGCTGTGTCAAGCCGAAGAGGCGATTTCTTCTTGTCGGCGCTCATCCGGTCGCAGGATTGGTCGCCGCGGACGGGCTGCGAGGGCGTGTAGTAGGTGCGATCGATGGTTTGAATACAGGCGTATTTCGGCAGGCGTGCCGTGGCGGCGACGATATTCGCCCGCGTACGGTGCAGCACGTCAGCCGGGTCGGGCGCCGTTTGGCTGCGCAGAACGGCGGCCGCTGCGAAAAGCACTCCCGGAAAAAGCCGAATCATCTTCCGGCCTCCCACGTGGCAGTTTAGCACCGGGCGAACGAACGGCGGGGTGTATACTGGCTGCAATCGAAGGAGGATCGGATTGTCGCGAGCTCTGGCTCTGTCCGTCGTTTTGGTCTGCGCATCGCAAGCGTTTGCTCAATCCCCAGTCTTGATCAAGCTCAACGTTGCGGCCACCGACGCAAAAGGCGCGCCCGTCACGGACTTGCGCCCCACCGATATCCGGGTTCGCGAAGACGGCAAGCCGCAGTCCGTGGTGTTTTTCCGCTTCGCCGGGGACAAGCGTCCGATCACGCAGCCCGCGCCGGACGAATTCATCAATCGGCCGTCGCCGCCTCTCACGCTTATCCTGCTGGACCGGTGGAACGAGCAGGAGATGACCATGGCCAGCGCGTGGCAAGACGTTGCCGCCGCGGTGGGACACCAGGAAGCTGTCGACCGCGTCTATATTTATTTCCTGGCGAATCATGGCGAGCTCGTTCCCGTACGGGCGCTGCCCGGAATCGAGACCGATCTGAGGGTGGTCAATCAACCGACCTCCGGGGAACTCGTGGCCAAGCTCAACGATGTAGTTCGAACGCTTTCGGGGTTGCGAGACGTGGCCAATATCGACCCGGTTGAGCGTGCGGACAAGACCATGCAGGCTCTCGGTATCGTCGCCCGGATGGCGGCGATTCCGGGGCCTAAGAATCTGATCTGGGTTACACATGGGTTCCCGTTGACCTTTCTCACTCTGACGGGCCAATGGGCCGACTACACGAGCGCCCTGCTGGGTCTGAGCCAGGCCGCCGCGCGCGCTCAAATCGCCATCTACACGGTGGACCAGTCGGCCCAAGGCGCCGGAGCGGATGTGGCCGGCTTGTCCAGGCAGACGCTGGAGCTGGTCTCCGCGCAGACCGGCGGACGCTGGTACTCGAGCGGCAGAGCCAACGACGCGATCGGCGGTGTCGCCACCGATGCGCGAGCCGGTTACCAACTGGCCTACTATGCGCCCGCGAGCGGCCCCAAGTTGCATAAAATTCGTGTCGAATCGGCGCGAAAGGGTATTCATCTGCTGACCCGGGCAGGCTATATCGGCGGTGAGGCGACACCTGCTCCGGACGAGATCGAGGATGAAGCCTTTACCAACGAGAGCCACAGCCCGTTCGACGCCACGGAGATCGCGCTGAAGGTGGCGATGTCTCGCACGCCGGCAGCCCTGCATTTGGCCATCCACGCCGATCCCGAGGACGTCTTTCTGGAACACCGCGGCGATCGGTTTCACGGCAACCTCAGCATCAAGGTCGCGCTTTATCGCGACGGCGAGTTTGAGAGCGCCCAGCCTGCCATTCAACAGGACGTTGACTTCACCCAGGAGCAATACGATAGTGCGCTGAAGAACGGGATCGTCATTCCGCGGGACGTGACGGTCACCGGCCAGATCCAACAGATACGAGTGATGGTCTTCGATCATGGAATCCACGGCTTGGGGTCGGTGACAATTCCGGTAAGGTAGCGAGCGCTGCGCGCTCGATCTCCCTGCGGGAGATGGAAGTCAGAAGTCCCGAGCCTTCTTCTGACCACTGCGGTTCCTCTGGTGCGGCTGTCAGAATCGCCTTTTGCGGCGCCAGATTTTCATTCGTCTTCTCTCCTGAAAATCGCGGCAACCTATTGATTCCCAAGCCCGGCTGGAGCCCGAAATTTTCATCATTCGTTGTCCGCCGTAGGCGGGTGAGCAACTGACTTCTGACGCTTGACTTCCATATCGCGAAGCGATATCCGGAGGCGCAGCCTCCGGCGGTGGGCTTCAGCCCGCCATTCAGGAAGTACGCCCTCGCCCTACAGGATCTTCGTCGGCCGGTATCCGGGGCGGTATTTGATGCGCAATTTCTTGCCGGGGTCGCTGACCACTTCCACCAGCAGCTTGCGGAATCCTTCGTTGGGATTGGCCGCCGGATAATAGGTCACGGTATAGGCGTTGCTCATTTCTTCGCGAACGTCTTCGAGCGCTTCCACCTGCTTCTGCCAGGTGCGCGCCCAATAGGCTTTTCCGCCGGTGCGCTGCGCCAGCCGGCGGAATACGTTGCTCGAAATGGGATCCTTGTTCACTTCGCTGGTGGAGATCACGTAGATGGGGATGCCCTCGTCTTCGGCCACGGCGCGCACGTCGTCGGGCGCCACCATGCTGGCGTTATCCGGACCGTTGGAGAATACGATCACCACTTTGCGGCCGGGCACTTTGGCGGCGTCGCGCAGGGTCAGCAGCAAGGCATTGTACAGCGCGGTATCGTCGCCCGCCACGGCCTTGCGCAGGCCGGAGATGGCCTCGCTCTTTTCGCGCGTCAGGCCGGCGGCGCGCGAAAGATTGCGGCTGAAGGTGTAGACAGCCACGGAATCGGCGCCATCCAGGCCGCGCACGAAATCGGTGATGGCATCCTCGGCGTAAACGAATCCCTTGTACATGAAGTTGCTGGTATCGAAGAGAACGAATACGTTGGTGCCGACAAAAGCGTCGGGCTTCTCGATGCCGGGGAGCGCTTCCTGGCGCGCTTCCAGCAAGGGACGCGTGGTGCCATCCACCGCCACCGCCACGGGGGTGTTGGAGCCTTCGGCGAAGGTGGAGATCTTCTGGAGGATCCCATCTTCGTAGACGCGGAAATCGCTCGGTTTGAGGCCCTTGATGTAATGGTTCTTGCTGTCGGTCACCTGGTAGCTGAGCACCACCATGTCCACTTTGACCTTAAAGATCGGGCGTTGTGGCGACTGTGCGCGCAGCAAAAGACCGCCAGCCGTTATTCCGAATAGTTCTCGTCTCGAAATCGTCATGGTCGTTTTACCGGTTGGGAGTTTCCTGGGGTTCAGCTTTCGGATCCGGGTTGGCGGCGCGGCTTTGCGCGCGCACCTCTTCACCCACCTGACGCAACGACCGCAGCACAGCGGGCCAGTCTTCCAGGTGGGACGCGAAAATGTCCTCCACCAGCTTGCGGGTCCACTCCGGAATCCGCACGTTGAGCTCTCCGGGGGAGAGGCTCAGTTCGTCGGCCAGCGACACCCAATAAAGCGTGTTGGACTCCCAACTCTCCGCCATGATGCGGCTGGAGTAGCCCATGAGCGTGGGGAAGGTGCGCAGGTGGAGCAGTTCCGGCTCGTAAGAATTGGCCAGGGTAGGTTTGGGGGTGCCGAAGGCCCGTGAGATGGCGGCATAGTTGATTTCCCGCGGCGCGGCGTCGGCCAGCTTCCGCAGTTCCGCCAGCAGGCACGAATCGTCGCCCGTACGCTTGGGCGCCAGGTCTCGCGCCAGCACGAACAGCTCCGAAGGGGTAACCCGGTCCAGCGCTTCCTTCGCGTCGCCGCGGGTGAGCAGCGCCTGAATTTGCGTGGTCCGCGCGGGCGAGGCCGCGGTCGACAGCGAATCCACCACCTGGGCGCGCACAGCGGGGTCGGACGCGGCTTCCGCCATGAGCTCGCGTCCGTACCGCAGGTGCAGCCCCACCCAATGAATCTGCGAAGGCGTGACGTTCCACCAGCGGGCCGTTTTGGCGCTGAGAATCATTTGGGGAACCAGATCGCCCCAAATCAGAGCCTGGGTTTGCGTGGGTACGAGGAAGTTCTGCTCCGCCTCGGCCAGCGCATACGGCAGGGCGGCGAGCGAGCCCACCAGCCGGCCGCCGGCATTCGACGGCCAGCCGGTTCCGTAGACCTCGGTGTTTCGCCAGGTGTTGTAGTTCCCCGCCGATCCGATGAAATCGTGGCCCCGCACGAAGACCGGGTTGGTATACAGAATCTGGGCCCCCGGCGGCGCGTAGTACGCGTAGCTGAAACCGAGCAGCGTGTCGCGCAACAGCGGCGCCATCAGCCCGCGGACCTCCTTGAGCTTCTCCGCGTCCGTTCCGGCCCTCTCGATGGCCGCGCGCAGATTGAGTTTTCGCTCGTTTTCGATGTGCTTGTCGGTCCAGTAGCCGAAGCCAAGGGCGTTCTGTTCGACACCCGTGAGGCTGGCGCGCTGGGGCGAGATTTGGCCGAGGATGCCGGCCACTCGATTCACCAGCGCAACATTCAGCTTTTCGCCTTTGGGCAAGGCCTCGAGGTTCTCGGCGAGGTCGAACAGGGTGTCGAGAGAGATCATGCGCTGCGACTCCAGGATGCGCTGGATCTCTTGCGACGCTTCCTGGCGCGCGTCGCTATCGCCGGACTCGCCCGCGGCAGCCGCGCCGCCGCTCAGCAGGCTCACCATGCGCTCCTGCGCCGTTCCCTTCAATTCGCCCGACGCGGCGGCCAGCAATCGCCTGGCGCCGTCGCGGCCGGCATCGAACAACTCGCGGTTGTTGCGGAGCGCGGCAAACGAGCCGGCGATGGCGGAGAGCGTCGCGTCGGCCTGGGCATCGGCGAGGGATTCCTGCCTTACCAGGATCTGCCACAAGCTCACCAGCCCCTGGAAAGATCCCACGGCGTCGGAACGGAAGGCCGGCTCGTGGATCTTATTGAGGCCTTCCACCGTATCCAGAAACTGCACCACGGTTTTGTCGGCGATGCTGCGGGATTCGCTGAAGATCGTATACTGGGCGCCGTAGTCGTGATAATCGCGCGCCAGGCGGTCCACGGTGGCGGGCTGCAGAGGCTGCTGGCGGTTGCGATCCAGGTCGCTGATGGCCATGAAAATCTTCAGCGGCTCATTTTCCACGCTCTTGCGGCAGAGCGCAAAGAGCGCCTCAATCACGTCGTCGGGCTCTTTCCAGGTGGTGGCCAGACGGGTCAGTTTGCCGTCGTATTTGCCCTGGGGATGATTGGTGAAAAGGGTCTTCCAGACTTCCAGGTTGCCGGGAACGTGGGGCTTGCCGTCGGCATCCAGGCGGAGCCGCGTGGTGAGCAGCATCATGTCGGTATTGGCGCGAAAAACGGGCCGCGCCGGTCCGGGACTGGTGATGCGTCCGCGCACCGCGGAGTAGAAGCGCTTCATGCGCTCGGGCTGAAGCAGGTAGTCCTGAAGAGGGCCGTTGATGCGGGCTACGGAATCGTAGAGGCTGGCCAGCCACCCGTCGTCTTTGGCCATCAGCTTATCGAAGAAGTCGGCTCCGCGGTCGGGTGACACTCCCACCAGATCGCCCCAAAGGGCAGCAGACCGCGCCCCGCCGGGCAACACGGCTTTGCCGCCGCGGATTTCAAACATGCCGCCGAAGAAATCGAGCACGTGGGAGTAGGCTTTGACGCGGGCGAAGGGGATGGCTTTGCGCAGTTCCCCGGCGGTTTCCAGATCCAGCTTGGAGAAACCCAGGTAGAGGCGGCACAGCGACGGATCGGAAATAAAGAAATCGATAAAGTCGCCAGGTTCCTTTTCCGGGGCTCCGCCGGTCCAATACTCCGGACCGAAAAGCACCGCGGCCTTCGCGGGGCGGTAATCGTAGGAGAAGGGCCGATTGGTGCGCAGCGATTCTTCGAGGACGTTGATCGGGAAGCCGGAGTCGGTGGTCAAGAAAGCGCGCGCGGCATTCACGGTCTCCAGCACCACCTCGGAGCCGCAGCCGCCGCGGATTCGGAAACCGAGGATTCGCAGCAGTTCTCCCACCGCGGGCGAGTCGCAATTCTCGATTTTGATGACCTTCGAATCGCCGGCCAGCTTCGACAGTTCCTGCGCCTGGGAAAGATAGCGGTGGACCAGCTTGAGGTACTCGGTCTGCTCCAGGGCTTCGTTGCTGTGCGAAGCCTGGTAGCCGTTGGTTACCACGTTGCGAGCCAGGGCCGGAAGGATGTCGCTGGGGCTGGCATCGCCCGCGATGGCAACCATGCGCGCGAAAGAGCGCAGCGGTCCGGGGATGGACACCGTGGGCGAGGTGTCTTGGGACGGCGAGGCAGACTGGGGGCCATCGCCCGCCATCAGATCGAGCAACGCCAGGCGCCTCTGAATCACCGCCGCCCGGGCGGTATCGCCGGACTGCCGGAGGGCGGCGAGCAGCTTGGTGTAAGCCTCCTTACAGCCGGGGTCGCCATAGCGCTGCAAGAACTCCGCATAGTCGGTGAGCGCAGTCACACTCTGCGGGTTGCCCTCTGCCGCGCGAGCTAGCGCCGCGCGCGCGCCGGCCACATCGCCAGACGCTTCCATTTTTCTGACCCGGTCAAGGTCCTGGCCCTGGACAACAGAGGAAGTGAACGCCAACGCTACCGGTACAAGAGCCCGAAACAACTTCATGCCAACCCTCCGCTACTGGTCAAACAATTTACCACGTCCGGCGGCCGAAGTGGAGGCCGGATCGGGTGTCCCGGGGTAATCCAAGCACCGGTATGGAGAGAGGGGATGTAAAAAGTTTACCGTAGGATTCAAAAACCGGCAGAATGTCGAACTCCTCCACAGGAACGGTTCGTCAGCGGGGTGCCAGCCAAGGGCTTCGCACTTGAAATCCTTTCAGGATTTGGAAGTCAGCCTAGCCGCCGGTTTGCACCGATTGAACAATCTGTGACTGAGGGCTTGGATCGGACGCGGTTCCGTGCAGATACAATTTGAATCCGACAGCGTCCAACCGGCGTTCATCGGCGTTTATCGGCGGCGAATAGATCTTTGTGGGAGTATTGCCCAAGGCCAGCACATTCTTTAACGGGCCGCCGATAAACGCCGATGAACGCCGATAGCTCAAGGTGCGATTCGTGAGGGACTCGCAAAAAAACCAAGTTGCGCCGTGGCCACAGTCGGCAGAAATACCATTGCCGTGTTTTCTTGCATTTGCAAAATTCGTTCGTTCCGTTTCTGCCCGTTTGGCAGGCATTTCTGCGCAGGTCGAGTAATATTGCAAGTTCCTCTCGTGTCTCGGCAGGGGCGCCGAGGCAGTTCCGTCCGGCCACCGTTTCATGAAGTCACAGGTCAGCCCTGCCACCGGCGGCGCCGGATTGGACTGCCTGTGACTCCAGAGGACATGCCGCCCGGGCGTTTTGGCAAACATTTTCGCGGTTCGAGCCGATGCTGAAAATAAGAGACTTGACCGGAAGTCATAGGCCAGAAGCGCCGCCTGCGGGCTGTCGGAAGTCGGAACGGCGGTGGCCAGCGGCGGTTTGAAGTCTTCAACCTGATCCCCGGAGAAAAGTTGAAGATGCCGCGCACCCGTCCACCATCGACGATCCGTCAGTTGCCGGGAAAGTTGCTACGCTCGTGAATGGCGCCGCTGCCAGTCAAGAGCAGACAATGGCAACGGCGCGTATCGGGCAAAGTTCATTATGATTCGCACATCGCACCTGGCGATAGCGACGTTGGTCGCTCTGCTAGCCGGCGGCGCGGCACGCGCCCAAAGACCGCAGATTGTACTGGACCGGGACGGCGCCACAATCGTCCTCGAGCCCTATTCGCCCAACATCGTCCGGGTAACTCTGAGCCTTCTCAAGGAACCGGCAACTTCCGCGCCGGGCTACGGGTTTGTGGCAACTCCGTCCGCGCAAGGCTGGAGCCGCCCGCAGGATGCCCAGGGCGACGTCTACCGGTCGCCGCGCCTGGTAGTCACAGTCGCGGCGAACCGCCCGCATAAGCCCATGGCGACGGAACTGGATATCGCCAGGTTTTTCAACGGATCCGCTCCTCCCGCACACATTACTATCGCCACACCCGGCGGCAAAAAACTGGCAGAGATGACAGACTGGTCGATGTCCGTGCCCAATCACAAGGACGGCAACGCCAGCGTGTTGAATGACAAGCGTCCTTCGGACCCGCCGTTTTACCAGGTGGGCGCGACCTTCGTTTCGCCCGATGACGAACACTACTACGGCCTGGGCCAAAATCAGGAGGGGTTTCTCGACCACCGCGGCCGCAGAATCGAATGCTGGCACAACTACACCGCCACAGCGGCCCCCAGTATCTGCGTACCCTTTCTGGTGACTAACAAAGGCTATGGCATTGTCTGGGACAATCCATCCAAGACAGTCATCGAGCCCGGTTTTAACGAGCAGACCCGCTGGACCTCCGAAGTGGGCGACCGGGTATCGTTCTTCGTGATCGCCGGCAACACCACCGACGAGATCTACGCCGGCTACCGGCAGCTTACGGGGGCCACGCCGATGCTGCCCAAAGCGGCCTACGGGTTTATCCAGTGCAAGCAGCGATACAGTTCGCAGGATGAAGTGCTGGCGGTCGCCAAAGGCTACCGCGACCGGCACCTCCCGCTCGGCGTGGTCGTGGTCGACTGGTTCTATTGGACGAAGATGGGCCAGATCGACATGGATCCCGTGAAGTGGCCCGATCCGGCGGCGATGAACCGCCAGCTCCACGATATGGGCATACAGACGATGATCAGCGTGTGGCCGCGCTTTGTCCCCGAAGACCGTTACTACGATTTCCTGCTCCAAAAGGGTTGGCTGATGCACCTCGCCGACGGCTCGCCTACTAATGGGCTGCCGTACGACCGCGCCGGTTCGGACATCGATACCACCAACCCGGCGGCGGCCCGCTGGTATTGGGAAACCATCCGCGACAACATCTTGAGCAAGGGCTTCGACTCGCTCTGGTCGGATGAAACCGAACCCGATTTGCCTCCCAACGGCAGCTATTTTCATGTCGGCCCCGGCACGCGCTACTTCAACGTCTATCCGCTGTTTCACACCGCGGCTCTTTACAACGGCTTCCGGCGGGACATGAAGCAGCGGGCGCTGATCCTCTCCCGGGATTCCTACCTTGGCGCGCAAAGTAACGGCGCGATGTTCTGGTCCTCGGATATCTACCCCACCTGGGACACGCTGAAGCGCCAGGTTCCCACCGGGCTCGATTTCACCGCGTCCGGCATGGCGTATTGGAGCAACGATGTCGGCGGATGGCAATATCTGCCGGCCGAGCATCATCCCGCGCACCCTCCGCTGCTGGACGGCTCCGATGCGCGCGACAACATCGGCGGTTATGACGACTACCCCGAGCTGTACACGCGCTGGTTCGAGTACGGCGCCTTCCTGCCCATTTTCCGCACCCACGGCAGCCGCTTGTACAACGAGGTCTGGACCTACGGAAAAGCGGCCGAGCCGATTCTGGAGAAGTATCTGAAGCTGCGCTACCAGCTCATGCCCTACATTTATTCGCTCGGATACCAGACGTACTGGTCGGGCGCTCCCTACATGCGCGCACTATTCATGGACTTCCCCGACGACCCGAATGTGGCCGCCATGGGCGACGAGTACATGTTCGGTCCCGCGTTTCTGGTGGCCCCGGTCACGGAACAGGGCGCCACCAGACGTTCGGTTTACCTGCCGGCCGGCGCGGACTGGTACAACTATTGGACCAACCAGCGATTCCGCGGCGGGCAGAGGATCGAAGTGAACGCCCCCATCGACACGCTGCCGCTATTCGTGCGGGCCGGCTCGATTGTGCCCCTGGGAGAGCCCGTCGAGAGCACCAGCCAAGCGCAGAAACTGGCCCGCGTGCGGGTGTATCCCGGCGCCGACGGGAATTTCACGCTTTACGACGACGATGGTAAGACCTACGCCTATGAAGGCGGCGATCAGAAAATCACCCGCCTGCATTGGAACAATGCAGCCGGCCGCTTCAGCCACGAAGGGTTCCAGGCGTGGACCGGTCCCGACGCCGGAATCCTGGAGATTGTCGGGCGCTAACCTCGATTTCCACGCGTAATAATTCAGTAGCAGGAATGGCATGTTCAGCGATGACGTCATGACTCACGCAAATTGAATGATCAGCTTCTTGTCGCCGAACCAGGGCATCGGTGTAGGCTGATC
>Ga0326728_10010287_pt1 | contig 22001 bp, 11 predicted proteins | sample MB3enrmetagenome_FD_207602 | JGI IMG/M metagenome (GOLD analysis project Ga0326728, IMG submission 207602) | Lab enriched peat soil microbial communities from McLean, Ithaca, NY, United States - MB31MN | ecosystem: Environmental > Terrestrial > Soil > Wetlands > Peat | place: USA: New York... | reverse complement strand
CAGGTTCGTCACCCTCACGTTGCCGCGCTGCCGCGGCAACTCCGACTCTATACGTTGAAACTGCGCCTCGGTGATCTCCACCTACTCACAATATCATGAAAACTCAATTAGTGTTAACACGCCCTAGTTTGGAAAACCGTGCGGTAACGCTCTTCGCTTGCCTGGAGCGTCTCGAGGGCTTGGCTCAGCCGCTCCTCGGCAGCCTTGTGGGCGTTGATGTCTGCGACGAAGGTCATGAGATGAAGCGCACGCCCCTCGCTGTCGCGCTGGACCGAAGCTGTTGCCCTCACCCAGGTCCGGCTGCCGTCCTTGCGGATGTAGCGCTTCTCCAGGGTGATGGGAGCAGATTCGCGGCCCGCTAATTGCTCGATTGCGCCGGCAGTCGCAGCCGCATCCCCTGGAGCGGTGATCTGCTGGATGGTCAAGCCAGAGACTTCCTCGGTAGGGTAGCCAATGATCTCTGCGAATCGTGAGTTGCAGAGGAGGAGCCGGCCTTCTAACGAGATGTGGACAATACCCACTGCGGCTTGCTCGAAGGTCGCACGATATCGCTCTTCGCTTTCGCGGAGTTGCATCTCTACCCACTTGCGCTCTGTAATGTCTTCGATGAAGCCTTCGTTGATGGGTGTAACGCCGTCGGCCGCATAGATTCTGCGCGGATTCAGGGAGACCCAAATGACGGAGCCGTCTTTGCGCTTGAACCGGCACTCATACCCCCGTACCACTATCTTCTCTTCGAGCAACTGAAGAAACCGTGAACGGTCGCCGGGGTCTACCCACACGTCTGGAACGATGTATCTGCCCATCGCCGTGGAATAATCCTGCGAATCGTATCCCAGCATTTGCGCCATAGCAGGGTTTGCGGTCAACAGCTTGCCATCAAGCGATGTCTGGAATATTCCTTCGAGCGCGCCGTCGAATATGTCCCGATATTTCTTTTCGGCTTCCAGCCGCGCTCTCTCCGCCGCCTTTTGCTCCGTGACATCCTTGCCGAAGACGGAAATGCCCGTCTTTTCACCGCGAACGACGATGGGGTTGAAGGCCATCTCCACAGTGCGGCCATCGAGCGTCGTGTATTCGGTGCGAAAAGGACCGTCAGCCAGCGCCCGTTCATACAGCGGAGGGAAAACAGCGGCTCTCTCCGGCGGCAGCAAGTCCTCCGGAAGCATTCCCTCCACCGGGGTGATGCCAAAATTTGTCTCGAAGGCCCGCTTTAGCTCCCTATTAAAGGTAATCAATCGATAATTGCGGCCCACTGACCAAATGATGTCCTTTGTGCTCTCAATCAGGGCAGAGAGGTTCGCCGCGGCGCGGCTGCGATCGGAGATGTCCTTTCCAAATATGGAGACGCCGGCCTTCTTGCCGCCGGCGACGATGGGGTTGAACGCGAATTCGATGACGCGGCCATCGAGGGTGGTGAATTCGGTGCGAAAAGGACCGTCAACCAGCGCCCGTTGAAGCCAGCTGTTCAAGAGAGCCGCAAGTTCCGGGGGAAGGAAATCCTCTGCCCTCATGCCCGTTGCGATATTGACGCCACGATTCTTTGCGATGGTTTTGCTCACGGCCTAGTTGAATGTGATCAGCCGGAAATCGAGGTCGACCGCACCGATGAGGTCGTCAGTGCTTTCAATCAGAGCTTCGAGGTTGGCGGCCGCTCGACGATACATTCCAGACACCTCGGGTCCCGGGAGAGCACGATTCTGGAGCCGATTTCCCTGACAATGCTGTGAAATGAATCCGATGCGCAGATTATAGCCCGATTTGCTATCGCTCGACGCGGCCTACCACCCTGTCGACAAGAAACAAGGACATGGCGCCTGACCCGACCAGCAAAGGCTCAAGAATGTGCAGGTAGGGATCACCCGACATTCGCAGGCATGGCACATTGCGCTTCATCCAAGGCGGAGCGTGGCGGCGTCACCTTGCTCGCGCAGGCGGGAGTCGCGGAACAAGAGCTATCGCGAGGAGCGTGGCGAGCGCGGTTGCATCGGCTGCGACACTTTGGCTTGATCTGTACCTCGTTGATTCCACAATGCAGCCAGCATTTCCTGATTCCGCGCGGTTTGTCGGCTATTCGGACATTAATGTTTCGAAGCGGTCTCGAATTGCATTTTCAGCTGCAAAATCATAGCGCGGCATGGAAGAATCTCCACCCGTGTTCGCTCACCCGTGATTGGTCCGTCTTTCGCGTATTTCGGGTAGGTCAACTTGTTTTAGACAATGTGAGCAATCTTGAACAGTCAGGAGCTGACAGACAGGTAGAAACTGCTTCAATCTCCCGCCCAGGGAGTCGAGTCAATCGAGGGACGGGGAAGCCCACTTGACTCTCAGCAAACGGGCGTCCTGTTGTCGCAATGCCGACCTGGCGGAGCTCGATGACGTCGCGCCCGATTTCTTCAATCGCATAGATTAGAAATTTTGAGCACATACCAGAATTTGAATTCCGCCTTCCGTCCCTTATGCATCGGTCCTAAAGTGAGCCCGGCGGTTCTTTCCTGCGCACAGCCGCCATCACCACAAGAGATGCAATTTTTGAACCCCGCCCATTTTGAGATTCCCGCACAGTTGTTGAAATCTCCACCCGTGATTGGCTCATTTTACACGTGTCTCGCCGTATTTAGGCAGCCCTGAAAACCTTGTAAGTAGTTGGAAACACAATTTATTAACGCCCTGAAAAGGCCGGCGTCGGCGGTTCAATCCCGTCCCTGGCCACCATCTTTTCAATAAGTTACAAGCCCTCCAGCCAACGTTTACATTCCAAAACGTTCCAATTGCGCGGCGGAGTCGGTCCACTCCCACCCCAGAATTGTCAAAAAATGCCATGTTCTTTTACCAACCGGTAAAGAAGCACGCAGCGAAGCGGATGAACTCGCGGAGACTTTCTTCATCTGCCGTCGATTCCGTCTTGTGTTACGGCCGTGAGGTGTACGTCCGTGGTGCAGTCATCTACCGCAGGGCAGCAGAAGTGGTTTGCGAGGGTGCGTCCTGTTCGCCGCAGGGCTTTCCGGAACATAATGCGCCAGTGATCCCCTTACCCTCCGTGATCGTATAGATACGGTCCACTGCGGGCAATTTGATGGTTTCTTTGGCGCCTGACGGCCAGTGAATTTCGAGAGAACCAGCGCCGGTCGCGTTGCCCAGACCGAAATGAAGGCGCCGGTCGTTCGCGGAGATGTAGCTTCCGCTGGCCAGCACATCCTGCCGTTGACGCATGCCGTTGGCGATCAGATAGGCAGTGGCGCAGGTCGCGTCGCGAGGGCTTTTGGGTCCGCCCACAAGCTGGATCTCCACCCAGTGGTGGTGGTCGGGATTCACATTGCGCAGGAGAACCGGAGGGCCATCGATGGGATTGATGACCACATCGATCTTGCCATCGTTGAAGAGATCGCCGAAGGCCGCGCCGCGCGCGGGAGTGATCACAGCAAGCCCCGAACCCGCCACCGGGGGAACGTAGTCAAACCTGCGCCCTTTACCGCTTGCCTCGGGCACGTTGTGAAACAAAAGCGGGCGCTCGGCGAATGTCGTACCCCAATCGTGCTGGTCGACCTGGGGGTAGACGTGGCCGTTCACCATGAAAAGATCGAGCCAGCCGTCGTTGTCGTAATCGATGAAGCCGTCACCCCAGCCAACGAAGGGGATGGTTGTCTGCGCGATGCCAGCCATGTAGCTTACATCGGAGAAGTTCGCATCGCCGTCATTGTGGTAGAGCACCTTGTAGTCGTCGCCGAAATCGGTGACGAAGAAATCTATCAGGCCGTTGTTTTCGTAGTCGCCCACGGCGATGCCCATCGAGGCAATCTCGCGGCCGTCAGCGTTGAGCGCGAAACCCGACAAGTAGCTGTCATCCTCGAAGGTCCCATCTCCCTTGTTGATGTAAAGGTAGTTGGGCTCCGAGTCATTGCCCACTATCAAATCCGGCTTGCCGTTCCCGCTGAGAGAAATGAAGATCGAAGTGAATCCGTAATAACGATTCTTATCCTCAACCTTCGCTTTTGCGGTTACATCGGTGAAGGTTCCGTCGCCGTTGTTATGGAAGAGATGATCTGGCTCGCCTTGCAAGCCGCGCGGGCCGCAATTGACAGAGAAGCCTCGATATTGGCAGTACGCGTAGCCTACAGCTTTGCTTCCGCCGACGGGCAGGTTGTCGCGGTCGAAGTGCACATAGCCGGCAACGTACAGGTCCAGCAGGCCATCACCATCGTAGTCTCCCCAAGCGGAGCCCGACGACCAATTGCCCAGTTGCACGCCGGCTTTTTCGGCAACGTCAGTGAATGTTCCATCGTGGTTGTTGTGATAGAGCCGGTTCTTGCCATAGTTACCCACGAACAGGTCGGGCCAGCCATCGTTGTCATAGTCGGCCACCGAGCAGCCGTATCCCCAGCGGTCGTTCGTCACGCCTGCCGTGGTGCTTACATCGGTAAACGTGCCGTCATGATTGTTGTGGAATAAGGCGGCGTGGGGTGGTTCCTCTTTGCCGTCCAATGCATCGAACGTAGAGCCGTTGACCAGGTAGATGTCTAGCCAGCCGTCGTTGTCGTAGTCGATCAGGCAAACGCCCGAGCCGTTGGTCTCGACGATGAAATTCTTCTCGGGCACACCCATCTTGTGGCGCCAACCAGCAAGGCCCGCCTGCTTTGTGATGTCTTCGAAGATCACCGGCCCTTTGTCGACGAATCCGCCGGCGGTGATGGGGCGCTTCTGCGCATCATACACGGGAGCGGCAGCTACACCTGAGGCAATGCCGCCGCTCATGCCCGCTTGCTGTGCGCGATCCACTATGGGAAAACACAATACTGTAAAGAGAATGACAAGGAAAAAACCGCGACAACGAAACAAATAAAGCCTCCGACCTAGCACGGTTTCGTGCATTGGGTCCGCCGGAAATGAGCGATCAGATCAATCAATCCCCATCGCTGACTTTAGCAAATCAAAGGCAACGCTTGGCTGATGAGCCTGGACTGAGCCGCCACCTTTGTCGCTCCTGAAAGTCGCGGGAAATCCCGGACGCGAACTTCCTCGTCTCTTGCAAGTCGAAGAGCCGCCTCCGCCTTGAAAACAAATGATTCAAATTCCCGGAAAACGAGGGCCCTACTGCCTTGCGACTCTTAGCGTCTTGATCTCCCATGGCATCATGCGAAAGTGAATGGTTTGGTCCCCGCTGGACCATCCCTGAAATACATCCTCAAGCAGATTGGACTCAGTGGCGCGAATCGGCCGGGGAAACTCGACGGTTACATCGCCGTCGTGCCCTTCGGTCTGATAAAAGCGCGCAATAGCGTCCTTTTCGTAGAAGCCCTCCATCTGCTTCATAGCGTTCAGAATCACGTGGTCGCTGTCCGTCTTGAAAAACGAATAGAAATAGAAACCCAACTCCGCGATGAGTTCAGTCACTTCCTTCAGCCACCTGCCCGAATTCCCGCTCAGCGATCCCCCGATGTCGGCTCCTTCTCGCTGCCGAATGCATCCGTCAACGAGATGACTTTCATTTGTGCTCGTAAATTCTCGATCGAAGCAGGGCTCGTCACAATTATCATCGCCGTTTCTCCGGGAAGCAAGTCAAAATAGTTATCCGAAACTTTCGCGTCAAGATCCCCAAAAGAGAGATACACATCGCGCGCCAGGACCGGTGATGTGATGCGAATCCTGAAGGTCCCGTTCTCTCCTGAAAATTGTGGAGTAAGGGGTGCTTGGGGGAGCTGCACGTTCTTTACCGGGACGAGGTAGGTGAGGTTTCGCGAGATTTCGACCCCGTCAACGATCAGGTTGACAACGGCTATGACTCGGGCGGCGTCTGCAACGCCGACATCGGTGAGCTTGTCGAGCGGCCACGCGATGGCAACGTTGCTCGACTGCGGCGCAATCTCAACGCTCTGCGTCTTGTCCAGTAATACTTTGCCCTGAAAATCCATCAGTCGCAGGCGTAGCGTTCCCTGTTCGGCTTGCGTTTTGTCGGAGACGATGTAGACCTTCAGCGCGCCGTCTTCAACATGAGGCGAGACCAGGATGGGAGCATAAAAGCGGCGAGCATGGTATTGGAGGGCCTTCCAGCGGCCGAAGTAGTCGATGCTCGACCACGACGCCACGGGCCAGCAGTCGTTGAGTTGCCAGAAGATGGAGCCCATGGTCTGAGGGCGGCTGCGGCGGAAGTGCTCGGCTCCAATCTTGATTCCTTCAGCTTGCAGCACCTGGCTCACATAGAGAAAGCTCGCGAAGTCTTTTGGCTTCGGGTAGTCCCTGGCAATGTAGTCCTGGATGATGGAATTGCCTTCGTTGTTCTTCTGGTGGGTGAGCATCACCGCGGTGAAGATGCCGTTACGATCTTCGGGTAGAGTGAAGCTTTCCACCGTGCGCATCTCAGGAAATGACTGGAACCCATATTCGGTTACGAAACGCCAGTGGTGATTCTCGTATTCGGTGAATGGAACGCGGCCGTGCCAGACGCTCCAATCGTGCGCGTCGCCCGATTGGAAGCGGTCGCTCAGAGGCTCGTAATCGGCGCTTGGCGAGCTGGGCCAATAGGGGATCTCCGAATCAAGACGCGCAACGACGCGAGGAAGAATGCCGCTGAATTCGGTCAGATAGTCCTGCCACATCTGGAATTTGACGTCGGCCGGAAGGGTGTTGCGTGGGGGCCAGTTGAATCCCATCTCGGTTTCATTGTTGCCGGACCACAGCACGATACTCGGGTGATTACGCAGGCGGCGCACCTGATCCTCGGCTTCGGCTTCAATGTCCTGCTTGAACGCATACGTGCCAGGCTGCCAATCGTTGCCGAACATGAAGTCCTGCCACACCATGATGCCGAGTTCGTCGCAGATGGAGTAGAACTCGTCGGTTTCGTAGTATCCTCCGCCCCAATGGCGGATCATGTTCATATTGGCGTCGCGTGCGGATTCCAGGATGCGGCGGTAGCCGGCGGCCGTGACGCGGCTGGGGAAACTGTCGAAGGGAATGACGTCAGCGCCCTTAGCAAAGACGGGAATGCCATTGACGATGAATTCAAATGAGCGGCCCCATGGATCCAGTTGCCGGCGCAGTTCGATAGAGCGAAGCCCGGTCTTCACACTGCGCTCGGCGGCAACTTGCCCGTCTTCGCTCAACTGTGCGGTGAACTGGTAAAGGAAGGGTTCGCCGTAACCGTTTGGATACCAGAGGCTGGGCTGCTGTATCTCGATTGGGATCTCAACCTGGTTGTGACCGGTGTGCACGTTCAGGGTTGAATCAAGCTCGACGGGCTTGCCCTTGTCGAGGAATTGCACGCTCAGTTTCGTGGCGCCGTCGATGGAAGACTCGATATCGAATTCGGCGTCGAGATGGGCGACGTGGCTGCTCACGTCGCGCTGGCGAATGGCGAAATCCGCAATACGCACCTTGTCCCAGGCTTCTAGGTGGACCGGCCGCCAGATCCCGCTGGTCACGAAGCGAGGACCCCAGTCCCAGCCATACTCATAGGCAGCTTTGCGGATATACGTCTTATCCGCAGTCTTCGATTGCGGACGAAAAGGATCGGCGGCGGCGACTTCTTCGGCGGCTTTGATCGGCGAAGGGAAGACTATACGCAGTTCATTTTTGCCGAGATGCAGGTGGTCTTTTGCCGGTACACGCCAGATCCGGAACATGTTGTTTGCATCGAGCACCAGCGCGCCGTTCACGAAAACCTGTGCCGCGGCGTCGATTCCATCGAACACCAGGTCGACATTGGCGCGCCTGAGCAACTCCGGAGTGACATCGAAGCTCAGGCGGTACTCCCAGCTCGCGTTCTCAATCCATTGCAGCTTTGCTTCGTTATCGCGATAGAACGGGTCAGGGATCTTCTTGTTCGCGAGCAGATCGAGGTGAACGTCTCCCGGCACGGTAGCAGGAAGCCATCCGCCATTGTCTTGTGTTTCGCCGGTGACTTGCCGGAACTCCCAGCCCTTGTCCAGACTCAGAGTCACGTTTTCATCGAGCTTTGCCTGAGCGGACGAAAGGACGGCGCAAAGTGCAAATGCAGCAGCGATAGAGAAGCTCTTCACAGTCTTCAGAACATGCAGGCGGTTCATGCGCACTTCCAGTGGACGAGTTTAATGCAGGATCTCAATCACGCGAGCTTCCTCAGGACCGAGCTTCAGCTCGACGCGGCCTTGATGAGCCGGCAGAGTTCGGTCGTGCGCCAGATCGCGCACCTGGCCCGCCGCCTCGACGGTGATACTCTTCGCCGTCGAAAACGGATTGTAGTAAAGAAACGTCGGTGGAACGCCGCGATCAAGAAAATTCGTCCTGGTCAAATCCCACTGAAGGAGCCAGGGGTGACCTAGTGGCTTGACCATCTTGTCGAGCCACATCACGTATGCACCGCCGTATACAGAACGATGGCTGGCAAAGTCACCTTCCGCGTAGGGCGTTTTTCCGTGGGCTTCACGGTTCAGCCGTTCGTAGGGAACCGACGGAGTCAGATCGGGGCGGCTCTGATTCTCCCGGGGAAGGTACTCAGGGTAAAACCAGCGCAGGTTGGCGGCGGCATTCAAGGCGTACCGTGCCACTTCATCGGCCAGGTCCGGGCGGAATCGCAACGCCGGCATCAGATAGGGGAAGGTCACCATTGACTCCATGCTGTAAGCCTGGCCTGGGGGCTCGGTAGAGAATCCCGCCATCAGGCCGTCGACCGGCACCGATCCCCATTTGCCGGTGGCCATGAGCCCAATCTTCGCATCGAGCACGAATCCGAGCGCCTTTCGGGTATTGACGGGGTAGCCCATTGCCTCGAGGCGCGCGGCAGCCAGCACGGCCATTGCACCGGAGGGAATCTCGTACCACGGATTCCTTTGGAATGCCGTGTAACGATCGATCGCCGTCTTGGCCTCGGCGAGACAGTACTCCTTGCCGGTCATCTTCCACGCCAGCAGCATGACGTAGCTGTAGCCGCCCACTGCATCGGGTTGACGATAGACATTCTGCAGGGTAAATGGCTTGCCCGCAGCGTAGTCGTAACCCTGGTCGTTGAAGTCGTATCCGATCTTATGCGCCATTTCTCTCAGACTCGCGGCAGAGCGCTCAACCCGGGCAAGCCACTCGGGGTCGTGCGCGAAACGCGTTTGAATAAGCGCGAAGGCCAGCGAGTTCACATTCATCAAGTACCAGTACTCGCACAGGGTTTTCCCCGGGCCGTCGAGAAACAGCCCATACGGCTCGTTGAAATAGGCCTTCAGGGAGCGCGCGAGTTCATCAAGGCCGCTGCCCCGCAGTTCCTTTCCCATGGCCACGGGCCCGTAGCAGGTCAACCCGCCTTCGTCGGTGGTTTCGAGGGCCGAAGCAAAATACTGGCGGCCAGTCTTGTCGCGAAGGTTGACCCCGTGTGTGGGGTCCATGACGTAGGAATCAAACGCGTCGGCCATCTCGCCAAAATCCAGTGGCTTCTGGTCCGGTCGTGGCGGCAATCCGCTCCATCCGGCGGGCTCCGCCGGCAAGGAGAACATGGTTCGCGTACAACCGGCGAGACCCGCTGCCGCCATACCGGCGAGGAACCTTCTGCGGCTGGTCTGCCATCGCGCCGCGGCGGATTCCGGCGGCTGTTCGGCCATTTCATCTCCTTTACGGTTGATCAGGGTCACAGCAAACATGCGGCGCTCCGGGCGCAGCGCAGGAAGGGGTATTCGAGCAAAGCCCATTCTTCACATCGATGCACGAAACGGCAAGAGTTTAACACGGCATATCATCAGCCAACAACGGCTTCACATGTGAATCGCCAGGCACTACCGCAGGGCTCTTACTCCGGGAACCCGCAGCGTATAGCTGATCCCTGCCGCGACAACGTACATAAACGCAAAGATCCAGATGACGCCTGACACGCCCAGCACGGGCAAAAACAAGCCGGCGACCGCCGGACCAATGAAAGTGCTCATACCGGAGCCAAGGTTCATGATGGACATGGCGGCGCCGCGTGACTCGGGGGCCAGCGTCGCCATGATCGCGCCGATGGGAACAAACCCGGCCAGGGCCGTGCCATAGGCCATGCCGGCGGCAACCGCAAGCGCATAGTTCGCGCCAAATGCGTGCGGCACGTAATACAAGCCCAGCGTGGTGACGGCGCATCCGCACGCGCCGATGAACGTGATGGTGCGGCGCCAGCCGATGCGATCGCCGACCCAGCCCCAGATGAGATTGGCGACAACATTGGTGGCGAACATGATGCTGAGAATTTGCAGCCACTGCTGGAGGGTGAAACCGACCACCCGGGTGAAGAAGATGGGAAGAAAGACCAGGAATCCGAACTCCGATGTGGTCGTGATGGTGGCAACAATGCCTCCGAGGCCCACCTTGGGATGTCTCCATACGACGGAAACGCTGGACAAGAGCAGCCTGACAGGATTGTGGCCAGTCCTTGAGAGAGGCACCATTCCGTGCTTCTCGCGCACGCCGAGCAGCGTGATCAGTCCGCCGGCCAACACCATGGCGACGGAGATCCAGAGCGTCTTGTATGCGCCGGCCCAGGGAACGGAGTAACTGGCGAAGAGCGCTCCTAGCGTGGGCAGTCCGCCGGTCCGGGCCGACCAGAACCACCCCACCGCAGTCCCCATGTAGCGCTCCGGAGTCACTGCGGTAATCCACACCAGGAACCCGTAGGCGAATAGGGGATAGCCAAAACCGCGCAACGCGTAGCTGACCAAGATGGCGAAGTAATTTGCATGGGCGATGCCGAGGGTCAGGAAGGGCATTTCGAATGCAAGCCAGATAAGATAACCGGCCCACATCACTTTCTTGGGACCGAAGATGTCAGACAAGGCGCCGCTGAGCCACGAGGCCAGCGCCGCGGCGATTCCGTAACCGGTGAATACGATGGCTACCTGGGATGGTGTGAAGTGAAGATCGATGAGCATCGGCGACAGAAAGCCCGCTTCCACGCCGTCGCCAATCATGAAGAGAAGCAAGCCGAAATAGCCGATCACCATCTCCGGGTGCATGCCGAGGCGCTCAGGGAGTGACGGCCTGGGGAGGGGTGGCGCGAAAATGTTGTCCGACATCATGAATGGCCCTGTCCAAGTGCTGCCGCGAGCGTGGCCCGCGCGCCGTGACTCCGCAGTCGATCGAGATGGCGCTGCACTTCGCTAACGATGCCCGGATGAGCAACTACCACCCCGCCGAAGAGCGTGCCTGTGGATAGAGCGAGCGCCGCGTCGGATCCGCCTGAAGCGAGAAAAGGCCGCAGCGACTCGATCGCCGGGTCATCGATGGTTGAGGGAGTCTCGCGATCGCCGATGGCGGCATAGTGCAGCCAGCATGCGAGCACAAAAGGGATCACCCGCGGACGCATGCCGGCCGTAAGCAGGGCCTCGAGCGAAGGCAGAATGAAGCGCGCGATCTTGGCGCAGCCATTGGAGCAAATGCGCGAAACCTGGTCGCGAATTGCCGGATTGGAGAAGCGTTTCACGATGGTTGCGGAATAAGAATCCAAATCGATTCCGGGAAGCTGTTTGAGCGTCTGCCGAACCTCGGCCATGAATTCAATCAGCAACTGTTTGAGGAGCGGATCGCTCAACGCTTCGGCGATGTAGGAGTAGCCGAGCAGGTCCGCCGCGTAGCCGATTGAGGAGTGGCCGCCGTTGAGCAGCCGCATCTTGGTCTCTTCGTACGGCGCGACGTCGGTGGTGATCTGCGCGCCGGCCAACTCCCATGCGGGACGTCCAGACGCGAAATCGTCTTCGAGCACCCATTGCCGAAAACTCTCGCAAACAACCGGCGACAGGTCGTGTATGCCGAACTTCCTTGCAATGAATTCGCGATGTGCCTCCGTAGTCTTGGGAGTAATGCGATCGACCATGCTGTTGGGAAACGTGACATTGCTTTCAATCCAGCGGCGCAATTCCGCGCTCCTCTCATCCGCAAAGGCGAGAAGTGCCTTCCGGGCTGTCGCGCCATTCGACTGCACGTTATCGCACGAAAGCAGGGTGAAGGGCGCATGGCCGAGCTGCATGCGTCGCTGGGCCGCTTCGGCTACGAAACCAAGCCAGGTTCGCGGTGAATCAGGATGCGCCAGATCGTGCTGGACGTCCGGGTGTTCGCTTAGGAAACGACCGGTTCCATCTTCGAGGAAATATCCGCCTTCGGTGACGGTAAGCGAAACGATCAGGCAATCGGACGAGGATAGACGTCTTAAAACGCCGGCTGTGGTTTCGGGCGCGAAGAAGTGTCCGACGAGAGAGCCAATCACGCGATAGCTTTCCCTGTTGTTATCGAGCTCCAGTACGCCATACAGGAAATCCTGAGTTGCCAGCGCATCGTGGACGTGCTTGTCGGGGGGGAGCAGGCCAATGCCGAACTCGCCCCAGCGGTCAGATGGTCCGCTCGAGAGCAAGTCATCGAGATAAACAGCAAGGTGGGACCGATTGAATCCGCCCACTCCGATATGTGCGAGCGCGGGACGCGTGAGGCTGCGGTCGTAGCGAGGACGCGCAACCCGCTGCGGAATGCAGTCAAGCGTAGAATTGCGAAGTAACTGCACCGACTCAATCGCCATGTGGAATCATTCGTGAAGATGCTGATTCATTGCAGAGGTTCACGAAATGCGAGTCTCAGCGAAGGTGAGCGAAATTGTCAAGTGGCTGAGGCGCACCTCACTTCTGGATCAAGCGAGTGGCCACGATGGAGGTAGCGTTGGGTGCGCCGGCAACAGCCTGCGTCCGGATGAGGGCTTCAAAATAGACCGGCTGCGGTGTCGACCTTGTAATTCCCAGAGCCTGAGCGAGCTTTTGGCGATTTCCAGGGTCAGCCAAAAAGATTCCTGCGGCCTCGGTGCCTTCCTGCTGTAGACCTTGCAGGATCAGTACCCTTCCTTGTCCATCAGGTACGGGGAGCAAGGAGATGGTGGCGTAGTCCTCCCCTGAACTTCCAGTAAAGCTCAATCCGGGATATTTCTCGTCTTCGCCCGGTTTTGGATGGAGATTCTGAAAGAACTTGAGGCTCTCGCCCACTACACCCTCGCGTTCCTGGAAATTCAGCTTGTCCTGAAAGTAGAAGACCCAGGGGTTAGAGCTGGGGCTACCGACGAAAACATAGCTGCCCTCCTGCAGGTCACGTGGCCGTAGTTCCCGAGCTGAACGAATCACCAGGCGATCACCTTCGCTCCCGCATATGCGGAGAAGGTTGCTGACCACGACAACGTCGGCATACGACGTAAGTAACGACCCCGACAAGTACTTCATCGTCCGCGTCTCTCGTTCGGTGGGGTGGCCATTTGATAGATCCTGGCCGCTACGGTAGGAAGGACCAAGATAGGCATCCAGCGTGAGAGGCCGCTCCTCGAGGAGACGCGTCATGCCATAGTTGGCGTCGGCGACTACAACCTGAACAGGCGCACTTCCCGGCGTGAACAGCGAGGATAGTGGCCATGGAGCCTGGGGTTGCCGGCTCTGTCTGGGATGAAAGAACCACGCAGCAATGGTTGTGCCCAGAAACAGCGCGGCCAGAGTCCAGGGAACCACACCATACAGCAGACTGAAGCGAGTTGTCGTGGAATCCTTTGCCGGCGCCGGCTGGTCTACAGCCCGAAAAACGGTGGTATAGGACCCCTTGGGAATCTCAACCACGAGCGTTTCATTGCGGCCGTCGCCATCAAAGTACTCGTGTAAGCGCAGACGCAACTGGCGTACGTGCACGCGAACCGAACTGTCCTCGACCACACTATAGTCTTGCGGTTTGCCGAATACGGCGCTTCCAATGCGGTGCTCGGTGAGGTCCTGCGCCTGGCCGTGAAGCGTTCTTTCGGCCATATACCGCAGAAGTTCCCGGATGCGTGCCGATTTTTGGAACGGAGGGCTGGCTGTGATTCTCTCGATCAACTGCCAGCGGGCATCCGCTTTCAGTTCCTGTTCAACTTCCATCGCCCTCGTCCCATCCTGTCCTCTGCAGTGCGCAGAGCATCCCCTGATGGCGCGAATGAATGATAGCACGGCGTTTATCTGTCTGAAAAAGAGGGCGAAACTCGGAAGAGTCTGGAAACTACACGAAGGAAATCCACCGTTCCCGTGCCTGCAGTAAATTGCGATTCACATGTAGATCGCAATGATTTCCAATGTTTTGTGGCGTGAGTACCTTGTCAAGCGTCTGCGCGCTCCCTCATCCTTTCGGTTGATTTGCGGCCAATCCCTGAGGCTGATACGCGATCGCAATACCTGTATGCTTCCTCCTCGCGTACCCCATGATTAGAGGCGTTTCCAACGACCGCTTCAAAAAGGATGAATGAGACACGACCTGGCAAATCGCTCTGAAAAGAACCCCATCCTGCAGCCGGAGGACCTGCGCCCCAGTCTGGCGGGAATGGAGGTAACCTGTCTGCTCAATCCGGGAGTGTTCGAGTTCGAGGGCAAGACCTGGCTGATCGTCCGCGTGGCTGAGCGTCCAAAACAAATGCCGGGCAAGACCTCTTTGCCCGTCCTTACACCCCACGGTCAGGTGGAAATCCTGGAATTCGATTCCAGCGATCCCCGACTCGATTTGAGCGATCCCCGCGTCATCAGTTTTGAAGGTCAGGACTACCTCACGACGCTCTCCCATCTGCGCTTGTTGTCGAGCGACGACGGAATCAACTTCTCCGAAGCGGAACCCTGCAGGCCCCTGACCGGAACGGGCGAATTGGAGACCTTCGGCATCGAGGACTGCCGGGTGGCGAAGATCGATTCGACCTTTTATCTGACCTATACCCAGGTTTCCAGGCACGGCGTAGGGGTGGGCCTGAGGACGACCCGCGATTGGAAGGAATTCGCGCATGAAGGCATGATCTTTCCTCCTCACAACAAGGATTGCGCGCTCTTCGAAGAGCGGATCGAGGGCAAATACTACGCCTTGCACCGGCCCAGTAGTCCCGAGCTGGGCGGCAACTACATCTGGCTGGCGGAGTCCCCCGACCTGGTTCATTGGGGCCGCCACCGCTGCCTGGCGCACACCCGGGAAGACTACTGGGACAGCGCACGCGTTGGAGCCGGAGCTTCGCCGATCCGAACCGCAGAGGGTTGGCTGGAGATTTATCACGGCGCCACGAAAGACAACCGTTATTGCCTGGGCGCGTTACTTCTCGACCTGAACGAACCGTGGAAGGTTCTGGCGCGTTCAGAGGCGCCGATCATGGAACCTCTGGAGCCATACGAGCAGGAGGGATTCTTTGGGCACGTGATCTTTACCAACGGGCACATCGTGAACGGAGACCGCCTGACGCTTTACTATGGCGCCGCCGATAGCGTGATCTGCGCGGCGACGTTTTCCGTTGAGAGCATCCTTGCCGGGCTGGCGTTGGCGGAGGGGGCTAAGGCGTGAACGGCATTCGCAAAGAAATCGCTGTCTTTTTCGCCTGTCCGCACTCCATGCGCGTGCTCATGGTCGCGAACATGATGTATGCACTGGTTCTGCCCGTAATTGAGATCTTTGTCGCGGCGTACGTGATGCGAAACTCCAGAGCCGTCGACAAGGTAGTTGCGTATCAACTGTCGATTTATTCAGCCACGCCGCTGGCCTTCTTTATCAATGGGAAGCTCCTGGGCCGGGTCAGCTCAAAGCATTTGTACGCGGTGGGAATGGTGCTTTCCGGGATCGCCATGATGCTCATGATGGAATTGGGTATCTTGAGTCAGCTTGGCATCGCCATCCTGGGATTGACGATGGGCCTCGCGACGGGCATCTTCTGGGCCAACCGAGGCTTCCTGGCGCTGATGGCCACCAACGATGGCAATCGCAATTACTTCTATGGCGTGGAAAACTTCGTGGCCACCTTGAACGCCGTTGTTGTTCCGGCGCTCATCGGATGGTTCATCAGCGGTACGGCCCTCTACGGGTGGCTCGGCGGAGTGGCCAACCGCGCCTATCGCGTGATTGCGATGGTGGTCTTCGTTCTAACAATCGGGGCCGCCGCAATCCTCGAGCGCGGGACATTCCGCATGCCCGAGCATACGCGGTTTGTCTACTTCCATTTCCATCCGCTGTGGTGGCGCATGCTCGCGCTGGCGCTGCTGAAGGGACTCGCTCAGGGCTACATCGTTACAGCACCGGCCATGCTCATCATGCTTCTCGTCGGGCAGGAAGGAACGTTGGGGGCCGTGCAAGCGATTGGTGGCGTTTTCTCCGCGTGCCTGCTCTATGCGGCCGGCCGCCTCACCGCACCGCGGCATCGCAAGATCATTTTTGCAGTCGGGCTGTCGCTCTTCCTCCTGGGAGCGGTGACCAACGCACTGCTCTTTAGCGCGTTAGGCGTACTCATTTTCATTGCTTGTCTTTTGCTGGCGAAGCCGATGCTCGACCTGGCCTATTTTCCCATCCAGTTGCAGGTGGTCGATACGGTCTCGCGCATCGAGGGACGCAACAGCTACACCTACATTTTCAATCACGAATTCGGCTTGTTTGCAGGAAGAGCCCTGGGCTGCGGGCTATTCCTGGCAATCGCGCATTGGGGGTCAGGAATTGCAGCACTCAAGTACGCGCTCCCCGTGATTGCACTGCTGCAGATGCTATCGATCTGGGTCAACGCCCGGATTTCCCGGGATCTGGATGAGGCGGGAACCACCTCCTCCGCCTTAAACCTGTCCACTCGAACTTTGGAGGCTTGAAGTAACTTGAAAAGGAGAAACGCAATGACCAACCACAGTCTAACCGCGCAAAGAACGTGGTGCTTCGCGGCCGCACTGTTGGCGGCATTCTGGCTGTCGGCCGCCATCCCTTGCTTAGCTCAAGCAGGCAGAGGCACTTTAGCTGGCTCGGTCAAGGACCCAACCGGCGCAGTCGTGGCAGGGGCATCGATCGAGCTGAAAGAATCAAACACGGGTAGCCCTTACAGCATGAACGCAACCGCCGATGGCCTTTTCAACTTTTCCGAGCTTCCGCCCGGGACTTACACCCTGACCGTAACTTCTTCAGGGTTCGAGTCCTACATCCAGAGCGGCATCATCGTGGAGGTTGGTAGCACGGCCACTGTCGATGTCGTTTTGAAAGTGGGTACGGCTAAAGAGAGCGTAACCGTCACGAGCGACGCCTCGCACCTGGAGTCCGAATCCTCCGATGTCGGTTACTCGATGTCGCCTCAGGTAATGGAATCGCTTCCGCTGCCCTTCGGCGGTGAGATCCGCAACCCGCTCGAGTTTGCAGCACTCTCGCCCGGATTCGCCGGAACCATGAGCAACAACCCCTCCTCGCCGCCCGCCGGAGCCTTCAAGCTCAGCGGCGGACAACAGGGAGGTGGCGACATCCTGCTCGACGGCGCCACCACCGAGCTCGCCTCGGCCAACATGCAGGTGACCTATGGCTTCAGCGTCGAGGCCGTCTCCGAATTCAAGGTCATGACGAACACCTTCGACGCCCAATTTGGAAGCGCCAGCGGCGGCGTGGTCAATCTCGTCTCTAAGCAAGGAACGAACGACTTTCACGGATCGGCTTACGACTTGCTCAAGAACCGCGTCCTGGATGCCGATAGCTGGCTCAACGATTACCAAAACGCCGTCTTCGGGCCCAAGGCAACAACCAAGCCCATCGACACCCAGAACGACTTCGGCGCAAGCGTCGGAGGGCCGGTGCGCGTTCCCTGGCTTTACAACGGTAAAGACAAGACCTTCTTCTTCTTCAATTACGAGGGCTTCCGACAACAAAACGGAGGCACCTCGCTGCTATCGGCCCCCACGCAGGCTATGCTCGGCGGCGACTTTTCGTCCCTTCTAACCCCAACGACCATCAACGGCCAGACCTTCCAGGCCCACATCCTTTACGACTACACGACCTGCACAGGCGCCAACCAGGGAAAGACCTGCCAGGCTTATCCGGGCAACAAAATCACCGAGGCCCCGGATCCGGTCTTTGCCGCCGCTTCTAAGGTCATGCCCTCCGCCCCCTCCGGCGCCACCAGCCCTTACTTCAACATCAGTGACCACAGTTCCAACCACGAGAAAGCCGACATGTGGAACATCCGCATCGACGAGAACATCAACACGCGCAACAAGATCTCAGCTAGTTACTTCACCGGCAACATGCCTTACATCAGCACCCAAAGCCTCGGGTCGCTTTACACCGGAGGCAACATCCAGGGCAACAAATATGTGCGTCTGGGCTATGACTTCATCATCACGCCCACCATGCTCAACCACTTTAACGCCGGCTTCACTCGCCGCCATCGCCTTGAAACCTCGGGCGAGGGCGGATTTGGCGGTAATTGGGCAACCAAGTTCGGGCTCAAGGGCGTAGGCGACGCGGTTTTCCCAAAATTCACCTACAACTACCCTGGCAATGGCATCAACAGCCCCAGCGATGGCGACAGCGTCTTCGACGACAACGTATTTCAATATGACGACGCGGTCTCGTGGCAGAAGGGCCGTCACAGCTTCAGGTTCGGCGGTGAATTTCGCGCGGCGCAATTCAACCTCGGTATCGTGACCGGCAGTGCCGGCCAGTTCACCTTCGGCCCGGGTCCCACCAGCACTCCGACTGACACCAACTCAGGCTTTGGCTTCGCCAGCTTCTATCTCGGCGCAGCCTCCAATGCGTATATTGACATTCCCCAGATCAACGGATGGCGCGTCAAGTATGTTGCCGTCTTTGCCGCCGACGACTGGAAGGTCGACAACAAGCTGACCGTCAACCTGGGCCTGCGTTACGACATGCCAATCCCGGTGACCGAGGCGCATGACCGCATGTCCTATGTGAATCCAACTCTGCCGAACCCGGGGGCGGGCGGCCTTCCCGGAGCGTATGTCTTCGAAGGCAGCGGCACGGGACGGCTCGGCGGAAACTCTCCGCAGTCGATCTACAAAAAGGCCTTCGGTCCTCGCGTCGGCCTCGCCTATTCACTTGATCCCAACACCGTCATCCGCGCCGGCTACGGCATTTACTTCTCAACCCAACGCGTCGGAGGCTTCGCCGAGAACGACAGCCAGGGCTTCTTCGGCAGCTACACGTACCCCACCCCGGCCAGCCCCCAGACCCCGGCCGTTGTGCTCTCCCAGATCACCGCCTATCCCGGCAAGGAGCCACCCTTCATCGACCCCACGGTCATGAACGGGCAGGGCAACGCCCTCTTCATCGAGTCGAAGGTCGACCGCCCCGGCACCATTCAAAACTGGACCCTCGACGTGCAGCGCCAGCTGCCCTTCAACACCATTGTTGACGTAGGCTACGTCGGCGCTCATGGCGACCACCTGCAGGCCTTCCTGCACGACCCCAACCAGGGCAATCCGGCCAACATGTCGCGAGGCGCATGTTTGCAAGTGAACATCGCGTCCCAGGTCGGCAACCCGGCATGTGCGGGCCAGAGCGTCGTTGCGGCTCCATATGCTGGATTCAGCGGCACAGTTTCTCAGGCGCTGAGGCCGTTCCCGCAGTATGGAACCGTCACGGTGGATTCAGCCACCATGGACGATCCCTTCGGCGATTACACCTACCATGCCCTTCAGGTTCAGGTAACCAAGCGGACCAGCGCCGGACTGACAGTATTGGCCAGCTACAGTTGGTCGAAAAACATCACCAATGCTGACTCGGAGTATCCAACCGAGGCCGCCTGGGAAGGTAACGACACTTCCGGCGCGCTCAACACCTACAATCTGAAGGCCGAGAAGGCCCTCAGCCAGTTCGACATCCCGCAGCGCGTCGTGCTGGCCTGGACTTACGATCTGCCATTCGGACACGGCAAGAAGTTTGCCAATCAAGGCGGAGCCGTCAACGTGCTGGCTGGTGGATGGAAAATTGCCGCCGTCCAGAAGTATCAAAGCGGCACTCCACTGAGCGTAAGCTCGTCGGGCTGGACCTCGGGCATCTTCGCGGGCCCCGAGGGCGCAACCGGCGCTTCCTTCGGACGTCCAAACATCGTTTCCGGACAGAGCGTTCGCGCGCTGCACGGCAGTTATGTCTGGGGCAAGAGCCGTCTTCTCAACCAGGCTGCCTTCACTCCAGCTCCCAACTTCACCTTTGGCGACGCGCCTCGCGCCCTCGGCGTCCGCGAACTCTTCAACACGAGCGAGGACTTCAACGTCGCAAAGGCCATCCCCATGTTCACCGAACGGGTCCACACCGACTTCCGCGTGGAGTTCTTCGACGTGTTCAACCGACACCGCTTCACCGGCTTTGACACGTCAGTGAGTTGCAGCACCTCGTCGACGCAAACCTGCAACCCGCTGGTCAACACCAACTCAAACTTCGGGAACGCTGGGGGCCTTGCCTATGGCCCCAGAAACATCCAGGGCTCTTTGCGGGTCACCTTCTGACGCCACCAGGCAAATCAGCCCTGTTACGTCTGACGTTTGAAAACAACCCAATTCTCCCGGACCTCTTCAGCAAGGTCCGGGAGAATTGCATTTTTTGCGCGCAACACAAACCAGACAGCAGGATGATCGGTCCATTAGAAAAAACACCGTACAGGGTCACGCAATGGCATTCAGTGACGTGAAGATAAGCTACTATCAATCCATGTTTCGCATCCGCAGTCGGCGATTTCTGGTTTTCGCTGCAGTGATTCAGATTGGATGCGTGCTCTCGTCAATTGGCACCGCGCAGATTATCGATTCACAGATTCAGGCTCAAGTCCAGGAACACTTCCTGGCGGCGCAGCAGGCGCAGCAACGGGGGCAGCTTGACGACGCGGTTGCCGAGTATCAACAAGTCTTGCGGCTCCAGCCCCGGTTGCCCGAGGTTTACGCGAATCTGGGGCTCGTCTACTACGCTCAAGGAGAGTTCGAGAATTCCGCGAAGGCTCTGGCTTCGGCTGAAAAGCTGAGGCCCGGAATGCGCGGCGTGAGTCTTTGGCTTGGAATTGACGAAGTGAGACTGAACCATCCGGCGCAGGGTGTAAGTCATTTGCGCGAGGCGATTCGCCTTGATCCGAAGGAAAAGCTGGCCCAAAGCTGGCTGGGGATCGCTCTCTGGAATGCGGGACAAATAGACGCCGCGTTGCTGCAGCTGCGCACCGCTGCCGTGCAATTCCCCAACGACCCCGACTTTCTGTTCTCGGCCGGCGAAGCCTATGGCAAGGCGGTACATCAGCAAACTGGCGAACTACTTGAAGCTTCAAGGGGAACGGCGCTTTCCGATCGCATCTACGCCGAAGTCTACGCCCAAGAGCGGGATTGGACAAAGGCCGAAGGCCACTTGCGCCGCGCCATGCAAAGAGATCCTCGCTCCGTGGATGCGCGCCTGGAGCTCGCCAACGTGTTTTTCAGGCAGGCCAAGTTCTCCGATGCACTCGAGCTCCTGGATCAAGCCGCGACCATCCAGCCGCATTCCGCGGCGGTACTTGCGCGCAGCGGGGAGATTCTGATTCTTTTGCATCACCCGGCCGATGGTCTTTCGCGAATCGAGCGCGCGCTCGCCATCGACCGCAGCGAAGCTCTCAATGCCCTGGGCCTTCCGCTGGAGGATGAAATCGAACAAGCCGATCCCAAGGGTCCAGACGCGCAACTGATACGATCCTGCCGAGAATCTGCTGCAATGCTTGAAACGGATCCATCGACAACGCCCGCGAAGTTTGCGGTCCTGGCGGCATTGTATGCGCAAGCTGGAGATCGAGATGCCGCCGCGCAGGCCTACCGGCAGATCGCGGCGTCCAAACCTGCTCCGGCGCCGGCTGGCGATGCTCTCGATCGCGCCTTGATCAGTTTTCACCAACATGATTATGAGCAGGCGGAGGATGCGCTCGAACGCTGGGTGACAGCTCATCCGGCAGACCTCGCCGCGCGGTACGATTTGCTGCTGACGCGCCGCTACTTGTCCATGCGGGAAATCTTCAGGCTGGTCGCAGTCGCGCCTGACTCATACCACGTTCACCAGTTGCTCGGGCAGCTTTACGCTGACCACGATGAAGACAAGAAGGCAATCGATGAGTACCTGCTCGTTGCCGCCGCCCGCCCCGATCTTCCGGGAGTTCATTTCTGGCTCGGACATCTCTACTGGAAGCATGCGGATGCGGACCACGCGCTGCCGGAACTGACGCGCGAGTTGGAACTGGATCCCGGCAATGCCGAAGCCAATGCAGAACTTGGCTCCGTTCTGGTCGCAGAGGGCCGCGCCCG
>Ga0326728_10010285_pt1 | contig 22002 bp, 16 predicted proteins | sample MB3enrmetagenome_FD_207602 | JGI IMG/M metagenome (GOLD analysis project Ga0326728, IMG submission 207602) | Lab enriched peat soil microbial communities from McLean, Ithaca, NY, United States - MB31MN | ecosystem: Environmental > Terrestrial > Soil > Wetlands > Peat | place: USA: New York... | reverse complement strand
ATCTTGTCTGGATCGGCATGGCGCTGGCCGCACTGCAACAGTGGAGCGGGATCAACGTCCTGTTCAACTACGCCGAGGAGATTTATCGCAGCGCGGGCTTCGGCGTCAGCGGCATTCTCTTCAACATTGTTATCACCGGCACTATCAATTTGATCTTTACCCTGGTCGCCATGACCTTTGTGGATCGCCTGGGCCGCAGAAAGCTGATGCTTCTGGGCTGCGCCGGCGTAGGCCTCTGCCACCTCGGCGCTAGTCTCGCCTATCATGCGGGCTGGCGCGGCAGCGCCGTGCTGGTGCTTACGCTCGCCGCCATCGCCTGTTATTCCATGTCGCTGGCGCCGGTCACCTGGGTGCTCATCTCCGAAATCTATCCCAATCGCCTGCGCAGCCTTGGCGTCTCCGCGGCCGTCGCCGCGTTGTGGACCGCCTCCTTCGTGCTCACCTACACATTCCCCTTCATCAATCGCGCCTTCACGACTTCCGGCGCGTTTCTCGTTTATGCGGGAATCTGTTTTTTCGGTTTCGTTTTTGTCTCCACATGCGTCCCGGAGACGCGCGGCAAAACGCTTGAGGAAATTGAGAAGGCCTCAGGAGCCGATGGGCGCTGAAGACGGCCGCGCCATTCGTTCCGGCGCAGCTTAGACCGCACGTCCCGCCGCTGCGCCCGACGCCCAGGCCCACTGGAAATTGAATCCGCCCAGCTGACCTGTAACCTCTACGACCTCTCCAATAAAGTAGAGCCCGCGCACGCTACGGCACTCCATGGTCTGCGCTGAAAGCGCTCTGGCGCTCACTCCACCCGCTGTCACTTCCGCCTTCTCATAACCTTCCGTGCCGCTGGGTGCGATCGTCCAGGCATGCAAGCGGCGCTCCAGCTCATCGAGCGCGTGATTGGTCCAGCTCTGCGGCGATGCGGCCTCGATCAGCCGGTCCGCCAGCCGCAACGGCAGCTGCGCGCGCAGTGCCGCTTTCGCCGCGGCCAGATCGCGCCGCGCGTGGGCTGCTCGCAAGGGCGCAAGCAGGTGTTGCTCCGGCGACCAGTCGATGCGGATCGACTCGGGCAGTTTCCAGTACGACGAGATTTGCAGGATGGCCGGTCCGCTCAGGCCGCGATGCGTGAAGAGTATCTTTTCTCGAAAGCTGCGCTTGCCGCAACTCGCAATCACCGGCGCGGAAACTCCGCTCAAATCCGCGAAATGCGCATGCTCCGCGCCCGAGAGCGTGAGCGGAACCAGAGCCGGACGGCAGGTTTCAATCGGCACGCCAAACTGGCGGGCAATATCGTAGCCGAACCCTGTGGCGCCGATCTTAGGAATCGACAGCCCACCGGTGGCTACGATGAGCGCAGGCGCCGTGTAAGCGTTCTTGCCCGCATCAACCGAAAACGCTCCGGAAGAATCGTTGCGTCGCACCTCGCGGACCGCCGTTGACAGAAGCACGTGCACACCGCCAGCCGCGCATTCGCTCATCAGCATGTCGACAATCTGCTGCGCAGACCCGTCGCAGAAGAGCTGTCCCAGCGTCTTTTCGTGATACGCGATGCCGTGCCGCTCGACGAGTCGGATAAAATCTGCGGGCGTGTAACGTGCCAGAGCCGATTTCGCGAAGTGAGGATTGGCCGAAAGAAAGTTGTCGGGCCGCGTGTGCAGGTTGGTGAAGTTCGCGCGGCCTCCTCCCGAGATGAGGATCTTTTTGCCCGGCCGCTCCGCACGCTCCAACACCGCCACGCTGCGCCCACGGCGGGCGGCTTCGATCGCGGCCATCAGGCCTGCCGCACCGGCTCCGAGGATGAGGACATCGAAACTATGCTGATTCACGGTGCTAACAACCATTCGAGCAGGCGTGTCATTCAGCCTTTCGTGCCCCGCTGCTTAGGTCCTACAATGCATATTAGCCTCGTAGAATCAGGAGCGGATGGGGACGCTATAAGTTTTCGATGGGCCTGTAGCTCAACGGTTAGAGCAGGGGATTCATAAGGATATTTTAGGATTTTCTGCAACTGCTTAATCTCGAGTCAGATAGACGATAATTCATTTCTGCTCAAGCATTTGCCAATCGCGTTCATGCCGCACCAAAGCGCAGCAAAAAGCACCGAAAACGGTACACGTGAGCCAAAAAATGGCGACTAGGAACGGGGTGCATTTCGGTGCAACATACCCAGAATTAGCAATCGAAAGAGTTCGATCCCACTCTTATCGCGCAGCGGCCCGCCAAGCATGGCATGGGATCCGCTTCTGTCTTGGTGTCGCCTTCGACGTTGCGCCAGACGGAGTGCGTGATGAAGCGCAGAGTTCGCGAAATCTCGTCGCAGGCATTGTGCCGTTTTGCCGCTGCCTTGAACCTGTCTGAATGGACGGTGCTGCGAACCGTCCGGGATTTGGCTACAGCTTGATGAAGATCTTGCGGCGGTAGAGCAGGAGCAGCGGGCAACTGCAAACCAGAACGAAGAGAATCGAATAGATCATCGAGACAAAGGGTGGGGGCCCGAGCCAGAAAGGCAGAAGCTTGTAGAGAAACTGCTGCAGGTCTGCGCTGTGTGGCGCAGGAATCACTCCCAGCGTAATGGCGAGCACCTCGGAGAGCACATAAGCGGTCAGCGCGTTCGTGCCGAAAACCAGGCATGGCGTCAATCCACGGCGCAGGTTGATCGGGCCGTCGACGAGCCAATAAACGAACGCAAAAACCACCATTACCACGCCCGCTGTAAAAAGAACAAAGGAGCTTGTCCACAGGCGCTTATTGAGTGGGAATGCCTGGGCCCAGGCGAGACCTGCGGCCAACGAAAGCGCGCCAGCGGCAGCCAGAGCGCCTGCTTTGGCTGCCAAGGAACGTTCTGTTCTTAACCAGATGATGGAGAGCGTACCCAGCATCGTGGTAGCTACCGCGGGCAGCGTGCTCAGGAGGCCTTCGGGATCGTAGTTGCCATGATGGTAGAGGTGTGCCGCAGGCAGCAGTTGGCGGTCAAGCCAAGCCGCCAAATTGGCCGTGCGATCGAGAAGAGGAACATCCACACCTGGCAAGCCAGCTCCCGGAACAGGGACACGCGCCATCAGCCACCAGTAACCGGACAAGATTACAGCCACAGCGCTCGGGCATGCGGCCGTTCCGCCAGCAAGATAAACAACACCAGCCACGGCATAACAGAGTGCAATGCGCTGCAATACGCCGTAGATGCGCAGTTCGCCGAGATGGAAGAAAAGTAGTGCGTTCAATATCAATCCCAGCGCAAAGATCGTGACCGCGCGCCGGGCAAGTTGACTGGCGATTGCGATCCGGCTCGCGCCGCGCTTTAGCCGCGTACTGAACGCCAGCGGAATGGACGCGCCCACAATGAACAGAAAGGAAGGAAAGACGATGTCGGTGAGCGTGCAGCCGTTCCAAACCGAGTGGCGCAATTGCGCATACGAAACCGCGCCGTCGCCTGCGTTGTTCACAAGGATCATCAGCGCGACGGTAAGGCCGCGCAGCACATCCAGAGAAAGTAGGCGCGGCGAGCGCACCGAAGGCTCCTTGGTTGACAAAAGGTTCACGGCTTGAGAAAGATCCAAGGAGTTCTCCTGTTCAATTGCTCGGATGCTGCGCAGTCCTTGTTTCTAGGACAATCCTCTCGATTGTATCCAGTGTCCAGCGTCGCTAACGTTTCCACCGCGCCCCCGGCGTGTGCGCCTTGCTATCTGATTCCCGGTGTATCGCCGCCCCTCTCGATGTGCTCGCGGCCGACTCTACGCTGGGCTACTCTCTCATCGCCCATTTGGGCGAATTCTCGATCCATCTAGGATGTCTATACTTCACCAATAGTTGAGTGATGAAGAGTCCGTGTTGTTTCTTGATCCGCCTGCGAAAGCAGGAGGGCAGCACAGCTTGAAAAGCGCGCAGCTCGCACAAAGTACGAGCTGCGCAGAGGCTCCAGGATTCCGTCCGGTAAATGGGCGAATCCTGGCTCGAGTCAACCTAGAACTGGAACTTCATTCCGAACTCCAGAGTGCGCGGCTCATAAGCCGGCGGGCTCCACTGGTTGGGCGTCGAAGTAACGGTTCCGGCTCCCGACGCGGTGATATCAGTGTTAGGGACGCTGAAATTGGGGTGGTTGAAGACGTTGAAGGCATCGGCGCGCAGTTGCACGTTGTAGCGCTCTGCCAAGCGGGTGTTCTTCTGCAAGCTCATGTCCCAACTCTGGTAAGCGGGACCGCGCAACAGGTCGTAACCGGAGTTTCCGTAGCCGGAGCAATAGGACTTGCCGTTGGTTGGATCGGTGACCAGCGGACAGGCGAAGGCCGCCGGATTGAACCACAGGGCATTGGACTTCTTGTTGGGATAGAGCGCTACCCCGGGCACGCGATTGGGGCGGCCGGAAACCGCTCCTGGCAAGCCGGGAGCGCTGGAGAAATCAACCGGAGAGACACCGGCGTCGAAGGTCGGGTTGAAGGGCTGACCGGTCTGGGTATTCACCAGTCCCGAAAGCTGCCAGCCGCTCAGGAACGCGCTGGCCACCGGGTTGACGTCACCGAACAGAGCCTTTCCTTTGCCAAGAGGAAGTTCGTAGGAGTAGTTGACCTGCAGGACCTGCGGTGTGATGCCTCCGATGGGGCCCTTGGAGTCGTCGGGGTACCTGGTGGAAGGATCCTGGATGTTCTCCGTGCCCAGCACCCTCGCCCACTGATATTCGGCACCGAAGCCAAGACCGTGGCTGAATTGCTTGTGCACGCCGACCTGCAACGAGTTCATCGTGCTGTGGAAGATCGGGTCGATGGTGTAGTCGACGGCACCCAGCAGCGGAATCGGACGATTGGCGGAGGTTGGCTTGGTGGGATCGATGGGATCGTTTAAGTTCAGATCCGGAGTGACATCGCCGTTGCCGTTGAAGTTGTTCTGCTTGAGGTTGTGCTGGCCCACGTAACCGATGCGCACGGCAATCCCCTGGCCGAACTGATGCTCTAGAGCGAGGTTGTACTGCTGGGTGTAGGGCGTATCCAGCGAGTGCTCGGCATTGACCGAGTAATTGCCTCCGTACACGCCCGATACCGAGAAGGGATTGCTCATTGTGAACGCGGAGGAATAGGTCGTCGAGTTGGTGTACGTCTCGTTGTCGATGAAGGGCGCGCCGCCCCACATGTTGCCCATGTAAGATGCCGGCAGCAGGTTGAAGTAGATGCCGTAGGCACCGCGCAGAACGGTGTTCCGCATGATTTGATAGGCAAAGCCAAAGCGCGGAGCAAAGTTCTTGTCCGGGCGGCCCAGATAAGCAAACGGATTGTTGGAAATGTTGGCGTTCGAGGAAAGCGTAATCAGGTTGTTCGCTGCCAGCACGTTCTTGTCGTACGTAATCGTGGCTGCGGGATATTGGCTTCCGAAGACCACCACCTTGTCCGCCGACGGTACCCAAAGCGAAGCGTCGTTGTAGGGGCCAACGGAGAACCACTGCAAGTCGTAGCGGATGCCTATGTTGATGGTCAGCTTAGGTGTCAACCTCCAGTCGTCCTGCACGTAAGCCGCCCACTGGCTGGAAATGTTGCGGGTGATCAGCGAAGCCGGAGTTGCCTGCTGCGTGGTCGATGGCAAGCCCAGCAGGAAGTCGGCAAATGCTTCGCCCGAATACTGGCCGTTAAAGTTGAACTGGCCGTGTGAGGGGCTTTCGGCAGAGACGTTCCAGTGGTTGTCGTACAGGTAACCAAAGCCCGCCTTGATGGTGTGCTTCCCGAGAACCTTGGTCAGCGAGGTATTGATTTGGCCGGCCTGCTCCAGATCGTGAGAACCGCTTTCGCCGATTGAGGTGACATTGTCGGTGAAAGCGATTTGCGGCGCGCCCTCGATGGGTTGCGGCGCCAACCCGGGTATGATCGACTCCCACTGGGTACCGACATTCTGCGGGGCCCGGTAGATGGGCAGGTGGAAGAACGATCCGTTGCTGTCCAGGATCATGGTCGGCGAGAAGGTATGCGTCCAGCCCAGGATGGCATTGGTGTTCTTTTCGCCGTCGCCGGAACGGCCGCCCTGCAGGCTGTCGTTGCCGACGGTGGGGTTGGGGCCGTAGTTGGCGTGCAGGAAGGTGCCGCGAATCTGATCGTTGGGGCCGAGTCGATGATCGATATGTACTGAGACGCGATCGGAAGTTTCCGTAAAAGAGACCAATTCCTGGCAGTTGCCGGAAGTAAAGGTGGTCACGGTCGCACACGGGATCAGCTTGGTCATCAATGTCTGCGAAACCGGATTGATGGTCGTGATCTGATCGTTCGCAAAGGCCATGCCGGTGGCCGGATTGATGATGGTGGCGACTCCGGTAAAGTTGCCGCTGCGCATCGACGCGGTGGGCTGCGTAGTGCTCGTCGCGGCCGACTGGTTCAGCCGGAAACCCTCGTAGGCGAAGAAGAAGAAGCTGCGGTCTTTTCCGTTGTAGAGATGCGGAATCAGAATCGGACCGGCGAAGTTGCCGCCGAACTCGTTGCGCTCATAGGTGGGACGGGCGCCAGGACTGAAATAGTACTTGGCCTGTGTACCTTTGGAGCGGTTGTACTCCAGCAGTTCGCCGTGGAGTCTGTTGCTGCCGCTGGCGCTGACTACGATCACCTGAGTCGGCTGGCCAAACTCGGCTGGAGAACCGGTTGAGAGCACTTTGAACTGCGAGATGGCGTCCAGCGAAGGGACCTCAGGCTCTGCGCGCTGCAGGGTGATTTCGGCATTGGTCACGCCGTCGAAGGTGCTGCCCAGACCACCGTATGAGTTGCGGCTTCCGGTACCGGCGGCAAACGTCTCACCGCGGGTGGCCAACTGATCCTGCGGGCCCACTCCCTGGATGCCAGGGGCTAGAGCAATCAGGCCCATCAGGCCCAGACGTCCGTTGAGCGGCGTGTTCTGGATCGACAGGCTGTCAATCACCTGGCCTACCGAGGAATCCTCGGTCTGGATTGCCGGGGGTGCCGTCGTGACCTCGACGCTTTCCTCAGTCCCGCCGATCACGAGCAAAATATTGATCACGGCGACCTGATCAATCTGCAGCGTGATCCCGGTTTGCTCCGCGGTCTTGAAGCCGGCCTGAGTCACCTTGACGCTATATAGTCCAGGCGGCAGTTGCGGAACCGTGTAGCTTCCAATCGGTGAAGTAGTGGTGGTATGAACGAGATCTGTGTTGACTTCGCGCACCGTAACTGCGGCTCCGGCCAGCGCTGCGCCACTCGAGTCCGTGACAGTGCCAGTGATAGAACCCGTAATCCCCTGAGCGGCGCTCGTTCCCGGAAATGCAAGGAACGTCGCGATGATGAGCATAATCGCAACCATGGAATGCGCGATTAGCCAGCTTGGGTGATGCTTCGAATTCTGTTTGCGTGGCATCTCCATATTGAATTTCATGATTCACCCTCTCTACCTTGTTTTGGCTGCCCTCGGCTCTTACCCCAACGAATTAGCTTCGTATGAAGCCAACCCTACTAAGGGGCGCAATCGCAGGGTAGCCTCCATGCTGCATAGGGAGGATGTGCGTGACAAGTGAATTCACCGTAATGCTCTTGTGAAGGAATTGCGTTAAAGAGCTATGGGCCACACCCTGGTCAGGACAGCAAGCCGCGCGCCAGCAAGAACGCATGGCTCGCCTGCATCTCGTTGTCGGCGCGTCACTTTGCTGGAAGCCTTCTCAGAGACTCGTCTATCCGGAGCAAGCGCCTGAGTGGGTGTTAAGAAAGTGGTTGTGACAGGTTAAACCTCGGTGAAGCGAACCTGAACCTGCAATTGAATCGCGACCTGCGCCGGGAACGATACCACCTATTCTGGAATCGCAGTCTGGAATGCGATGTTGCCCCTCAGGAGATCAGCGTCTTGCGGTCCAGCGTCTTTTCCTCTGCACGGTGCATTCTTCCGGCCACTGGCCAGCCTGCTCAGCGTGGATGGATACGATAGGTCTTGATCTCGGTCCGCATCGGGGTGCTTTCCAGCTTGGAGTTGGATAGCAGGACCTCAAAATAGGGGAACGGGCCGGAGGGCGCCTTTTGCCGGATCCAGCGCAGCCCTTCACTGGATGTGATCCAATCGCCTGCGGCCAAAGTAGCCTGCGAATCTGTGCCGGCAATGATGAGTGCGCTGCGGTGCGGGCTCAGATTTGGAATGAACGCCACAACACTGAAACCGAGGTTGGGATCCCCATAAATCTCGTAGACCGGATTTTCGCCGGCCGCCGGCGCGCGATTAATCAACGAAGGATAGCGGCGCGCGCTGTCATAGGCCACATAAAAATCCAAACGGTCCTTGTAGAGTTCGTACCACGGATTGGATCCCGGTCCACCAATGAGGATGACATTGTTGTTCTTGGCGCTCTCGGGATTGAATGCGCGCGCACTCGAAAACTTCAGGTTCGCGGCGTGTCCGTTCAGCGCCATGATCTCAGCGGCCACACGGAAATCGCCAACGCTGCCGAGACCGCGATTGAGCACGGTGGTGAGTACATCGCGCGTGTCTGGAGTCAGATCAGGCGCATCGACGATGTTCTTGTACTTGTAATCAAGATAATCATTCAACGAGACCGGGCGGCGAAGAAAGTCGGACGCCAACGCCAGCGAAGAATCGGCGGTAATTAGATCGACCTCGTTCTGAGAACCGAAGAACTCAAACCAGAAGTCCCGCTGAACGCCATCCGCTTGCCAGGGGTACAACTGATTTTGAAGATCCGTGTTACGCCAATAAAGGAAAGCAACAGCGCAGCAGGCCACCACTGCCACCCCCAGCACCGTGAAGAATGCACGCCGGTAGGGCTGATGCGGACGCTCTGCGGTATTGTCCAACGCTGCTTCCGGCGTCTCGCTGCTCTCCGCAATCGGTCGATCAGGGGCAGACGCTGGTCGATGGCTGAAAACCGGAATGTACGACCCGCGAGGAATCTCCAGCAGCAACTTCTCGCCCGCGCCCTCGCCCTCAAAATAGAGGCTCAGCCGCTTCCTAAGCTCTGTCACGTTGACCCGAACAATATTGTCTAGGCTTGTGTCATAGTCGGCTGACCTGCCGAAAACGGCCTGGCCGATCTCCTGCTCGGGGATCATGTTGACCCCCTTTTGAATGGATTGCCTTCCGATGTACTCAAGGAGTTCCCGCAAGCGGATGGCACGGCGAAACTCGGGGCTGTTCAGAATGCGCTCGATGAGCGCCCATCGTGCGGTTGTGTCAAACTCGCCGGAGTCGTCCCGGCCCGACACAGGATTGACATTCACTTTGTGTGCCTCCGGTTGACAGGGCCGGACCACCCGCGCGGTTCTCCGGACGGGCAACCATGAAACCACAATCATAAAGGATAGAGGCGCGATGCTCGACTCGCGCACTCTATAAAGGAGAGATCGGCGCAGCAATGGAATCAGGGTGGGGCCGGAAAGGCGTTTCTTGCTACACCGCGTTTCAAAAAACGCGTTTTGACAGGGCCTCGCCGGGACCCTTCGGGTGCCGTCGAGAACCTTCAATTCATGCGCTTCTAGCCTCTCAGGGAAAGCTTTTCCAGGCTCGCGCCACTATGCTTGAAACACGCTCTCCGACTATTCGGGCACACTCCAATGGTCTGGAGCCGCAGACATCTGCCCAGTCTCCAAAAGCAGTTGATAGCGCCTTCTGTACTCGGCCTTATAGCTTTCAACCGTGCGTTGATAGCTCATGCCGGGCGCGCCAGCAACGCGATGCCACCGCAAGCGGAGCTCTTTGACACCCGGGAGAAGAGAAACCGACCCGCCCCGAACCGTGACCGGCACACCGTCCGCGGTCGCCGCATTGACGGTCATAAACCAGGGCAATTGCACGACGATTGCCCGCGGCGGCGCGTTGAACTTCGCGTCGATGCGCAGAACCGCGCTGTCGTTCGCTGCCATTTCCAGCGTAAAATCCAGCGGGCCGAATATTGTTGGAGCATCGGCAACGCGAATCCGCTTGCCCACCCCAATCCACTCCGGCGAAACTGCGGAGAGCAGGTGCAATGTATCGCCCTGTTCGCGCACCAGCATATTGCGCAGCAGATTGCGATAATCAGCCGCGAACCATCCGTGGGGCGCGAGATTGCCCTCGAATTCGCGAGTCCCCCAGGGACGGATCGCATACTCGAAGCCTGCGTGGGTCGAACTGGTGTGAAGCAACTCGGCATAGAACTCCCGAATCGCCTGGTGCTGCTCCCCGCGCTCGAGCTCAGTGAGCGTGTTCTTGATGGTCAGATAGTGGTGCAAAAAGACCCCATCGTCCGGCTCGCGATAAGTGGCGATTCCCTCCTGATAGCTAGCCTGCGAGCGCTGCAGTGTGGCCGTGACGCGCGCATCGAAGGCATCGAATAATGGTTCCGGCGTAAGCGAGAGCAGGTTGCCCCAATCTGTCCCCTGCCAACCCTGGGCATCCAGCGCAGGCGGAAACGAGCCATTGTTGGCTTGCACCGCGCGGTCGAGAATGGAGAAGAACCTGGAACGATAGTCGTCCAGTTCGGCCTGCCACTGCCGCGCGGCTTCCTCCTCTCCGGCGGCCTGCGCCACCTCGATCGCAGATTTGAGACCGTCAAGGGCGAGAAAGTTATATCCCGTCAAATGGGCATCGACATATTCGTTGTCTCGAACCTCGCTCACCGGCATCACATGCAGCGGATCATTTGCGCACGCCTCCTGCAGCCAGTTGACGGCTCGCGCAACCCGCGGGTAGACGAGCCGTGCAAATTCCCGGTCGTGGGTGCGGCGGTAGTGCTCGCCGAAAGCCCAGAGCGCCTCGCCCCATCCGTCATATTGCCCTGGCTGCGATAGAAAGTTGCCGTCCGGCTGCTGTACGGCCAGGAACATGCCGAGCACGTTTTCTGCGATATCACTGTAACCAGTGGCATCGTACATGCGCACCATGTCGGCCGCATCACGCAAATAAAAGCGATGGTACTGGAAGAGGTTCACGGTTTGAACGGTCTGGCTGCCGTCGCGTCGGAGCGCCATCAGATCGTAAACGAGGCTGGCGCGGAAGGTGTCGATTACCTTCTGCTCAGGCAGTTCGATCTTCATGCCTCGATTGACGAGTCCGCGCCAGTAGTTGGCTACCGCGACATGTGCCTCGTCCAGGCTGGTGGACTCAATCCGTGCGAGCTCCGGCGCATCGGGTCGGACGGGCTCAAGCGGCATCTCGAAATCGAGGTTGCGGCTCTCGCCAGGCTTCAGCAGTACGGTATAAAAGGCGGTTTCGGTCGGCGTTTCGGGTGTGATGTCAAGCTTGGCGGCTTCCAGCGGATGAAGGCGGTTGTAGTTCGTGTGCAGGGTGAGAGCCAGTTGCGGCTCGGGTTCGCGGGGAAACAGGTAGACAACCCGGCCATTTCGCAAGAAGGCGCGGCCCTGGCTGGAATAGACCCAGTCTTTGCTGAAGGCCTCGCCCGGCTGATCGAATTGTCCTGGGCCTGAGGGCGGGATGGGGCGGATAAAGCGATTGTCGCCGCTGGACTTCTCCGTGGTTTGCGGTCCCTGATAGCGGAAAGCCGAGGTTAAAAATGCAGCACGCGACCCAGAGCCCGGATTCTTAACAGTAATGCGGACAAAATTGGCGATCTGTTCACCCAGCTCTCCCTTGCCCAGCGCCGCCGAGAAGACCATAAAGTGATAGTCGATCCCCAGATGGCTGACCGTATAGCTGTAGATGGGCAGATAGCCGTCCTCCAGTGTGCGGACGCGAGCAGTGATGGGCGACTGCTCGGGCCCGACAAGAAAGAACAATTCTCCATACCCGGTGTAGAGAGAGCCTTCCGGAGTTATCTCGGTTCCCGCCTCCGCGTATGGAAGTCCCAACTCGTCGGTCGCTTGGCTGAAATAGGAAAACGGCCCTGGCTCTCTGTCGATCTCAGGTGAAACCATTTGCGCTACCAGCCCTGCGGGGACAGCAGACAATGCAGTAATGCATGCAATCAACCTTAGGAACACCAAGTTCGTCGCCCTCTTTTTTCTCCGGCTTCGACCGCACACGGAAAATAGTTACGCCCCGATTGCGGATGCGACCCGCGATCAACTAAGACCAAATGACTGATGAAGCATCGCGTGCAGATTCTGACGAAACGCTCCCTCCAAGCCGAAAAACAAATCCTGAGGGAGAGAAACACGCGATGCATCACGACATGGCCCCAAGTATGTCGAAGCCTCAACTTGCGCACAAGTGAGAGAAAGATTGGTCGAAATAGACCTCACTGTTAAGCCGCGAGAGCGCCATGTTAACCATCTCTCTTCCGCCGTACTGCGCTGGTTCTCCAAGCCAACTACTGGCTGACTCCAACCCTCAAGGGGGAAAAGCAAAACCCTGATCAGCGCTCAGGTACACGTTGCAATTAGCCGAGGCAAGCAAAGCGTCGTGGGCATTCTGCGTCATCGGCAGAGCAGTTGCACGCCAACCCCGTAGGAAGCGTGTGCTGTCCTTGTTCTGGCTTTCCCTTGAGGTGATCGGCTCCGGGAATTTTGGACCGCCGTGAATGCTAGTATTCGGCCATAACCGCACCCGTTAGAGCGGGAGGGTTTAGTCATGAAGAAGAAGCGGTTTAGCTCTACGAGATGCGGAGATTGAGGATTGTGGACTCCTCGATCTCTGGTAGATGCCAGCGGTCCATAACCTCCCCCGTCGGGAACGTGCCAACTCATCGCAGTTGATGGACCTTGTGGCCTTTAGCAGGCCGTGCCACGCAACGGATTTCCGCCTCCGGGGAACCGTGATGAGATTCTGGCGCCGGGACGTCGATTCTTCACCTGCGTAGGTCGTTTTGGGGGCGTATGGACCCGCGATTCGAGCTTGCTCCGCAGTTTGTCTTCATAAGCGCCGATCTCTTTAGGAGCCCTCAGCGCGCGACTTCAGGGACGGAGTTGCGGCAACTGATCCGGCATCAGTCAACTCGAATCACAGGACCGCGCGCTTTTGGGGGGTTGCCGTTCATTTGGTGTGCCGAACGTGCAACGAAATTCCAGGTGCCGCTGCGCCCTCAATATATACCCAATCGCACTCCTGTCCGGTTTAACTTAGACATGTCTCCGTCAAGCTCATTGCCATGTATGGTTTATAGCGATTTCAGGGTGTCCACGATTTGAATTGCATGCGGCTCATTTGCGATGCTTTCGGGGTTCGACAACCGGGAGTGCCGCATGAACATTGGCAAGACGCTGTTTGCGCAGGTGATGGAGTTCGTGCCGTGGAAGACCTTTGGGCGCATCGTCGATCGGCACAAGGGCGATGCGTCTGTGTGGACGCTCGGTTGCACCGAGGCGCTGCATCTGGAATGGGCGGATATTACCCTGGCCCCGGTCAATGGCGCTCGATTCGGGTTCCTGCGAGTGAGGGAAGGCAAGAGCAAGAATGCCCGCGGGATTATCCCGCTCACAGATCGGGCGGCTGCGATGCTCCGGGAGCGGGAGCGGTCCAAGGCGAGCGGCTTCGTCTTTGCCAACCGGGAGGGTAAGCCCTACCTTGGAACGTCCATCAACCACCTGCACCGGGGCGCTTGCGTTCCAAAGGTCAAAGGAAAGCGGCGGGCGATCTTCCCGGCTGATTTCGTGCTCCACTCTCTACGCCATACAATGCTTACAAGGCTTGGGGAATCGGGAGTGGATGCTTTCACCATCATGCGGATTGCGGGGTATAGCAGCATCGTGGTCTCGAAGCGGTACATCCATCCAACCCCGGAGGCAGTGGAGCGGGCTTTTGAGCGGCTGCAACTGTCCGGCGATTTCGCCGTAATCGAGCCAAAACGACTGCCACCCGCTACAGTATCCGCTTCAGTCGCGGGAGCGGTTGCCGTAAGTCATTGAAGGGCCTGTAGCTCAACGGTTAGAGCAGGGGACTCATAATCCCTTGGTTGGGGGTTCAAATCCCTCCGGGCCCACCAGATAAAGGCAATAAAAACAGTAGTTTATGAGCCATTTGAGAGAAATTCTCAGATGGCTCTTTTGCTGCCGGTGGCTGTTTTGGTGGCTGTTATTCTCGCTGTGGCTGTGCTGCAATCCCGGCCTGAAAGGGAAGACATGAAGGCGAAGGCAGCCAGAGGCATTCATGAGCGCCCGCCCGCGCGTGCGCGAGAGTTTTTGTGTGGGGCAGGAGAGAGAACCCTGGTTGTACTCCCTGGAGTACGGCGCCACGTCGGCCAGGATGCGCAGCTTATGGATATCCGGGTAATCTTCGGGGTTGAGTCCTTTCAGTTCCGGGTGGAGGGCCTCGTAGCCGGCGCCGGGCAGGCGGGCGTAGCCGTCGTCGATTTGGACGTAGGGATCGCCGACCCGGAAGTTGGTCATGTAGTCGTCGCCGGGGAGCCAGGACGGCATGGTATTGGGGATCTCGTTGGCCTGGGGCTCGAAGCTTTCGCGCTGGATGAAGCGGCGCAGGGGTTCGGAATAGCCGAAGTGTTCCTTGAGGGAGGGAGATGGTCCCAGGCCTGCACCCAGTTCCCGTTCGTAATAACGACGGGAGAGGTTGGTCATTTGCCTGGAGCTTTGGATCTGGACCTCATTGAGTACATACTCATCGTGGAATCAAATTTACGTGGTTGTGGCCCCGGTCACTTGACATCGAGGGCCAACAGGAGCATAAGTAAATGAGCACAGCTTTGAAAATGTTCGCCTCCCTACCTTCTTCCTATCTCTTACGCCAGAGCATGGGCCGGTTGTTCGGCTCCTGCATCCAGGAGGCCCGCAAGACGGCCGGTCTGTCTCTCGAGGAAGCCGCCCGCCTGTCCGGCATGGAGGCTTCTGAGTGGATGGCCATCGAGGAGGGCACCGTGCCCCAGGACCCAAGCCGGCTGCGGGCCATGGCCGACGCGATGCAGATCAGCTTCGACCAGATCGGCAACCTGGTTCTGCTCTGCCGGGCGGCCTGGGAACTCTAATCGGGGCGCGCCCCTGGCGCGCCGTACTCATAACCGGATAATCTCACCTCTGGAGAGAGAGGAGGTGAGTCCGATCGTCACAGTCGCAGGACAACAGGTGAAAAGAATGAATCTGAACGTTCCCGTCGAGTTGCACAACGCCTTCAAGGCGGCGGCGGCCGCCCGCGGCCAGAACATGACCGACGAGTTGCTGAAGTTCATCCGCAGCTACGTCGATAAGCACGCATCGAAACCAACAAGGCGGCGCAAGTGAAGCGCGCCGCCCTTTATTATGAGGGTCTCCAGCCTGGATCAGCGCCCGGAAACTCAACTCCACGACCTGCGCCAGATGGCCGTCCAGCGCGGCTACGAGATCGTCCAGGAATACACAGATAGGATCTCCGGTGTTAAGACGCGCCGACCCGGGCTCGACCAGATGATGGCTGATGCCCGCCGCGGCCGCTTCGACATCGTCCTGGTCTGGGCCTCGGACCGGATCGCCCGGTCGGTGAAGCACTTCCTTGAAGTGCTCGACGAGTTGAACCGGCTCAACATCGAGTTCGTCAGTTTCCGCGAGCAGATCGACACCGGCGGCCCGTTGGGCCGGGCCATCGTCGTCATCATCGGTGCGATCGCTGAACTGGAGCGCAACCTGATCGTCGAAAGAGTGCGCGCCGGCATGCGGCGCGCCAAGCTGGAAGGCCGATCCATCGGTCGCCCCGCACTCGTTCTAGACCGTGAGGCGATCCTTCGGGATCGCCAAAGCGGACATAGCCTGGGCCAGATCGCCAGAGCCCACCGCATCAGCCGCGCCACCGTTCACAAGATCGTCCACTCAGAAATGGCATCTGAACGAGGCATTCAAAAAGGGTGCCAAAAACCCGCAGCCTAAACCCAACAAAATGAATGGCCGGATCTCACCGATCCGGCCGTATCAAAACCTATACCTTGAGGTGCACCCCTTCAGTGAGACAGTTCGTATTTTGACAGTTCGCCGTTGGTTGAAAAATGGTGTTCATTTTGTTGCCTCTGCGGCAGACTCGTTCGCGGTTGGTGAAGCAGAGACAGGCTCTGGTGGAGACCAACCTGTCAAGGAATAGCCAGCTGGAGACTCATCGATCCGATGAGCTGGGGAGTCGGCCGAAACCGGCTCCCCGCTTCCTTTTCGGGGTCGGCCGCGCCGTTTCCAGGATCGATAGATTTCCCCATGCCTGGGAAAACTCATCGTTGGCGCAGCCTGCGGTGCTAAGGCGGCTTCGAACTCCGCGGGCGTTTTGTATCCCAGTGCCGAGTGGAGCCGGAGCCGGTTGTAGTAGTGGTCGATGAACTCTTCCAGATGGACGCCCAGCTCATCGATGTGTTTGTACTCGTTGGCATAGATTTCTTCGCGCTTGAGGGTCTTGATAAAGCTCTCGCAGAAGGCGTTGTCGTAAGGATTGCCGGGACGGCTCATACTGGGCAGGATGCCATGGTACTGGAGCATGCGCGTGTACTGCTCGGAGGCGTACTGGACGCCGCGATCGGAATGGTGTACCAGGCCGGCAGCAGGTTGGCGCAGGGCGATGGCCCGTTGCAACGCCAACAGCGGCAGAGGTGTGGTCAGGCTGCGGTCGAGCGCCCATCCGACTCTGGGAATGAAGTCTTCAACGTTAGCGAGATTGTTGGTGCTGGCGCCTCGGCGGGATTGTCGAGCCTTTACTATCCCTCCCGCGAACGCAGCTTCGCCAACACAGGCACGGAATGGGGCCTAGATATCGGGATCGATGCGGCTTCCTTCATGGCTAAGGAATTCTGGCCGGATATTCACCATTTTCTTTTCCGCGACACCAAGCCTGGCAATGCCGCGCAGCACTAGATTTCCGGAACACGGACTGCGGGAATTCTTCTAATGTGCTTGAGCGCCGCAGGTCCCCAGGTCTCGGAATCGAGGCCTGGGGAGCCTGCCGCGGATGGAAGAGTAAAGACTTGAGAGCTAACTGCCGGGGGTTAATCGGCCGTGCAAATCCAAGTCTATATCAACTTCCTTGGCGACCTTAAGGACAAAGATGCTGGGATCTTTGAGGCCCCATTTAACGTAAGGAACCGTGAAGTGGCCTTTCGCGGTCAGGTTCGCGCCATCGATATGAATCTGCATGGGGAGTGTGAGGTCATGAGGCGTGCCGTGCAACGTGAAAATACCGGAGACTTGAATCGTAGAGTCGCCGAAGGGCGCGATGGTTCCCTGATAGCTACTGGGCGCAAACGTTACCTCGGCGAAGTGGTCCGTGTCCAGGACGTCTGTGTTCATCTTCTTGTCGCGGCTCGGTTCGCCGCTGTTGCCGCTGGCGGCAGCGACAACCACCAGGCCGGAGATCTTTTGCGCGCGCGGGTCGAAGTCGATCGACCCGTTCTCGACATGGAAGGTTCCTTGCACATGGTGGGTGTTGCCGCCCAGGGTGAAGGCCACCTGGCTTGAATCCGGATTGACCTTGAAGGTTTGATGCTGTGCGAGCGCGCCAGAAACCGATGCGAGCGGAATGGCGAAAAGAAGCGCTGGTAGGTACGGCTTCATTATTCTTCTCCTGAATGGAATGAGTGAAGTGGTTGTTGACTTGGTTGCGCGATGACCTGCGACAGCCAAAGACTGATGGAGGCAACGTCGGCATCGGACAGATATTCGTGCCCCGGCATATCGGTTCCAGGAATGCCGAATTTGGCGATCTGCGCGAGGCGGTTGATGCGCTGTGAGGGCGGGCCTGAATGCGGGAGATAAGAATATGGTCCAACCGTAAGATCGGGAGGAAGCCTTTTGAAGTTCGCCTCCCAACGTGTGCTCCCGCCGGCATCGTGGCACGTTGCGCAGTAAACGTGGAAAAGGTGCTCACCTTGTTTGGCATCAGCCTGAGCAACCGCTTCGAAGGAGGGATGCCAAAGTCTTTCCGCATTTAGCTGTTCGGCCGTGCCGGCTCCATGCAAACTTTCGAGATAGGCCACAAGGTCGTTCCCACGCTGATCGCGAAAGAGGAAAGCGTAAGAAGGCATAATCGAGGCTCCGCTGACCTCGGGAGGGTCATAGAAATGAGCCTTGAGCCAGGGACCGGAGCGGCGAGCGCCAACATTCGTCAGGTCGGGTCCCTGGCGGCGATTGCCAATGAGTGGTGGTTGTTCGGCGCGCAACTCCTGCATCGGCTCGACCGGTCCCCACATCAAGACGTCGGAAGAGTTAGGCCGGACATATTGGGAATGGCAGTGGATGCAGCCTTCGGAGATGTAGACCTGCCGTCCGCGCTCGATTTGCGTAAGTTGTGGTGGCGCATCGACCGGGCGCAGAAACTGATCGACGAAAAAAGCGGCAAGAAGCACCGAGGCAGTAAGCGCGAGTTCGCGAGCACGTTTGCGAAAGGCCGTAATGCATTGCGGTAGTAGAACAGCCGCGCCGGCAACGGCGACGAAGACGGGTGGAACGTGGCCAAGATTCTGGCCCATGCCGATTCCCATCGCGGAACCCGTCCAACCGGCGAGTGCGTAGATCCAACCGGCCATCCGGCCTCGCTCCTCAACGAAAGCAGCCGGAGCAAGCAACGATGGATATGCGACCAGCGCGACTGAATAGAGCGAGACTCCGATGGGATAGAAGACAGAAGCGAGCAGGGCGCGGCCGGGATCGAGCAGGAGCAGACATGCCGCGCCGAGCGCGAGAAACGAGCCGGTGAGCACTGGCGAAAGACCCTTGCGCCGCAGGAACCATGCGCTGGCGAGCGCCGCAACCAGATGCAGCAGGCCGTTCACCCACAGATGAAGGGTTCCCTGCCAGGTTCCGGCCTTCAAGTACGGAGTGTTTTGGATGATGAAGAAGGCGGCCGAGTCCAGCCAGACCAGCGCGGTGAATCCGGCGAGCACGCGATAAAACGAGATAGGCGATTGCGGTGGAATCTCGGGCGTTTCAATCCGCACGGGGGCGACAAGAAAAGTAATGCCGATGCCTGCGAGGCACAGACTTCCCGCCGACAGCGCTTGCCATTCCGCAGAGGCGGTAAAGAAGCGTGGAATGTTGCAGGCAAGATAGCCCACGCCTGTGCCAACACCGACTGCGAGGAGCGGATTGCGATCGCCTGCGAACCGGTGCAGATGCGTGACAAGAGTGACGGTAAGCAGACCGAGCCCCGCACCAATAAGAAAGGCCAAAGCCGCTGCCGCAGGAAACCCGAACGGGAGAAGCGCCAGAAATGCCGCTAGGCCACAGGCAATGAGCCCTGTGCGAAGCCGCAGGCCCGTCGAAGGCAAAAAGCGGAGCCGCGGCGCGAGCAGGCTCGCGAGGATGCCGCCCACGGCCATCGCCGCCATCACGGACTTCAGGTGGACGTCTGCCACACCCAGACTCGCCAGCCGCTTCAGGAATGCGAACTGGGCAAAGATGAGAAAGTAGACATATGTGATCGCGACAAGGCTCGCGCCTTGCCAGCCGGAGCTGCCAATCTTAGCGCACGGCACTGGCCAGCCAACCTTTGCGCAGACCAATCGCTTGGATGAAGACGCAGACCCCATCAAAGATAGCGATCATCGCCCATCCGGCTTCGAGCGCGTTCACCAGCACCTGCTCTATCACAAAGATCGCAACCCCGGCGCGTGTGAAGGCTGTGAGCAGCCAAACTATCTCAAGCTTTGTCCGGCTGCCATTGCGGTGAGCAATAAGCGCGCCGTAGAGGCAGGCAAGACCAACGGAAAGGACAAATGCGCCGATGAAGGAAATGTAGATCAGTGCGTCAGGTGGCGTGCTCAGGTGCATCAAACGCAGCGCGAATGCTGGCGCAATCATGAGCAATGCGCCGGTTGAAGAATCGGAGATCCCAGTCAGCAACTGATAACCCAAAATGCTGAGACGGTTCATACTGTCTCCTCCTGCGGAATTTCAATGGAAACGGGGACGGGCTTGCGAAGAAGAGCGGTCGTATCGACAAGCCAATCCAGTGAAGCAAGGAGCATCAGGAAGCCAGTAAGAAGGCGAAGAGTGTAGAGAACGTTGCGCAGAGTACCGGGAACCATGGTGAAGGCCGGGTCGAATCCTTCACGCCAGCCTGCCACGGTCATCAGCACGACATAGGCGATGACGCTCGAGTTCCACAGGAGGAATGCGCGCATCCGGTTGAAGATCCATCCATCGTCGCCCAAGAGCTGCACCATGACGAAGATGATCAAGCTCGATGTGAAGCCTGCCATGGCCACAAATGAGTGCCCAACGAGGCCATCGGTGAATTTGAAGTGGTCGAGGATCCCGGGAAGAAAGAGGACCCACCCGGTGACCACCAAAGCGGCCCACCACCAGAGAAAAGCCAGTCGCCAGCGGCGCGTGTTTGCGTGCCACGCGAAGGCCGCGTAGTAAGCGGGCGTGAGCGGCAACCAAACCAGAAGGCTACCCAGGCTGAGGAACTGCACGGGCTGATGATGGCTTGTATCGGCTCGGCCCAACGCGGCGCAGAGAATGGATTCCGCGGCCAGGACGATCCAGGCAATGACGATGATCCTGGATTTCCTGGGCTTGCGCGGAGCAATTCCGAATGGAAGCATCAGCAAGACGGCCACAATGGCCAAGGAAGACTCCAACTGGCTAGCGCCTGTCGGGCCGCCCGTGTCGGGATTTACCGGGGGATAGGTGTTCGGACCAGAGGCGATGTAGACGACAAATGGGACAGCCAGCAGAATGACGAGACCGGCAAGCTTTTCCACCCAGGCGATCAGGTTCGCATTCTCGGAATGGCTCCAGTTCCCAATCAGGGAAAAGACCAGAAGCAGCCAAAGCGCGAGAAGCGCACACGGAAACAGCACGCGGGCGTATCCGCTCCAGTCGAGAAAGAGCTTGCCACTGGAATGTCCCGAGAGCCAGGAGAACACGCCAACGCTGAGTGTGGCAGACCACACCCAAAGCACCGGACGGCACCAGTTGGCTGCGGGGCCGCGATCTGCGCCGTAGACCCTGAAAAGAAACCCGACCAAAGGAAGGCTCGTCCAGCCGTAGAGTTCCAGATTCATGTGCACCATCACCCAGCGGCCATAGGTCCACTCGCCTAATAGCCGGTTCAAGGAAGGGGCGAGCAGCAAAATCGCGATCAACACTCCAATGGCATTTGCACAGACGAGCCAGAAGAGGCTGTGCCAGGCGGCATTGGCGACGGCCCGCGTGGTTTGGCGCGGCGTCTCGATCTCATCGAGCGTATGCATGTTCATGAATCTTTCCATCGTGCATTTCCACCAGGCGGTCGCAGCGCATGGCAAGACTGCGATCGTGCGTGGCCATCAGAAGCGTTACGCCCTCAGCGGCCACAAGATCGAGCAACAATTCTAAGACCATGCTGCTGGCTTGCTCGTCGAGCGAGCCCGTCGGCTCATCGGCAAGCAGAATCTTCGGCCTGTTCATCAGTGCGCGGCAGAGCGCCGTGCGCTGGCGCTCTCCGCCGGAGAGTTTTTGGATGCGGTGGTCGAGACGGTGAGTGAGTCTGGTCCGCTCTGCGAGATCCAGAAGACGCGCCTTTGCTGTGCTGCGGTCGATGCCGGCGGCGACCGTGGGGATAAGGCAGTTTTCCGCGAGAGTCAAATCGGGGATGAGATTGTGGAGCTGAAAGACAAAACCAACCTCGTGTCGCAAAAGCTCGAGCAGATTGCAGCGCGGATTGATCTCGACGCCGTTTACCCAAATCTTGCCGCGGTTGGGGAAATCCAACCCGGCAAAAAGATGCAGGAGCGTGCTTTTGCCGCAGCCGGAGGGCCCGCAGAGAGCCACGGAACGACTCTCGAAACACCCAATATCCACGCCCTTCAGAACCGGGACCGTCCCCTCGTCGTAACTCTTCCAGAGGCTCTCAGCGCGCAGAACGATGCGCCGGTTTCCATTGCTTTCCGCTGCGGATTTCATTCGAATCGAAGCGCCTCCACCGCGCGGACACGCATGGCGTAGATTGCCGGGTAAAGGGCGCCTGCAACGCCCGTCAGCAGAGCCAGTAGGAGCACGAGCAGCACAAGAACCGGATGAAGGGTTGTATCAACGTAGCCGTCAAGGGCGGGAACCAGCTTCAGCGCGTAGAGGAAGCAGGTTCCAAACAACAGGCCCGCTATCGCGCCGAAAACAGAGACGACCGCGGATTCGCCGAAGATGACACTTCCTATCTGCGTATGAGAAAACCCGTTGACCCGGAGAATGGCGATCTCACGAATCCGCGTGAAGACCGACATGA
>Ga0326728_10010281_pt1 | contig 22009 bp, 22 predicted proteins | sample MB3enrmetagenome_FD_207602 | JGI IMG/M metagenome (GOLD analysis project Ga0326728, IMG submission 207602) | Lab enriched peat soil microbial communities from McLean, Ithaca, NY, United States - MB31MN | ecosystem: Environmental > Terrestrial > Soil > Wetlands > Peat | place: USA: New York... | reverse complement strand
TTGCACGATGGAGAAATATATCTCAACCTGGTTCAACCAGCTTGCATGAATGGGTGTATGGACCGGTACGATGTTTTTCCATTTGGCTTGAATTCGTTCATCACCACGCTTTCCTCGATGGGAAGACCCGTTATCCATAATCCAGAAGACCCGGGAGGCAGACCGATAGGGCTCCTGTCCCATCACCTGCTCTACCAATTTATCAAAGGGGACACTGCCGGTACTTTCGTCGCAGCGACCGAAAACCTTGGCCCGCCGCACATCCCATGCTGCGAGATAGACCAACGCACCTAACCTTTCGTATTCTTCTTCAACCTTCATCGTTTGGCCCGGTTCAGGCGGAGATGGGGGGTGGATGCGCCGCCGAGCTTGAATGCTTGTCTTCTCGTCAGCGCTGATCACGAACTCGTCGGAGCGAAGGGGGTGCCCCTCCCATTGCCCGGAATACAGGTCGAGGACGCGTCCGGCCTTGGTGGCAAAATTAGGATCACGCGGGAATATCCAGCTGCGATGCTGCCACGGGCGGATAGCATCGTCGTTGAGCCAACGCCACACGGTCTTGTCGCTGATAGCAGCAACGATGCCCGCACTGATGAACTTCGCGCACAATATCTGCCGTGCTCAAGCGTGAGAGTGGCAAACCCCGCTTAGAGGGCAGTTCGCAGGCAATGGCTTTAACCTGAATGATGACCTCCGGGGGGGAAAACCCGGGGGCGGCCGGGCCGGGGTTGCTCTTCCAGGCCTGGCAGGCGTTGGTAAAAGAAACGTTTGCGCCAAAGACTAACGACGTCGCGGCCGACCGCGAGCGAGGAAGCCATCTCGTCATTGGACAAACCCTCCGCCGCAAGGAGGATCATTCGGGCTCGAAGCACAACATAATATGGCAACGTATACTTCCGCGTTCTGCTCTCAAGGAGTTGCTTTTCTTGTGGAGACAAACTTATAGCGAATGCGCTTTTTCTCGGCATTGTGTTTATTCTCCTTGAATGAACACGGTAGCCGACAGTTTCAGAAGTTGCAAGAAAATATGTTGCCATATTTACACAAATGTCCACTTAGTCAGATCCAGTTTATAGGCGCTCCCTTCGATATTTTCTGACACGAACCACAATCCTGAGGAGAGTAACCGTTCAAAACGGTTTCGAGAAGGGCATGTCCTGACATCAACAGCCGGAGATTTTATCATCGCACCCAGCAGGTTGCGGGGCCTGGAGGCTTATCCTTGAACCATAAACGGTCAACCGCGTTCGCGGACGCGTCGGCGCGCAGTAATTCGATTTGAGAATCCGCACTGTAATCAAGCCGCTCAACGAACAGCGGGCATCGTTCGGTAATGTGCTCGTGGACCTGGACGATCATGAAACGCTTTTCACTCCGCGTAACTAACGTGATACTTATCATCCGAACGGAGAGCACCTTGAGCTAAGCAAGCAGGCGGGACTGGAGGCCCTATCCCACATGGTTTACAATTAGTAGTGCAACAAACCACGAAGGGGGACAAACCATGCGCATCGAAAAACAGACGAGCAGCACTCGAAGAGAAATTATTTTTTATCTCGCACTGGCATCTGCGATGGCCTGTGCCTTTATTGCTCCAACTGATGCGCAGTCAAGGGAAATGCCGGCCGTTGTCTCCCCCGATTGGCTATCCAAGAACCTCGGCAATCCCGGAATGGTGATTCTGGATATACGAAATGTCGAGCAATACAAAAAAGGACACATTCCGGGATCACTGAGCGCACCCATGAGCTTGTGGGCCGTTAATAGAGATGGACTTACGCTTGAGTTGCCCTCCGAAGATGCTCTTCGTGACCTCATCGGCAAATCGGGGATCGAGGCGTCCTCGCATATTGTCATTGTGAACAGGATAGACACGGATTTCAGCCGTGCCGATTCAACCCGTGTCGCGTGGACCTGCAGTTACGCGGGAATTCAGAACACGGCAATACTCGATGGAGGCTATAACCGTTGGGTGAAGGAGATAAAACCCACTTCGACCGAAATCTCGAATGCCAAGCCTGGGGTCTACACAGGGAAAACGAATCCGACTGTTTTGGCGTCGAAGGCCTACGTATTGGGCAAGCTCGGACGGTCGGTGATTGTGGACACGCGACTGCCCGAAGATTATTTCGGCATTGCGTCCAAACCCGGACACATCAAAAACTCGGTGAATCTGCCGACTCCCTGGGCTTTTGCGAATGATGGGACCCTCAGAAAGGTGGAAGATCTGCAGGCAATGGCCTTCGGCGTGATTGGAGAAAACAAATCTAAGGAAGTGATCCTGTATTGCGGTGTGGGCGGTTATGCCTCGACATGGTGGTTTTTGTTGAGCCAGCTCTTTGGATATCAAAATGTGAAAGTTTATGATGGGTCTATGGAGGAGTGGGTCAAAGATTCGCAATCACCTGTCACGGCCTATTGCTGGCATTAAAGCAGCGCAAATATCGGGAATGCCGTTCGTGATGGATTAACCTTCTTATGTTCGGCTGCAATTTGCCGGAAACATTCTTGGTTATCTCAATGCCACCAGAAGTGATGCCGCGGTAAAATAGTCACCTGTCGTATGATGGGAGGCTGGACGCCACTGCCTGGAAACAGAGGCTGCGCCGAAATCACTGCCGAAACGGCTGAAGGCGATCCTTGTTCCGACGGAGTTTTTGTGGACGACAAAAGTCTGTCCAGCCGCATAAAAAGTTCGTTCGCATAGGCCTGAACTGCCGGAGACATGGTATCGCGGGTCGCGGTGAAGCAAACCATCGAGCCCGTTTCGGATGGCCCTGTTCACCACCTTCTGCCCAAATAAAGAAGCGAAACCTTTGCCAGAGCCTCCTACCCCTTCGCCGCACTCCCGCACAGAACATTTCGCCTGCTTGATTTCCGTAGCTTCAGTGGTGTGGCCCAATAACTTGGGCTCATCGGTCGATCTGAGATCATAACGCCATTTTTCTCTTCCCGTCATTGGCGCAAGCTGTACGCTGGATTGTCTGCAAAGCGAGCTCGGCGATTAGTTTGACTGGGAGGGTGTACTGTTTGCGGTCCGAGATCGGGTGCCTGGGTCGGCAGCATGTAATGAGAAAAAGTACAGCTCCGCGCTTTGGACAGCATTGCTATCCGCCGCAATCACCGAGGGCATAGCAACCATAGAAAAGCACGAGTTACGGGGACTCCGGATAGCCTTTGTATCAACCCTCCGATGAGCCGCCGTTCCTCACCGCAGTATCCAGCCCAACCCAGATGGGTAGAGGCCCATTCCTGTGCGGATTTGCCGACGAGGGATCAATGCTGCAATACCGGCCTTTGCCGGCAGACGGGACCTTCTCCTGACATCTTTTGAGGCATCCGGATTTCACTTGCCGGTCAAAAGCCGTTAAGCGCTCCAGGCGCGCGACTTCGATCCCATTCTTGATGGCATCGCTTCTCAAAGGCTTCTCCTTTCAGGCGGCTTATGCTCCGATCAACACCGCGCTTCGTCGCATAGGTCCTCGGATCCTAATTTTGTTGCGACCGGCTATTGTGCTGGGTTAGTCTTCTGCATCCAAATCGACGGATTACTGAATAAGAGAGCCGCCACGAATATGCAGGATACAGACGCGCCATTGATTGAATTTGAGGCGGCTGACAAGCTCGCCTCCCGCCGTTTTCTCCCATTGCTGATGCTGCTGTTTTTCGGCAGTGGCTGCGCTGCGCTGATTTACGAGATTGTCTGGCTTCAGCTGCTGGGACTCGTCATCGGTTCCTCCGGCATCTCCCTGGGCGTTTTGCTGGGAACATACATGGGTGGGATGTGCCTGGGCAGTCTGATGCTGCCGCGCTGGATTTCGCCGAAGATTCATCCGCTTCGAGTCTATGCATTTCTCGAACTAGGAATCGGCTTGATCGGCATTCTGGTTCTGTTTGGCATGCCTCTTCTGGCTGAGCTCTACACGGGTCTCTATTGGCACGGCGTTTTCGCGCGCACCCTTGTCGCCGCGATTTGCCTCATGCCTCCAACTTTTTTGATGGGAGCAACTCTTCCTGCAGTCGCCCGCTTCGTCGAATCGACACCCGAAGGCGTTTCGTGGATGGGTTTCTTCTATGGAGGAAACATCGCCGGTGCCGTGGCCGGCTGTCTGCTGGCAGGATTTTTCCTGCTCCGGATTTTCGATATGCGTTCGGCCACGTATGTCGCCGCAGTGATCAATGTCCTGGTCGCGTTGCTCGGAGTCATGGTGGCAGGAAAAAGCTTGCACGAGCCTGTCTCTATAGATCAGTCACGCACTGCCGAACGGATTCCTGGTCGGAAACTGGTCTTTGCCGCCATTGCTTTTTCCGGCCTGTCGGCTCTAGGAGCGGAAGTTGTGTGGACCCGCCTTTTGTCGCTACTGCTCGGAGGGACCGTTTACTCCTTTTCAATTATCCTGGCCGTCTTCCTCGTCGGATTGGGAATCGGCAGCGGCGCCGGCTCTCTGATTTCACGCGCCTGTGCCAGACCACGGCTTGCGCTGGGGATCTGTCAAATGCTGCTGGCGGGGGCCATTGCGTGGGCTGCCCTGATTATCACCAAATCGCTTCCTTATTGGCCTGTGAACCCGGGCATTTACACGACGGCTCTCGGGCCATGGTACCTCTTCCAGCTCGACCTGCTTCGGGTCGCATGGATGGTATTTCCTGCGACGATCTTCTGGGGCGCCAGTTTCCCGCTGGCAATAGCCGCCGTGGCCTCTCACCATCAGGATCCCGGACGTATGGTCGGGGCGGTTTATTCCGCAAATACCATCGGGGCGATCGTGGGCTCACTTGCGTTCAGCCTGTGGATTATCCCGCGGTTTGGCACGCAATGCGCGGAACGGATATTGATTGTGAGCGCAGCTCTGGGCGCAATTCTCGCACTCGCATCGTTCTCGATGCGGATACTTACGGAACAAGACAGGCACGGAGTCCGCTTCCGCATGTCGTTTTCAGGCTTACTGCTCACGACCGTTGCTCTCATCATCGTCGCAATGCTGGCTGGAACCGTATCCAGGGTTCCCTGGGTCATGATTGCATGGGGACGCTTTTCGGCAACCTATATGGCTCAAACCGAACCCAAAATTGTCGATGAAAATCGCAGGAATCCCGCGGGTGCAGGGCCTTCACAGTGGTATTGCACGTATGTGGGTGAGGGGATGAACGTGTCGGTCGCAGTGACCAAAAACTCTTCGGGATCGCGCTTTTTTCACGGCGCCGGCAAGGTTCAGGCGTCCAGTCAACCTCAGGATATGCGGCTGCAACGCATGCTTGGGCACTTGTCAGTATTGGCTAGCAAGGATCCCAGAGAGGTCCGGGATATACTCGTGGTCGCCTGTGGTGCCGGAGTTACCGCTGGCTCCTTCGTCCCCTACCCGGACATCCGCCGGATAACCATTTGCGATATCGAACCCCTAGTGCCCAAAGTTGTGGCCCCCATGTTCGGCCGGGAAAACTATCATATTGTCGACGGAATCGATAAGGAAAACCCTCACTTCGTCAATGGCAAGAAAGTTACGGTTGTTTATGACGACGGCCGCCATTACATCCGCACGCTCCCGCGGGATGCAAAATTCGATGTGATTACATCGGACCCGATTGACCCCTGGGTTAAGGGGAGCGCGGCGTTGAACACGGTCGAATATTACGAGATGTGCAAGCGTCATTTGAAACCGGGCGGAGTTATGAGTTTGTGGATGCCTCTTTACGAAAGCAACATCGAATCGGCCAAGAGCTTGATCGCCACATTCTTCAAAGTCTTCCCGGAAGGGATTCTTTTCAGCAATGACCAGCACTATGAAGGATACGATGCGGTTTTGCTCGGACAGGCCACCCCGACGCCTATCGACGTCGACAAGCTGCGTGACATGGTTGGCCGGAGCGATTACATGCCGGTAAAAGAATCGCTGGCCGAAGTGGGATTCGGAAACAGTGAATTTCAGGGGGAGGGCTATGGTTCAGATGTCGTCATTGACTTGCTTGCGACCTATGCCATCCGGGCATCGGATCTGCGCCAGTGGACGAACAATGCCCAGCTCAATCGCGACAGGGATCTGCGACTGCAGTATCTGGCTGGAATGTGGTTCAACTCCTATTTAGGCACAACCATCCTTCAGGACATTCTCTCCTGCTACAGGTTTCCTCAAAATCTGTTTGTCGGTTCCAGAGAAAGCATCTGGACTCTGAAAAACGCGCTTTCCAACGCAGGCAGGAGGGAGCATTAGGCACTGCCCGGCATTAGCAGCCTAGAGCACACAAGCCGTAGCGGATGAGTCTCAAATCCTACCTACCTGCCGGAGTTGTGATTGGCTCCCCTTTGGCCCTTCTCCTCGCCACAACCAGCGGCGCCGATTCCTTATAGAACAAGCTGACAATTAGGCAGACACCCATGCAAGCCGCGCAAATAATCATGACCGTCCCCAGCCCTGATTTATCTGCCACGATGCCGAGCAAAGTCGCGCCCAGGGTCGCGCCAATTAATTCACCGGTCAGCTGATTGGAACCAATAATTGTGGAAACGAAACGCGGATCTCCTGATTCAGCGGGAATGGTGGACTGCATCAGGGCATTGACTCCGGTACCTCCCCAGCCGAAGAAAGCCGCAAACATCAGAAAGGGCACGTTCGCAGGCCCATAAACAATACCCAAAGGAGCGCATATACCCATCAAGGCGGCGATCATGACTAATGGTTTGCGCCCGAATTTATCGGACAATCGAGGAATCAAGACGCCCCAGAGGATGGCACCGATTCCGAATGCCGACATCACATAACTCATCTGCTTATTGGTAAGGCCTTTCGCCGTGGTCAGATAACCGGGAGCATACGTTAGCGTGCAGACATACCAACAGAGCAAAAAGAGTGTCCCAATAATGGAAAGAATCACGTTTCTGTTTTTGAAGACCTCAATGTAATTGATTTTTTCCTTGGTTTTTTTCTCCTTACTGCCTGCTTCATCGGCACTGAGGCTGGTAGTGGGATTAATCAGAATTTTCCAGATCAAGATGGAAATAATAACACCCGGAACAATGGTGAGGACGAAAGCGGCCCTCCAGCCAATAGATTCAGCCAAAGCGACCTGAATCAGAGGGCCAAGCATCGTGGAAACCAACCCGACCGCCGAGACCTGCATCAAGCCCATATTCATGCCTCTGCGATGGGGGGAAGATTGCGGAATGATGAAGCTTTGAGAAACCGGCATGACCGGACCTTCAAAAGCGCCCATCAGCAAACGAACCATGAGCAGCATCACAAAACCGGTAGCTAGACCTGTAAGCATGGAGCATATGGAAAAGAAGAAGACAATGATTGCCAAAAGCTTCTTGCGCGACACCTTTGTGTCCGCGATATAGCTGCCGAACAGTCCGATGATGGCCCAGGAAAGCGCAAAAACAGAAGTCGCCAAACCGAGTTTCGTGTAGCTGATTTTCAGGTCAGCAATGATGTAGTTCTGCAAGTTTGAGAGCGCAAAACGGTCGAACATAACAAATCCGAATGCTGCGCAGAGGATGAAAACCATCCAATTTTCATAGCCTTTTTTGAGCTGCTGCTGCATAAAAGAACCTCGCTTTCTTCATGAGACGTTATGAACCACCAGTCCCGCGCGTTGCAGTTTGGAAAACCTAGCCTTGCCCAATGCGTGGATGCTGTCAAGTATTATGTATGACATGGTGTCCGGATTAACCTGCCCCTAAGTCTTTGATATCCGATTGCTTCGATAGAGCGTCTGCCCCTTTGAAGGACGCATGTCCGCTACGCACCGGCACGTCTTTGGCAAGCATCCTCGAGAAGGGACATTTACGAGAAAACCAAACCAGTTTACAATATCCCTGGGAGCAAAAACGTGGTGGGGAGCATCGAACAATTGCTGGGCCAAAGCCTTGCCGATCTGAAAAAGTCATTCCTCGACCAGGAGCAGCACGCGTCCGAAGGGTTCCTGGACGCTCTTGAAAGCGATCCGCGGCAAGGAGCCAAACACCTGGCGCGGCAAATCCGGAAACGGAGGCTAAAAAACCGGCAAGAGGGCCAGCGGCTACACCGCCTTCTGAAGTTCGAGCTGCAACTGTGGCAGGAGGGATTGCACCTCGTGGCCGGGGTCGACGAGGCGGGAATGGCTCCTTTGGCCGGTCCGGTGGTGGCGGCCGCTGTGATTCTGCCCTGCAACTACAAGCTTCGCGGACTGGATGACTCGAAAAAGATTCTGGATGAGCAAAAACGGCAGGATCTTGCGGTGCAAATAAAGCGGGACGCGGTCTGCTGGTCCGTCGGCCGGGCGGAAGTGGAAGAGATCGACAGCCTGAACATCTATCGCGCAGGGCTTCTTGCCATGAGCCGCTCCGTCGAAGGTCTGAACCCAAAGCCGGAATTTATTCTGGTCGACGCTCGCACTATTCCGCATTGCTCCCTCCCTCAAAGAGGGATCATTCACGGCGATGCGCTCTCCGCATCAATAGCCGCCGCCTCACTCATTGCCAAAACTACGCGCGATGAGCATATGCGCGAAATGGACAGGATCTACGCAGGCTACGGATTCGCTTCACATAAAGGCTATCCCTCACCGCAACATCTTCAGGCCTTGAAGGAAAGGGGCGCCCTTCCCATCCACCGCAAAAGCTTTGCACCTGTACGTCAGGTTCTGGGGCTTGATCCGGTCCAGCAGGAACTGTTCTAAGCGCCGAACACGGACTCCAGACTCTGCGGACAATGCTGAATTCCGACTCCTTGCTGCTTGTGCCGCCAAAGCCCAGTGTGGTATCAAAGCACTTATCCATCCATCCAGCATCTCAAGGGAGGAACAGCCATGGTCAAAGGAGAGATAAAAAGCACGCGCAGAGGATTCGTGAAGGGAGTGGCCGCCGGGACCGCGGCCGTTGCTGTGGCCGGTGCATTGACTGCCGGCAGCGCATCGACAAAGGAATCTCTGGAAACAAGACTCGAAGCCCTAGAAAAAAGGCTTCAGCAGGTTGAGGACGTGCAAGCCATTCAAAGGTTGCAGTATGGCTATAATTACTATGTGGAACATATGATGAAACAAGAGGTTATCGATTGTTTTTCCGACAGCCCCGATGTTCTTCTGGACTGGCTCGAAGGCAAATGGAAAGGCAAGGCAGGTGTGCGGAAATATTTCGACGTCAACCAGGTGCCCCCCGTGGGTTTCCGCCATCAACTCATACCTTCGGCAGGTCTTATAACGCTGGCGCCCGAAGGCAAGACCGCCAAAGGACGATGGTACGCCTTTGGCGGAATTATGACGCCCATGCCGGCCAAAGAAGGCGAACCGCCGTCATTCAGCCGCCGCTTCATCGACGGAATTTATGAGATGGGGTATATAAAGGAAGACGGCGTTTGGAAGATTCTAAGCATTAACTGGATAATCCCCTACGGTGTCAACATCAAGGACGGCTGGATTATGCCGGAAGACATCGCCGGCCCGATGCTGAAGGGCCAGTCCGCTCCAGGTGGCCCGCGCTTTGTCCCTGATGCTCCGATGGACAAAAATGACCTTCGCTACGTCACAGGGTACATTTTCCCGTTCCATTTCAAACACCCCGTGACCGGCAAGCCAAGCAGCGAAGCCAAACTGAACGCGCGTCTGAAACCGATGAAAGTTTAACGTGGGGGCGGGACGCCTCTCGGGAGCCGTCCCGCCAATGTCCCTCTTAGGGCTTCAAGACCGCCTTCAACGTTTTCCCCTTTTCCGAATCCTCGGCCGCTTCGTTGATCTTATCCATGGGATAAAACTTCAACAGGCGGTCGAACGGAAATCTCCCCTGCTTGTAGAGCTCGATCAGCTGCGGGATGAAGATGTCTGAAATGCAATCTCCTTCAACGCATCCCTTGATGGTGCGCCCATCTAGAATATGCTGCATCTCGAGACTCACTTCCACGCCTACGGGTGCCACGCCGATCAATGCGCAGGTGCCGCCCATCATGAGTGCATCCACAGCCTGACGGAAAACCTTAGGGATTCCCGTGCATTCCAGCGTGTACTCAATGCCACCGTCGGTGAGCTTGCGTATTTCCTCGACCGCATTCACTTTGCCTGAATTGATGACGTCGGTTGCGCCGAAGTCCTTCGCCAGGTTGAGGCGTTCGTCTAGAATGTCGACTGCAATGATCTTCGTACAGCCGCTTACCACCGCAGCCATGATCGCGCTGAGTCCAACCGATCCGATGCCGAAAACCGCAATCGAAGAACCGGGCGCAGCCTTCAGCGTGTTGATGACTCCGCCGGCGCCGGTCTGAATGCCGCATCCCATGGGACTCAGGATCTCGAGAGGAACATCCGAAGGGACTTTCACCACGCCACGTTCATTGACCAGTGCGTAGGTCCCAAAAGTCGATTGGCCGAAGAATGAGCCGTAGACAGTCTCGGCCCCCTTTTTCATGGTGTTTGTGCCGTCCGGGCGTCTCCCGCCGAAATTCAGTCTTCTGAATTCGGAACACCAGCCGGGCCTTCCTTTCTTACAGGACGGGCAAGATCCACAGGACATAAAGGTGGTTGCCACGTGATCGCCAGTTTTCACTTTGCTGACCTGAGATCCCACTTTAGCGACAACACCCGCCCCCTCGTGCCCGAATACTCCCGGCAGCGGGATCGGCAGAAACTGCATGCGGGCCACCAGATCTGTATGGCACAGCCCTGAACTGACAATCTTCACCAACACTTCGTCGGCCTTTGGTTCATCAAGCTCAATGTCTTCGATAACAAAAGGGCCGCCCTTTTCGCGCACCACGGCTGCTTTAATTTTCATAGTAAACCTCCGTATGTATATTTATATCCCTTGCCGCCCATATCCGGCAGGCCGGCGGTGATCGAGTTTGACCCGAGTGCTGCCCTTGCGGCGAACTTACTTATAGGACATTCCGTCCTGGGACACAAGCATAGATTGACTCTTGGCGACGGTGGGATTAACTTACAAAAGCCGGGTGGTTAGCAGTTGCCCGGCCTTGATCGAGCAAATGCAAAAAGAGAGGGAAAATGAAGATTAAAGCTTTTGCCTGTCTGATCCTAACACTGACCTCAATCTCTATGATGAGTGCTTTCTCTGTAGCTGTGGCGGAAGATAAAGTCGTGTTTCCGAATATCCCACGGATAAAGGCAGAGGACTTAAGGCAGATGGTGGACAACGGGGGCCAGTTCGTCATTGTGGATGTGCGGGACAGCGGCAGTTATGAAGCCGGACACATCAAAGGTGCCATAAACGTCTACTACGATGCAAACGCGGATCCCACAGATCGGCAAATGATGCTGATCGCGCTCCCGATGGACAAGCTGATCGTCACCTATTGTGACTGCACGGACGATGCCAGCAGCGCCAACATCGCCCAGGAACTTTATAAACTTGGATATGACCGCGACAAAGTCAAGGTTTTGAGCGGCGGATCGCTTCGCTGGGTTGAATTGAAGTATCCGATGGTAACCAACAAATAAAATGACGAATGACGAGTGACGAATTGGTTGTCTTTAATTCGTCACTCGTCATTCTTCTATACGCCCCAGCCCACGCCTGCGCGAGCCACAGACGCGCCTGAAACATCCACGATTGCAGCGCCGCCATCCACCAGTAGAACCGCACCGGTCACGAACGTTGAATCATCACTGGCCAGGAAGGAACAAGCTCCGCCCATTTCGTCCGGTGTTGCAGCGCGGCGCAACGGCACGGATTCGGCCAGTACTTCGAAGGCATCTCTCTTGATAGCTTGAGACAGGCCCTTCATTGCATTCGTCAACATTTCGGTCCTGGTTGCCCCCGGAGCAACGACATTGCTTCGGATTCCCTTCGGGCCGTATTCCAGCGCACACTGAAGGGCCAACTGGATGAGTCCGCCTTTGGATGCGCAATATGCGGGCATTGAAGGCAGGCAGCGCACGGCGGCAAGCGATGCGATATTGACAATGGATCCGCCGCCCTGCTTGATCATCTCAGGAATGGTCGCCCTCATGCAGAAAAACGGACCGTTCAGGTTCACGTCCAAGATTTTTTTCCAAAGCGCGATGTCGATGTCCGTGATGCTCCCGCCGGGATCGATCCCGGCGTTGTTCACGAGAACGTCGATTTTCCCGCCGAACTTTACGGTCTCTTTCACCATCTTCTGGACATCATCCCAATTCGTCACGTCGCCTGCGCACGTTGCCACCATGCCTGGCTTCAGCGATTTAGCAACATTTTCCAATAGATCCTTCTGAATATCGCTGATGACTATCTTCGCTCCGTCATCGACGAAGCGTTTTGCGATCGCAGCGCCTATGCCCCTGCCGCCTCCCGTAATAAGTGCCACCTTCCCGTCAAGTCTGCTCATAGTATCTTCTCCTCGATTTTTGCTAACAGAGCCTTATGAGGGTTCAGCTGGTGCGGAGCCTGCGCCAATGTCAGACTTCGGCCCACAGCCTTAAAGGACTAGCCCCCTAACTGCTTTGCGTCGGCGATTTTTAGCACATTCCAACCTAGGACACAAGCAGTGAAACACAAGCAAATCTTGCACATGCCGCGACAGAGTGTTAAAAGAGCGAGGAAATGCAATCAAAGCCTTTCTTGGAACTCGATGGAATCAGCGTCAGGGCTGACGAGAAGCTGTTTTTTCGCAAGACGAGCTGGACGTTTGCCCGGTATCAGAATTGGGCGTTGATCGGTCCGAATGGATCGGGAAAGACCCTTTTGGCGCGCGCCATTGCAGGAGAGTTACCCCTTGTCGAAGGGGAAATCCGATATAATTTCCGTCCACCCGCCGGCAGGCTTCCGGAAGACTGCATTCTTCTTATCTCTTTCGAACAGCAGAAGGCCGTTTCCGGAGACGGACCGGCCGCAGCGCGCTGGTTCAGCGCTGAGCGGGATGCGGCAATCACCGTCAGAGAGTTCCTTTCCCAGGACAGCGTTGAAGAAATTAATCCCTTTGAGGTCGGGGCTCGCAGGTTTCAAACGCGGCGAGCTTTTAGGCGGCACTTTCACGACATCCTGAAACTGCTGCGGATCCGCTCGCTACTGAGCCGTACGCTCCCGTCCTTGTCGACCGGCGAGTTGCGTAAGGTACTTTTGGGCCGAGCGCTGCTTCGAAAACCTCGCCTCCTAATTCTCGACGACATGTTCAGCGGACTCGATACGAAATACCGGATCCGTCTGAAGCAGTTACTCGAGAAACTCATGCGGCGTGGCGCCCTTTGTCTCCTGCTCATCGATGCGCAACTGAACGAGTTGCCGATTGGTATCACCCACCTTCTCTTGGTCGATGACTGCAAAGTCGTTGCGCAGGGGCCACAAAGAACAATGATGAAGCACCCCCGTGTTCTGAAGTTGGTGCACCCCGACAGGTCGCGCCCGCACGGCAGGAGGGTGTTGCATTCGCCTCGCACCCGGAAGCAAAACCGCTCTGGCGAGCAACTGGTCAGAATGGAACATGCCTCTGTTCGTTACAACGGGCGCGATATTCTCACGGACATCGATTGGACCATTTATCGCGGCCAGAGCTGGGCTCTCACAGGCCCGAACGGGTCCGGCAAAAGCACGCTCCTGAGCCTCATCAGCGGGGACAATCCGCAGGCATACGCAAACGCCGTTTACGTGTTCGGACGCCGGCGGGGCTCCGGCGAAAGCGTTTGGGAACTCAAAAAAAGAATCGGAAGCATTTCGTCCGAACTGCACCTTCACTTCCCGGACACTCAAACATGCCTCGAGACAGTCATCTCGGGTTTTCGCGAATCGACTGGTTGCTGCCCCCGGCCATCTCCCAAGCAGCGCGATTCTGCTCGACGCATTCTAAAACGTTTCGGGTTCGCATCATCAGCGGATCATCCGCTCCATTCACTGTCGACGGGTTCGCAGAGAATGGTGTTGCTGGCCCGTGCCCTAGTGAAATCTCCTGATCTGCTTCTTCTGGACGAGCCTTGTCATGGTTTGGATTTTTCACACCGCAGCCGATTCCTCCGGATTATTGAAGGGCTTCTCCGTCGCACAGAAACAACGATCATCTTTGTCACACACAGGCCGGGGGAAATCCCCAAAGGCATCCGCCATTTCTTTAGGCTTCAGGGAGGCCGTCGAGCCGATGCAGGTTCTTAGGTGAAAATTGGCGAAGAACTGGAATGTCGAGCTTTCACTCCAGGCGCCGATGCCGCAAACAGATAGGGCGTGGGTCAGTTATCGGTTTGAAAGCCTAGAGAAATTGAAAAGACTGTAAAGACTCAAATTCAGAAAAATGTTACCATATTCGGCATTGCTTGCAGGGGCCAATGAAACAGAATTCAGAATAGGCATTCTGAATTCTCGGCTCTTCGGGTTTCGGGAAGTTCGAGAAGCGTATGGTGAAATTTTTGCTTTGGTGCATCTTACTGGCTCTGTGCTGGCCGCTGGCGCTGATTGCCTTAGTTCTGTACCCGGTCGTATGGATGCTGCTCCTCCCGTTCCGGATTGTCGGAATTGCTGTGGGCGGCGTGCTCGCCTTGATCGCTTCGGTTATTACCCTCCCGGTGCGGCTGCTGCGCAGAATCTGAAAAGGAATACAGAACTCGGATCAACATGGGAACATGAGTTCTGAATCCTGGATTCTGTAATTGTTATTCAGTTGCTTATTTCGAGTATTGCCCTTAAATTGGCTGGCTTATTTGCCTAGATGGAGAGGTGGAGGAATGCACGCTCGCAAGATTAGTGATGGCGTTTCGTGGGTGGGTGCGATCGATTGGGACCGCAAGTTATTCGATGGTCTGATTCCGCTGCCGGACGGGACCAGCTACAACTGTTACCTGATTCAAGGTTCAAATAAGTCGGCTCTGATCGACAGCGTTGACCCGGCTATGAAGGACGTCCTGTTTGCGCGCCTCAAAAAATTGGGGATTTCCACACTCGACTATGTGATTGCCAACCACGCGGAGCAGGATCATTCCGGCAGCATTCCGGAGCTGCTCGCCGCATTTCCCATGGCTCAGACCATTACAAGCGAAAAGGGCAAGCCGCTGCTGATGGACATGCTCGCGCTACCTGAAGATCGGATCACCGTCATTCGCGACGGTGAAGCGCTTGATCTGGGAGACCGGACGCTGCAGTTCATCTATTTCCCCTGGGTGCACTGGCCGGAGACGATGCTGACCTATCTCCCGCAGCAGAAGATTCTCTTTTCCTGCGATCTGTTTGGTTCACATCTTGCCACGGCCGACCTTTTCGCTGCCGAGGATTCCATCATGCCCGCGGCCAAAAGGTATTACGCCGAGATCATGATGCCTTTCAAGACTGTGATTGAGTCAAAACTCGGTGCGATTGCCAACCTCCAGGCCCAGATGATTGCGCCCAGCCACGGTCCGATATACAAGCAACCGGCCAGGATTATCGATTCTTATCGAGAGTGGATTTCTAGTCCTCCGAAAAACCTTGTTGTCATACCCTACATCTCTATGCACGACAGCACCGGTCGGATGGTGACCCACTTCGTGGAAGCTTGTGAAGAGCGCGGGATTCACGCCGAGCCGTTTAATCTCGCGGAAGGAGATATCGGCAAACTGGCAATGTCCTTCGTTGATGCCGCTGCAATTGTGTTTGGTTCGCCTATAGTGTTAGGGGGGCCGCATCCGAAGATAGCTTACGCCGCCTTGTTAGCTAATGCCCTGCGACCCAAGGCGAAGCTCATTTCCGTAATCGGTTCGTTCGGTTGGGGCGGGAAATTGGCGGAGCCGCTCCAGGCTCTGATCCCAAGTCTGAAGGCGGAATTTCTTCCGCCTGTCCTGGCAAAGGGGCTTCCTCGGGAGAAGGATTATGCCGCGCTGGATGCGCTGGCGGAAGCCATTCACGTACGAAGCGCCCAGCTGCAGCCACCGCAAGCGGCCCAGGCACAGCCTGCGCCGCAAAGCGCCTCACGGGACAAATTCATCTGTACGGTGTGCCGCTATATCTATGATCCGGCCAAAGGTGATCCGGCCGGGGGCATTACTCCAGGGACTCCGTTCGAGAAAATTCCGGACAATTGGATCTGCCCCATCTGCCGCGTCCCGAAAAGCATGTTCAAACCGGTGCAGGCAGCGAGTTCTGCGCTTGTCCGAAGTTTTTAATTTTTCTTCGCCAACACGTCGCTCGAAGAGGGCCTTGGCTGGGGCTCACCGATGACCGTCGGAAGGTCATTTCGAAGGAATGATCACTGCACGGAAGAAATCAAATCGGGCGCCCTTGAAATTCGACAGCCGAACATTCCTGAGCGATCCGATTGTTGAAATGGTTTTTCCCTTCCCTGGTCAAATCGCATCCAAAGCGCCTCGGCCGCGCCGGCTTGAAAATGGATGTGCTTAACAAGACTACTTTGGCAGGCTGACTCCCTGTTTGATCAAATTAGCCTGCAGTTCCTGGTAATCCACCCTGCGCGGTTGAATTCCCTTCTTTGCGGCGATTGCTGCGGCGGTCCCCGCCACCTGCCCGTAGGCGATGCACGGCGGGATGATATTAACGTACTGGTTGACGCTGTTCGTGGAGGAAAACGCCCGACAGGCAACGGACAGTCCGTCTATCTTTACCGGGACCAGGCACCGGTGCGGGATGCAGATGGAGGGATGCTTTGCCGATATATCCCCATTATCATTATTTGCCAGCACCACAATTGTATCTTCGAAAATTTCATCCGATTCCATATCCTTTGGAGAAAGGATGTATTCCCCGATTACACGCCTTCCCCCTGGGTGCCCAGTTGGGGAGCTGTTTGCATAATGAAAAGCTTTTTTCATAGCCGAGCATATATTTTCTCATGAACTCATAGGTGATCCGCACCCGTTTTCGGCCCCTCACATCCACCCGCGTCAGTTCTTCGACATCCTGGGCGTCGGACGATTTTGTCTGGATCTGAAAAGTGTGGTACCACAGGACGCCTTCCTGGTTTTTCAGAATTCCGTTGAAATAATGCGTGTAGCCCCCGAGCCTGGTGAGTTCTTGCATTAATTCAGCGTGTTTGATCGGCTGGGATCTTCGAAATTCCTCGATTTTGGCGATGTCAACATTGGCCAGCCGGAAGGTGAAAGCCAGTCAGGCCGTTCGAATGTCGTTGTCCAGCTCATCGTCAGATTCGGCGCCGGCGCCCACAAGGATGTCTCCATCTCCGGTGGAATCGATGACAACCTTGGCAAGTATTGCCTGTCGTCCGGATTTGCTTTCGAAGAAAACGCCTTTTACGGTATTGCCGTCCATGATGGGGCGAGTCCTCCACGAATGAAGCAGCAGATTAACTCCCGCTCCCGTCAACATATCACTCAGCTCGTCTTTGAGCACTTCAGGATCGACGACTGCAGTGTAGAGCACCCTTTCTTCCCCACCGATATTGGGGGCTCTGCGGATATAGCACCATGCCATATTTGCGCGGAGATAATAATCAGCGATCTCTTGGTCGGTGGTTCACCAGTGCTCTTTGTTCGGGCAAAAGGCGGCACCTCTGGCTTCCATTCGGCTGATGATTTCCTGGTTGAGCCCGAAGATGTGCTGCTTCCCGCTTATATCGGTGAGATTCGGAAGAATATTGATCAATCCCCCGCTTGCCATCCCACCAAGATGACCGTATCGTTTGATGAGCACGGTTCGCGCGCCGCTTCGGGTAGCGGCGATCGCCGAACCAATACTTCCCGGCCCGCCGCCTACGACCACAACATCCACATCCCTGGCGGAACGAATTTCACGCGCCAGCTCCGAAACAATTTGAAGCGATGTCTGTGCCGTCATTCGATTTCTCCGGGATAACAAATCAGATTGAACGCATTTAGCCTGCGGGATGGATTCTGTATTGACGTTTTAGTGTGGAACTGGAATTGCTAGTGCAATCGGAGTTTAGCTCGACCCGGTCAATTTCATCAATCCTGCGACGGCAGCGGAATAAACCGGAGGATAGGCCGCAAATGCATAAAGTGGGCCTTCGATACCGCGATAAATGCTTTCGCCGTGGGCAACAAGCCCCCATGCCTGGTTAAGGATTTCAGATTCGTCCCAGGGGAAATTGGACCTCACTGCGATAAAACACCAGTCGAGAAGACAGAAGATAGCGACATCTGGCGCAAGGCAATATAGCAACGGTCGCGAAGGAACCAGCCGGGAAGGGCGTACGGACGTTTCGGGCGGAATATGCAAGCCGCTATCCGCACGAATTACCACAACTTCCCCAACTATGGAGGTTCCCCGATTCCGGCGCTATAAGGAAATATTTGCCGCCGTATTTACAAATTTTCTTCGCTCGAGAGTAAAGCCTTTCCTCACTTCGTTTAACACTGTTCCCTTTTTGTATCACAGGTGCGCTGTAAAAGGATGAAAGCAAATAGCGTAATTCCCAGCTTTCCGCGAATCCTTTGAGCTATCGATTAGAATTTGTTGTGGGACACAATGCCTGATCTCAGGCGGCAATATTCCTGTCTCGCTCATTCAAAATCGTGTATGCTGGTGCGCAAAATCAAGGAGGGACAATACATGAGATATTTTATGCTCGCGGTAGGAATCCTGATTCTTGCTGGCCTTGCTGTCGCTGCGGATGTCGACGGCAAATGGACTGGCACGATCCCAGGAATGGACATCCCGGTGGCATATACATTCAAAGCGGACGGAACAACTCTGACCGGAAGCTCCTCCGGACCGGAAAATTCTACAATTCCTATCAAGGACGGCAAAATCGACGGCAACAACATTTCTTTTTCAGTTACCTTTGATTTTGGCGGGGAGGCGACGAAGATAGACTACAAGGGGGTCGTATCGACGGACCAGATCAAATTGTCATTTGACATGATGGGTCAGACCACCGAAATCCTTCTCAAGAAGGCCAAGTAGACCGAGACCTCAAAGCCTTTACCGGGCTTAATCGAGCCCAGTTCGCATGAAGACGTGGCCTATATCAGGTTTTTGATGCCGTTGCATTTCAAGGCCGCCTCCAAGGGCGGCCTTGCTGTCATTTCCCTTCCCCCTCGCCTTTATCAGGAGATATCTCCTCGCTTACTGCTGGGTGAAGTTATTATTAAATATGAGCTTCGATATGCTCCGATGAGTCTCATGCGCAAGAATTTTACCGAAATTTAAGGATTTGCCTGCCTTTAGGGTTTGGCTTTCCGCCTTGGGAAGCTCCTTATGCAAAGATCTTGTGCGGTGCTGCTCTTGATCCTTTGTTTCCCCGTATACGGCAGGAGCCTTGAGGATGCGTCGGCACAGGATGCATTCGTCCTACGCGATCTCACCGTCATAGTGTTGGCTGGTGAAAAATTTCTGCCGAGGAAGCCAGTGCATTAAAGAACACAGTCGCCAACCATCTAGGTGATCTTGGTTCCCGCGCGAAGCTGCTGGGTTATATTACTTCATGAAGCGTGTGACCTCTGCTGAGGCGAAGAAAAACTTCCGAAACCATATTCTGTGGATTATTCAAAACCAGTCCGAAACCGAAGCAACAAGCACCCCTTAGCCGGTATAGACTTTGGTCAGGATCAAGAAGGCTATGCACAGGGCAGGCAGCCCTGGTTAGAGCAAATCAAGGCACATCCCCCCAACACCACTATTCTAGGGCTTGCCGAACAGCTCCTTCTTCTCCATGATAAAGACCTTGCTGAAGGCTTCTTGAAAGGGTCGCAAACTAAGGAACTGAATAACCCACGGTGGGCGGAGCGATTGGGGGCGATTATATAGATTACAGGGCGCAACCGGTGCCGCAAAATCAACTCGTTCAGTTTGAAAGAGCCCAAAATAGTGACACTTCGGGAATTCGCAAGTTTTACCGTCTGGCGTATCTGGCTCAATCCGCATTCGATGCGGGAGACCTCGAGAAGGCGTCACACTGTGCAAATGATCTGCTTCGGGAGGCGCCCCAATGTCCCAAAGGTTGGAATTATGGCAATGCCATCTATCATGGCAATAATGTTGTGGGGCGGATTGCAATAAAACTTGTAACCATTGAACAAGAAAAGAAATATCTCTTGAAAACAGGAAAAACGCCGGGCCCTCCGCGGCTTAACTCGTTTGGCCCGAATATAACCCTTGCCGAAGAACTGTTGGAGAAAGGTGGGCAGGACGCCGTCCTTCAATATTTCGATATGTGCCGAATCTTGTGAAAGACGGGTGGCAATCGCCTGGAGGCTTGAACCGAAAACGAAAAGGCCGGTAAAATTCCTGTCTTTGTGCAAATTTAATTTATTGAATGCGGTTTCATATGCGACGGCTCTGGAGCCTCACCCGTGCGAAGCCCGGCTTATCTGCACCTTGCAATCCGCAAGCCGCAGCCGCTATTGTCCGCATCCTTCTCAAACGCAAAATGCCTTGAGCTGCCTGGCCGCATCGGCCCATAGAATGCAACCGGTCAGTTCTTGGCCGATTATAAGAAATTGATCAGGAGAGTTTGATGAATAAACCGAGGCACCCCAAGGGGCTCTACGTCCTATTCTTCACCGAGATGTGGGAGCGCTTCAGCTTCTACACGATGTTTGCGGTCTTTGTGCTATACATGACAGAGCCGGCGCACTATGCCAGACTGAAGACCCTCCCGTACTTCGACCCACACCTCATGTACGCCTGGTACTCCGGCCTCATCTATATCACACCCCTGCTGGGAGGGTGGATCGCCGACCGGTATCTGGGCTGTCGGAAGACCGTTTGCATCGGAGCCCTTCTCATGGCTGTTGGGCAGTTCCTGCTGTCCAGCATGAGCATCCTTCTGTTCTATCCAGGACTGGCCTTTCTGATCATGGGTAGCGGATTCTTTAAACCCAATATTTCGACCATGGTGGGCAACCTGTACGAACATGACAGCCCCCTGCGCGACTCGGCATTCAACATTTTCTACATGGGAATCAACATCGGCGCCTTCATTGCACCACTGGTGGCCGGCTGGCTACATGAGAGCTACGGGTTCCGCTGGGCTTTCTTTGCAGCCGGCTTGGGAATGGTGATATCCACAGTCATCCTCATCAATTTCAACAAGTATGTGGCGCACGCTGACACTACGTCCACCGGAACGAGTGGGTTCGTAAGCGTGCGCGAGCCCAAAAACCAGCATGAGTTCAAGCTCCGTATGGGCGCACTCTGCACCATCTTCGGGATTATCATCTTTTGGTGGGCGGTCTATATGCAGTATGGCGACGTGATGAACCTCTGGGCCCGTGACTACACCCAGCCCGTGAAAGCCTACGGCCGCATCATGCCCATCGAGTGGTACCAGTCCATCAACCCCATCTTCATCATCATCTTCACGCCGGCCCTGGTTTGGCTCTGGGCTCACCTGAATCGGCGAAGAACGGAACCCTCCACATCGGGCAAAATGCAATGGGGCTTCGTCCTAAGCGTGGCCTCCTTTCTAATCATGGTGGCCGCCGCAGAGTTCGCGCGGAGCAAGACTTTGGTAAGCCCCTACTGGCTCGTGGGGTTCTACGGTATCCAAACACTGTCTGAGTTGTGCCTCAGTCCGATGGGGCTCTCCTACGTGACGAAGGTGGCCCCACCTAGGTACCAATCCCTCATGATGGGCATGTGGTTCGCGGCCAGCGGTGTGGGCAGCTTCCTCGCCGGCTATCTCGGCCAGATGTGGATCACACCGGGCATTCAGACCCATTTCCCGGTTCACCTGCAGCCGACGTCCTACTTCTGGGTGATGAGTGGGCTCTCGGTTGCGTGCTTCGCAATGATGGCCTTCGCCTTTAAGCTGGTCAACCGGGCTCCGGAGTTGTAGCGCCGGCGGGCACCATGAAAACCGCGCAGCAGACTATTCGCGGCGCAACCGACGCGCCAAGGAATTTCAGTTGGGCGAGTCAACCGGACGAGGTTTCCGAATTGGATATCCTGGAGTGCCCCAGACATGGCGGATACGCGCGGCACTGTTTACATCATTCACAATAAGCCGTTAAATACTTAATGCAGAAGAGGAAAACCAAAGTTCAGAACTCCTGATCCCGCGACAGGTGCATCGCCGTAACCCATTCCTCTCATAGAGCTTGGTAACAATGCATCGGCGTGGATAACGGAAAGTGAAATGGGCCTGCTTTCTCTCTATGGTCCCAGGAAACAAATTAACCAGCGCCCGTAATTTACGGGCGCTGGTTAATTTGTTTCCTG
>Ga0326728_10010280_pt1 | contig 22010 bp, 18 predicted proteins | sample MB3enrmetagenome_FD_207602 | JGI IMG/M metagenome (GOLD analysis project Ga0326728, IMG submission 207602) | Lab enriched peat soil microbial communities from McLean, Ithaca, NY, United States - MB31MN | ecosystem: Environmental > Terrestrial > Soil > Wetlands > Peat | place: USA: New York... | reverse complement strand
TTGCCGCACGCGTTGCTCTGGCGACAAATAACTGAACCTATGGCTCTGCTGATGGTCTGTGCCTCGCATGAAACCTTAGTAGCACATCTACGCGCTCGATTCAGAGTACTTTTTCAGCAACCTGCTAAGGAATACGCCTGATTCTCTTCAGGCCGGCAGGCCCCTACCTTTTGACCATACCAATCGTGTTTCCGGGGGTGCCGTGGGTCAACCGATGTGTTCCACGCTGGTTTCTTTCTCGGGCTTATTCGTCACCATGTTGCTTGCAGGCTGTGGTGGCGCCGGGCCTGCGAACACGGTGGCAGGCTCCCCAGTTTCGGCTACAGGGACGAGCACCAACAGTAGTTCAAGTTCGAGCGCGAGCAATTCCGCGGGAACCACTTCTCCGGCGCCATCAGCGCCCAGTGCTTCGACCCCGCCCTCCGGCGGCGCCGGAAGTTCCACCAATGGGTTGCCTACGCCGCCAGCCAATGCGATCGTCTTCAGCAATATCAATGACATGAGCGGATGGTCATCGTGTACCTCAGCCGCATGCGCGGGTGGGAGTGGCAGCGGCACTTATTGGATGGCGCAGAACCAGGGTTCGCCTTCGCTGTCTGGCAGTAGCGTGGAATTCTATAATTCGGGCGTGTGGGCGAATGCGCTTTGGTGGAACAAGCTGGACGCCAACGATTCGGTCTCCAACTTCCTTTGGGATTTCTACTTCTACCTGGACGATGCTTCGCTCAGTTCGGCCCAGGCACTGGAATTTGACGTATTCCAGGCCTCCGGTGGTTACAACTACATGATTGGCCTGGAGTGCAATTACCCGCCGGGCGTGTGGGATACCTGGGATGAAGCCTCCGGCCAGTGGATCCACTCGAGCGTGCCGTGCCCGCAATTTGCCCCAAATACATGGCATCATTTTCAATCTTATGTGCAACGCCTGCCCAATACCCAGACCTACAAATACGTGACCCTGGCCGTGGACGGGAATTCCTATACCGTAAATGTAACCGGTAATGCCAAGTATCTGGCTTGGAGCGATGAGCTGGGAGTTCAATATCAGTTGGACGTGAATGCCAGCGGGGCCGGCTACCACATGTGGGTGGACAACTCGAACCTGACGGTGTGGTAACAGGTTGGAGGCTTCTCAAGCGTGTGCGCCGGCCGGGAGGCCCATTCCCCTACTTTTCGGAACTATTGGGAACGCGACCACGTGTCAGGGCACGACTTCAGTCTTGCCTGGAAAGGTTTCCCAGTTGACCTTGGGCTTTAGCCCCTGTCCATCGGACGTTCCAAGCAGCGCAGGGGCTAAAGCCCGGCCCTATTGTGCACTTTTCGGCACGACTGAAGTCGTGCCCTGACACGTGTTACACGACCCAACCGTGCGCAGTTGACAAAAGTAACTGACATTGGACCGAGAGTCCCCCCGCCGCAGTCCGCAGCGAGAGCTTGCCGTGAGTCCCGTCGAAAGGACGCCAGCGCTACGACTTGGTTGTCGTTCGTTCTTTGCAATGTTTTTACGCTACGGAGACATGTGGGTCGAGCATGTGCGTGAAAAATCTTCCACGTAGCATCAGACCCGCGCCAATCGGCCAACTCGAGACGTGCCGGGCTCATTTACTGCGCCGGCAAGTGCGTTTTGTTTCGCCTTCCGGACCAGAATCCGCATCAAAAGTTTGTGTTGTAGTGGAGTAAGTCTTGATGAACATGCCCGCCTATAGCATCGTCATTCCCGCCTACAACGAGAGCGAGCGCCTGGGCGCCTCTCTCAACAAGATTTTAGCTTTCATCGTACAACAGGGCTGGGATGCCGAAGTGCTGGTCGTCAATGATGGTTCGCATGACGACACGGCCGCCATTGTGCAGAACTTTGCATCGCGGGATGCCCGCGTCAGGCTGCTGGAGAATCCGGGAAACCGCGGGAAAGGTTACAGCGTCCGTAACGGGATGCTGCACGCCCGCGGAGAAGTGCTGCTCTTTACCGACGCGGACCTCTCAGCGCCTATCGCGGAGGCGGAAAAGCTGGCCGGGGCCATCCAGGCGGGAGCCGACATTGCCATCGGCTCGCGCTGGAAGCAACCGGAGTTGATGTCCAAGCGGCAGTCGGGGGCGCGCCAACTCCTGGGGCGGGTATTCAACGGGCTCTTGCGCATGATTCTTGGCCTGCAGTTTAAAGACACCCAATGCGGTCTCAAAATGTTTACCCGCCAGGCGGCTCTGGCAATCTTCCCGCGGCAGCGCATTGAACGCTGGGGATTCGATCCCGAACTGCTCTACCTGGCCGAGCGCCTGAACCTGCATACGGTAGAGGTTCCGGTGGAGTGGGCGCATGACGAACGCTCCAAGATCAATCCAGTATTGGATGGAATGCACATGTTTGGCGAGATCTTCCGCATCCGCTGGCACGCCCTGAGCGGTAACTATGGGAAACCGCCGGACTGGATATTGGCTAACCCAACCACGCAGGAATACGCGCCGCAGAAGAACTAGAAAAGCAATTCACCACAAAGGACACGAAGGACACCAAGGGAAAACAGAAGTCAGAAGGACGAAGCCGATTCTTCTCTTCTGTCTTCTGCCTCCTGTCTTCTGACTCCTTTGTGTCCTTAGTGTCCTTCGTGGTGAATGGGTCTCTCACGCCGCGCGGTCGACTACAGATAACTCTTCCTGGTACTCCTCCGCTAGCTGCGGCCGGGAGTGGGCCAGACGGCCCTCGTCGGAGGGCACGGCTTTCAACCGGTTCATTCCGAGCTGATACGCGGGGGGGACTTCCAAAATCAGGGGGGCTGAGGCCGGCATCTCAGCGAAGCCTTTTTCAGAAGCCACGGATAACCCGCTCCTGGCGGGCGCCACAGCCCGCATCATCGCCGAATGCAAGGGTGTCCAGGTCGGTTTCCGGCGCAGACGGGCGGCCCGGGTCCGCACGTCCAGTTCGAAGGCGAACGAGCGCAGGTACTGGCGGACGACTTGCGGCTTGGTCATACGGAGGGCGGCGGAAAAATTCTGTTCCGCCATCTCGTATTGCCTGGCCGGCGAGCTCAGCACTTCGAGCAGCCGGTCGGCGAGATCTTGCGCACTGTCCCGCCGGTAAAACTCGATGGCTAAACCTTCATCTTCGGCCATGCTGAGGAAGTCGCCAACGTCGGAAGAGATAATCGGCAGCCCGTAGGCGCAAGCCAAGTGGGCCACCCCGCTGGCCCCAGTAGCCGAAGAATAGGGCATGACCAATACGCTGGCCGAGCTGAACAGTTCGGGAATGTCCGACTCCTCTACGTAACCGGTAAAGACGATGCGCGGATTGCCGCGATAGCGCGCTGCCACCGATTCAACGTATCCGGCAGCCATAGGATGATCGGCGCCGGCAATCACCAGTTTGGCCGCCAGCATTCGCGGGGCAACCATTTCGAAGGCTTCCAGCAATAACTCGAGACGCTTGTAAGTGCCCCATTTGCCGAACACCAGGATGCGCTGTTGGTGAGTGCCGCGCTTCGCCAGATCAGGAACCTCGGGGGTGGTAAGGATGCTGTGCGCGCGAAAATGCACGTTTTCGGCCTGGTATTTCTGCATCAAGGCGCGCCGGTAAGCCGGCAGCAGCACCGACACGGAATGTGCCTTCAGCAAAATGCGCGTGGCCACCGAACCCGCCAGCCGGTACAAGTGTTCTGCCTTGATGCCGGAATGGTTTAGATCGACATAGTCCATCAGGTGGTGCAGCGTAACATGCGTGTGATATCCACACAGGCGCACGATCGCCGGCAAGGTCAGACCGGAGAAGGCGGCCACTGGATGATGAGAATTGCCGAACGTGGAGAACAACAGATTGAACCAGACAATATCCGGTTTAACTTCGCGGATCACTTTCAGCAACGGCCCCTGATTGAGCGTACGATTGGGCGACCAGCACCGGATCACATCGAACCCAGGTAATTCGGCTGCCGGCGCCGGGAGTTCGTCGGCCAGGATGGTGAGGCTCAGGAACGGATAGCGCTGCAGTTCCTGCGCGATATGGAAGCCATACTCGTTTAGCGACCATCGGCTGGGGGGGAACGCCGTTACCAGGCAAATTTTCATGGGGCCCTTGGGCTGGCGCCTAAAAGCCGTCACCCCGGTGGCATTTTTGCCCCAGGGTGGCCGGGGTACCAGCGAAATGCGAGCCAGGCGGTTCGCTAAGAATTCACGCAAAAACGGAATGCACTCGCTCCTGCGTCACACGGCAATCTTTGTCGCTTACGCCACAGCCCGGATTATTGTTTACGGCAAGACTGCAATTTACTTCTCCAGATGGCTGGGTCGCGGCCATCCCATTCTGCTGTTTGCGTCTTGCCGCTTGTGCGCCAAATCGACCCTGCGCGACTACCAGCGCCGCCATTAACAGCATGTTAAAGACCAGACTTCGAGATGGAAAAACCGCACGCTGAGCTAGTCTTTGGGCGCCGGCAACCGCAGAAAGAGGAAAACTTATTGCAACCTCGTGGAAATGGAATGCCCAAGTCCACCCGGTTTTCCCAATTGGCGGTCATGGCGTTAGGTAAAAGCCTGGCCTTGAGGAACTCGGGATTCTGAATGTGGGAGAACGGGTTTCCGATTCCCATAACATCCATCCAAGATCCTTCAGTCGCAAGCTCTTACCAAACTTAGGCTGCCTTCAAATTGAGGTCGGTGCGCTTCTCGGGAATGGCATCCGGGCGTCCCATGCTGAGATACACCAGCCCGTTCTCCGCCATCTTTTCCGGGTCGTAGAGATTTCTGCCATCGATGACGATGGGGTAGCGCAATGCGGTGTGAAGGCGTGACAAATCCAGTTCCGCAAATTCTTCCCAGTCGGTCAAGATCAACAGCGCATCGGCTTGTTCCGCGGCGCCATAAGCCGATTTGGCAAAGGTCAGGCGCTGATCCGTGATGATTTCTGCCGCCCGGCTGGCGGCCGCCGGATCGTAGGCTGCAATCTCGCAGCCTTCGCGGAGCAAGGCTTGGACAATGGCCAGCGCCGGAGATTCCCGAACATCGTCGGTTCCGCCCTTGAACGCCAGTCCCAGCACCGCCAACCGTTTCCCCTTGAGGATCCACAGGGCTTTGCGTACCTTGCCGAGAAAACGTTGCCGCTGTTCCTCGTTGATGCGGATCACCTCATCGAGCAGGCGAAAGTCGCAGCCGGACTCACGCGCCACCGCGCGAAAGGCGGTCAAGTCTTTTGGGAAGCAGGAACCGCCGTACCCGATACCTGGGCGGAGAAACCGCGGGCCAATGCGGGAATCCGAGCCAATGCCGCGCACTACCTGTTCCACGTTGGCGCCCACGGATTCGCAAATGGAGGCGACCGCGTTGATATAGGAGATTTTCATGGCCAGAAATGCGTTGCTGGCGTGCTTGATCAATTCCGAGCTCTTGGCGGTGGTTTCGATCAGCGGGGGCGGCACCTGGGCCTGATCCGGGGTGGGAATGGCGCCAGGACACAGATAATAACTCCCTCCGGCCAGGGGAAGGTAGCAGTCGCGCAAGACCGTGGCGCAACGCACCGTATCGGCGCCAATCACAATGCGATCGGGAAACAAGAAATCGGCTACCGCGCTGCCTTCGCGCAAGAATTCCGGGTTGGAAGCGACATCGAATAATTCCGGCGGGGCCCCGTTCCGCAGCATGATGGTCCGTATCCAGTTGCTGGTATAGACGGGAACAGTGCTCTTTTCGACCACCACTTTGTAACTGTGGATGGAGCCGGCAATGCCACGGGCTACGGACTCAACGTAGGATAAATCTGCGGCGCCATCCTCGGCCGGCGGGGTACCCACGGCAATGAATATGACCCGGCTGGCCTGTACCGCAGCGGCCAAGTCTCCCGTGAAGGACAACCGGGTGTGGCGATGACGCTCCAGAAGTTCCGGCAGAAACTGTTCATGAATCGGCGCCTCACCCCGTTGCAGCGCGGTCACTCTTGCCGGATCGTTGTCCACCAGAATGACTTCGTGCCCCAACTCGGCGAAGCATGCCCCCGCAACCAGTCCTACATGCCCGGATCCGACGACCGCAAGTTTCATCCCTGTTCCAGCCCGGTCCCTCGTATTTTGCTGATCGGTCAGCCCTTTGGCGCTATCAGATTGATTCTTGCCACCTCTCTAGATGCTGCGTTACTCGGAGAAGATTGCTAAGACAAGGGATGTAACCGGTAAAATCCAGGTCAAAAGACAGAAGCCAGAAGTGAACAGCTAGTGTAGTGCGTCAAACAGATGGGCAGTTTTGAATTAGCCGAGAGCAGCCCACGGCGTGAGCCGTGGGTGCAAGGCGCCCAGGATCGCGAGCCCCCGAAGGGGGCGACAGAGTCGGTCTGTCGCCCGCGTTGCGGGCTCTTGGGATTTCGCGCCGCAAACCCATGGCTAACGCCATGGGCTACCATCTTCCCCCCGGCTTCGCGGGGTTCGTCTGCAATGTTCTTATTTCTGCTAGCTCTTCTGCCTCCTGCCTCCTGCCTCCTGACTTCTGACTTCTGATTATGCCGACCGCGGCAAGGGCACGGGGGCAATTGCTCCGGCTTGGACAAATATATGCTGCAACGCTGCGGCGACGGCCTGCTTGGCCTCGACCAGAGGCAGAGGGGGAATGATGGTGAGGGTCCCCACGATCTGGGCCAGACGGTGGTACCAAGCGCGGCACTGGCGCAGGAACTCCAGGGGATACTCGGGTTTGCGGGCGCAGGCAGCCTCCGGATCGGCATCCAGCAACAGAGCCAGATCCGGACGGGGCGCCAGATGCAACAGCAGCCGTATCAAGGCCCGGCTCCAGCGGGAATCCAGCGGCAAGTTGGCGAGCTCGTCGTACAGATAACGATCCGTGATGACAACATCAACGTCCGCGCTTCGCTGGCGGGCGATCACCCAGCGCAGATGGCAGGCATCGAGCGAATACAAGGCGTGCCGCGCCAGGCTCAGATACCAGGTGCGAACATTCTTGTCCCGCCGCTGCACGGGCTTGCCCGGAGCGCCAATACCGCATTCGCTGCCATAAACCTTATGTACGAATCCTTCCCGAAAACGGGTCAGGACCACGACATTGTCCCAGAAGGTCAGAGTGCGTACGCGCAGTCCGGAACGTTCCAGCAGAGAAACCGCTGCCGCAATTTGGGTGCTCTTGCCGGATCCATCCAGTCCGGAGAACGAAATCAGGAGAGGACGCTTGGGCGATACTTGTTTTCCTGCCATGATTCGTCTGGGTGCTCTTCTATTATTTTGCACCGGGTGGTTTGCTCGGGCTGCCGTGGGTGAGCGCCGCTACCGTTCCCACCGCCACGCCGGCTGCGGCGATAACGCCGATCTTAATGAGCAAAGACCGCGTCTGACGCTGTTTGGCAGGAGCCAGGGCGTTTCCCGCGGGCCGGGAAGCGGGTCCACCGGCGGTCTCACCCGCCTCGCCAACGGCGGCACCCGCCGGCCGCTCCGGCGCTTTCTGCGGCGCGGGGGTCTCCGGCGCGGCGGCTTCAGCCGGCGGCGGTTCGGGAGTAGTAGCTTGGGTGGACGGGACCGGGGCCAGCGGTCCTTGCGCGGGGTTCACAATTCCTTGATTGCCGCTTGGTGGTTGCTGGCCGGGTTCGGGTTGGGCGGCCTGGGACGAATCCCCAGTGGCGGTTTGTGCTGCCAGAAACTGAGGACCGCCACAACACGAGAACGTCAGGGCTAAGATCAACAGCCACATCCGTCCCATCATCGGTTTCGCCATGAGAATTTTCTCCTAGGAAGCGTTTCTCGCCTCGGTTTCCTGCGTGATCGGCACTACTCCCTCGTCCGCTTCGCGCGCGGCATAGTGCAGATGCAAGAGCTTGGTGATGTCGGCCTCGCGGTCGTACATCAGGATTTTCAGGCGGTTGCGCGCATACCGGTACAAGGTGGCCAGGCTGGTTTCATACCAGCAGCACTCCGCCATGCGGGGCGAGAACCCGCAGTAGAACTGGAACCGCTGCCGCACCAGCTCGGGGGAAACCAGCATGGCCGCGCTAATGCGATGATTCCCCTCCAGGATGGTGAAGGGCTGATTCTCGTCTATGCCGATCAGCAGAACGATCCGATTGACCGCATTGCTGCGGCGCAGGTATTCGCTCAAACGGTTCAGCCGCGCCAGGAAGGAACGCGTGCGGCCCATAAAAGTCTTATTGCGGATCCGGGACACAATATCGGTCAGCAAGAAACTGCCCGCAGCCAGCTTGCGCCATTGCGCGCGGGGGAACACGCGCAGCTTTTTGATCGCCGCCTCGGTGATCTCGACCTCCCACCATTCCGTATCGGCGGGCAATTCGCGCCACATGGTTCCGCGGCGACGGAATAGAAGGGCACGGCGCAAGACGTTTTCGGTCTCGCTGGCCGTATCGGGGTGCATCACCAGCGACTGGAAGCTTTGGCGGTCGGCGTCAAACTCGATGTGGTGGAATTCATTGCGCAAGAACTGGGCGATTACCTCCGGTTCCGGGACCCGGCGCAGCCGTGTCAGCCCGCCAGACGGGATCGCGTCTGGCGCCATCGGCAATTGAACCGCGAACCCCTGGCGCCAGGAACGGTACTGGAAGAATGGCAGCGCGGCAGCCATGAACAGCACCACCATCGACACCAGTTGCACTAGAACAACATCCCGCAGAGTGGCATGGAAAGCACAAATGCCGGCGACAATCGCGCCACTGAAAAACAACTGGATGTAGCCGCTGTTGACCAGCTTGCGCGACATCTCATAGGCCATCAGCACCACGCTGAGCGAGTACACGCCGCTGGCGGCGGCATATAGCAGGAAGAGGGAGCTGAAGGAATATCCAGCGAGCTTGACTCCGGAACCAAATACTACGCGCAGCGCCAGTTCAGGGAAGAGGCCCAACCCGGCGATGAACACGATGGCAATGCCCAAAACAATGACAAGGGGAACGACCAGGACCGAAATCCGCTGGTCCTCGCGCTTGGCGGAGGCGGACAGGGGGAACATCGCACTGACCACCGACCAGGACAACATGTAGACGACCCGGCCCACCAGAGCGACCGCGGCGTAAAGCCCCGCCACCTCCGGCCGAAAAAAGTGCTTCACCAAAAGGATGTCGATATTGTTGATGATTACTTGCCCGACAAAGAAGACGATGGCCTGTATGCCTTCGCGGAGCGAGGCTGTTTTCCCCGGCTCCGGGCGGGCTTGCAGTTCCGCCGGCTTAAGTGGAACAAAATAGGCGAGGATCACGGAGATGGCGATGGCCGCCACGGCGCCCAATACCCCGAAGCCCAGTTCGATCAGGACGATCGCCCCCAAACACTTAACCACGGCTTCGAGGATGAAGTTGGTAGTTAGCTGGGAGAAGGCGCACACGCCTTGCAAACCGCCGCGCTTTACGCCCAAGGGAACGTAGAAAGCCACTCCCGCGGCCAGCAGAATTACCACGAAACTCGAGGGCAGTTTTAGGTATCGAGTGACCTGCGGACTTAGCAGAAAAAGCGCAGAGCCCAGCCCGATGCCAACCAACCAGGAACGCCGGAGCAGGAAGGAAAATACCGCCGCCTTGGCGCCGGGGGTTTCGCTGCGCGCCACCAACTTGGCGCAAACCAACTGAAACGTCAGGGTAATGGCCGAAGCCAGCATGAGCAGCGTGACCGCCGCCGCGGCGTGCCCAAATCCCTGCGGACCCAGCAGATGGGCCACTGCGACGTTGTACCCGAAGTTGGCCGCGCTCACCAGGCCGGAGCCGACCAGCATGACCAAACTGCCGCCCAGGATGCGGGAATGCGCCGGTTCCGACCACAGGAGGAGGAGTTTGTCCCGCCACCTGGTCGCCCGCGAGGTCATTACTTCCAACTTTTGCAGGCCGCTGTTCATGCGGCCACCCCGGATTTGTCCTCCGGCCGGCTATCGGCCGGCGGAGTATTAAAGGGCTGCCGCCGCATGGCTTCGGGCAGGAAACGGCTGAAGCTCCGCATGGCGTCGCTTGGGGTCTCGTAGATTTCGAAAAATCGATCGGTATGGGTTATTTCCAGGATAACCCATGCTTCCGGCGACACTGCCGCCAGCTTAAGGTCGCCGTCACGCTTCATCACTTCCGTTATGCACTCGAGCAGCATGTCGACGCCCGCCGTATCCAGATGTTTGACCGACGACATGTCGAAGACGAGCTGGGGCCGGTCTGAAGTGATCAGGGGCTGTATTTCCCGCCAGAAGTTCCGGGCCTGGCGGAAATCAAGACGTTCGGGTGTATGTTTAATCACTACCGGCCGGCTGCTTTCCATCTTTCTATGCACCTGCCCTTTCTATTGAAAATTGCTCACGGCCCGATCGGTTGTGGCCGGTAACGAATCGGTGGTGCTCAAGGCCCGCGCCGGCGCCGAAACCACCAGAGGGAAGCCGGGGGTTTCGGGAGCAGCGGGGCGGCCCAGCAGGCCGCGCGCAAACTCAAGCGGCAGATACGCCAGCAAGGACAACATTTGCTGCCAGACGCGTAACGGCGCGGACAACACCGAACCCACGAGTTTGGAGTCGCCGATTTCGACCTCCACCCCGCGGCGCAGGCTGGCCACTTTACCGAAGCCCACCACGGCATGGGCCACATCCAGTGCGGTCCCAAGTTTGGTGTAGGGTAAAACGGTGGTATCCTCGACTACCGTCCCGCGGCCTACCTCCGTGTGGCGCTCGAGCGCGGTGCAGCGCGTGATGACCGCGCCGGCGCGCACGCGCGCGTACCGGCCGATGAACGCCGGCGAAAGAACCCGTGCCGCGCGATGAATCCGCGCCCCCGGCGCCACCCAGATGCCGGGCTTGATTTCTTCGCCCTGGGGAGCGATCTGGGAGCGTCCGCAAAAGGCATCTACGGCCAGTTGACGCAGATCGGCGAGAGCGGTCAGCCGGTGGCTGTAACCGGCAAATGGATAAAGCACCAGGGGGGTGCGGGACCTCAGCAGGCTGTGGCGCAGCAGGAATGCGGCATCATTGCGGCGCGAAGCGCTGATCACGAAGGCGCCAAGCATGGCCCCGGCGCAGTCGGTCGCCGCGGTGACGCGGGCGTTGCGGTCCAGATGGAACTGGATGATGCGCTCGTAGTCCAGTTCATAGTAGGTGCTCAGGCGGAGAACCAGAACTAAATCCGCGCCGTTGTGCGCAAATTTCGAAAACACGTCTTGCGCAGTCCGCCAGAGCGCCGCTCCCGGAGCCGGCAGCCAAGTCAGGTTCTGGCGCAGCGCGGGGGTCACAAATCGCGCCGCCGATGGGCCCACGTCGGCAACCGCCGCGCGGTGGGTAACTCCGAAGGCTTTCAATTGATCGGCCACCCGGGCCAGCAGAGGACGGCCGAGTACGTCCAGTAAAGGCAGAGGCACGCCCTCGGGGGTCGGGGGCGCCGCCGCATCTGCGCCCGGTCCCAGCAGCAAGATCGCTCTCACATCCATGGCAGCCACCTCGAGACAGCGGAAGCGCGGAAGAACGCCGCGGGGGAGGGCGTCCAAGCCGGAACCGGCCGGAACCGAGGACGCGGCTTTGGCACATTTGAGTGCTGGCCTGGAACGACGGCCCACGGGCCGCGGGTTCCAACCCAGGGTCCAGCGATGCCGCCAAAGGACGGGCGTGGCTGCATTGGGATGGGGAGGAGCCCGAACTGTCTCCGCGGCCGCCGGGTGGGCGGAAAAACTGCTTTCAAGCAGGTCTTCATGGGCCCTGTGAGTTCTCTCCTAAAAAATCGTCAGCCGAAACACCGGTTGAAACTGCTGCGCTTGTCCGGCGCCAGCGTAGTTAATGAAATCCTGCTGTTGTAAACCGATCGAAAACCGTAGCGGATAGTCGACAGGGACCTCGCCTGCGCCCACGTGCAGACCGCGGCGAAGCGGTTTCACATAAGAGATGAAGAAACCACTCTGCATGTTGTCATAGACGTGGTCCCCGCGGCCGCTGGAAAAGGCGAAACTCCCGTTTGCCTCCCAGTGCCGTTTGGGCTGGTAGTCGAACTCAAAGGCCGGCCGCACCATCTGGGCCGTGCCGAAATTGTTATTAAGAACCGCCCAGGCGCGAACGTACTCACCTTTTGCCCCCACCGTGAGCTTGGTGCCGAACTTGCGTTCGAGGCCCACCCAGCTTGCGGTTTGAAACCACTCCTGCTGCTGCGGATGGAACAGCAAATCCCGCACCCGATAACCGGTCAGGAACGCCGTCTTGCCCCAAGGCCGGCCGACACGGAATTGCACATCGGCCACTAAATCGCGGGAATGAAGATTCTGCTCCGTGAACGGCCCGGCTTCGTGCATCGCCGAACCTTGCACGGAAATCCAGTTCCAGAACGGACTGCTGTGCATATAGATCTGCTGCCGGAACAGATTCTGGTCCAAAGCGACCGGCGATTCGCGGTCGCGGCGCAGGGTGAATGCCAGGCTGGTGTTGAACGCCAGATAGTCGTGCCCCAGATGCAGGACGGGATTGAGTCCGCCGTTGAAAATGGAATCGTAGGTGTCTTCCGGCACGAACTTGAACTGGCTGGGCACGGAGAAGGAGCCGCGCGCATTACGCTCTTCAAAGAATCCGCTGATTAACGGCAGGTCGCCCTCGTGCAGATGGAAACCATCGATCCAGCGGGTTTCCAACAATGAGTGCGGCGTGATGGCCGCATTGATCTGATTCAAGCGCGAGTAGCTGGTATAGATGGTAGAGTCGTCAAAGACGCCGCCCATCTTCAGGTCGCTAAAGACCGAGAGTTTCTGATTGAGGGCATAGCCTTCCTGTTCGGCCAGATCTTCCACCGCACGCCCGGTGATATCCTCATCGCCGCCGAGAGTGTTGGCGCGGGCGAAAAGACTCAGAGCTTGAGGGGTATCGCCGCGCTCGCGGTAAAGGTTCGCCATGGCCAGGGTGTAATCGTAATCATTGGCAAAATTCGCTGCGTCCCCGAGTCCTCGTAATTGAGCTTCTGCCTGCGCGGTATCGCCCTGGGCCAGATAGGTGTTGGCCAAGCCAATCGCGACCACTTGGTCGCCGGCCCCGGCTTGCTTGGCCGTCAGGAAGTACTTCTGCGCCAGCTCGAAGTCATGCATCCGGAGGAATAGATTGGCGGCTTCCACCAGGTTGTCGGTGGTTACCGGGGAAGCTTCGCCGATGCGGGCTTCGGCAAAAGCCAGGCTGATTTGTTGGCGAGCGGCAGCCCAATGGCTGCGGCTCACCATCACTTTGGCGATCAGCAGGCGGGCGTCGACGCGATTCGCGTCAGGAGCCTCCAGGGCGCGCTTAAAGCGGTCCATGGCCGCGGCTTCATCGCCGAGGGTCAGCAGGGCATCGCCGGTATCGAGGAGTATGGAAGATGCGTCTGGTTCCTGCTGCTCAGCGGCGCTCACATAGCGCAAAGTCATGTCCCGGTCGTGGAGCCGGGCGTAGGCGTGCGCCAATTTGCCATAGATGGCGGCATCGTCGGGCAAGAGCGCCAAGGCGTCATTGAGAGCGGCAATGGATTCGGTGTAGCGGCGCAGATGATAGAGCGTATCGGCCAATGCCAACTGCAGGGTGAGATCCTTGGGCGTATATTGGAGCGCGGCCCGGTATTCTTTCTCGGCGTCGTTGAGCAGGCGCATCTGTCGGAAGGCGCTGGCCCGGGCCAGGTGAGTGGAGCCGGACTCGCCCAACAGGGACTGTGCTTTGTCGGCTTCCGCCAGCGCAAGCTTGCCTTGGTGTAATTGCAAATAGGAGAAGGCCAAGCCCAGATGGGCGACTCCGTTGTCGGGCTCGGTCTTCAGGACATACTGGAAATCCCGGGAGGCCTGGTCGGCGTTCTGCAAGTCGTTCAGCACGTACCCACGATTGATCCACGCCTGATCGATCGTGGGATCGATTTCAATCACGTGGGTGTAGTCGTCTACCGCCTCCGCCAGCAGTTGCGATTGCTTCTCCGCATGTCCGGCGAGCAGGGGGAAGTTAGGCTCCTTGGGGAGGATCTGCTGATACTTGCGGGATAAAGCGAGGGCATCGTCAAACCGGCCCAGATTGTAGAGGTCGTAGGCCAGATAGACGGAACCTTCGCGGTCGTTGGGCAACTTCTCCAATACTTTGCGGCCTAGCTGAGCCGACTCCAGAAACTTGCCCTTGTGGAACAGGAAGCGTTCCTCTTCACGCATGACGCGAGGATCATCTTTCATGCTGCCATGGGCGCGGGCCAACCACGTCTCCGCCAGATCGATCTCATGGGCTTCGATAGCGGCGTTGGCGCCTCCGGCTATAATCTGCGCGTTGGAAGAAGTGTAGCTATACGCCTTTTCGTAGTTCTGCTGGGCCTCGGGAAAGCGCCGCTCCGCCGTGTACAAATCTCCCAGCGCCACGTAAGCGACGAAATCGTTGGGATAGGCGTCCCCAAGCTTGTGGAAGAATTCCTCGGCGGTCTTGTTGTCCCCTTCTTCGCGAGCCAAATACCCCAGCGATTCCAGAGCAAAGCGATTGTTGGGATCTTTGGCCAGCGCGGACTGGTAAAGTTTGCGGGCGTCGGCCGGCCGCTTCATGCGCCACAACATTGCGGCGTACTGGATCACGACATTGAGGTTGTCGGGGTCGACGCTCATCGCTTCTTTCAGATCGTTCTCCGCGCCGCTGAAGTCGTCGCTGGCGGCCTTAATGGAAGCGCGGAGACGAAGAAACTCGGCGCGGGACGGCCCCTGCATATCCAACTGCGCGATCTGTTTGGCCGCCAGATCCACCTGTTGCCGCGCATTGGCATCGTCCCCGTTCTCCCGATATTGATCGGCGAGGGCAAGCCGCAACTGAATGGGATACAAAACGCCTTCCGGTACGCCGGCCGGCGGCAGGTTCGCCAACGCGAGTTGATACTCTTTGATCGCGTCCTCATTCCGCACCTGGGTGCGCGCCAGGTCGGCGCGGAGCGCATGGAGCCGGTAGTTCCGGGCGTCGAGTGATTCCGCTTGGGCCAGGTATTTGCGCGCGGTATCGTCGTGGCCAATCCGCATTTGCGATTCCGCGGCGGAGAGTTGGATCTTTATGTCCCGGGGAGCGGCGGCCGCGGCTTGGGCATAGGCCTCGGCTGCTTCGCTTTTATTTCCCGCCAGCATGTAGGTGTAGCCCAGCTCGGCCAAGATCTCGGGGGTCTTCTGTGGGATCTGCTGAAGCGTTTGAATGGCCGCGGGAAAATTCCGTTCCGTGCGGTAGTAATTGGCCACCGCCCGGAAAACTTCAGCGGAGTTGCCGCCACGAGCGCGGGCGCGGTCGAGCACTTCCTGGGCTTTTTGGGGCTGCTTGAGCTTCATGTACGCCGAAGCCAGCAATACTTCCGTGTGCACCCCAGGCTGCATGGCTTCCGAGCGCTGCAGCAGATCGACGGCGCGTTGATTGTCGCCCGACTGCAGGAACAACTCGCCGGCCATGGCCAGGTCGGTAGGCCGTCGAGGGTTGGCGGCAATCACCTGGAGAAGCAACTGCTTGGCTTCATCGGCGTTTCCGGTATGCATATAGGTTTGCGCCAGTCCGGAAAGCCCTTCTATGGCGCTCGGCTCCTGCTTCAGTCCGTGCTGATACGCGTCGATGGATTGCTGGTATCGTCCGGCCAGCCGGGCGGTATAACCCAATAAGAACCACAAGCGACTGTTCTGGGGCGCCGCTTGAACCGCGCGGGCGGCGTAGTCGGCAGCCTGGCTGGGATTCCCGTGGGCTAACGCCTGTTCCGCCGCGCGGGAAAGGCGGCCCACCTCAACACTATTGCCCCACCCTATACCTCCTTCAGCGGCAGCACTCTGGTTCTTCTTAGTGGCTCCGTTGGCGGGTGCACTCCCCGATCCACCGGACTGGCCCTCAATTTGGAATGTCTGCGCAGACAGCAGCGGCGCCAAGGCCAAGAGGGAAGACAAAGTCACAATTGCGGCAAGTTTTTTCACAGGGCGATCCGCCATCCTCAACGACACTGCCTTTTGCGCTCGCAAGCGCACTTCCATGCGTCTCGGATGCAAAATACCGGGAAAAAAGAAGTATGCTGAATTCTTGCTGCGAAACTTTCACACAGGAACGGCACCCAGGTTCTCTGATTGAGCATCTGGCGTCCTACACGGCTCCCTTCCGTGCGTTCGGCAATATGACCAGGATTGCAAAGTGCTAGCAAACTTTCGCGCTAGTTTGAGAATCGAAGTTGCTGGCTAAGGAAATTTCCGTACCTGGCGCATCGCTCGCGTGCCAGACCGAGGCCCGGAGGCAAAACCTTGACCGCGAGTTCTTCTCCCCTGAGTTCCTCTCAGGTTCCACCCGTCACGAAACGAGCCATTCCTTTACTGGTCATAATTCTGGTAGCGCTGGCGGTGCATGGGCCGCTGTTGCTGATGGAACTGCCCAATCGCTCCTACGACGCCAATTTGCACAAGTTTTTCGCGGCACATTATGCCCAGCACTGGTTCAATCCCTGGAATGAGAAATGGTTCACCGGTTTCTCGCAGACCATGTATCCGCCATTGGGCCACCAGTGGATAGCGCTTTTCTCTCATTTCCTTGGCTTGGATATGGCCTATATGCTGGTGCAGTTGGCGGCCATTCTGCTGTTGCCGGTGGGGATGTATCGCTTCGCGCGGCTATGGGTGGATGAGCGCGCGGCCAGTTACGCGGCGCTGGGCAGCGTTTTCCTCGGCTCACTGTCGTTCCTGGTGTACCAGTCCGGCCAGCTTCCGACTACTCTGGCGGCTCCCCTGTATCTCAACGCGCTTCCTTATTTGTATGACTGGACCGTTCATGGCAAGGGGCGGGCTCTAATCAAAGGGCTCATGCTGTGTTTTGCGGCGGCGGCGGCGCACCATGTTACCTTGTTATTTGGTTCAGTTCTGTTTGCCGGGCCGGTGTTTTGGCTGGCCTTGCAGAGCCGGGGGGATAGCAAAGCAAGCCGCTCCGGTGTCATTTCGCGCGCGGCCGTATTCGCCGCACTAACCATGCTGGGCGTGGCCCTGGTGCTCTTGCCATACTTCACCGCGCAGCAACATAACCCGATCACGCAACTGCCGATTCCTCATGCGAGCCGTAATAATTTTCTCCAGGATACGATTTCGGGCGTGAATTTCTGGGTGATCCCCTTCGGTGCGCTGCTGCTGGCGTTACCCTACCTCTTCTGGAAAGGCCCGGCGGAGAGACGTTTACGGCCCTTATTCTTCGGCTTCTGGGTCGCGTTGCTTTTCGGTTTGGGCGGAACCACGCCGGTGCCACGGTGGTTGCTGGGGCGCCTTTTCTACGTGTTGACCTTCGAGCGCTTCACCTTTTGGGCGACCCTGCTGGCTTTGCCGATTGCCGCGTTGCTGGTGGTCAGGATGGTTGACCGTTTCCAGATGAAGGGCGCGGTGGCGGTATTGCTCCTGGGCATCGGCTCGATGGGCTCGGCGTTGGGGTGGATGACCTGGCACCCGCTCAATATGACGCCGTTCGACGTAGATCCCGTCATCGCCTTCCTTAACCGCGACAATCACGACCGTTTCCGTTACCTCACGCTGGGCTTCGGCTCGCTTCTGTCGCGGGTGGGAACCTACGCCAACGCCAGCAGCGTGGATGGCGAATATAACTCCGCCCGCATGCTCCCGGAGATGACGACCTACGGTTCCGCGCAGCTTACCAGTTCGAAATTCTATGGCCTCCGGGGCATGGAGTCGTTGCGCGCCATGCTGAAACACGCCAACAAGTATGGGCTGAAGTACATTTTCGTCCACGATCTGTACTACGAACCGCTTTTGACTTTTGCCGGATGGCGCAAGACCGAAATTTACAACAACGGCAGCGTGTCCTTATGGACCAAGGATGATGTGCCGCCGGCGCGGCCGATGGAGGTCGGCTTCGTGCCGCCGCGTTGGCAGGGAATTATGTGGGGCATCTTGCCGATGGGCAGCAGCATTCTCGCCATCGTGGTGGTGGCGCTGTTGCCGGATCGCAAACGTAGGGCCGTATCGCTGGCGTTTCCGGCCGCGGAAGAACCCGTGTACCTGCGGGAGGCAAAATAATGAAATACGCTCTGTCGATCGCCGTAATCGTTCTCACCGTGGGGTTTGTCGCCGCCGGCAGCATACACGGCTCGGGCCCTCAGGCGACCACGCCGGATGGCGCGGTGCAGGCAATGTTTGCGGATGTGAAGAGCCGCAATTGGGATGATGCCTTTCAAAAGTATCTGGCCAACTCCGCCAATATTCAGAAGGCGGACTTTATCGCCGACCTGGCTGGACGCGATGGAAGCCTGCGCAGCTATTCGGCGCTGGAGCGGGTGGATACTTCGGTATTGCACCAGAATCACGATCAGGCGCTGGTGCGAGTCAACTTGGAATATTACAGCGCCGTTGGCGCCCTGGAAGACAACCGCGACCTGAAGGTGGTGCGCGAGGGAGGAGAGTGGAAAGTTATCTGGCCGGTAGCGAAGCAAGTCAAGGTGCCGCCCCAGGTAATTCCCGTAACTTTCCTGCGCTGGGATGTGGTCTATCGCGGTGCCCAGGACGATTGGGGCGCACAAGATGTGGCTCCTCCCAAGGTGCGCATCACCTCCATGAACGCCATTGAACACGAAGGCTCGGTGATCATCATGGGCGAAATCGTTAACGACGATACGGTTCCCGGTTTCATTTCGGTGAATGCCACCCTGATCGGCAAAAATGACGAGGTCCTCGGGGAAGAAACCGCTTTCGACAAGATTTCCCATGTGTTGCTGCCCAAGGCGGTATCGCCCTTCCGCATCGATTTTCCCGGCGTTCGCCTGGCACAGGTTAAAAACGTACGCATGACGCCGAACTCCCTGCTGGTCCCGGCGTCTGCCGATCCGGTAGTAGGAGTGACGCATCAGCGCCTGAGCGTGGATGACCGCGGCCACCACGAGTTGGCCGGCGAGCTGCTGAACGAGGGGGGCATGACGGTGAACATCCCCCAGGTGCTGGCCACCTTCTACGACAACGCGGGCAAGGTCGCCTGGGTGAGTGACGGATATGTGTCGCGCGCCTTGCTGCCAGGTGTTCCCGAACCGTTTGCGGTAAGTGTGGCCGACGATCTGGCGGCTAAGGTCCAAACCTATCGCGTGAGTGTGAACACTTTTAGCTGGTCTCGGTAATACCGTTTCCCGTTTCCCGTTTTCCGTTAAGACATGGGAAACGGGTAGCGGGAGACGGTCTCAACGGCTGACGGATAAATATGCGAAAACAGGTTCTGATTTTTGGCGCCATCATCCTGGGGTTGACCCGCTGCCTCTGGGCGGGCGATCTCCGGGTACCACAAAAGGCGGTGGTGAATACTGCGGTGGCGGTGGGCACGCAAGGCGAAGGCAGCGGGACGCTATATCTGATTGGACCGGCGCTTTGCTTCAAGCACGCCGTGCGTCTGGGCGAAACAGTGCAACTCACTCCGGAAGACGTGCGCACCGCCGGAGTCTATACCGCGATTCTGCGCAGTGACGGCAACGTTGTGAGCCGGTCGTTTGTGGTCTCGCCGGGCCCGGTAGAGCGCATGAGCTTCCTGGCGCAGCCTTCGCGTGTGCCGGCCAACGCCCGCGATGTGATCACGGGCACTGTCTTCGTCCTGGATCGCCGTGACAACCTTGTTCTGGCCCCTGTGCCGGTGGATTTCACTCTGACGGCCGAGGATTCTCCCATAATCCATCGCACGGTGGACGCGCACGAGGGGGTGGCTTGGACCCGCATGGATTCCAGCCGCCGCTCCGGCAACGCCCAATTCACGGCTACCAGCGGCGAGGCGAGCGTCAAGCGTATTGTGCAACAGGTGGCTGCCGAGCCTTGCAACCTGCGCTTCCATGCGCGCCCGGCCAAAGCCGCTATCCTGGTGGAAACCGATCCGGTAAGAGACTGCGCCGGCAACGCGGTTCCCGACGGTATGATTGTCACCTTCACCGATCTTGATCCGCTGGGCAAGAGTACCGTAGATGCCGTGGTGAAGAAAGGCATTGCCCAGGCCCTGCTGCCCGCCGCTCGCCGGGCGACAATTAGCGTTGCCGCCGGAGTGGTGGTCGGAAACGAGATTCACTGGGAGGGAGGACAATGAAGAACGTTTTCCGTTTTCCGTCTCTCGTTTCCCGTTGGCTGCCACCTGGATTTCTGCTGCTCGCTTTTGCGGTCTTCTTCACAGCCGGTATACACGCGGCTGCGCCGGGTCCTCGCGTCCAGTTGAACGTGGATCGCACCGGTCCGCGCGGGGTGGAAGAGCAAACCAGGAAGGCTGTCCTACGCGATTATGGGGCCGCTTGGGCGGCGCTCGGCAAAGCTTTGGACCAGAACCGGCCCGACCAACTGGGCGATCTGTGGGTTGGTTTTGCCCGGCAGCAGTTTCTGGCGGCCATTGCGCAGCAAAAGAGTTCGGGCCTGCGGGTTCGTTATCTCGATAACGGCCACCAACTGGACGCCGTCTTCTATTCCCCCGAAGGCAGTACCTTGGAACTCCACGATACGGCGCAGTTGCAGCAGGAATTGCTCGACGGCGACACCGTGGTGCAGTCGCAGAAGGGGACGGCACATTTTCTGGTAGTGATGACTCCGACCGCCGATCACTGGCAGGTGCGAATCCTGCAGTCCGTGCCGTAGCCATTTGTAATTTGTAATTTGCAAAGTGGAATAAGGAAGCAAACGAAGTTCTTGCCTTACTTTGCAAATTACAAATTGCAAATCGCTACAGGCCTTTTGGTTTTTTGGGGGGCCTATCCTGGATGGGTGTCCGATCCATGCGGGCGGGCATTGCGGAACCCAGGGAGACAGCTCTTTCTCCGTACTTATCGCGCAGGCGGTCGGCCGCCGAGAGCGCCTGCTGCCATTTGCGGCGCGGATCCCCCGGGAGCAGATCGAGTTGCTCGTCTTCCGCAGAAAAGCGCGAGGCGTGTACTCCCAGCAGACGCACCCGGGCGCCCGGCTTCCACTCGCGGCGGAACAATGCGCGGATAGTCTCGAATATTTCCGTGTCCACCTGGGTGGGCTCGGGCAGGGAATGAGCGCGGGTGAGGGTGGAGAAATCGGCGTAACGCAATTTCAGTTGCAGCGTGCAGGCATGCAGTCCGTGCTCCCGCAGCCGCCGCCCGACCATTTCGCTCAAGCGGGCGAGCGTTGCTTCCAGCAGTCCGGCGTCGGTAGTGTCCTGGCCAAAGGTGTGTTCATGGCTGATGGACTTGGGGCCGTCGCCAGCGCCGATCTCCTGGTCGAACCAGCCGCCCGCATCCAATCCCTGGGCCTTGCCCGCCAGCGCCAATCCCCATTGGCCAAAATGCTCTTCCAGGAATGCGGCCTCCAAACGGGCGAGGTCTCCGACGAAGCGGATGCCCAGAGCGTGCAGTTTCCCTTCCATCACTTTCCCCACGCCGGGAATTCTACGAACCTCCAGCGGCGCGAGAAATTGTACTTCCGCCCCCGGCAGCACCCATAACACACCGTTCGGCTTGGCCTGGTCGGAAGCAACTTTAGCCACCAGGCGGGAGGCGGCGATCCCGATGGAGCAGTTGAGGTGCGTCTCGCGCGCGATAGCCTGGTGGAGGGTGTCGGCCGCGCGCAGCGGCGGCCCCAGCAGGCGCTCCGTGCCGCTCATATCCAAATAGGCTTCGTCAATGGAGGTCATCTCGATCTGTGGGGAGAAGGTCTTCAGGACGGCGAAAACGCGCTCGGAATACTCGGAGTAGCGTTCCCGGTGGCCATCGACAAAGATGGCATGCGGACAGAGCTTGTACGCCGTGCGCAGGGGCAGTGCCGAATGCACGCCAAACTTGCGGGCCTCGTAGGAAGCCGCCGCCACCACGCCCCGCTCGTCCGGCCGGCCGCCGACCACGACCGCCTTGCCCTTCAGGGTGGGGTCGAACAACTCTTCCACCGAGACGAAAAAGGCGTCCATGTCGAGGTGGAAGATCATAAGAGCAGCTGTCGGCTGTCGGTTTTCGGCCCAAACCCGTTAACCGTTCCCCTTTCAAGACCTGCTGGGAAACTAAAGGCTTTAAGAGGCAGCTTTTGACTTGCGACTGCCGGCTCTTGGTCCACCAGCAAATGTGGTTTGTTGTTCGTAGCTATGCTGAACCGAGAGCTGTTTTTCTGCGCCGAGAGCCGAAAGCCGACGGCTGCCTCTATGCTATT
>Ga0326728_10010279_pt1 | contig 22012 bp, 14 predicted proteins | sample MB3enrmetagenome_FD_207602 | JGI IMG/M metagenome (GOLD analysis project Ga0326728, IMG submission 207602) | Lab enriched peat soil microbial communities from McLean, Ithaca, NY, United States - MB31MN | ecosystem: Environmental > Terrestrial > Soil > Wetlands > Peat | place: USA: New York... | reverse complement strand
TCGGACAAGAGGGAGAGAAAGCGTGTCACTAGGCCGTTTTCAAAACTGTAACCCATTGAAAACGGACACCTTCCGACATTATGGTGTAGAAGATGAGCCTGAGCTTGCCACTGGGGTAAAACGCAGTCGTATCGCCTTCTCCCGGTCCGAGCGGTCCGCCACCGCGGCAGTGGTAGCCGAGAATGGGAGCGTCATGGCTGAGCATGACGTAATGTGGTTTGCCGTCCGGCAGGAGAACAACAATCGATCCCGCGGGCACCTGCGCCTCGCCGAAAGCAGTGTCCCGCGAGACGGTGCATTGTTTGAGACTGCCATTCGAATAGAACCACGCGTATCCCTTGGCGCAAGGATAGCCCTGTATCTCCACGGGAACTTGCAGGGTTTTTCGAGGGTTCCGATTCGGCCTCAGCCCAAAAGACGCATTGCGGGCCGCACAAGATCACCAGGAAGAGTATCTTGTTTCTCATCATCACCGTCCACAAGTCGCAATTCGAATCGAGTATAACTCCAGCCACGTAGCGTAATGACGTCGTTGTGACACTTTCGCGAGTGTCACAAGGCAACGAAGTGACTCAACTCAGCGCTGCAGCTTCGCGCCGAGATTCGCCAACTTATTCAATCCGTCGATGAAGGCACGGGCGCTGGCTTCGATCACGTCGGTGGATGCGCCGCGGCCTACGACTTTGCGGCCTTCGTCTTCGAGTTGCACAGTGACTTCGCCCATGGCTTCGGTGCCGCTGGTGACGGCGCGAATGTCGTATCGTTTGAGGCGGGCGGAGGTTTGGGTGACCACGGAGATGGCTTTGCAGGTGGCGTCGACGGGGCCGTCGCCGATGGCGGCGCCTTCGCGGGTTCCGTCCTTCACGCGGATGCGGACGGTTGCTGTGGGGATGGCGGAGGTACCGCTGTAGATCTGCAAGTATTCGAGATGATAGGTTTCCGGCGCGGGATGGACTTCGTCGTGCAGAATGGCGATGAGGTCCTCGTCGAAGACCTCCTGTTTCTTGTCGGCGACGGCGAGGAATCTCTGGTAGGCCTGGTCTAATTCCTCGTGCGAGAGCTTGTAGCCGAGTTTCTCGATGCGATCGCGAAGCCCGTGGCGGCCGGTACGCGCGGTGAGGACTACGCGGCTTTCCGTGATGCCGACGTGCTCGGGGCGCATAATCTCGTAGGTTTCGCGCTCCTTGAGAAATCCATCGACGTGGATGCCCGAGCTGTGCGAAAACGCGTTGGCGCCGACGACGGCTTTGTTGGGCGGGACCTGAATGCCGAGCAGATCGGAAACCAGGCGGCTGGTGCGATATAACTCGCGGGCCTCGATGCCGGTGTCGAGACCGAAGTAATCGCAGCGGGTGCGGAGCGCCATGATGACTTCCTCGAGAGCCGCGTTCCCTGCCCTTTCGCCGATGCCGTTGATGGTGCCCTCCACCTGGCGGGCGCCATTGAGGACACCGGCAAGCGTGTTGGCCACCGCGAGGCCGAGGTCGTCATGGCAGTGGACGCTAATGGTCGAGCGCTGGATGTTGGGCACTTTTTCGCGGAGCGAGCGGATGAGTGCACCATACTGCTCGGGGACCGTGTAGCCGGTGGTGTCCGGAATATTGACGACCGTCGCTCCGGCGGCGATGGCAGCTTCGACCATTTCAAATAGGTATGGCGGATCGGCGCGGCCGGCGTCTTCGGCGTAGAACTCGACGTCATCCACGAACGTGCGGGCGAGCTTGACGGCGTCGATGGCCATTTGCAGGATTTTCACTTTCTTCTCGCCGAGCGTTTTGCCATACCGTTCATCCTGGAATTTCCCGCTGATGTGGATGTCGGAGGCGCCAATGCCGGTGTGAATGCGCGAGCGTTTGCCTTTGGCGAGAGCGCGGCCGCAAGCCTCGATGTCGTCGGGGACGGCCCGGGAAAGGGCGCAGATCGCCGGGCCCTGGATTTCATGGGAGATGAGCTGAACGGCCTCGAAGTCTTCGGGCGACGACGCGGGATAGCCGGCTTCGATTACGTCGACATGCAATTGCGCCAGTTGCCTGGCGATCATGAGTTTCTCGCGGCTCCCCAGGCGCGTACCGGCGGCTTGTTCGCCGTCTCTTAGAGTGGTATCGAATACAGCAACTTTGTCAGGCATCGCAGCAGACTTCTATCGTAGAACGCGGAGCGCGCTGCCGGGGAAAACACCGCGGCGTTATTGGTGGTTGGCGGCGGTGCGGCTGGGCGCGGATTCCCATACCACCGGACTCTTGGTCCGTTCCCAGTGGTCGACCAACGCCTGGTAGCGGCCCTCGAGAACGTTTCGCCTGATCTTGAGGGTGGGCGTCATGAATCCGTTTCCGATGGTCCAAGGGCCGTCAGCGATGGCGATGAAGTGGACACGCTCGTGGGGATCAAGTTGCGTGTTGAGCTGCTCCATTTGGGACCGCAAGGATTCTTCGAGCGCTTTTTGGGCATGTGAGTTCAAACACCGCTGGCGCGCCTCGCCGGAGAGTAAGACGACCGCGAAGGGACTCGGTTGCCCCGCGCCCATCAGGCAACAAGCTTCGACGGCGGGATGCGCCATGAGCTTACTCTCGATGGGAGCTGGTGCGACGTACTTCCCCTTGCTGGTTTTGAACTGCTCCTTGACGCGGCCGATGATCCTGGTTTGGCCATCGGGTTCGATCTGCACAACATCGCCGGTGCGGAAGAAGCCATCGGGTGTGAAGGCGCTGCGCGTGCTTTCCGGATCGTGGTAGTAGCCCAGCATGTTCATGGGGCTTTTCACGAGCAGTTCGCTGTTTTCGCCGACCTTCGCTTCGACGCCTTCGATCGCAGGACCGACGTAACCGGGGCGCACATGGCCCGGCTTGGGCAGGTGGGTGATCATGGTCTCGGTCATGCCGTAGCCTTCGGCGAGATCCAAGCCCAGATTGCGGTACCACAGCAGGATTTCAGTGGGCAGTGGCGCGGCGCCGCACGCCGCGTGGCGCACGCTGTTGAGTCCGAGTTTACGCAAGATGCGCCTTTTCACGGTGCGGTTCAGAATGGGAATGCGCAGAAGCCTATCGAGTTCCTTTTTCGGGACCTTTTGGAGCACCTGCTGCTGGAACTTCAGCAACAGGCGGGGGACAGAAAGGAAGATCGTGGGACGCGCATGCTGCAAGTCGGCGAGGAAGGTCTCGATGCTTTCGGTGAAGAAAATGTGCAGGCCGAAGGTGAGAGCCGGAACTTCCAGGCCGGCACGCTCCACGATGTGGGCCAGCGGCAAGTAGGAGAATAGGCGCTCCTCTCCGGTTAGATCGAGCAGGTCTTTGATCGCGGCGGCGAAGAAGCGGAAAGCCGCGAAGGAATGCATGACCCCCTTCGGCGTGCCCGTGGTGCCGGAGGTGTAGATGATGGTGGCGAGCTCATCGGCCGCACGCGTGGGAGTGCCGGCAAGGGGTTCACAGACGGCGACGATTTCGTGCCAGCATGGACCGCCGCCGGCGGGCGCGGTGGGAAAGCGGATGCAGAGAACGTGCGCCGGAATGCCAGAACTCACGGCCTCCTTCTCGTCGGTGGGCCCGAGAAAGCACGCCATCGCGCCGCTGTGCTCCAGAATCTGGCGAATGGACTGCGGTTTCAGGGAGGGGTAGATGGGTACGGTGACGTATCCGGCCATCCAGATGGCGAGATCGGCCATCACCCACCACGCACAATTTCGAGACAGGATGGCGACGCGCGATCCCGGCTCCCAGGCCTGCGCCTTCAGGTAAGCGCTCATGCGACGCGCTTCGTCCGCCGCCTCGGCCCAGGTCCAGTCGCGTACGTCGCCGCCCGCGAACGGCTGGGTCAGGAAAACGCGATGCGCACGCTCGCGCTCCCAGCGGTACATGCACTGGAGGGGCAACTCTTCGTCCAGCATGCAACGCCTCTCTTGCTTTTTAACTTACCCGTGGGTAAGATATCATCAACGCCGGGCCCTGTCAATCCGGGCGCGCGTACCCACGCCATGCCGAAGAACGCAGTAGTTCCAGCGCCGCACGGGCAAGCGTTTGCGAGCCGCCGCCGCGATCCCGAAACCAAGCGGGAAGCTATACTCCAGACCACCGCACACCTATTTCTCGAAAAGGGCTACGGGCGGACTCTGATGAACGACGTGGCCGAGCGGCTGAACATCACGAAGCCCGCGCTGTACCATTACTTCCACAACAAAGAAGAGATCCTGCTGGAATGTTACCGGTGGGGCGTGGCGCTCATCGAAGAGAGCTTGACGAAGATCGCGAACCAGGCAGGAACGGGCTTAGAAAAGGTGGAGGCGTTCATTTACGCTTACGCCCATCTGATGACGGTCAATTTCGGGCGCTGCGTGATGCGGCTGGATGAAGGCGATCTCTCGGCGGAAGCGGTGCGCGAGGTGCGCGGTTACAAGAGGATGATCGACCGCCGGCTGCGATCATTCATCCAGGAAGGGATCGACGACGGTTCGATCACTCCGTGCGATCCGAAGATCGCGGCGTTCTCAACGGCGGGGGCTGTCAACTGGATCTGCATGTGGTACGAACCGGAAGGGCCATTGCCGGCGGAAGAAATCGCGGCGCAGTTTGCGCGAACCCTGACGCACGGCTTGGCAGCGCGAAGAAAGCGGCAGGCGTTCCAGGCGAATGGGACGCGCAACGGATCAAAATCGGGAGCAACATTATGATCGCAGGCAGTGTTCTGGAGCCGGCTGCGACCGGGCGGTTTTCTTCCACCGCGGCGCGCTGCATCCTCATCCGCAAAGCCGCCGTGCTGGGTGCGGGAACCATGGGTTCACGCATCGCGGCGCATCTGGCCAACGCCGGCCTGCCCGTGGTGCTGTTGGATATTCCGGCCAAGGACGGTGCGCGGAGTGCGATCGCCACGCAGGCGCTGGAGGCTCTCAAGAAAGCGCGGCCCGCGGCACTCTACGATCCATCGCTCGCCGCGCGGATTATCCCCGGCAACTTTGACGACGACCTGAAACTGCTCGCGGACTGCGATTGGATCATCGAGGCGGTCACGGAGAACCTGGAAATCAAGCAGGCCCTGCTCGAAAAGATTACGCCTCACGTGAAGCAAGACGTCATCCTTACCAGCAACACGAGCGGCCTGCCGGTACGGTCGATCGGAGCGAAGCTGCCGGAGCACCTGCGCCGCCACTGGTTCGGAACTCACTTCTTCAACCCGCCGCGCTACATGCGGCTGGTGGAAATTATCGCCACACCGGAAACGGATCCGGTGGCCGTCAGCGCGATCTCTCACTTTGCCGACCAACAACTGGGCAAGGAAGTGGTTTTCGCGCGCGATACGCCGAACTTTATCGCCAATCGCATCGGCGTGTTCATCATGATCGAAGCGGTGCGGCTGATGCAGACGGAAGATTTGACGATCGAGGAAGTGGATGCGCTGACTGGCACGGCCATCGGCTGGCCGCGCACCGGCACGTTTCGCCTGGCGGACCTGGTGGGGCTGGACGTGCTGACGCACGTGGCGCGGAATTTTCCGATGGCAAACGCAGGTACGGGCGAACGCATGACGCTGCCGCCTTTTGTGGAAACCATGCTGGAGCGGCGTTGGCTGGGTGACAAGACCAAGCAGGGTTTTTACAAAAAAGAAAAGGACGGGGAGGGGAACGACGTCCGTTTTGTGCTCGATTGGAAGACGGCGGAGTACGTGCCGTCGACGCGGCCGAAACTGCCATCCGTTGAGTTGGCCAACAATGCCGAGCGGCTCCCGGAACGACTGGCGCAGCTACTTGCAGGCGATGCGAAGCGCGATAAGGCCGCGCGCTTTCACTGGCGCCTGCTAAGCGCGCTGTGGAATTACGCAGCCGATTGCCTGCCGGAGATTGCCGACGACGTGGCCAGCATCGATCGCGCCATGCGTGCCGGGTTCAACTGGGAGATGGGGCCATTCCAACTCTGGGACGCGGCGGGTGTGCCCCAGACCGTGGCGCGTATGCACGCAGCCGGCGAGCCGGTGAGCGCTAATGTTGAGCGGCTGCTGGAGGCGGACGCATCGGCATGGTACGAGAACCATGGCCGCGAGTGCTTCGATCTTGCCAGCGGCAAACACAGACCGGTGGCGGAGCCGGAAGGTGTGGCGCGCGTCGCGAACTTCCGCGCGTCGAACGGCGTGGTGCGGCAGAACCCGGGCGTTTCGCTGGTGGACCTCGGCGACGGCGTCGCTTGCCTGGAGCTGCACTCCAAAAAGAACGCCATCGGGGAAGACATTGTGCGCCTGGTGACCGAATCATTGCGGCCCGATGGCGAGGCCGTACGCAACTTCGAGGCCTTCGTCATCAGCGGTGACGCCGACAACTTCTCGGTGGGCGCGAACCTGATGCAACTGCTGTTGGCCATCCAGGAAGGCGAGTGGGACGAGATCGATCGGGCCATTCGCGGCTTCCAGGGCATGAACGCGGCGATCAAGTTCTGCCCGCGCCCGGTGGTGGTGGCTCCGTTCGGCATGTGCCTGGGCGGCGGCGCGGAAATGGCGCTGCATGCCGCGAAGCGCGAGGCGCACGCGGAACTTTACACAGGGCTGGTAGAGACCGGTGTGGGCCTGGTGCCTGGCGGCGGCGGCGGCAAAGAGATGACGCTGCGCGCCGTGGAAGCAGCCGCGGCCGTGCACGGCAACGCACGAGCGGAATCCGTCGAGCTCATGGAGGCCTTACGCCGGAATTTCGAGACCGTCGCCATGGCGAAGGTCTCCAGCTCGGCGGCGGAAGCGCGACGGCTGGGCTTTCTTTCGCCGGGCGATCGCATTACGATGAATCGCGAACGGCTACTGACCGACGCCAAGGAATCGGCGCGCACCAAAGCCATGGCGGGATACGCGCCGCCCGTGCCGCGAGAAGATATTCCGGCGCCTGGCCAGAATATTCTGGCCTCCTTCAAAATGGCCGTGTACATGATGCGTGAAGGGGAGTACATCAGCGATCACGATGTAAAAGTTTCGAACTGGGTGGCGAACGTGCTGTGCGGCGGAAACGTCACGCCGGGCACGCTCGTTACCGAGCAGTATTTGCTGGATCTGGAGCGCGAGGCGTTCCTTTCGCTGTGCGGCGAGAAGAAGACGCAGGAACGGATTGCCTACACGTTAAAGATTGGCAAGCCGTTGAGGAACTAGCCATGAAAGAAGCAGTGATTGCAAGCGCAGTCCGGACGGCCGTCGGCAAGGCACCGAAAGGGACGCTGCGTGCGACTCGGCCGGACGATCTGGCCGCCGTCGCCATCCAGTGTGCTCTCGCGCGCGTGCCGAATCTCGACAAAAAAGAAGTAGAGGATGTGATCATCGGCTGCGCCATGCCGGAGGGCGAACAGGGGATGAATGTGGCGCGCATCGCATCGTTGCGCGCGGGCGTGCCCATCGAGTCCGCCGCCATGACCATCAACCGCTTCTGCGCATCCGGGTTGCAAGCGATCGCGCTGGCCGCGGAACGGATTCGCTCGGGCGGCGCCGAAGTGATTGTGGCCGGCGGCACCGAGTCCATGTCGCTCGTGCCGATGGGTGGAAACAAAATCTCCATCAATCCGTGGCTCGGCGAACACTATCCGGATTCCTACCTCGCCATGGGACTGACCGCCGAACGAGTGGCGCGGCACTACGGCATTGGGCGCGAGCAGGCAGATGCGTTCGCTCTGGCCAGTCACCAGAAAGCTCTCGCTGCGCAGGCAGCCGGGAAGTTTGACGCCGAGATCGTGCCGGTTCCCGTCACGTTTAGCGCGCCAGACGAAAAATCCAAACTCAAGAAAACGGAGCTGGAGTTCAAGGTCGACGAGGGCCCGCGCGCCGACACATCGCTCGAAGCGTTAGCGAAACTCAAGCCGGCATTTCACGCCAAGGGAACCGTGACTGCCGGCAATTCGTCGCAAACTTCCGATGGTGCAGCAGCGGCTGTCGTGATGTCAGAAGAGCGGGCCAGTGCGCTAGGGGTAAGGCCGCTGGCGCGTTTCGTGGCCTTCGCCTACGCCGGCTGCCTGCCGGAAGAAATGGGCGTGGGGCCAGTCTACGCGATCCCAAAAGCGCTGAAGCTGGCGGGACTGACGCTGGACCAGATCGACCTGATTGAACTCAACGAAGCGTTCGCCGCGCAATCGCTGGCCGTCATCAAGACGCTGGGTCTCGACATGGCCAAGGTGAACGTGAATGGAGGTGCGATTGCCCTGGGGCATCCGCTCGGCTGTACAGGCGCCAAGCTGACTGCGAGCCTGCTCCAGGAAATGAAACGGCGCCACGCCAGATACGGCATGGTGACCATGTGTGTGGGCGGCGGCATGGGCGCCGCGGGAATTTTTCAGAACCTGAACTAAGCGAGCGAGGTGATTGAAATGGCGACAACCCAGGCAACGGTGACAGCAAAACCGGTAAAAGGTGGAAGTTTTCTCATCGAAGAACGCAAGCCGGAGGACGTGTTCACACCCGAGGACCTCTCCGAAGAACAACGGCAGATTGCAAAAACGGCCATCGAGTTCACCGACAAAGAGGTGATGCCGGCCGCCGGCGAGATCGAGGCCAAGAACTTCGCCGTAACCAAGCCTCTGCTGCGCAAGGCCGGCGAGCTCGGCTTAATGGGCGTCGATGTACCCGAGGAATACGGCGGCCTCGAAATGGACAAGGTCACTTCGGCCGTAATCGCGGAGTCGATCAGCAAGCTAGCCAGCTTCTCGGTGGCCTTCAGCGCGCACGTGGGCATCGGGACGCTGCCCATCGTGTGGTACGGCACCGAAGCGCAGAAGAAAAAATATCTCCCGAAGCTCGCCACCGGGGAATGGATCGCCGCCTACGCGCTGTCGGAATCGTCGTCGGGCTCCGACGCGCTCAACTGCCGCGCGCGCGCCGTGCTCTCTGAGGATGGCAAGCACTGGATCCTCAACGGCGAGAAAATGTGGATCACCAACGCCGGCATGGCGGACGTCTTCACGGTGTTCGCGAAAGTGGATGGGGAGAAATTCTCAGCCTTCATTATCGAGCGCAACACGCCTGGCTTCTCGGTCGGTGCTGAAGAACACAAGCTCGGTATCCGCGGCTCGTCCACCTGCCCGCTGATCCTGGCTGACTGCAAGCTCCCGGTCGAGAACCTGCTCGGCGAAGTTGGCAAAGGCCACCACATCGCGTTCAACATTCTGAACATCGGCCGGTTCAAACTCGGTGCGGCGTGCGTCGGCGGGGCCCGCAACAGCTTGCGAAACGGAATCCAGTACGCCAAAGAACGCAAGGCATTCGGCAAGACCATCTCCGAGTTCGGCCTCATCCAGGAGAAACTCGCGGAAAGTGCCGCGGGAATTTACGCCGGCGAGTCGCTGGTCTATCGCACCATCGGCATGATTGACGCCGCCCTCGCTGAGCTGGGCCACCATGCGGACTCGCGCGAGATCCAGAAGCGCATCGAAGAGTACGCCGTCGAGTGCTCCATCCTGAAAGTGTGGGGCTCCGAGATGCTGACCAAGGTTGTGGATCATGTAGTGCAGATCTACGCCGGTTACGGCTATGTCGAAGAGTATCCCGCCGAGCGCGCCTATCGCGATGCGCGCATCAACCGCATCTTCGAAGGCACCAATGAAATCAACCGGCTCATCATCACCGGCTTTCTCGTGAAGCGCGCCATGGCCGGCCAGTTGCCGCTGCTCGGCGCCATCAAGAAGCTCATGGACGAGGTGATGTCGCCCTCCGCCGCCACCGAAGAATACACAGGACCTTTGGCCGCAGAGCACAAGCTGCTCGCGCACTCGAAGAAACTCGCGCTGTTCGCCGCCGGCGTGGCTTCGCAAAAATACATGCAGGCACTCGCCGACCAGCAGGAGATCATGGGCGCGATCGCCGATTGTGTCATGGAGGTCTACGCGATGGAGTCGTCCATTCTGCGCGCCGAAAAGCTCGTGGCCTCCAAGGGCGAGCCTGCGGCGAAGCAGGCCATTGCCATGACGCAGTACTACACAACCCACGCGTTCGAGCGTGTTGAGATCGCCTCACGCAGAGTCATCGCCGCGGTAGCCGAAGGCGATATGCTGCGCACTCAGATCGCCATTCACCGCCGTCTCGCGAAACACGATCCAGCGGACACCATCACTCTGGGCCGCCAGATCGCCAAGCACGTATTGGATGCGGGACGGTACTCGCTCTAAGAACGAAACGTTGGCAGTTCTAGCTGCCTTCCACGTGAAGATCGTTGTCTACCGAGAAGACGTTCGGCACGCCATTGGCGCGGATGTTGATGATGTCCTTGTCTGCCTTGTTCGCCACCACGCCCTCCAGTCTTACATGCCCGTTCTTGACGATGATGTGAATGGAGGGCAGCGCACGGTACCCGTAGCGAATGGAGAGCGCTGGATCTCCGTAGATAGCCCGGTACTCAGCAATACGAATTCGGTCGTCCATGGGAGAAGGCGGCAAAACCTCGATCTTGTTGTCGACCTTCGTAACGCCTTCAATTCTCTTGACCACGTTTTCGGCACCCGATTTCAAGACGGGCCGCGTCACCGCACCCAACAGAGTAACTGTACCGCCCTCGATGCGGAACGCAATGTCATCGAAAACTCCATAGTACGGGAGCATCAATAACTCGTGGCGAACCTGCTTGGCGATACGCGCCTCATCGGCTGCGCCAGGAACAAACACGTCGTTGTGATCCTGATCATGCTTCTGCGCAAGGCCCGGGCAAAGCAGAAAAAGTCCAGCAATCGTTATTCGTCCTATGGTTGTGTGCATCTCCTTTGCTCCTCGTGTCGAATCTATTAGTCAATAGCTTCGCACACAACTCGGGAAAATCCGAAGGCCCTCCCGGATTTCTGCGCAGCGATTCAAAACTCGTAACGAAGACTTAAACGGACGAAGCGGGGCGGTTGGATCGACACAGGCAATCGTAAGTTGAACGATGGGCCGCTGAGATCGTTTTCCTGTAATCGCTGGGCAGCATTGTTGACATCCAACACATCTATTGATGCCCTGAACCGTCCGGTGGGGAGCTCGAATGTCCGGCTGACTCGAAGATTCCAATTGATCACGTACTGCGCCCGATTACCACCTCCCGGGCTGCCTCGCGGCGTAGTGGCCACAACAAACGGGCCCTGCGGAAGACCCGTTACGAGTAACTCGCGCGCAAACACGAGTCCGTCCATGTAGTCCGCCACGTTCGCAAGTTCCAAGCCGCCCCAGGACGAAGGCAGCCGGTAGGTAGCTTGGATTTTCCCAACGTAAGCTCGGTCAACAAAGCTGCGCCCGGTGGCGTTGATGGCTGCGTTGAGGTCGAGAAACAGCGCGCCGACTACGCCGGCATCATTCTCGAAAACAGCATCGCCCGGATTCGTAGGGCCGTATGACTTTTCCGCGACGAAGGATGCGTGAAGTGCCAGCGAGCGCCATTCCGTACCCGCCTCAGCCACCATACCGGTATTGAGCATTCGCAGTCCGGGCGGATTCGTCAATAGATACCGGTCCTGTCCCAACGTGGCGGGATTCTGCGCATAGACAGTCAGCCGTTGGTCATCAAACGTGCCGGGCAACCCGTCCGGCCCCGGATCGAGAATCGAAACGGGCGTAAACGCCTGTGCGGGCACACCGGTATCGATGGCCGCGATGCGATGCTTGTCGTCGCGGCGAAACAGATAGATGCTCGCACCGGTTCGCCGCGCGAGCGGAACCTCCATGCCGAGGTTGATCTCATCGGAGTAAGGACGTTCAAGCGCCGGCGAGATGGAAGAGTACGGGCCGCCGAAGCGCTCGATCAAAGCACCCTGCTCGCTCGGCAGAAAGCCGTCGTTGGGGTTCGATGCAGTCCACTGGTATTCGAGTCCGCCCAGGCTGTTTGGATTTCCGAAGTCGAGATACCTGCCGGCCAGAGGTGAATCGAGCCGCGCATACGCACTCCGGAATACTAAACCGTGCGAATGCGGGACCTGCCAGGCGAAACCGGCACGCGGCGAGAAACTGTTCCAAGAGATCAAGTCTGATCGCGCGCTTGGTACTGATCCGCGCGACAAGTCCATGACAGCACCCAGATCCAGCGTGAGCCCGCGCACAAGGCTCACGTGGTCCACCACTTCGCCCGAGAATGAGCGCACGAGCTCGCGTGAATCGGCCGGTGTGTTGAACTCCATAACGAAAGCGGGCGCGCCATTGGCCGTTATCAAATCCATGTCGGACGGGGTCGTGAAGCGGTTGCGCGGCGAGGAATCCTTCCAGCCTCCGCCAAGCAGGATCTGATGACGCGTGCCCGCGGCGTGCAGCACACCGGGTTGCCACGCCGCCTCAACCTGCTGTCGCTCCCGAACCGCCTGATCCGCGAGGGGCGGCGCTCCCGTAACCGAGCCGCCCAGAAGTTCAATGCGGCTCGGCGGCGTGTTCTCCCCGGTAGACGCTCCCGTATCCAGATTCGCTTTTGAATATGCGTAGCGCACTTCTATCGCTCCTGCGCCTGTCAAGGAGGGCAACTGGCGCGTCCAGCCGGCCTGAAGAAAATCGAAGCGATCGTTCTCACCCTCGTTTTGAAAACCACCAGGCAGCACGAACGCCGGAGCCATGCGAAAGCCTGTTAACGCCTCAAGCGCTGCTGGCACGCCGCCGCCGGAAAGGTCGAGACGCGAGCCGCTGTACTCCACATCAAACTGGTCTCTGGGTCCGGTACGCATCCGGCTTCTTAAGTTGCCGAAGAGCATCCGGCTGTGTTGATCGGTTCCGGGTGCCGCGAGCGGAACGGTTTGCGAGGACCATTGCCCAGTCGCGGAAGCGATTAAGTCCGCCCACCTGGTGAGTGGGCCACCGGTTTGCACACTGTCCCGCGTCAGCCAGCGAAACTCGTCCGCCTGCTCGACCAATCCGCGAGCAACCGGCGCCGGCAGGTTGGAGGAAGCAAGTGCCGCAGCGGTGCCTGTGCTGGAGATTGCACCATGCCACGACTCGCCCGTCTGCGCGAAGAATAGTCCCACCTCGGTCCCTTCGCTTGACGAGGCCGTTTGCGCGAACGCGCTCCTCACCACCACTGCATCGAGAGCCTGTACATCCGGTAAAATCGCGGCGGCGCCGGGCTGATAGGAGTCAGTCGCATCCATTCCCTGTAAGCTATATTGCGTCGCTGTCCTAGAAAATCCTCTCTGCGATTCCAAAACCAGGCGGTTGTCGCTCAATCCGGCCAAGTCCAGCGGCTGAGTGACGCTCGATGCCTCACGGCTCAGCAACACTCCTTGCACACCGAAAGCCTCGGGATACACACCGCTGCGGGGGGCGTCCAGCCAAACGCCTGCATCGGAGCGATTCATGTCCCGCACGTGAACAGCATCGGATTGGTCGATGACCAAGTCGAGCCGTGTAGTCTCGATCGGCGCAACCCACACCCGCACCCCGGAGAACGAATATTCCCCGTACGGCAGTACGAGGAAGAACTCTCCCCCCGCCGTCGTACGAATCGTAGTGCGGTACCCAAGGTTTCCGGTGACGACGATCGCCGAGTCAGCCTTTCCATGGCCATCAGAAGCATGCAAAACACCTGCCACAGTTCCGGTGGTTAACTGGGCGCGCAGGATATGGGGAACGAAAACGGCCGCTGTGAGCAGTGCCGCGAGTCTTGCGCCGAGACCACGTCGCTGGAAAATGGATGGCATGTTTCTTGTAACGATTCTACGGCCAGCATCACTATCGACATGAGGCCGAACCGAGCTTTCGTTTTGGACTCCGACGCAACAATGCCCCGTGTCGCCACGCAGCACATCCCGTCATCCATTGTGGGCGCGATGCCTCCGGCTTGCCAAACATCGTGCCCGCACTCACCGCCTGGCCACCTGAGAGTAACGGACGCGCTCTCGTGCTGATTGGTAAGAAAGATGAGCGAAGAGAATTTTTTGCGGTACCGGTTGGAAGTCGTGCGGTTGATGCCCGAAGGCGCGTACAAAAGTGCCCTGTTAGCCGCTATCCGCGCGTCACTGGCTGCCCTGCACCCCAGTCAGGCTACTCGTAGCGCAAAGCCTTAATCGGATCGATGCGCGAGGCCCGGCGCGCGGGCACGTAGCCGGACGCGAGAGCTACCAGCGCCAACGACACCGCGGCGCCGGTGAACACCAGCGGGTCGTTCGCTTTTACTCCAAATAACTGGGACTCCACGTAACGGCTCGTCAGCCAGGCAGCAGCGAGCCCGATTCCCAGCCCCGCCGTCACCAACACGCCCACTTCCCGCATGACCAGTCCCAGCACGTCCCGCGGCAAAGCGCCCAGCGCCATGCGGACACCCATCTCCGCCGTGCGCCGCGCGACGTTGAATGCCACCACTCCGTACAAACCGATCGCCGCCAGCAGTGCAGCCAGTCCGCCAAACGCGCTGGCGAGGATCGCGATCAGCCGGTCGCGATAGATCGAGTTCTCAATCTGCACGGTCATCGAGCGCATGTCGTACACCGGCAGGTTCGCATCCATACTGTGTAGAAGACCGCGAACATCCGGCCCCAGGTCGTTTTCATTTCTGACCGCACGCACGAAAAAAGCCGCCCGATCCAGCGTTCCGCTCTGATCATAGGGCTGATAAACGAACGGCGACACTTCTTCGCGCAGTCCCCCATGCTTGCTGTCCCGCACCACGCCGACAATTTCCCGGTCGAGCCCTGTGGTTTTTCCTCCGCCGAAGGCCATGTGCTCGCCTACAGCATTCTCACCCTTGCAATACTTCTTCACGAAAACTTCGTTGACGACCACGACTTTCGGCGCCCCGGTTGTATCCCGCTCCGTAAATTCTCGTCCGGCGATCACCGGAATCCCCATGGTGTGGAAGTAGTCGCGGCTCACGTAATCCTTTAAAGCACCGACGGCTTCATCCTCACCGGGCTTGTAACCTTCAACGGTGATGTTACTGCCTTCGCTGCCACTGCCAAATGGACCCATGTTCGCGCACGCCACCGCGCGCACTCCCGGCAACAGAGCCAACCGCTGCTGCAACTCGCGGTAGAATGCCCACCCGCGCGTCGCATCGTAGCCGTTCAACCTCGGGTCGATGCCGAACCGCAGCAGGTTCTCCGCATGAAATCCGGGGTCCTCCCTCATCAGGTTGAAAAAACTGCGCGCGAACAGACCCGCTCCCACCAGAAGCAGAACCGAAAACGCCACCTGCGCCAGGATGAATCCTTTGCGAAACCGTGCGGAGCTGCGGCCCGATGCCAGATTGGCCGCATTTTCCTTCAGCGCCGCACCAGCGTCCGCTCGCGCCGAGTCCAATGCCGGCGCAAGCCCGAAAACCAGGCCGGTGGCGAGCGTCAGCAGCACGCTGAAACCCAGCGCGCGCCAGTCGAGCGTAGCGCCCAGCCAACCACCCGTCGCGTCGGCGGGCAGAAGGCCGAGCAGCCCATCCATCGTCCACTTCGATAACACCAGCCCGGCCGCGCCTCCAGCCACGGCGACCACCAGACTCTCGGCCAGCAACTGCCGCACAATCGCCCAGCGTGTCGCGCCGATCGCGAGACGGATCGCGATCTCTTTCCGCCGTCCGGCCGCGCGCGCCAGCAACAGGTTCGCCACGTTCGCGCACGCAATTAGCAGCACCAGCCCGACCATCGCCAGCAACGCCACCAGCGGCGTCCCCCAATCCTCGCGCAGTGGGTTAATTCCCTGCGCCGCCGGCCGCAGCTCCAGCTTTTGCGCCAGGAACCGCTCGCGATCGCGTCCCGTCAGCGGGTGCTCCATCTGCGGCACCTCTTCTTCGGACACCGCGCGGAACAGTACCGCCATCGCCGCGCCCGCCTGCTTCTGCGACATCCCTGGCTTGAGCCGGGCGAAGATGTTGAGCCACCTCGTCATGCGGTCGTCGAGCGCGTCCCACGTGGGTGTCATCTCGCGTTTCATCGCGATGGGCACCAGAACATCCGGAGTATCGCCGCCGAGGACGCCGTGGAACCCCGCTGGCGCCACGCCAACCACCACCATGGGATGCTGATTGATGTTTACCGTTTGCCCGGCGATGTCTGACTTCCCGCCGAAGCGGCTCTTCCAGTAACCGTGACTCAACACCACTACCGGATGTGCTCCTGGCGCACCGTCGTCATCGGGAACGAGTAATCGCCCCAACGCCGGCCGCACTCCCAGCACACCGAAGAAGTTGCCCGAAACCATCTCCGCACGGGCACGCTCCGTCTGCCCTCGATAGGACACGCTCACCGGTGCACTCGACCGCGCGATCACACCACCGAACACCTGATTGCGGTCGCGCAGGTCTTTATACATCGGGTAGGAAAAGACCGCTTCGCCGCTATCGCTGGTGCTCCGGCCTTCGCGGTGGCCGTCGGTGTGAAACACCACCAGCCGCTCGGGCTCCGCCACCGGCAACATCCGGAACATCACCTGGCTGAGCAGAGAGAAGATGGCCGTGTTGGCGCCGATGCCCAGCGCCAGCGACACCGTAGCCACAACCGCGAACACCGGGCTGCGCCGCAGCGCCCGCAACCCATAGCGCAGATCGTTCCCCATCTGGAAGATTGTATCGCCGCGGGAGAGTTTTAGAGAGCGGGCCGCAATGGCTCGGCTTGTTCCACCATCCCCGCCCGTTCCTGGTCCTTATATTGCAACTGATACAGCTTGTAATAGATTCCGCGCATCCCGAGCAGTTCCTGGTGGCTGCCGCTTTCGCGCAGTCTGCCCTTGTGCATCACCAGAATACGGTTCGCTCGCTGTATGGTCGAGAGCCGATGCGCGATGATGATCGATGTCCGCCCTTCCACCATTCGCTCCAGCGCGTCCCGCACTCGAAATTCTGTCTCGGTATCCACGCTCGACGTGGCTTCGTCCAGAATCAGAAACCGCGGCCGGTGCGCCAGCGCCCGCGCGAAGCTGATCAACTGCTTCTGCCCGGTCGATAAAGAATTCCCGCGCTCGCGAATCGGCTGCTCCAACCCGTGCGGCAGCGAGCGCACAAAATCCATCAGGTTCACCTGCTCGGCCGCTTCCTCGATGTCTTCCCGCTCAATGCCATCCGTACCCAGCCGGATGTTGTCCTCGATCGTGCCCGTGAACAGGTACGGATCTTGCAGCACCACGCCGAAATGCCGCCGCAGCTCGAGCGGGTCCACTTCCCGAACATCCACACCACCAATCCGAATCGCGCCCCGCTGCACATCGTAAAACCTCAGCAGCAGGCTGATCATCGTCGTCTTCCCCGCCCCGGTGTGGCCCACGATCGCGATGGTTTCCCCCGGCTCAATGCGAAAACTCACGTCCCGCAAAACCCAGTCTTCGTCTTTATAGGCAAACCAGACGTGGTCGAACTCAATCTCCGCCTGCGCCCCCGGCACCTCTCGCGGCGCCGCCGGCGCCACAATCTCGGCAGGCGTGTCCAGCAGCTTGAACACACGCTCGGAGGACGCCATCGCCGCTTGCAGGATGTTGTACTTGTCGCTCAAATCCTGAATCGGCCGGAAGAAGCGCATCCCGTATTGCAGAAATGCCGCCACCACGCCCAGCGTCATCGCGCCCGTTCCCACACGCCACCCGCCGTAAGCAATCGTCGACGCCATCGCCACCGTTGCCAGCAGTTCCACCACCGGATAGAACCAGCCATACGCCTGGATCGTGTCCTTGAACGCGTCCATGTGTTGGCGGTTGATCGCCTCGAACTCTTCGCCGCTCTTGCGCTCCCGGTTGAAAAGTTGCAGCACAATGATTCCCACCATGTGCTCTTGCAGGTACGCGTTGATGCGTGCGATCGCCACTCGGATGCGCCGGTAGCTCTGTGTTACCGTACGCCGGAACACCATCGTCGTCAGTACCACGAACGGCATTACCGCCAGCATCAAACCGGTTAGCGCCGGGCTCAGCCGGTACATGACCGCGACGATGAAGCTCAACGTCAGCACGTCGCCCAGCATCGCCACCAAGCCCGAAGCGAACAGTTCGTTCAGCGCTTCCACGTCGGTGGTCACGCGCGTCACCAGGCGCCCGATCGGATTATGGTCGAAAAACGCGATATCCGACCTTTGCAGGTGCGTCATCAACTCACGCCGCAAATCGAACATGGCGCGCTGCCCCGCGTACTGCATGATGTAAACGTGCCCGAATGCCGATAGAAACCCGCCCACGAGCACCACCAGATACAGCACCGAGATTTGCGTGAGGCCGGTCCATTTGTCCGCCGAAAGATACCCATCGATGGGCGTGGAAATGCGGTTCGCGACCGGCGCCAGATAACGGTCAATCGCCAGTTTCGTCAGCAACGGCCCACACACTTGCAGCGCCGAATACACCAGTAGGAACACCAGCGACAACGCAATGTATCTGGAATAAGGCCGAAGATAACCCAGCAGCCGCCGCATCAGGCGCGCATCATAAGCTTTTGCAAGGACCTCTTCTTCCACTTCTTTTAGCCTATCATTGTGAGTTAGCCTTCTATGCGAATCCTCACAGTTACTCGCTCCGTCCTCGCGTGCTCTCTGCTGCTGAGCACCGGAAAAGCTGAGTGGAACCTGATGCCGCAGCCCGCGCAGGCCACGCCCGGCCAAGGCACCCTCAAAATTGATCCGTCTTTTCGTATTGCGCTGACCGGATATCGCGAGCCGCGCCTGGAGCGTGCCGCCGCGCGCCTCATCGTCCACCTCGAACATCTCACCGGCATGCCGCTCACTCGCGAGCTCGCGTCCAACGCCGCCGAAACCACGCTCGAAATCGCCACCACCGGCCCCTCATTGCCCGTGCAAAAGCTCGGCGAAGACGAATCCTACCGGCTCGAAGTCACGCCCGCCCACGCCCGCATCACCGCCCCCAATCCCCTCGGCGCGCTTCACGGTATGGAAACGTTTCTGCAATTGATCCAGGCCGATCGCGAATCGTTCATCGCGCCCGCCGTCCAGATCGACGATCATCCCCGCTTCGCCTGGCGCGGCACCATGCTCGACGTCAGCCGCCACTGGATGCCCGTCGAAGTCGTCGAGCGCACCATCGACGCCATGGCCGCCGTCAAGTTGAACGTCTTACACTGGCATCTCTCCGACGACCAGGGCTTTCGCGTCGAGAGCAAGCGCTTCCCAATGCTGCAGGAACTCGGCTCCGACGGCCACTACTACACCCAGCAACAAGTCCGCGAGGTCATCAACTACGCCCGTGATCGTGGCATCCGCGTCGTCCCCGAATTCGACATGCCGGGTCACGCGACCGCCTGGTTCGCCGGCTATCCCGAACTCGCGAGCGCGCCCGGTCCGTACTCGATCGAGCGCAAATGGGGCATCTTCGATCCCGCCATGGATCCCACGCGCGACGAGACGTACCACTTTCTCGACGGTCTCATCGGCGAGATGGCCGCGCTATTCCCCGACGACTACTTCCACATCGGCGGCGACGAGGTCAACGGCAAACAGTGGAGCGCCAACCCGCGCATTCAGGCGTACATGAAAGCGCACGCCCTGCAATCGTCCTTCAGCCGCCGCGTAGTGCCCATCGTTACTAAGTACGGAAAAAAGGTGATCGGCTGGGACGAAGTCCTCTCGCCCGACCTTCCCAAAGGCACCGTCGTGCACTCCTGGCGCGGGCAGAAATCTCTGGCCGAGGCCGCGCGTCAGGGCTTTGCCGGTATTCTTTCTGCGCCTTACTATTTGGACCTGATTCACTCCGCCGCCGATCACTATGCGGCCGACCCCATCGAAAACGAATCCGCAACTTTGACCGCCGAGGAAAAATCTCTTATCCTCGGCGGCGAGTCCTGCATGTGGGTGGAATACGTCACCCCAGACAGCATCGACACGCGCATCTGGCCCCGCAACGCCGCCATCGCCGAGCGCCTTTGGTCCCCGCAGCAGGTGAAAGACGTGGCATCCATGTACCGCCGCCTAGCCGCCGTCAGCCGCGAGCTCGATCTTCTCGGCACGCCGCACGAGCGCGAGCACCGTCTCATGCTCGAACGCCTCGCCGGTGACCACCCCGTCGTTCCCCTCAGCACTCTCTCCGATGTTCTCGAGCCCGTGAAGGATTACAGCCGCGAGGAATCCGGGCGCGCCTACACCAGCTTCACTCCTTTGAACCGCCTGGTCGACGCCACTCGCCCCGAGAGCAACGTCGCGCGCGAATTCGGCGATCTGGTGGATCACGCCCTCGCCCCCGGCGCCGATGCCGCAGCCGACCGCGATCGCATCCGCCACTGGCTCACACACTGGCGCGCGAATGACGGCGCCGTCGAACCCATCCTCGAAAGTTCCTTCCTGTTGCAAGAGGCAATTCCCCTCTCGAAGGATCTAGCCGCCCTCAGCGCTGCCGGTCTCGAAGCGCTCGATTCCCTCTCTACCGCCCACAAACCCGACGCCGATTGGACATCCCGGCAGAATGCTTTGCTCGATAGCGCCGCCAAACCCCGCGCCGAGCTGCTTATTATGATCGTGCCGTCAGTCCGCAAACTAGTCGACGCGGCGGCGGCCCAGCGCTGAACATGTCTGCCGCCGAGTTTATTTCGTTTGTCGACTCCTTGGACCGCTGTTGGATGGAGGGTCGATTCGATGATCTGCACGCATTTCTAGCCGAAGACGTCGTCTTCGTTGCCCCCGGAGGAAAGCCTCGCCTGGAGGGCATTGCGCAGGCCATCGAAAGCTACCGCCAATTCACGTCCGCGTCTCAAATCAAACACTTCGAGACCCGCCACCATTTTGTAACTGAGCGCGGCGACACTGCCGTCATCGAGTATGCATGGGAGATGACCTGGGTCTCCGGACGAGGAGCACTCCGAAGCCGGCCGCGAGGTCTTGGTCCTATCGCGGCGCAATGATAACTGGCGCGTCGTTTGGCGTACTCAGATTCCAGCGAGCGTCGGATCGAGCTGACCTCCTTGCAGAAATGTTAGATCCTTGTCAGAAGCGCCCAGGCAAACTCCCTCGGATAGCGCCGCCAAACCCCGCGCCGAGCTGCTCCTCATGATTGTGCCGTCCATCCGCAAGCTGGTCGACGCCGCCTCCGCCCGGCGTTGAGTTATTCTACACGCCGTGAATGTGGCGTTTTACGACACTCGCAGTGATTATCGAAAAAAATCACGCTCCGTCTTGCTATTCGCAGTGCCGCTGGGCTACTATGTTTGAGCTATACAATTGAGGGAACGCGCCCTCTCTGTTGGTCAGCTAGCTTTCGAAAGTTAGAATCTCCAGATCCGGGCACCTTCAATTTAACAAACTGGGAAAATAGCTCGCCTGTGGCTTGGCGCTACTAACAGCGCTACTGGTATTCCAACCACTGAATGAGAACAAGGAGTTTATTAGTAATGCAACAGACCAAAACGCCGAGTGCGATTGCGAGAGGTCTCCTGGCTTTCAGCCTCTTCACATGCTTCGCGGTCGGCCCCACTTTCGGGCAAATAAAGCAAGTCGTGAAAATGCCGTTTGAGTTTACCATCGCTTCGAAGGTGCTGCCGGCGGGGACGTATACTCTCTCACTTCCCTCTGGCTCTTTAAGCAGGGACAACTCGCTCCGAGTACAATCTGACACCGGCGTGGAGATGCGCGCGCCCATCCTCACTCGGCTCGGCGGGCCGAGCGGATTCCTGCAAGACGGCAGTTTGGTATTCGACAAAACGGGTGGCGGCCACGTCCTCTGCGAAGTATGGATACCCGGGACGGATGGAGTACTCTTGCACAGCACGCCGAAAGGCCACACTCACGAGATATTGTTGCTATCCGATCTGAACCCAACCCCCGGCCTCACTGGAAGCGCGGCTTACGAGCGGACCTGCCGTAGATGTCATGGGCCCGACGGCAAGGGTGAGGAGAGAGCGGACAAGTTCTTCAAAATCACAATTCCGAGGCTCAGCTCAGCACGCGTGCAAGGCAAGTCGGACGAGGAGTTGAGAGAGATCATCACCAAGGGCAGTCGCGCGATGCCTACTGTCGAGATCGATGAATCCGGCTTCCGGCACGGTCTCCCGCGCGAATCCGTGGACTCCGTGATTGCTTACGTGCGTACTCTGAAACAGTAGTTTAACTGTGGGGCGGACGCCCATAAGCGCTAAGATAACGATTGCTTAAGCAGCTCAAATTCGTTAAGCTTAGGCATGCCGGTCATGGACGAGGATTGGAGTGTTCTACTGAGCTTGCTTCCCACAGAC
>Ga0326728_10010278_pt1 | contig 22014 bp, 15 predicted proteins | sample MB3enrmetagenome_FD_207602 | JGI IMG/M metagenome (GOLD analysis project Ga0326728, IMG submission 207602) | Lab enriched peat soil microbial communities from McLean, Ithaca, NY, United States - MB31MN | ecosystem: Environmental > Terrestrial > Soil > Wetlands > Peat | place: USA: New York... | reverse complement strand
CTTCCCGCTGTGCCTGGTGGAGAAGATCCAGCAGGCCGCGAAATCCCGACCGCTCGTCGATGGAACTTCCCGCCGCACGCAGGAGTTGCCGAATCTGGCGGAGGTAGAGCGGGCGGTTGGGGGCCTTCTCAAAGTGGCTGGGCAAAGCTTGCCGTAATGCGGCCAGGGAATCTTCGGGGCTCGCGGGCGGTTGTGGCGCGGGCGCCGTTGCCGCGGGCTCGGGCGGAGCGCTGGCAGCCGCCGGAGCCTCACTGGCCGGAGCTTCCGCCGCCAGCGCCGCCACGGGTTCTGTCTCCACGGCGGCAGTCTCCGCGGCCGGCTCGGGAGGAGCTTCGCGAACGGTCTCACCTTCCAGCGCCTCGACAAGGTAACCGCGGTCCGTCCGGCGCATTTCCACCAGACCCGCCTTGCGGAGTTTCTGGATGAATTCCAGGAACGATCCGGCGCCGAAGTCGCGCTCGCTGAACGTGGCATCCAGTTGCAGCAGGGTGCTTTTCAGCAGACCGAGTTGAGGGGCAACTTCGCGTTCCGCCAGAATCTGCAGCGCCCGCTGGATGTTGGGCATCGCCGTGGACAGCGAGCGGGCTTCCGCACTGCGCGCCGCGGTGCGCTGGGTGCGTGGCGTGCGCGCGCTGTCGCCGCCGGTTTTAAGCAGATTCTCGTAGGAAATAAACTCGTGGCAGTTCCTCTGCAAGATGCCGCTGGTAAACTGGCGCCCCCCGACCACAAACACGCGTTTGTCATACTGTTTCAGCTTTTCCACCAGGGCGATGAAGTCGCTGTCGCCGCCGACGATCACAAAGGTGTTGATGTGGTTGTGGGTAAAAGCCATTTCCAGCGCGTCGAGCGCCAGGTTGATGTCCGCGCCGTTCTTGTCGCCGCGCGGCGTCACGCTGCGTTGCACCATGTGAATAGCGTGCTGCGTCATTTCGCGGCTATACTCGCTGGCGCGCGGCCAGTCGCCATAGGCGACCTTGCTCACCACCTCGCCCCGCTCCTTAAGCGCCTCGAGAACAATGGAGACGTCAAAGTCTTTCCCCAGCGTCTCCTTGACGCCGATTTGGATATTGTCAAAATCCACGAATACTGCGATCTTCAACCGCTCTTCAGCCACAATCCCTTCTTTCACCTGGAGCACCGTCGCGATTCATCGCGCGGGCATTACGCAGGAGCTTACATTACCACCACCATCATACTCCCACAGGTCAGATCTTGGCACTTCCAGAATTTTCCCCCACGCCGTGCCGGGAAACAGAGTGGTGCACAAACCCGGCAGCCGGCGCCGGCGGGGGCCGCCGATTTCCCCCGACCATGTTCGCCCAAATTCTCCCCCTCATGCGCTCTTCTCTCCCGTGTGCCCGAACTTTGAATTACTTGTCTCCGTAACCCAAACCCGGTGGTAGAATTCTGTCGTTTTCGGGGGGAAGCAGGTGGAGGTTGGCTTGCGCCGCCCCAGGATAAAACCCAATAGCGAGGTTTCCCATGGCCGGAACGATGAAAGTTGGATTGGTGGGCGCGCGCTTTGCCGCGCGATTTCACTGGGAAGGTTTGCGCCGCGTCATTGGCGTGCCCGTGGAGGTGGTGGGGGTGACCGCGAAGTCGGCGGAGTCGCGCGAGGCGTTTGCGAGCGCGCGCGGTGTCAAAGCCTTCGCCTCCTTTGAGGAATTGTGCGATGCCGTGGATGTGGTCGACCTCTGCACGCCCCCCTCGACGCATGAGCCGCTGGCCGTGGCGGCCTTCCAGCGCGGCAAACATGTGATTATCGAAAAGCCCTTCACGGGTTTCTTCGGACCGGGGACGGAGGACTTCCGCGGCGACAAATTCAGCAAAGAAGCGATGCTGCGTGAAACCCTGGCGAGCTGCGACCGCATTCTCGACGCGGCGCGCGCCTCCGGCAAGCAGCTCGGCTATGCCGAGAATTTTATTTACGCCCCGGCCGTCGCCAAGGAGCGGGAGATCGTGGCGAAAAGCGGTGGACAGATTCTGTGGATGATCGGGGATTGCTCGCACAGCGGTTCGCACTCGCCCTACTACGGCATCTGGAAATTCTCGGGCGGCGGCTCGCTGGTGGGCAAGGGTTGCCATCCCTTGTCGGCCATTCTCCACCTGAAGCGGGTGGAGGGGGAGGCGCATAACGGCAAGCCCATTCGCCCGGCCACCGTATCCGGCCGCACCCATGAAATCACGCGGCTGAAGGATTACCGCGACGCGGGATTCCTGCGCACCACCTACGACGACATCGAGGATTACGGCCAGGTGCACGTCACCTTCGAAGATGGCACGGTGGCCGACGTGTTTTCCACGGAACTCGTCCTGGGCGGCGTGCACAACTGGCTGGAGGTTTTCGCCAACAATCATCGCACCCGATGCAACATGAATCCCATCGATGCGATTGAAACCTTCAACCCCCGTGAGGACATCCTGAAGGACGTTTACGTAACCGAGAAACTCGGGACCAAGCAGGGTTGGAGCCATCCCGCTCCGGACGAGGATTGGCAGCACGGCTATCCGCAGGAGTTCCAGGATTTCATGGCCAGCATGGCCGCCCACCGCGCCCCCCTCTCCAGCGGGGAACTGGCGCGCGATACCATGGCGGTGCTTTATAGCGCCTACCTCTCGGCAGAGCGCCGCGGCGCGGAGGTGGAGCTTCCGCAATAGAGCAGGATTGCCGCAGCAGGGCGGCGGGGCGGCTGGCAACATGGTACTAAACCTTGCCAGGGTTTTCCTTCCCGGGCGGGGTGCCTTACGGTCAGACGTCTGGGCTATTGAAAAATAGGGCATTTTTGCCCGATTTGGGCAACTCCGGCCAAGGCTGTAATTCGGACAATTTTTGTCAATGGCTATTCCACTCTGTGTCCGCTTGTGGTACGATGCCCCCTGTAGGATTGTGGAAAGCCTCTGTTATCAAGCATTCAGGGCGCAAGCAGGAACGGGAGGTTGGTATTTGACGTGCTCCTGGGTACGTCGGGACGGGTTCGGCGCTTAAAGTGTCCATATGCTTTCCGCGTTGCGCTCGTTTGGGGGAGGAGAACAGGCCATGCGTCATGACCAGCGGGGTTTCTCGCTCATTGAGTTGCTTATTGTCGTCGCCATCATTCTCATCATCGCTTCGATCGCCATCCCCAACCTGATGCGCAGTCGTGTTGCCGCCAATCAAGCTTCCGCCATCGAAAGTTTGCGTGTCATCTCCACGGCGGAGGTGACCTACTCAACCACTTACGGTACGGGCTTCTCGCCCTCCCTCTCGGCATTGGGTCCGCCCTCCACCGGCCAGGGGATAACCTCGACCGCCGCCGGCTTGGTGGATGAAACCCTTACAGCCGGCTATAAGAGCGGTTACAGCTTTTTCTATACCCCTACCCTGAATATCGGCGGTATCTATAATGGATACACCCTGCTGGGGAATCCTTCCACTTACGGCCAGACGGGCGGCATCTATTACTATACGGACCAGAGTTTTGTGATCCGTGCCAACAACACCACCACCGCCTCAGAAACGGATACGTCGGTGGCCGATTAGGTCTCGCGCCGTCCCCTCGTTCTTTACCCTTTGTTCCACCCCATGCGGATCATCCCACCGCACCGTCTTTTCCCTGGCATTACATGCAGGCGCGCTTGGCGGCCGGGTGATATCCCTTGTCCAGCGCCTCCTTTTGCGTCATGTAGCCGCCTTCCTGGGTCTTCCCGTACCATCGCGTGCCGGGGCAATGATAGGTCCCGGAGTCCGTGTTGACCCAAACCTTCACACCGGGATTTCCCGCGCTGGAAGGTTTGAGGGCCTGGACTTGGGGAATCGGCCGGGTGGCGTGGCGCAAGACCCAGACGTGCCGGGCGTAAATGCCCCCCAGCAGCAACACGACGAGCGCCGTGGCGGCGCCTGCCACCCACCACTTGCGCCGGCGGTGTGGCGGCGCCACGGGCTCTGCGGGTGGGGTGGCGGGCGCGGGTTCGCCCCCCGGCGCGGCGGGCCCCGCGATGTGCACATTTCCTTCCAGTGCGCTGGCGAGTTCGCCCACCTGGGGAGGACGCGCCCTGGCGTCCTTTTCCAGGCAACGGCGCAGCGTGGATTGAAGCGGCTCCGGCAGTTGCGCCAGCCTGGACGGCGTGCCCACCATGATCTCCATGCTTAACTCGAAGGGAGTGGTGCCGCGGAAGGGCAGCTCGCCGGTGGCCATCTGGTAGAGCAGCACGCCCAGCGCCCACACGTCGCTTTGGACGCTGGTGGGGCTGCCGCGCAGAACTTCCGGCGCGAGATAAGGCAGTGTGCCCGCCGTCGCGCCGGCCTCCGCCAGGGGCAGGCAGATGCTGGTGACTTCCGCCATGCCGCGGCGCGGAATGCGGCGCCCCAGGCCGAAATCCAGCAGCTTGAGATTTCCTTGGGGAGTGACAATGATATTGGAACCCTTTAGATCTCCATGAATGACGCCTTCCTGGTGAGCGAAAGCCAGCGCCCCGGCAATCTGCGTGGCGTAGCGCTGCACTTGCTCCCCCGCCATGCCGCCTTCCGGAATGAGGTCGGCAAGCGCCAGCCCCTCGACGTACTCCATTACGATGTAGGCGCGCCCGTCCTCTTCCCCCAAATCGTAAATGGCAGCGATGTGCGGATGGTTCAACTGCGAAACCAGGCGCGCCTCACGCAGCAGGCGGGCCCAGGCGAGTTCGTCGTCGCGCAGCACATCCGCCAGGACCTTGATGGCCACCGGCCGCTCCAGGCGCAGGTCGCGCCCGCGATAAACCACCCCCGAGCCGCCCTCACCCAGGCAGCCTTCAACCTCGTAATGGGCCAACGTCTTGCCAATCATAGGAAGCCGGCACTCCTCACGCACGCCATGGTATTCCCAGAATAAACCGAAGTCAAAAAGGTATTGCTCAAATTGCCATTAAAACGTCACCTCTGCTATCATTCTCGTTCCCCAGGAATCTTTCGGACGCGAGGAGTCTTTATGGACTTTCAAGATCGAGTTGCCATCGTTACCGGCGGATCGGGCGCTCTGGGCAGCGCCGTCGCCCTTGATCTGGCTGGAAACGGCGCGCGCGTGGCGGTGCCCTATACGGCTGATGGACATTGGGCCGCGCTGGAGAATCGCGCCGGGTCGGCGCGCGAGCGGCTGTGGGGCGCTAAAGCCGATTTGACCAAGGCCACCGACGTCAACCGCTTCGTCGGCGACGTCATGGCACGCTGGGGTCGGGTGGATTTCCTGGTTTGCATTGCCGGCGGGTTCGCAGCGGGAAAGATTCACGAAACCAGCGAAGAAAGCTGGGACCGGATGTTCAATCTGAATCTGCGGACAGTCTACCTCGCCGCCCATGCCGCCGTGCCGGTGATGATCCAGCAAAACTTCGGCCGGATTATCACCACTTCCAGTGGAGCGATTCTGAACGGCGGCGGCGCAGGCATTGCCGCCTACGCGGTATCGAAAGGCGCGGTCCGCCACCTTACCGAGATCCTTGCCAGCGAACTGAAGGCTTACAATATTCATGCGCATTGCATCCTGCCCGGAACCATGGACACGCCAGCGAACCGGCGCGACATGCCCAAGGCCGATTTCTCGCAGTGGGTTTCCACCGACGACGTGGCACAGGTCATCCGCTTTCTGTTGAGCGATGACGCACGCTCCGTGCGCTCCGTGGCCGTCCCGGTTTTGGGCAATGGCTGATTTTCGATTGTCGATTGACGATTGTAAGCAATCGACAATTGCACTGACACCTGACACCTGACAAATTTACAACCACCTTTCTTTTCAGCAACATAATGGCAAGCGTAAGATAAGGTGCCTGTTTTCACGAATATAATGGCAAAGCATAAAGTTGACATTTTTTCTATACTTGTTTTCAATAGCTTACGGACGCTGAACCCCAAAAATGCTCCCCGTTTTTCTTCGACACTTTTTATCGCGATCACGACAACCTGCTTATTTTCAATAGCTTGAAGATTTGCTAGGATCATGGTAATTTCCACTAACTACCTTTGTTATGATCAACATATTCTGATGAAAACTTTTATTCGCGGCCTTCCTCCACCTCGTTTTCACCCCTATCCGCTCGAAAAGTTGCCATCTTAATTTCAAAGCGTTTAAGTTTCAGGAGCAGGTTGGTGACCCGCCGGACTTCCCGAAAGTAGGAGTCATGGACGCGTCGCATGAGCATGGCATTGGGGTGGGTGGGAGCGATTTCCGCGGCGCGTTCATAGGGCGACGGGCCTTTCACCGACTCTTTCAGCAGGGCCTTGCGCTGCTCCCCGCAAATTTCCACATAGCGCGTAAGAATATTTTCCAGAAGCTGGCGCAACCCCTCGCGCGCCTCCCATTGTGCCGGGGTGATGTTGGGATACCGCTCGTCCTGTTCCTCCTCCTCTTCTTCTTCCTCTTCCTCCTCCACTTCCTCGGTGGGGGGAGCAACCTGTTCCGGCGCGGTCGGAGGGGCGAAAGGTGCGGGGCAAAAGTCCGGTGCGACGCCGGGTTGCGCCGTGGGTTGGTTAGCCTGCATCGGGCGGAAACCCGGGGGGAGGCGCGGTGGGGGCGCACAGTCGCCGCTTAAACCAAAGATCTCCTTGATCCTGCAGAGGGCATTGCGGGCCTGTTCCTGGGGGTCCACACCGTCGGGACCCGTGCCGGGGGCCTGAAGCTCAGAGAAGAGGGTGAGGGCGATTTCGCCCATGTCCTTCAACACTCCCTCCTGGTGCAGGCTTTTCATCTTCTCCAAGTCCTCGCGAGGGGTAACGTAATGCCGGCGCGCCACCGATTGGACGAGCCTTCCCAAACTCTCTGCCGTGATCGTCAAGCGCGTCATCCGGGCGTGCAGCCGGTCAGCCCGGCCGCTGTTCACTTCCTGGGCCACCCGCACGGCGTAGCCTTCCTGCATGCGCAGGGCGCGATTCATCAGCCCGGTCGCTTGCGCCAGTTGAATCACCAACCCCTCCTGCGCCGCATCACCGGGTTGGTACGTCTCCCAGAGTGCTTCCAGGAGTTCCTGGAAGTGGGCGGGATTTTCGCCGAGGGCGCGCATCGCCACTTCCTCCGCCAGCATATCGAAGCCATGACGGAGAAGGGCGGCGCGGATGCGCTCGCGGCGCTCGTCCACCACCGGACTGTGGGAGAGCTTCTGGTTCCGCTGATTTGCGGCCAGATGCTTCGCCGTCAACCTGTGTTTCTTGACTAACGATTTGGGAACCCCCGAAGGGCAGTGGCGCGTCTCGTAGGAGCTGGGCTTGCCCTGCCCTGGTAGTTTGTCCCTGGTGAAGAACGAGGGCAGGGCAAGCCCAGCCCCTACGAGACGCGCACTAGCCACTGCCTTAAAATATGGATTACGCCGACCTTTGGATAGGGCCGCGGTCTTGCCAGTCAGCCGGCGGGAGGTCGGCCTCATACTCTAGTCTACTGCCAGTATCGCTGTTGTCAAGTAGAAAGTGATATTATATTTCAAAATTTATTGACTGACAAAATGTCCGCAAGCCCCTCCTGCCGCGAAGGGAAATCCCTCTGCTTCCCGGTGTCACCGCCCGGCGGCGTGGGCATTTGTTATACTACGCGGTTAGATATCTATGATCAGCGAAGCTCTCTTCACCCGGCGCGTCCGCATCGAATCCGTAGTGATTCCTGGCTCAGCTATTTCGGAGGCGGAAAATTTGCCGCAGGTTTATTGCCCCTGATCTCGAACTCGGAAACTATGATGAATGGGTACGTAGCCGGAGGGGGAACGAAGAACGCGCCAGATGTTCCAACCGGCACCGGTCCTGGGGGGCGCGGTGCGGCCTTGGCCACCGCTTTTGTGGTGTTTATCGCGGTCTTGTCCGTCTACTTGCTGCTGCGTCCGCCGCTGTACAACTACGACGGTTATCTTTATCGGCTTCAGGCGCTCGGGCCCGTCGAGGGCGACAACTTCAATCCGCATCACCTGCTGTGGTATCCCGTTCAAAAGGCCATCGCGGAGGTGACGTCAGCGGTGGGATCACCTTCCCCGGAGGCGTTTCAAATCTTCGGGATTCTCATCACTTCCTTCTCGCTGGCGCTGTTCTGCCTGCTGCTGGTGCGCCTGACCGGGCGGCGGGCCTTGCCCCTGGTGATCACGATCTTCATCGCGTTCTCTCCGCGCATCTGGACCCTGGCGGCGCAAAACCAGTCCTATCCGCTGCTCGATCTCGCGGTCGTGGGGTTTTTGTGGGCGGTGGCGGAATGGAGGGCGCCCTCGCGGCTGCGCTGGGCAGCAAGCGGAATGGCCCTGGGCGCCGCCGTCTTGTTGCAACAGGCGATGGCGCTGGCCGTTCCCGCCGTAGCCCTGGGCTTGGTCGTGGCGGGCGCGGGACCCTGGAAGGACCGGTGGAAGCGCGCCGCCGTCTGGGCGGGGGGTACGACGCTGGGGGTGGCGGCGGCTTACGCCCTGGTGGCTTGGGCCGCGGGGATAAAGCCGGCCGGGTTTTTCAACTGGACCTTGACGTACCTGCACGACGAGCACGGTATTCAGGTGCACTGGCCACAATCGGCGATCAAAAGCGTCATCGGGGTGGTCAGCACGGTGCTGGAGACTTCCTGGATCCGCGATCAGTTCAACCCGCCGGAGAACAGTGCGGTCATCTGGCGCCTGTACGGCGGCCTGCTGGTGGCGGGCTGCCTTGTCGTGGCGGCGCTCGTCTCCCGCCGCAGGGTGCGCGAGCGCCTGACGTGCCTGTTGCGCACCGACGCGCCGTTCACCGCGGCGTTGATGCTGGCGCTCGCCTGGGGTGTGTTCATTTTCCTGTGGGAACCCACGGGCCACTTCTGGAGCGTGAACCTGTTTCCCCTCGCTTTCCTGGCGTCGTGGTGGGTGCGGGGAATCGGGAAACGAACCACCTGGTGGTGGGTGGGCGCGCTGCTGGTGGTTTCGGGCTGGAACCTCTGCGCGGACCACCGGCAGGATCAGGCCTTCAGCGTCAACTTCCCGCCGCCCCTGCTCGAACAGATTCGCGCCCAGTTGGGGCCGCATGACGTTTTTATCGTCGCGGGAAGAGATTGGTACGCCAACATCGACTACGGCTTGCTGCTGGCGTGCCTGGACGATTGGCCGCGCGATCCCGCCATGGCATTGCTCGATGAATACGTCATGACAGGTTCGCGTGAGCCCTGGCAGCAGAAGCTCGACCTCGATATTCGGAATGCGTTCGCGGCCGGCGGCCGGGTCTACGTGGCCGACCATGTCTTCTGGCGCGATTCATACCAGGATCTCGAGCAGACCGCGGATCCCTTCTCTGCCTATGCGCATATGGAGTACGCCGGGCTGAATGGCGAGAGGCTCGCGGGTGAGATCAAAAATTTCTTTAGCCGCTACAAACTGAGCGCGTCCAGTTTCAAAATAGGTACGGACCCCTTTGGGGAGGTGAAGCCAGGCAATCCCCCCTAAAAGACAAATTGCCGGATTGCGCCCCGATGCCGGATTGCGCAGAGCGCAACTCTGCGGTTAGGGCTTCGCCGTGGACTCGTGGTTACCGATTCGCAGAGCTGCGCTCTGCGCAATCCGGTCTACCGCATTGGGGCGGCAATCATACGCCATCCCCTAAAAGACAAATTGAAAGTTTCGCCGGATGCCGTTAAAATAAAGGTTTGCTCTGGTGGCAAACAAGGAGTCCTATGAAGGAAAAGATTCACCCGAACTATCATGAGGTCAATGTGGTGTGCGCGTGTGGCAACACTTTCCGGACGCGCTCCACTTACAAGAGTGACCTCCTGCACTTGGACATTTGTTCCAAGTGCCATCCGTTCTTTACGGGCAAGCAGAAGCTCATCGATACCGGTGGCCGCGTGGAGCGGTTCCAGAAGAAGTACGCCGGATTCAAGAAAGCGGCGGCGGCGGCTGCCGACACGAAGTCTGCTGCCAAATCGTAATCGTGCGTTGGTGAACACGTAGCGCCGGGTTTAGCCCGGCATGTGCGGCCCGTAAGGATGGTGTTACACGCAGACGCCCCTTCCATAACAGCATTCGTACCCGGGGCTTTACACAAATTGGCTTCACGGGAGCCGGATGGCTACAATTCCACCCCTCGATCCCTACATCTCCAAGCCCAAAGTTTATCTGGTGGGACGCCAGCACGTGGCCGACGACGAACTGGCGCGCTTCCTCGCGGATGAGGGAATGGTGTTCTCCACTGACGCGCCCGCGGCCGGCGAGGTCCTGGCGGAAATTGCCGGGCGGACTTGCTACATGTCGTTCGGCAAGGGAAGGAAGAGCAATCGCGAGTACCTGGAGAATATTCTCGCTTCCAAGCACGGCAGTGTGCTGGAACACGCCGTGTGGTGCCTCCTGATCACCGGAGTCAGCCGCGCCCTGACGCACGAACTGGTGCGCCACCGCGCGGGCTTCGGTTATTCGCAGCTTTCCCAGCGCTACGTGGATGAGAGCGATGCGCGCTACGTGGTGCCGCCCCTCTACCAGGAAAATCCCGAGCTGCGTGAAAAATGGCGGCAGACCATCGAATCCCTGCGCAAGGCGTATGACGAACTCGCCGAAGCCACGGCGCAATACGTCCAGCAGAAGCATCCGGAAATGGCTCCGCGCGACCGGCGCAAGTGGGCGCGCCAGGCTGCCCGCTCCATCCTTCCCAATGCCACCGAAACCAAGATTTTCGTTACGGGAAATTCCCGCGCCTGGCGGCACTTCCTCGAACTGCGCGGCAGCATCCACGCCGATACCGAAATCCGCTTGCTGGCGGTCGAGGTTTTCCGCGTCTTCAAGAAAGAATCCCCCAACATTTTCCAGGATATCGAGCTTGTGGATGAGCCCGATGGCATGCCTTCCGTCCACGTCATTCACTCCAAGGTCTAGTGAGGTCCGCCCGTGAGCGAGAACACGGTGGAAGCGCGATCCCCCATTCCCGGATTCGCCAGCCTTTTGGGCGGGGCGATCCTGACGCTTCTTTTTCTCATCGTGGCCCTATCGGAGCTCGGCTGGGCCTTGGGAACGCCCATCGGCGGATTTGTGCTGCCCACCGCCCTGGTGGGTTCCTGCCTCGTGACCGGGTGTGCAGCGCGGATCTATTTCCGCCGCCCTCTCCGCGTGACCCTGGTGGTGGCCGCGCTCCTGGTTCTGCTGGTGGCTGCCGCCGCGGGGTTCAGTGGGGCCTTCTACGATGTCTCTTATGATGGCCAGGCGTACCATCAGGAAGGCGTCTACCTGCTTGCCCGCGGCTGGAATCCGCTCTTCACCCGTTACGACAGTACGCTCTTCGCCTTCAAAGACATCATCATGAATCACTATCCCAAAGGGCCCTGGATAGTTGCAGCGTCGATGTACCGTCTAATGGGACATATCGAAACCGGCAAATTCGCAAGCCTGCTCCTGGTTTGTGCCGCCTTTTCCATGGCGCTGGCGGCTTTCGCCGGGCCGAGAAAAAAGCTGAGTGCCTGGCCTGTGGCGATGGCGGTGCTCGTGGCGGCAAACCCCGTGGCCCTCTGCCAACTGTGCACTTTCTATGTCGATGGGCAACTGGCCTCGCTCTTTGCCTGCCTGGCAGCCCTCTGTTTCCTGAGCGTGGCCGACGGCAATCCGTGGGTGAACCTTTTACTGTTTGAAGCCGCCGTTCTGATCATCCAGGTAAAATTCACAGGTTTGGTGTACGTCACAATCCTTTTCGCCGGATTCCTGGGTTTGTTGGCGTGGCAAAAGCGGCCCTTGCGGAAGACCTTCTACATGGCGGTCCTGGCCTTGGGGCTCGGGACGTTCGTCTTCGGAATGAATCCCTATGTGTTCAACATCCTCGAAAATGGCCACCCGTTCTATCCCTTTTTCGGAAGAGGAGATCTTCCGAATTTCAGCGTGAGGAATGATACCCCCCCGGATTTTTGGGAAGCCAACCGGGTGGCGAACCTTGCGGCGTCAATTTTCTCCAGATCGCGTGTCTGGCCGCCGGAGTCCACGCTTAAAACCCCCTGGCAAGTTGACCGTAGCGAATGGAGGCAGTTTCAGGAGCCCGATGTGCGGACGGGAGGATTCGGCCCTCTCTTCCCCGCGGCACTGGTTCTGTCTTTGGCGTTCCTGGCCATTGGGGTGTGGCGTGGTGGCGCCGCGCCCTGGGTTGCCACGGCGATCATTCTGATCATCATTGCGTCGGCATTACCCGTTCATGCGTGCTGGTGGGCCCGCTATGCCCCGCAGGTGTGGCTGATTCCCCTGGTGGCGCTGGCGCCTCTTGGGGGCGCCGTCGAGAAGCGGCATTGGCGTCGCCTTTCCTGGCTGGTGCTGCTCATCCTCAGTGTGAATGTGGCGGGGATCGCCCGGGTCAATCTCCGTGCCAACGTGGACGCCACTCGCGACGTCGCCGCGAGTCTTATGGATCTTCGCTCCCAGGTCCCCTTCAAGGTAGCCTTTGGTAATCTCCGCTCCAACCGCTTCCGCCTTCAGGAAGCGGGAATCCCCTTCATCGAGGATGAAAGACATCTGAAATGTGATCCGGAAGTGAAAGAAAATTACGACATGTGCATCGAGCAGGAAAATGGGCAGGTAGGCAGTGGGCAGGTCGGCAGTCGGCGGTAGGCGAAAAACAGCAGGCAGATAGCAGTTAGGTGAGCCCACTGCCCATCTGCCTACTGCCTGCGGTTTCTCTACGCGCTCTCGAGATAAGTCCACGTTTCCGGAGTGGACGGAACCGAGATGGAGATGCGGTGGCGCAGCGGCGCCAGTTCCTGGGCAAGAAGTTGTAAATCCCGCAGCTTGGCGCGCGTCCCTTCCGCCACGACCACCTTGATGTCCGCATCGTTGCCGCGCAAATGGGCGCGGATGCCGGCGGCCAAGCGTCGCGCGCTGGCGCCATCCAGGGCGCCTTCAATTTTCACCAGCGTACTGTGCAAGGCTCGCTCCATGCTGATGCGTAACGAACCGAGTTCACCGGAACGCAGCGCCCAGGGAGTGGTGCGATAAGCGTGCCGGACCAGCTTGGGATGTTGGAACAAATTGTGGCGAAGGGTGAATCCGGTCCAGACGGCAGCGGCGGGCGCCAGCCACGAACGCACACGGGCACCCAACGGGGGAGGCCCGAGGGCGGCTCGAATTTCCGCTTCCAGGCGCGCCGCGGCCTCCGGCGTCGGGCCGAAGCCCTTCGCGACACGGAAAACCGGCCAGGCGAAATGAATCTCCTCCGCCCAGCGCTGCGCTTTGGCGCGCAGGTAGGGAGAATCGGAATTGTGGTAGCGCTTCCAACCCTGGAACCAGACCTCCACCGATCGCACGATGGAAGGTCCATTGATGCGGAAGTCCGTGTCAAAGGATTCCCGCTGCAAGGCCTCGATCTCTTCCGGCTTCATGGTGGGATGCACCACCATGGAGGTGAAGCCATCGCAGTTGCGGTAATAACGTTCGGGGTCGGCCAACATTTCCGGGCGCATGCGCCCTTCCTTCATGATGCGCTCGTAGAAGGGCGTGCCGGGCGTGGGACCATAGATGAGGAACTGGGGATAGGTGGGCCGCAACGCCAGGAATTCCGCCAGCTCTTCGCGAATGATTTCCGGCGTGTGATATTCAAAGCCCAGGATCATGGAGGAGAGCACGGTGATGCCGTGCGAGCGCAATTCAGGAATCAATTCCTCAATGGGTTTGCCCTGCTGCTTAGCGTAGCCCGAGCGCTTTCCTTCGTACCCCACCCAAACACCGTCGACGCCGGTTTCCAGCAACTCCTGGGGAGTGTACCGGCTCAAGGCCTTGACGGAAGCGAAGGCAAAAATGGAAAGGGGCGTGCCGCGGGCCAGAACCAGTTCGCGCATGCGGGTGGCGCGGTCTTTGGCGAGCAGGAAATCCTCGTCGAGAATTGCCATGCTCATGTGCGGGTCGACTTCCAAGTAGCGCTCGACCACGCGGAAGATGTCGTCGCCGGTGGGAAGCAGGCGAATGTGATGGCGCTTGAAATAATAGGACGTGCAGCAGAAGTCGCAGCCGTTGGGGCAGCCGAGGCCGGCGAAGATTACGCCCGTGCGGTCCATGGGCACGGAAAAAACCTTCAGGTTCAGCATCACCAGGGGATGATCGTAGGGCATGGGGCGGGGGGGCTCATTCAGCAGGGCGCGGAAAAAGGCCACTCCCTCGCCGCGGCAGAAGTAGTCGCCGTAGGGGGCCAGCGTGGCGTCGTCCAGAACCGTTCCATAACCGCCGAGTACGATCTTGGCGCGCGGCGCGTGCTTGCGCACCAACGCCACCACTTCCTTCATGCGATGGAATAAAACCAGGTTGAAGGAAACGCCGACGTAGTCCGGCCCCTTCTTCAGCTCGCGAATCAACTCGCGATGCGAGGGGTATTGGAGCACCACGGCGGGCGCATCCAGATTGGCGGCGATGTAATCCAGCCCGTAGGTGAAATTCACGGAGCGCGGGCTGAAGATGCCCTGGGCGCGGGTGACCTGTCCGTGCAGCACTTCGTAGCCCACACTTGGAGCGTCTCCATCTGCGGGCCCGATGGGGCGGCATACGCTGGTCAGCAAGACTTTGGGGCGGCGGGAAGAATCGACACGGCACGGTTCACTCGCGCCGGAGTCCTTGCCGGGGAGCGTGCGGACTTCACCCGAATTTTGGTGTGGCATCAGATCCTCTTTTTGCGAGGGTTCCTGAGGACGGGTCACTCTATCACGAGGGCCATCTACACTGTAGCATAACTTTGAGGGGGGGGACAGGAATTTGGGGTTCGGGTCATCTGGCCATCGGATGATTTAGCGATTTGGCGATTTGTCCGCCGCACTTTCATTCTATGGAACTGCGAAGGGTACCCCGGTGTGTGGACGCGGGGTCGTAGCTCAGGCCCCGGCAAAGATTAGTTTTGATTTCATGGCCGGCTTATAGTATCAACCATTGCGCCGCAGCATTCGTTGCTAAGGATGCGGGCGGCGCGAAAGGGGATCGATCAACATGCGTCGGAGGAATTTCCTTCTCGGCGGCCTTGCCGCCGGCTCAGCTATATTGCCATTATCCAGCCCTACGCCCGTTGCCGCTGCTTCCCCACCGTCCGCTCCGGCTCCGGCGGATGAGTTTGACCATTACCCCCAAGACTACGCCCATTTTTGCGCCATGCCCGAGAGTGAGCGCGTCTTCTACGCTCTGCACAACGGTCAAATTGTTTCCGAACGGCTGAACGACCAGGCTTGGGACCTCAAGAGCTGGCCCCGCCCGCCTGACCTGCCGGTCCCGGGCGGCTCCCATGACGGTGTGCCGATGGAGTCCCCCATCCCCAACCTGGCGGGGGAAGGACCCTATCAGCCCGCTTGGGAATCGCTGCTCCGGTACGATTGCCCGGAATGGTATCGCGACGCCAAGTTCGGTATCTGGAATCACTGGACCCCGCAGTGTGTACCGGAAGACGGCGACTGGTACGCGCACTACATGTACCTTCAAGGGAGCAAACAATACGACTTTCACCTCGCCCACTACGGTCCCCCCTCACGGTTCGGTTATAAGGACCTTTGCGCGCAATGGACGCTTCTGAATTGGCAACCCGCGGAATTAATGGACCTTTACGTTCGCGCCGGTGCCCGCTTTTTCGTCGTCGCCGCCAATCATCACGATGGGTTTGACACTTGGAATTCCCATCATCACCCCTGGAATGCGGTCAATGTGGGCCCGCACCGCGACGTGATTGGAACCTGGGCGGCGGAAGCGCGCCGGCGCCAATTGCCCTTTGGCGTGACTGTTCACCAGGCGTTCAATTGGAACTTCTTCCAGGATGCCCATGGCGCCGACCCCACCGGTCCATTGGCCGGAATCCCTTACGACGGTCATCTGACCCTGGCCGACGGCCGCGGCCAGTGGTGGGAGGGCCTTGATCCGCAGCGTCTCTATGGCCCCAAGCATCCCCCGGACGCTCTGCCCCACGTTTCCTACGTCAAAGACTTTTACGACCGCACGCGCGACCTGGTGGACCAGCACAATCCTGACCTCTTGTACTTCGATACCACCCTGTTCCCCCTGGGCTGGGGGGGAATGAACATCGGCGCCTATTTCTACAACCACAGCCTGAGCCGGAACGGCGGGAAAATGGGTGGCGTCATCAACGTCAAGCGCGTCCCTCCGAATTTGGCCAAATCAGTGGTAGCCGATTACGAACGCGGCCGGGCTGACTCGATTCTGCCCTACCCGTGGCAGTCGGAAACCTGCATCGGCGATTGGCATTACCTGCGTCCCCTGTTCGACGCTCCGGGCGAATATGGGGGTTATATGCCCCCGCGCGAGATTATTCATTGGCTCGTCGATACGGTGAGCAAGAACGGCACGTTCCTTCTTAATATTCCCGGCAAGCCCGACGGCACCATTGATTCCAAGGAGCGCCTGATTCTCGAACGCCTCGGGGAATGGTTCAGAATCAACGCGGAAGCCATCTACTCCACCCGCCCCTGGTCGGTCTTTGGCGAGGGGCCAAACCTGACGGCGGTCAACGTGAATGGCAAACTGATGGCTCCCTTCGGCGCGCACGACATCCGCTACACCCGCAACAAGGCGGGTACCGTGGTTTACGCCATCGCTCTCGGCTGGCCGGACGAGGCTTTGCTTCTCCGCGCGCTGGGGGCGGCAACTTCCCCCCCACCGGGAAAAGTGGCCCGCGTTGAGCTGCTGGGTTCGCCGGTAACCCTTCGTTGGCAGCAGAGTGCGGATGGCCTGAGCATCGAACCGCCCCGGAACAAGCCGGACTCTGATTACGCCGTGGTTTTCAAGGTCAGCCTGGCCTGATCCTTATTCGATTTCTGAATTCAGCCGGCAAAATCATGGATTGCCCGCCATGGATTGCCCAGAGCAAAGCTCTGCGGCCCGCCGAACGCAGAGCTTTGCCCTGGTGCGCAATCCGACACGGTTCGTGGTGGCCGTTCTGACTCTGAACCCGGATCAACAGAATAAATCGCCATAAAGCCGAGCGGCATTTGCCGGGTCGACGGCATAAGACGTGAAATCCTTTATACCCGCTTCGGTCAGAACTTCCTCGTCGCTGAAAAAGCGTCCGGTTGTGCTGCGGCTTGGCCGCGTCAGAATGGCATGCGCGGCATCGGCCACGATCTCCGGACGGCGGCAGCGCGCGCGATCGATGCCGGGGATGAGATTGAGAGCCTCCGTGGCGATGACGGTACGCGGCCAGAGAGCGTTGACGGCGATACCGTCGGCGCGAAATTCTTCGGCGAGCCCGACAACGCACATCGACATGCCGTATTTCGACATCGTGTAGGCAAGGTGCGGCCCAAACCATTGGGGCCGCAAATCGAGGGGTGGAGAAAGCATCAGGATATGGGGATTTCCCGCCTTTTTGAGGTGTGGCAGGCAGGTCCGGCTGCAGAGCCATGTACCGCGTGCATTGATGCCCATCATAAGATCGAAGCGCTTCGCCGGCGTCGCCAGCGTTCCGGTCAGGCTGATCGCGCTCGCGTTGTTGACCAGAATGTCGATGCCGCCAAATGCCGCAACCGCCCGCTCCACGGCCCGCAGCACCTGATCCTCGAAGCGGATATCGCAGGCTACGGCGAGCGCCTTGCCGCCGGCCGCCTCAATTTCCTGCGCCGCCGTATGAATGGTGCCCGGCAGCTTGGGATGGGGCTGGTCGGTCTTCGCCGCGATAACGATACGGGCGCCGTCACGCGCCGCGCGCAAGGCGATGGCCTTGCCGATGCCGCGGCTGGCGCCGGTAATGAAGAGCGTTTTGCCCGCGAGGGAGCCGGTCATAACCTTCTCCTTATAGTTTCAATTGCCATCCGCTTTCCTGAACCGACATTTCGAAGCACGAGGAAATGTAATGTCCGTTGGGACGGCCCACAATCGTTCGAACTCGCACCACCCAGTTTAGTCGGCGTCCGGCGCACCCTTCAAGCCAAGACCCGTGTCACGAATCGTGCCCCTCCACTTTCGCCCCTCTTTCCATGCATAGGAGACGAAGACTCTGGGATGGCTCGGCCTGTCGATCCACACTGACCCACCGCCCACTCGTCACTTGTCACGGCAATGGCGACCGGGCGCTATGCTATCTTAAGTGGCCCAGTATTCGGGCGTGGTTAATCGTGGGGCACCCATCGAACCACGGTGCGCACCCGCCAGGAGAATTAAATGAATCGAAGGACATTCTTGAGTCTTGCCGCAAGCATTGCTGCTCTGGATACGCGTGCGCAAGGAGGCTCCCTACCGATCATTGACACGCACATCCACCTGTTCGACCCGCGACGCCCGCAAGGCATTCCCTGGCCCGGCAAAGACGACAAGATTTTGTACCGGCCCGCGTTGCCCGAGCGATATCGCCAGGTCACGCAAGGGCTCGGAGTGGTGGGCGCAATCGAGATCGAATGCAGCCCCTGGTTGGAAGACAACCAGTGGGTTTTGGATGTCGCCGCCCGGGACACCATGATCGTCGGAACCATCGGGGACCTGGAACCGGGAAAGCCGGACTTCCGCAAACATTTGGAGCGGTTTCACCAGAATCCGCTGTTTCGGGGGATTCGGTGCGGAAACCTGTGGGGCAGGAGTTTGGCTGCGGATGTGTCGAAAGTGGAGTTCGTTTCCGACCTCAAGGCTCTTGCCGATGCTGGTTTGGCGCTCGATACGGCGAACCAAGACCCTGCCCTGATCTCGGCCACGGTGCGGCTCACCGATAAGATCCCGGAGTTGAGGGTGGTGATCGATCACCTGCCGCATCTGGACCCTCCGGAGGAACCGAGGGCGCGCCGGCAACTCCAGGCCGATTTGCGGGAACTGGGGACGCGCCCGCAAGTCTATGTCAAGCTCTCGGAAGTGCTGCGCCGCGTGGGCGGTCAGGTCCACTATGACCTGGATTTCTACCGGTCGAGGCTGGATGAGCTCTGGGGAATTTTCGGGGAGGACAGGGTCATGTACGGCAGCGACTGGCCGAACAGCGACCCCTGGGGCTCCTATCCGCAGGTGCTAAACGTCATCCACGAGTACGTTAAGGGCAAAGGGCGGGCGGCGGCGGAGAAGTTCTTCTGGAAGAATTCCATTCGCGCGTACCGCTGGGTTAAGCGGGCAGCCGACCAGCCAGGAACATTATAAGGCAGCGCTGACTTCTCGATTCACATGCCAGCGGCTTTGCGATAGCGCGCCATGTGTTCCTGCAGATTCTTGTTACCAGGCGCGAGCGCCAGAGCCTTCATCTGGACCTCCACCGCCTGCTGATAATCCCCATTCACGAAGTACGCCTCCGCCAGGGTATCGATGGAATTCCCCTCATTCCATCGGGTCAGCTTGACGGCGATCTGAGCATGGTCCAGGGCGGCCTTGGGATCGCGATACTTCGGGTCATCGCACGTGGCATAGAGCCATGCGAGGTTGTTTTGAGCTTCCGCGAAGTCCGGCTGAAGGCGCAGGGCTTGCTGGTAGGATTTGATGGCGTCAGCGTAAAGCTTCTGTTTGTCATAGAGAAGTGCCAGAAGCGCATAGTTTTCAGCGAGCAATCCTTTGCCTTTGGCGGTTTGGGGATTATTCCCGAGCACCGCTTCAAAGGTCTGATGCGCCTTCTGGGGATCGCCCTTTAACTGGTAAGCCAATCCCAGTTCAATCCGGGGTTGGTCCTCTCCCTCCGTCAAGCGAACCGCTTCCTGAAACTCCTGAATGGCTTTGTCGTATTTCCTCTGCGTCAGATAATATGCGCCCAACGCCTCGTGCGGTTGCTCCTGGCGAGGAGCCCGGATTTGCGCTTCCTGGAAATCCTGGAACCCGCGGTCAAACTGGCGGGCAGATTCCAGCCGTTCACCTCGTACCAGGAGGAGGTCCATCGTCCGGATCGTTCGGTAATTGTTTGCCGTTGCGGCCATGGCAAGGATCACCACCACGAGCGGAAGGAAAACGATGATCTGGGAGGGAGGCTCAGCAATATCACTCTCCGGGACGTCGTGCCGGGGAGGGGGAATGACGAAAGCCAGCAGCGCCCCGCTTGCCAATCCGCCCAAGTGGCCCCAATTGTCGATAACGTGCACCGAGAATCCCAAGGCCAGATTCAAGGCGATGAAAGGGACAATTCCCATTCCGAAGGCGCGCCCCCAGCGCCGGGGAATGACGTCGCGGTGGACGTAGCCGGTCACCAGCATCGCCCCGGCAATCCCCATAATGGCCCCGGAAGCTCCCACCGAGGTGTTTCTTGAGACGGCCATGGAAAGGAATGCGCCGCCCATGCCGGCGGCGACGTAAATCGTGGCGTAGCGCCCGTAGCCATACACGCGCTCCAGGATAGGTCCCAGGATATAGAGGCAATAGCTGTTTGCCAAGATATGGAGCCAGCCACCGTGGAGGAACATCGGCATGACCAGACGCCAGTACTCACCGCGCCGCATATAGGGTCCGTATGCGGCGCCAAGGTCGCGGAGAACTTGGAGGTTATCGAATCCCCCAGCCCACATCTCCAGGCCGAAAAAGACAAAATTCACGGCAAGGAGGGTCAGGGTGATGAAGGGCCAGACGGGGCGAGGGGCAACCCCGTAATCTTGCGGGTCTGCGGGTAAAGGTAGAGATTGGTCAGCCATAGTCTATAGTTGATTGCGAGATTGCGCCCGCAGAACTGCTCCTCCGGAAATTATACCACCCCAGCCGCACTCGCGAACTCGCTGCGTGGCGCTTTCTCCGATTTCCTTGACAGTCACTTCCCGGGCGGAAGAGAATCGGCGGGGTCTGGGGACGTTCAAGTCAGGAGATGAAGGGACGAGACGGACTTAATCGAAACTGGCCCCAAGTCTCCACCACACGAAGAGGGAACCATGCTGAGCAAGAAATTCATTCGAGTTTTGTCGTTTGTGTTATTTGCTGCGGCCGCCGGTGCGTCAGCGGCCACGCCCCCGCCCTATGTCAACCCGCGCGATTTTGCCATCATGCCGTGGGGCAGTTCACCTTCCGACCCCGCCCAGTTGCAGTTAATGAAAGAAGCCGGCCTCAATATTTCCGGCTTCTGCGCGCCCAAAGATTTGCCCCAGGTGCTGGCCGCGGGCCTGGCGTGTTTTGTTTCGGACCCGCGCGTGAATGGATACGATTGGATGAAGCTGCCCCCGGATGCCGAATTGCGCAAAAACGTTGCGGCCGCAGCTCACGAGGTGGCGAACAACCCCGCGGTTCTGGGATTCTTCCTCCGCGATGAACCGGGCGCGGACATGATGCCGGGGTTGGGTCGCGTGGCGAGCCTGCTGGTGGAGGCCCTGCCGGAGAAATGGCCCTACGTGAACTTATACCCAACCTATGCCACCACAACGCAGTTGGCCGCTCCCGATTACGAAACCTACTTGCGGCAATTTGTGGAAAGCGTTCATCCCCCCTTCATCAGTTGGGACAACTACTCGGTGTTGGAGGGCGTGATGCGCGACCGGTTCTATACGAATCTGGAGTTGGTGCGCCGCCAAAGCCTGGAATCCAAAATCCCTTTTTGGAACATTATTCTCGCCAACACGCATTACGCCTACATGGAGCCCTCCGACGCCACCTTCAGCCTCCAGGTTTACAGCACCCTGGCGTATGGGGGACGCGGTATCGAGTACTTCACCTACTACACTCCCCCGGTGCAAAACTATCGTCTGGGCGCCATCGATCAGTTTGGCAACCGCACCGCCACTTGGGACATGCTGCGGCGCATCAACTTCCAGATTCATGCCCTGGCGCCCACGATGATCCGCCTACACAGCACCGGCGTTTACCACTCACCCGATGTGCCTCCGCAGGGCCATCCGCTTTCCGAAAGCCGCCTGGTGCAAGACGTCAGTGTTTCCACGTCAAATTCCGCTCCCGGCCGCTTTCTGCTCGGTGAGCTTGAAGATGCCCAGGGCCGCCCATATCTCCTGCTGGTGAACAAAGACTTGCAGCAGTCGTTCCATTATCGGTTTCACCTGAGGCAGGAGGGGAAGAGACTGATCTGGATCTCTCCCTTCACGGGGGAAGAGTCGGGGGATGCGCAGGCAGGATGGCTTTCGCCCGGCGGGGGGATACTTTTGCGGGTGGAGTGAACTTCTGGCCTCACGCTGGCTAGGTGCAATGATACTGCGCGAAGCGCCTTGGACTGCGGCGGCTCGACGCCGCCTTGGAATAACATGGATGACGAAGAGCAAAGGCGGCGTC
>Ga0326728_10010277_pt1 | contig 22016 bp, 16 predicted proteins | sample MB3enrmetagenome_FD_207602 | JGI IMG/M metagenome (GOLD analysis project Ga0326728, IMG submission 207602) | Lab enriched peat soil microbial communities from McLean, Ithaca, NY, United States - MB31MN | ecosystem: Environmental > Terrestrial > Soil > Wetlands > Peat | place: USA: New York... | reverse complement strand
TGGGTGGACTCCCAGAAGTCGTTCCAGACCATCATGCCGTACTCGTCGGCGAGCTGGTAGAAGGACTCTTCGGTGCTCTGGCCAACCCAGTTGCGGATGATGTTGAGGCCGGCGTCGCGGTTGAGGCGGAAGAAGGGTTCCAGGCGCTCGCGGGAGACGCGCTTGCGGAAGTCGTCCATGCCCCAGTTACCGCCGCGCGCGGCGATGCGCACGCCGTTGATGACGATTACAAGATATGGCTCGGTGCGCAGGTCGGTGGAGGGTTGGATGGCGGGCGAGTTTTCCGCACCGGGCGCGAGCGAGGAGACGTGCGAGCTGGCATTGGCGCGGCGCTCCTCCGGCATGTTGGCGAGTTCCGCGGCGGGGGTTGGGACCTCCAACATGCCGTCGTGGCTGACATCGACGATGGGAGCGGCGGCCTCAGCATCGCGCGCATTGGCGGGGGTGAACTCGACGCGGCGTAGATGGCCGGTGCTATCGAGCAGACTCAGCTCATAGCTGATCTCGCGCACGCCGAAGCGAACATCTTTGCTATCGGAGACGGAGCCACCCGTCTGGAGGGACAGCTTTACTGTGTATAGCTCGGGACTGCCGTAGCCGTTGGGCCACCACAGGCGCGGGTGATCGAGGTTGAGCTGGGCAAATTCCGACGGGGTGAGCTTGACGACAGAATCGCCCGGCGGCACGGTAACGCTCTTGCGTACGCTGATCTTTTCGATGGTGGCCGTGAGCGTTGCGCTAACCGGGGCGGAGGAGAGATTGGTGACCGGGACGGCGATCTCGATAGCGGCGCGCGAGGTGTCGTGATTCTTGAAGCTGGAGACCACCTGCGCGTCGCCGAGCTTGAGCGCGTGCGTGATGCGCAGCGTGACGGGCTGCCAGATGCCGCTGTTGCGGTCGCGGACGCCGGGAATCCAGTCCCAGCCTTCGGTGGCGACGAAGGTGGGGCCATCGAGCGCCTGGAAGCCGCCGTTCTCGCCGGGTCCGCCGAGGATGGATTGCTCCTGGGGAATGCCGGGGTGGGGCGGCGGCGAGATGCGGACGGCGAGGACATTTTTCTGGCCAGGAAGAAGAGCGGAGGTGACGTCGAAGCTGCCGCGGCGGAATGCGCCCTTCATCGTGCCCAGAAGTTTTCCATTGAGCCAGATTGAGGCCGCGTAGTTGATGCCTTCGAAGGTGAGTTCGGCGTGCGAGGCAGCGGGGAGCGCGGACGCGGGCACGGTGAACGCGTTGCGGTACCAGTAATCCTGCTTGTTAAGCGACTCGGGGATGGCGAGATTGTTGAGTCCGTAGCCGGGATCGGGATAGATGCCGTCGTCGACCATAGTGGTAAGGACGGTGCCGGGAACAGTGGCGCGCATCCAGCCGACGTCGTTGAACGAGGCGGAGCTGATCTTCGCGCCGTCGGCGTCGACCTTGGGGGCCTCGCGCAGTGTCCAGCCATCGGAGAAGCTCCACCTGCCATCACCGGACTGGGTGAGCGAGGTACCAACGGGCGGACGCGTGATGGCGACAGGAGCGGAATAGGGAGCGCGCGAAGTAGGCATGGTGGCGGGGTCCTGCGGAGCGCGGTATCCAGCCTGGCCGCGGGTCTGGACGGGCCAGGGCTTGGAACCCGCCTCAAACATAATTGTGGAGAAGTCCGGACGCGCGAGGTAGAGCTGATGGAATTCGCTGTCGGAGAGAGCGTGGCGCAGCAGGGTGAATGCGGCGATCTGCCCGCCGAAGTGGCGGCCGGGCGCGATTCCCGGGCCGGTGGTCGGCGCCATCTGCAGGAGGGGGTTGACGCTGCCGAGGATTAACGTGCCGCTGGCGGCGGGTTGGCCGTCAACGAAGAGATGGAAGTGGCTGCCATCGAAGGAGGCTGCGAGCAGATGCCACTGGTTGGGAGTGATGTTTGCAGGGCCTGTGAGCTGGTTGTCCTCGCCCATCCAGAGCGTGACTTTGCCGGCATCGACGGCGAGATAGCGCGCGTACTCGGCCGCGGGACTGCCCACTCCGGCGACGAGTTCAAGCGTGGCCACGGGCTCACTCGGCTTGATCCAGCAGAAGAGCGACCAGGGTGAGTCGGCCAGCAGCACGGGGTCGCGCGCGTCCGTGACAGTCATCTTGAGACCCAGGCCGTCGGCCAGGAAGCTGCCGTTGTAGGGGCCGAACTGAGGAGGATCGGTGGCAACGGGAGCGGCGGGGGGCTGCGCGGCAGCCATCACCGAGGCGAGAGCCAGCGCGACAATCCCCATGCAGAGCGCGGCAACAATGCGGCGAGGCGTGTGGGCGTCGCGGCGCAGCGGAACCGCCGCGATGGAAGCATGGGAGGCTGATGATTTCAATGCAGAGAGGGGGGCCATGGGCCGCTGAAAAGAGCTTGGTTTGAACATGAAGGAAGAGTAACGCGGATGCCTGTTTAATGCACGGGGATTGTGATTGGCTCGCGCGCTGGACGATGGGGATAAACTACTGGCATACGTCGTGGTTCAGCCGTTTCAAGCGGGAGGGTAGAGGCCGATGTCACACCTGAGCAGGACTGGAGTTTCGCTGGAAGAAGATCTGTTGCAAGAGTTCGACCGGCTGATCGGCAAGCGCGGATACAAGAACCGGTCGGAGGCGATCCGCGACCTGATCCGCGAGGCGCTGCTGGCGGATACGGTGGACTCGAACAAGCCGGTGGTGGGGACATTGACGCTGGTGTACGACCACCACACGCCGAACCTGGGCGAGAAGCTGACCGCGTTCCAGCACTCCGCTGGCGCCATGATCCTGGCGACGACCCATGTGCATCTGGACCAGCACTACTGCCTGGAGGTGGTCATTATGAAGGGGCGCAGCAAGGAGCTGCAGGCGATCGCGGACCACATGTTGGCGCTGCGCGGGGTGGAACTGGGCAAGCTGGTGCTGACCAACTCCGGCCAGGGCCTCAAGGGTGGAGATTCCCACAAGCATCCACACACCCATTCTCATTAGCGGTCGATCGCGGCGGCATCTGTCAAAAGCTTCTTTCTAACGCGAACCGCGCCAGAAATGGTTCAGTGGGGTGGTTAACGCGTCCGGATCCCGGCGCGGCTGTTGGAGCGATTTGGTAGACATAGGCGTAGTCAATGTCGGCATCTTTGCGGTCAAGCAAATTCAAAAATTCGGCCAAAGCGTGCCATTTCTTTGAGTATTGATAACCGACCTCCCCATTGAGCAACACCGTTTGACTTGACTGATAGATTCCGTCGGACGTCAAATCGCGCGGGCCAAAGTAGCGCAGGCGCAGACTCGAGGTAAATCCTTTGTAGTCGTGCAGTGTGGCGCCCGATGAAATCACCACCCTGACCGCTTCGGGAACAAGCCTGCCCCCTGGGCCGCTCTGTTGCGCATAGAAGGAACCAACTGAGATGCCATTGATTGTGACGGCGCTATGAGTGACGGTCTGTGCCGCATCATCCGGGTCTATCTGGGTAAATTGGGCGCGGGAGTCCGCAATGTCAAAATCAAAGGCCCAATGTTCCGCCGGCGTGTAGTAGTTCGTCCATTCGAGGCCATAGCGGTTGCTCGACTGCTCTGAAGCAGACGTGCCTCCGGTGTCGCCATCCTGCATCAGTTCGGAATTGCTGCGGAGAACCCAGAGCGCAAGGGTGCTTTGCAAATGTGGGAGGGCCACCGTGCGCACGCCGATTTCCCCGCCTTTGGTTTGGACCAGGGGGGTAATTTTCGCGTTGAGCGTATCGTGGTAAGGATTGTCCGGCGAGACCGGTTGCACCGTTTGCGTTGCGCCTCGCCCATCGTTCGAGTGGAAACCGAATCCGCCCTGTAGATAGAACTCAGTATTGGCCCACGGGCCGAAGATCAAATTTGCTTTTGGACTGGGCAGAAACTTAGTGGCCGAGCCGGAATTGGCCGCGTTAACCGTGGTAGTGGTGGTGCCGTCGGGCAAAGTAACAATATCGGTCGGGTAAGCCAAGCTGGTGACGATAAATTTTTCGTCGTCGCCGCGCAAGGCCACGACTGAGCGGAATTTGTTCGCCCACTGAACCTTATTTTCCACATAAGCACTGCCTATCATGTCCGTAAAGTTATCCCGCTCCGTGGTTGCGGGCAAAGTGGGGCAGGCGCTGGGAAAAATGGCAGGGGTACCACCATCCACACTGATACTGACAGTGGAGGTGTAGGTGTTGCAGATGGTGCCATTGAAAGAGATTCCGGTGGCGGAATAATCGGTCTTGGTCGTGCGCCTGCGATTTTCCGTCCGGTAAAGGCCGTTGTCGATCCAATCGTTGCGGAGTTGCAGGCCGAAGGTATTTGACATCTTGCGGCCAAGCCATGTGCTGAAAACAGTGTGGTGTGCGTCAAACCCACTCACCCAGCGCCTGTCCTGCTGTTCGAACTGGTCGCCTTTGTTGTAGTCCACCAGGTAGTAAGTGAAATCGGAAAATAAATTCATATCGTAATAAAAGATGTAGGCCGAGATTTTCGACTCGGAATTGTCGTCTTGGCGATGCCACTCACCCTGCAAGCTATAACGCTGGCTGTGGCCACCGTCAGTCGGGTTCAGTGTGCCGAAGGTTCCAACTCCGTATGGCGTAGATGGTGTGGGGTTGACTTGGGCGGTAACGGGAATTTGATCGCTCGAGTTCCACTTTCCGTGGTAGGCATGGGCCGTGATGCTGAAACCATCGTCGTCGTCGCCTTGGCTGTAGGTTAGCAATCCGTTGATTTTGTTATAAGCATCCGGATGCGTCCATGGGCCGTTATAGTAAGTATCTTCTCCGCCGTAGAGCAGATTGCTCGGACCGAGCTTTTGCGATACTCCGAAGACGGCCCGCCCATAGGTATGCGTGCCGCCTTCTACCTGGAAGAAGTTATGGGGCAGCGTCTTGAAAAATTCCATACGGGCCGATGCAGCCGAGCCAAAGTTGCCGACATCGGCGTAATAAGGGCCTTTCTCGAAATCCACCCGCTTCACAAACTCCGGGATGACGGTGTTCATGTCCGAGTAACCCTCGCCGTGCGCGTGCGACGGCAGGTTCAGCGGCATATCGTCGAGGAAGATGGCGATATCGGTGCCGTGGTCGAGATTGAAGCCGCGCAGAAAATATTGGTTGGCCTTGCCGCCGCCGGCGTGCTGGGTGATGATGAGACCGGGAACCGTCTCCAAAACCTCTCCCGAACGAAGAATCGGACGGTCCTGGATCTCCGTTGCGCCCACCGTACCCTGGGTGCCGGATTCGGCAGTTCCGACAAGGTCATCCTCCCGGCCCTGCACGTTGATGGTGGTGCTCACGGAGCCCACGACCAGAGGGATGCGCAGCGCGGCCGGCGTCCCGGTGGGCCCTATCGCGACAAGGATTTCCTTGGTTTCAAAACCGGGGTTCGACACGACGAGTCGATAATTGCCTGGCGCAAGTCCGGAGATCATGAAGGAGCCGTTCGTGCCCGACTGTGTCTTTCTTTGTACAGTACCGTTCGCGCTTCGAACCTGCACGGTGGCCCCAACAATCACCGCGCCAGACGTGTCAACGACCGTTCCCGATAGCTGAGGCGGATAAGCCCTATCGCTGGCGGCGACCGGGTGACCCTGCGGGTTCTGTGCAAAGGCCGCGAATGAAAGGAAAAGAAGCGTTGCCAGGCAAACGGAGAACCGGCGATTCGTCATGTTTAGGGGCCCCTTTTCTTGAAACGCCGCGGATTGCATGGCCGCGCCGATAGTACGTGTTCTATAATCGTGTTACCGAGTCAGCGAACCCTGGCCCGACGAGATGTTCGGCCAAGGATCGGGGAGAGATTTCAGAATACTACGTTTTTTAGAATCGTGCTACGACAAAAGTTTATTCCGCCTTGGCGCACAGAACGCGAACAGCATTGCCGGTGAAATTTCACCTGCCATTTGCATACAGCGCTATCAACACGGCGAACTTGCAGGAAGTTGAAGTCACGCGAAAACGTTGCTGGAAAGACAGGTCATGCAAACCAGGTTCAAGGACCTATTCAACGATGCGGCGCACGGCGTCCGCGGCAAGGTGGCGGGGATCTACGGAATCCTGCTGGCAATCAATGTGGGCGCATGGATTTGGGCGGTGCTTGCCTCGCGGCACTATCCGCTGCTGCTGGGGACGGCGCTGCTGGCATACAGCTTCGGGTTGCGGCATGCAGTCGATGCCGACCACATCGCCGCCATCGACAACGTGACCCGCAAGCTGATGCAGGAGGGCAAGCGGCCGGTCGCGGTGGGGTTTATGTTCTCGCTGGGCCACTCGACGGTTGTCATTCTGGGATCGGCGGCGATTGCAGCCGCGGCACTGGCTCTGCAACATCGCATGGACGGGGTGCGGGCGATCGGGAGCGTGGTGGGCACGCTGATCTCGGCAATCTTTCTGCTGGGTATTGCCATGGTGAACCTGATCGTGCTGCGGTCCATCTATCGCGCCTTTGCGCGGGTGCGCGGAGGGGCGCCCTATGTGGATGAAGACTTCGACATGCTGCTGGCCGATCGCGGCTTTCTCTCCAGGCTATTTCGCCCCATGTTCGCCATCATCACGCGCAGTTGGCACATGTATCCACTGGGCGTGCTGTTTGGTCTGGGCTTCGACACGGCCACTGAGATTGGACTGCTGGGAATTTCGGCGGCAGAGGCTTCGAAGGGACTTTCGGTTTACTCCATACTGGTGTTCCCGGTACTGTTTGCCGCGGGGATGTCGTTGATCGACACGACGGACAACATCCTGATGCTGGGGGCGTATGGCTGGGCCTTCATCAAGCCGGTGCGCAAGCTGTACTACAACATGACGATCACGTTGGTGTCGGTGGTGGTGGCCCTGGCGGTGGGAGGGGTCGAGGCGCTGGGACTGCTGGCCGCTCACTTCCGTCTGGGCGGCTTGTTCTGGGACGCGGTACGCAGGCTGAACAACAACTTCGGCGTGCTTGGATACTGCATTATCGCGCTGTTTGCGTTGAGCTGGGTTGTGTCGATCGCCATCTATAAGTGGCGGCGGCTGGACGAAATGAAACTGGGTGCATCGATTGTGGTTGGCGATAGTTCTTCTATCCCATCCATCGCAGTCGAGGATTGACCTGCGCGCACATCGTCACCACAGCGTTACCGGAGGATCACTCCGGGTGAGGATTTCCCGCTAAACTATTGAATTTATTGGTGTCCCCAACGGGACTCGAACCCGTGTTACCGCCGTGAAAGGGCGATGTCCTAACCGCTGAACGATGGGGACCGGAGCCAAATTCCAATCTGAATTACGCTCCAACCCAAACTCAACGCTACCAACAACGAGGACGCGAGTCAAAGGAGTCCCGGTCGATGGAGAGAGTTAGTCTGGAGTGGAAATGCCGTAACAAAAAGTCCTGGAAATCCACGGCGGGGTTGCGCGTAGGATGTTTCGAGGGGACGGCTGGAACATTCACCCCACGGAGCAACCTCGCTGGTTGGGGACCTCGTATTTTTTGTAACCGCTGAGGCAGTCGCATCATGAATTCATCCGCACCTGGACGCAACGAAGTTGGCCGCAATGAAGTGGGCCGCATCGAAGTCATCACCGGGCCCATGTTCTCGGGCAAGAGCGAAGAGCTGATTCGCCGCCTGAAGCGCGCCCGCATCGCGCGCCAGCGGGTGGTGTGCTTCAAGCCGGACATCGACCTGCGCTACCATCGCACGGCGATTGCATCGCACAGCGCGCAGACCCATGAGGCAATGACGGTAACCAACGTGGCGCGGTTGCGCGAGGTGCTGTATGAGCAGCTGCCAGAGGTTGAGGTGATCGGCATCGACGAGGCGCAGTTCTTCGACGAGTCGATTGTGCATCTAGTGGGCGAGCTGGTGCATATGGGCAAGCGGATCCTGATCGCCGGGCTGGACACCACCTTCACGGGCGATCCATTTGGACCGATTCCGGCGCTGATGGCGATCTCCGACGAGGTGACCAAGCTTTCCGCGGTGTGCATCGTCTGCGGCGCGCCGGCCATTCATACGCAGCGGCTGGGGGCCAGCCGCGAACTGGTGGTGGTGGGCGCGGCTGGAGTGTACGAGGCACGCTGCCGCGCCTGCTTCCGTCCCTACCTGAACGCTCCCAGGAACGAGCAGATGGAGCTGCCCGACGCCAGTTGACTGGTTTGGTTTTGCGGCAGGCTTTGGGTGCAGGGACATTCCTGCATAATGCTGGCTGCCCCTATTGGCTGTATTTCGATCGCATGAATTATATCGTGATACGATGTATTAATGGTTCGAAGCAAACAGCGATCCATCCCCCAGACCAACCTGCTGCAAGCCCTCGCGGAGTTGCGCTTCCACCTTCGCAGCTTTCAGCAGTTCAGCGAGCAGGTTGCCAAGAAGCAGCATCTGCAGCCTCGCCAGCACCTGCTTCTATTGCAGATCGCGGGCATAGCCGAGGGACGTTCGGCCACGATCACTTTTCTTGCTGTGCGCCTTGGACTGCGCCAGAACAGCGTCGTCGAGTTGGCCAACCGCTCGGTTGCCGAGGGCCTGGTGCGTCGCGACGAAGATCCGTGCGACCGCAGGCGTGTGATTCTATCGGTCACCCACAAGGGGATGCGTATGCTGGACGCTCTGTCGCAGAGTCATGCGCGCGAGTTGGATGAATACGGGCCGCGGCTCATTCGCACGCTGCAACGCATCAAGATCGTGCGTGGCAAGAACGGGCATGTCCCGGTAATTGAGTGGTCACAGACTGCACGCAAGCCTGGGGGACCGCGATCCAGGAGCGTGGGTTGAACTCGCACTCCTCGACACTGCGCGACTTCACGGTCGACCGGCGCGTGTGGCTGCTGTCATCAGTCGCGATCGCGATTGGCGCATGCGGCGCTCTGCTGGCGGTGATATTGTTGAAGGCCATCGCGCTGGCCACTAACATTTTTTACTACCACCGGGCGAGCCTGGCTTCCGTCTCTCCGGCAGGCAGTCCGCTGGGGTACGGGATGCTTCTTGTTCCTGTGGTTGGCGGCCTGATCGTGGGCCTGATGGCGCGCTTCGGCAGCGACAAGATTCGCGGCCACGGTATACCTGAGGCAATCGAGGCGATCCTGTTGAATGGCGCGAAGGTACAGCCAAGCATTGCTTTGCTGAAACCGATCTCGGCGGCGATCGCGATCGGCTCGGGCGGCCCGTTCGGCGCCGAAGGCCCGATCATCATGACCGGCGGCGCGTTTGGTTCGCTGGTTGCGCAATGGATGCACCTGACGGACGCCGAACGCACAACCTTGCTGGTGGCAGGCGCAGCATCCGGCATGTCGGCCACCTTTGCAGCGCCTCTTGCCGCCATCCTGTTGGCCGTAGAGTTGCTGCTCTTCGAGTGGCGACCGCGCAGCCTTATTCCGGTTGCATTTGCCAGCATCACGGCGGAGATTGTGCGCATACGGTGGCTGGGTCCCGGCCCTCTGTTTGCAATGCCCAGTATGCCCTATGAACAGACCCTTCCAGTCGCATGTGGGGCGCTGCTGTTAGGACTTTTTGTAGGCTTTGCAGCGGCCGGGCTAAGCAAGATGATGTACGGCTTTGAAGACCTCTTCGAGCGGCTGCCTGTTCACTGGATGTGGTGGCCTGCCCTGGGCGGCATTGGCATCGCGGTTGGTGGACTGTTTTTCCCTCGGGGACTTGGCGTGGGATACGACAATATCGCCGAGTTATTGCGCGGCGATGCTCCGCTTGGCCTGCTGGTTGGACTGGTAATCGCGAAGTCGCTGATGTGGGCGTTTTCGTTGGGATCGGGAACGTCGGGCGGTGTGCTGGCGCCGCTGCTGATGATCGGCGGAGCGATGGGCGAGTTGGCCGCGCATATCGGCCACGCAAACGCTCCGCAACAGGCTCTGTGGGCCGCCGTGGGCATGGGAGCGATGCTATCAGGGGCGCTGGGTGTGCCCTTGGCGGCAATTATTTTCTGCCTGGAGATCACCCATTGCCTGCCTGTGCTGCTTCCGGTGATGCTGGGTTGCGTGGCCGCCTATGCGGTGACGTCTCTACTGATGCCGCGTTCGATTCTGACTGAGAAGCTGAGCCGCCGCGGAACCCACCTGACGCGGGAGTATGGCACCGATCCGCTGGAGACAGTGAGCCTGATGGAAGTGATGACGGAGCTAGACCTGCATAACGCCGCTGAAGCAGTGCCAGAGGAAGAGCCGCCCGAGATCTACGCCTATTGCGACGAGACCTCCCGCGCCGCCGCGGAAAAGATGGCGATTGCGGGCATCGATACCCTGCTGGTGGTGGATCGTTCCAGCAATAGAGTCTGCGGGAGAGTCACGCTGCTGGACCTGCTGCTTGGCCGCCGCAAACTGGCCAGGCGCGAACAGGAGCGGCTGCGAATATTCGCTCCGGGACGCTGACTATTTTGAAATAGCTGCGCTATGCTTGAATGCACCGCAGCCGTTGCAGGCTGCACTCAGGAGGAATCGCCATGCGAATGATGCGTTGGGCCCTTGCAGTCTCCGTCTCCACTTTCTGTCTTCTCGCGTTCACCCTCCCCACCGGTCTCGTTTATGCCCAGAGCATTCCCGCTGCACCCTTGAGCCAGCAAGGAACAGCCGTTTTTCGATCGCCCCAGAAGCCTGCCTCGATCCCGCCGAAGAAGAATACGCTCACTGTTCCCATCAAGACCTCGACTGGGCAAGACGCCGGCACTGCGATGTTCCAGGAGAGCAAGGATGGCAAGCAACTCTCCATCACGGTGAAGCTGAAGAACCTGCCGTCCGGCGAGCACGCCGTTCACATCCACCAGAACCCGGTGTGCGATGCGCCAGACTTCAAGGGCGCAGGCGGGCACTTCAACCCCGAGGGCAAGCAGCACGGCATGGACAACCCGCTGGGACACCACGCCGGCGACATGCCGCAGAACTTCACCATCGGCGAGAAGCACACGGGCGAGATGACCTTTAAGGTGGACTACCTGACGCTGGCGCCGGGCGCTGCGAACTCGGTGCTGGGGCACTCGATCATGGTGCATGAAAAGGCCGACGACATGAAGACCGACCCGACGGGCAACGCGGGCAACCGCATTGCGTGCGGGGTGATTCCGGCGGCGAACTAGGGGACAGTTGTTGGTTGCAGATTGTTGGTTGAACGACACGCCTCGGATACCGCGACGGTGCCGATTTACGTCCGGATGAATGGAAGGGCGGGTGTAGGATTTTTCGTGAGGTGAGCGGGGATGTTGGGACGCGTATGCGTGGTTGGGCTGTTGGCGTGCGGAATGGCAGTGGGGCAGACACCGGGTACGGTAAAGACGGATGCAGGATCAAAGGCACTGGCATTTGATGTGGTCTCGATCAAGCCGAGCGGGGGTGCCCCGGGTGGATTTGGGCTGATGCCGGATGGGTATTTGGTCAGGGGGCAGCCCTTGTATGCAACGCTCATGATGGCCTACTTTCCGATGACAAGGATGTTCGGCTACTCGGCGGCGCCTGTGACGGGCGTGCCTGAGTGGGCGAGTAAGGATATGTACGATATCGACGCGAAGCTCGACGAGCAGAGCGTGCAGGTATGGAAGAACCTGACCGTTGAACAGCGCTGGGAGAAGCTGAGGCCAATGCTGCAGGCGATGCTGGCAGAGCGCTGCAAGCTGGCGGCCCACATAACGATGGCGGATTCGCCGGTATATGAGTTGGTGGTGGGCAAGCATGGGTCGAAGATGAAGGAGACAGCACCGGGTGAAGCACCTCCGAAGCATGCAATTCCAATCGCTGGTGACGCCATGATGGTGCCGATCTATCCGAAGCCTGCCAAGGAGCAACTGACATTCTTCAGCACCTCGATGGCGGCTCTGGCGGTCGAGTTGTCCACGATGATGGATCGGCAGGTTGTGGACCGCACCGGGTTGACAGGCAAGTACGATTTTGCGGTGCCGCGCGTCCGGCGGGATTTGTCGGACCAGGCAGAGAGCGGTGAGGCTTCTGACCCCAACCCAAATCCCTTTATTTGGGACGTGTCCGAGATGGGGCTGGAGCTGCGACCGACTAAATCCCCTCAACCGATGCTGGTGATCGACCATATCGAGAAGCCGACCGAGAACTGAGAGGTAGGTTCGAGATCCAAGGTTCGAGGTTCGCGCACCTGAGCAAGCCTCCCAGTGAACCAATTAAGAAGGCGCTGCGTATAGCTGCTGCATGGGCGTTCTTCGGATGACAATACCGAGCGCGGGCATCATTCCCCTTCCCAAGCGGTCGGAGCGGCGCGCGGGCCTTCGAGGCGGTACACTTCTGCCATTGGCCGAAGCGTCTCCGCAGCAAAGCGGACGGAGCACGAACCGGGACTCAACCCAGGCTAGGTACGAGGCAAGCTTGCAGCGCACGCCGGAACAGGAAGCCGCGCAGGAGGCACTCAGCAGGCTGGTTCGCCTATGCAGGACGGGCGATCAGCAGGCATGGCAGCAACTCGTCGTCTCGCAGCACAGGCGGATTTATGCGATCTGTTACCGGTTTACCGGATCGGCAGCCGATGCCGAGGACCTGACGCAGGATGTCTTCCTGAAGCTGCATCGCAACCTGGCGAGCTTCGACGTGGAACGGGGCAGCTTTCAGACTTGGATCACAACGCTGGCGCGCAACCTGCTGGTGGACCACTTCCGGCGGACGCGACTGGAGCGGGCCACCGACTCGCTGGACGTGGGCTACACGGGCGAAGCGGACGGCTCGACGCAGGCCGGCCGGATGGCCGAGTTGACCGATTCACATCCCTCCCCGGAGGCACACGCGTCGGGGATGGAGTTGAAGGTGCGGATTCAGCAGGCCCTGGCGCAACTGTCGCCGGAGCTGCGCGAGGCGGTGATTCTGCGAGACCTGGAAGATATGGATTATAAGGAGATTGCGCAGGTGTTGCACATCCCCGAAGGCACGGTGAAGAGCCGGATCAGCCGGGGACGCGGGGAACTTGCAAGGCTTTTGCATCGTATAGAAGGGCAGGTGGTTTAAGTGGCAGACGAGAAACAGTTCGGCAACCCGAAGAGAATGCAATTCGGGGACAAGACAGCCGGCAACCTGGCGGACGACGAGGTGCAGTGCGCGCAGTGCGAGGCAATGCTGGCCGACGCGCTGGATGGAGCACTGACCGCCGACCAGCAGGAGCGCCTGGATGCGCATGTGGCCGAGTGCGGGCTGTGCAGCCAGATGCTGGCCGACGCGCAACGCGGGGCAGCCTGGCTGGAGATGTTGCGCATGCCTCGGCCCGAACCTCCGGATACGTTGTTGGAACAGATTCTGGTCGCGACCAGCGGTGCGCAGGGAACTTTAACTGCAGGCCGTATGGTTTCGGGCGGGATGGAACACGCGGGATTTGCGGGAGCAATGGCCGGCCGGACGCCGCTGGTTGGCGGCGTGGCTGCTGTGGCGCCGGGCTTCGGAGCGCCAACAGACTATGGCAATGTAATTCCCCTCCGCAGGCGCGTGGCCGATGCAATGCGCACAAGCTGGCTGGGGCAGATTGCATTGCAGCCGCGCTATGCCATGACCGCCGCGATGGCTTTCTTTTCCATCGCGCTAACGATGAACCTGACGGGGGTGCATCCTCTGTCGCTGCGTGTGAGCGACCTGTGGCCGAGCAGCCTGAAGCGCAGCTTCACGGATGCGGACGCGCGGGTGGTGCGGTATTACGAGGGGCTGCGCGTGGTCTATGAGCTGGAATCGCGGGTGCATGATTTCGAAGGCGCCACCGGCAACGACGTCCCTGCGGGGAGCCAGAGCATACCGTCCAATCCAGAGCAGCCTGCTGTACAATCTCCCTCTGCGCGGCCTGGTTCGGCGGGCCGGAAGGACGCTGCTCCAGCAGATCGCAACCAGCCTGAGCGCAAGAGGCCCTCCGCCAACCCCGGCACCAGCCGTCGCGAAGAACTCATACCAAGCCGTCGCCTCATCGGCTCCGGTCGCACCGGCAAGAGCTTCGGCAAGCACATTCAGTATCCCATAGAAAGAGTGATGGCATGAACTGCGCAAACCATCCCCATCGTGAACAAGTCGCCTTTTGCCAGAACTGCGGCAAGCCGGTCTGCAGCGACTGCGTCCGCAACATTGGAAGCTCCATCTACTGCGAACCCTGCCTGACAGCACGCGCAGGGGCGACTGCTCCGCCGCCTGTCTATCGTTACACCAGCGCGAGCTACACGGGCGCTGCCGGCTATCCCCCGGCTGCGCCGCCAGCCAGCGTGGGCGAACCAAGTCCCGGCCTGGCCGCGATGCTTGGATTTATTCCCGGCGTGGGCGCGATGTACAACGGCCAGTACGCCAAGGGGTTCGTCCATCTCATCGTGTTCGCTGTGCTGGTGTCGCTTGCGCACGACCTGGAAATCTTCCATCTATTCGCCTTCGGCTGGGTCATCTACATGGTGATTGAGGCGTACCACACTGCGAAGGCGCGCCGCGACGGCACTCCGCTGCCCAATCCGTTCGGCCTGAACGAAGTCTCTGAGCGGCTGGGATTCGGCAAGGCTTGGCCCGGTGGCACGCCAAATGCGACGCCCACGGACGCCACACAAAATCCTCCGCACACCGGTCCGGCTCCGGATGCGAGGCCCATGGTTGGTGGTGTTGACACAACCTTCCATCAGGCGGCTGACGGCTCGCAGACCTACTCCGCGCCGGGCGCTTATTTTCATCAAGCCCCTTCCGGCTCCCAGACCTATACCGTCCCTGGCGTTCCGCCGATTCCAGCCGTTCCTCCCATACCTGCACCCGGCGATGTCAAAGTACCCTACTACCGTCGCTTCCCTTCCGGAGCGGTCTGGCTGATTGTTCTCGGCGTGCTCTTTCTGGTCGGCGACAATGGCTTCTTCCGCATCTTTCATCATCCTGTGTTCTGGCCGATCTTTCTGATCGCGGTCGGCGTCTGGATCTTCGTCCACAAGATGATCGTCACCGGTCCCGGGCTGGAGAATGACGGCACGGAGTTCTATCGGTGGCGCTTCGCGCGCGCCGTGCGCAGCTCATTCTGGGTAGTCCTGGTGGGCGTGATCTGGCTGCTGGATGTGCTTGACATCCTCTCCTGGAGCCGCAGTTGGCCGCTCTTCCTGATCGCCTGGGGCGTGATGCTCTTGTTCAGCCGCACCCTGCATGGGGGATATGGCTTTGCCGGCCACGTATCCGGCGGCAACGAAGCCAGCCCCGGCCCATCGGGCAGCGCGCCGCCAGAACCGACGGTCACCCGCTCTGACCCGGTCTCCGGCGAACCTTCGCAGGACGCCACCGGCAGCGATTCCGGCATCGGCTTGCACGACGATCCGGAAGGGAGGTAAATCATGGCGAGCTATCCTCCACCACCGCCTCCTCCCGGATACAATCCGCGTGATCAGCGGCGATTCCAGCGCGATCGGTTTCGCGCCCAAGTGCGTGCTCAGCGGGACGCGATGCGAGCGCAGCGCGACCAGATCCGCTTCCAGATGCGTGGCCTACGACGCGGCTCGGTACTGGGTCCCATCCTGCTGATCGCCATCGGCGCCCTCTTCCTGCTGATGGAAACCGGACGGCTCGACCATCAGCGCTTCTGGGGGTGGTATGGGCACTGGTGGCCGATGCTGCTGGTTGCGGCTGGCGTGGTGCTGCTGGCCGAGTGGGCGTTCGACCAGTTCCACATGCGCGACCCGCAGCGGATGCCCTATCGGCGCTCCATCGGAGCCGGGGTCTTCTTTTTACTGCTGATCCTGGGGATCGTGGGCCTCGTCGACAACAACGTCCGAGGCATTTCTTCCGGCCACACCAAGCTGTTCCCCGGTTGGCGGATTGACCCAGATTCCTTCGACGAACTCTTCGGCGACAAGCACGAAAGCGACCAGACACTCGACCTCGCCTTCCCCTCGGGCGGCTCAGTTTCCGTGGTCAACCCACGCGGCGACGTAACCATCGATGGCACAAGCGACGACGGACGAGTGCATATCACGGAACACAAGCAGGTTTACGCCTACTCCGATTCGGATGCCGACAGCAAGGCGCAGCAACTTAGTCCGGCCGTCGCCAGCGAAGGCACGGCGATCGCTATCCACATGGCCGAGATCGAGGGGGCGCGGACCGATCTGGTGATCACGATGCCTGCCAACGCGGTTATCAGCGTCAACGCCAACCACGGCGACATCCACGTCGCCTCCATCAAGGCGGCGGTTACCGCGATTGCGAACCATGGCGATATTGACCTGTCCGCCATCACCGGCACGGCGACGGCCCACATCAACTTTCCCGGCTCATCGATCACGGCGCACAGCATGGGCTCCGGCATTGCCATCGATGGGCACGCGCAGGATGTCACGCTGAGCGATATTGCCGGTCCGGTCACACTCTCCGGCGAGTTCTTCGGCGCCCATCTGGAGCACATCCGCGGAGCGATCCATTACCATACCAGCCGCACCGACTTCCAGGTGGCCCGGCTGGACGGCGAGGCCGAAATCAGCCCGCATACGGACCTTTCCGTGGACCAGGCGCTGGGGCCGCTGGTGCTGACCACCAGCTACCACAACATCAACCTGGACCGCATCGCGGGCGATATTGCCGTCACCGACCGCAAAGGGACGATTGAACTCACCGCTGCGCCGCCCATCGGGACGATTACGCTGGAAGACCGCAACGGCGCCGTTAAACTGGTTCTGCCCGAGCATGCCGGCTTCACCGTCCAGGCCGATACCGGCAATGGGGATGTCTACACGGATTTTCCCCTTGCTACCTCAGGCAGCGAAAGCCATAAGAACATCAACGGAACGGTAGGCGCAGGCGGGCCAATGGTGCATATCACAACCAGCAATGGAAACATCACTTTGGACAAGGGCACAGTCCTTCCACTGCCGCCGTTGCCACCCGCTCCGCCCAAACTGACGTTGGCTCCAGCCTTAGCGGCCCACGCGCCACGCACCCCGAAGAGTGCGGGTGCGCCTCCTCCAGCACCGTAATAGGCCTTGGACGAGATGTCCTATTGATTTGCGTGGATGCTGGCGAGGAACTCGGCGACGGCGCCGATGGACTGCACAGTAGCAGGAGTCTGGTTGTGGGCAACCCCGGGAAGGCTGATGAATTTCTTCTGGCTGGAGGAGCTGGCGGCAAAGACCTCGCGGCCCTGATGGATGGGAACCAGGGTGTCGGCCTCGCCGTGCAGCATGAGCAGAGGCGCGGTAGAGCGGGCGATATTGCCTACCTCGTTGAAGGCCTCGATGGAGTCGGGCGCGGGGATGAGCGCGGCAGCGGTCTCGGCGGGCAGTCCCTGGGCGTGGGTGTAGACGGGAAGCTCTTCGGCAGCGCTGGCGATGGTGCCCGCCAGGATGAGTCCGGCGACCTTGCGCTGGGAGGCGACGTAGGTGGCCATGGCGGTCCCCAGCGAGAATCCGTAGACGATGACGGGACGGCCTGGGCTGGAGGCAGCGAGCGAGTCGTAGAGGCGTAGCGCGTCCTGACGGAAGGCCATCACATCGGGCGAGCCGGCGGAGAAGCCGATGCCTCGGTAGTCATAGACGCAGAGCTGGGCGCCGGTCTGGACCAGTTGACGATAGAACGAGTCGGAGCGATCGATGGTCATGCCGTTGCCGTTGAAGAAGAGGATGATGGGGGCGTTGGGGTTGGAGGAGGGATACTCCCAACCGCGCAGAGTAGCGTCCGGCAGGGGGACGCTTTGCAGGACACGTGTCGCGCTTCCGGTCCAGTCGGCCAATGGCGCGGAGGGCGGGGGCTGCGGAATGAGGAAGTTGGCGGGGATGGGACGCTGGGTCGACTGGGCAAGGGTGCAGGGGTAGACAAGAAGCAGGACCGCAAACAATCTACGCATAGAACAAAGCTACCGGGCGCAGAGGCCCGGCGCAAGACGATTGCGCCTTGCTGCGTGGCCCCCCCTCATGATCATGGCAGTAGAATCTTTCATTTTCCGTCCTGGGGTGCTATTTTTCCGGTTTGGTTTGCGGGGGATGGGGGTGGAACTCGGGGGTGAAGCGGCCATCGGGCGTGCGAGCGATGGTGGGTGTGGGCTGGGGAACAGTCTGGGTGCCGCGCGGGTTGGGGATGGGCTTGAGGGATTGGGTCTGGGTTTCGGCTTGAATCTGCATTTTGAGGCTCCTTTGCCGGTTCTTGTGGGTTAAAAGCGAAAGGCCGCAGGCTCGTCAGCGTTGGCTGACGGCGATGCGGCCTTCTTAATCTCTACTACCTCTATTATACGGGACGGAAGGAAACTACTATGCCAACTATTTTTGACTATTTTAGGCGCGGAAGATGTTTGTTTTGTGCTGGTTGAAATTTTTAAGGCGGCACGAGGGTCTTGACAGCTTTGTTGCAGGGTGCAGGGCCGTCAGTTGGCGGATCGATGGGACGGGTGGGGCGGGGATGGCGTGGTTTGGCTCCAGGTTTGCGGGCCTCCCCAGGCGCGGGTTGCGGTGAGGTCGATGTGGATGGGGACAGCGGCGGGCGCGGGGGTGGGCTTCAGGGATTGAGCGGAGCGGACGGCGGGCGGGGTGGGTTGGAGGAGCTGTCGAAGGCCATCGCCGATCTGGGGGATGGCGTCGCCGAGCGCGAGGAGGTGGTCAAGCAGGACGGAGCCTGTGAGGTGGAGGGTGTAGCCGGAGGCGTCGAGGTAGCCATCGAGGACCGCGGGCTGCTTACCTCCGAGGGGCAGCGTGATGGGAGCGAGATCGAAGCTGGCGAGTGGCGTTGGCTGCGTAGAGCTATGTTGGGTGCTAGGACGAGCGGCGGGCGGCGTGGAGCGGAGCAGAAGAGCACCCAGTGGGATGGAACGGTGGTTGAGTGGATCAATCTCCAGGGATTCATGGGAGAACTCAAGTTCGCCAGTGAGAACTGGATGCTGTGGAGTTGACTCGGGCACAATCCGCATAGACCGCGGCGTGGATTCACGCGGCTGTTGTACTGCTCCCCAGACGAGATTTCCGGCGAGAGTTCCAGGGCCGGTTAGGCCGGTGGGAGGGTGGGGCGTAGCTACGCCGAGCCAGTCGAAGAATATCTCTGCTGGAAGGGATGGGATGTTGAGCGCGGCGGAGGCAGAGTTGAGCTGTCGCACGTCGGGGACGTTGGCAGTGAGGAGGAGGAGTTTTGGATCGGAAGAGTTGGAAGGTGGCCACTGGCACTCGATCTTGGTGAAGGTATGGAAGGTGTTGCGCGCAATGGCATGGCAGTCGGCGTCGACTCCGAGCAGGCGGGGGGGAACGAAGTCGGCGCGGCGGGCGTTGCTGAGCTGGATCTCGGCTGCGATGTTGCTTTGGCCGAGGGTGCCAAGCAGGTTGACCCTAAGGTCGAGCTCCCCACGCAGACCGGCATCGCGTGCGCCAACCAATCGGCTGAGGCCACCGAGCTGAACGTCCTGCCAGGAGCCTTGCAGATCAATGGGGAGATGTGCCGGCGAATCTTCCACGGTGTTGGTTGGTCCTGCATCCTCGCCACCCAGCGTGGCTTCGATGCGCACAGTTCCGGTGTCGGCTGGGCTGGTGTCGGTGCGCACCGGATGCGCCTTCAGGCGAAGGCGCCACTGATGCGGCTGGGGCAGCCAGAGAGCGAAGTCAGCATCGGTCAGCGAGAACGGTGTCTTCTCCTGGTCGAGCTTGAAGTTGAGGCGCGCGTCGCTGGCCTCGATGTAGGGCAGGTGGGGTGCCGGACTGGAGATGGTCTCTGCGGCGGGCGCAGCAGTCGCGACAGCTGCCTGGGTACGAGCGGCCTGCATTAGCAGGCCCCCGATGTTCCACTGGCCATCGGCGGTGTGAACAAGGTTGATACTGGGCTCGGTCAGCGAGATGCGGGAGAACTCGACGTGGCGACTCCACAGCGAGCGAAGGCGGAGGTTGGCGCTAACCTTGCTGGCGCGAAGGATGGGTTCCGAGCCGAACGCGGGGGCCTCGTCGACAACAAAGTTGTGCAGGGTAAAGCCGGGGATGGGGAGCAGGTTGAGGGTGATCTGGTCGAAGTGGACGGGACGGCCAAGCGCGGCGCTGATGTTGCGCACAACGCGGCGCTGCAGGCGGCTGACGTTGATATAGGGAGGCAATAGAACCAGCAGGAGGAGTGCGCCAACGACGATGAGAACGGCTATAAGGCGGTGCTGGGTAGCAGAGGAGGGAGACTCAGCGGCGGAGAGATCGTGATTTGGATTCGACTCTTGCATGGACTATTGCAGGATACGGCCACGGAGAGCGGGCGGTCACGGGAACTTGCGCGGGGCAGCGATTCTGTGTTGCAGGCTCTGGGGCGGGTTGCGCTGAGGCATTTTCGGAATTGGTGTAGACCGAAGCCACCGCAATCCAGTGGATTTTCCTCAAGAAAATCCACCGTGCATGATCTTCGAAAAGTTTACGTGTATTCTGAAAATGCTCTAAGGAAGGTCTGCACAAGTCTTCAACATTCCCCAGGGACTTAAACCCTTATGATTTTGTGGCACTTACAGACGGGCTGAAGCCGGTCCCTTTCAATCCTTAGACATGTGCAGAGTTTCCTCATTGCGTGCTGCAAATTACTTGTGCTTGGCCGCAGTAGCCGTTGTGGTGGTTTGTTTAATGGCCGCGCGGAGAATGGGGCCGAGCTGCGTAGGGTCTTTCAGTTCCTCCGTACCGCAGACGATCTGATAATTATTTCTGGTAACGACGACAACGGTTGGCGTCCAAAGGACGTTGAGGCGCTTGCCCAGGTCCAGATCGGCCTGAACCTTGGCGTTGAGCGCTCCGCTAGGATCGATGACGAGGGGCATCTTCTGGCCATGCTTGTAGAACCATCGCTGGGCGTACCGGTGCAGATCGTCCTTGCCGGCAATCGCCGCCTGGTCGTGGAATACGTCGGTGCGAAATTGGTCGGCTAGCTTCGGGCCCACCTTGTCCTGCAGGTAGCGCGCGTAGACGGCCCCCTCAAAGGTCCAGATGTGAGCCGGGATGGGGAAGTCATGGCGCATGAGCGGGACATGGAACTGCTCGGCGGCTTGCAGTTCGATCGGATGGGCGCGAGCGCAGCCGGGACATCCAAGGTCTTCGAAGACGAGGATAGCAACCTTGCTGCCGGCCGGAGGACGCAGGATGGTGGTGTCGCGAAAGTCGTCGTGCGTGGCTGGGCCGATGAACTGGGCCAGCGTGGCGGGAGCGGTGAATCCGATTGCAAGCAGAAAAAGCGCGCTGAGGGTCAACCTGCGCATCGATTGTGGGCTCCCTAGGCCATGAGTCGGAGTTTTGCCGGTTCCGATCATTTTATAGCAGTTGCAAGAGCTGTCTCTTCAAATCCGCTCAGGGTTGAATTACGGTGTCCAGTATTCAGCGGATGACGTGGAAGGTGCGGCTCCAGCGGGTTTCGGAGAAGAAGTGGATGAGGATGTGGCCCATGAAGGCCAAGCGGTCGGAGAGTTCCGTCTTATTGATCTGGTCGGCTGGGGTGAGGAACGACCAGTAGACGAAGAGCGGGCGGCCAACGATGTTCTCGCGCGGTACGAATCCCCAGAAGCGGCCGTCGAGCGACTGGGTGCGGTTGTCGCCCATGGCGAAGACGGCTCCGGGGGGAACGACGAGGTCGCCGTTCACGACGTGGTTGGGCAGGTCGAGCGCCCACAGGGAGGCGTTATTCTGGCTGGCAGCCTGTTCGATGCCTTGGAGGTCGGCGGGGAAGTCGTCGCGGTAGGGGATGTAGGCGTCACTGGGATCGCCGTCGTCGCGAGGCATGGCGGCGTAGGGCTCGGTCTGGGCGACCCCGTTGAGGTAGACAACCCCGTCGCGCAGATGGATACGGTCACCGGGAATGCCGATGCAGCGCTTGACCAGATAAAGGTCGGGAGTCTCGGGATGGGGCTTGAGGAAGACGATGATGTCGCCGCGGCGGACGTCGCGGTAGTGGACGAAGGGAGCCCAGTGGGATGGAGGCGCGAGCGAGATGCGATCCACCAGAACGTGGTCGCCGATGAGTAGCGTCTTCTCCATGGAGGCGGAGGGGATCTCGAAGTTCTGGAAGATGAAGGTCATGACGAAGAGGCCGACGGCGAGCACAGTGCAGATGGATGCGAGTGACTCGAGAGCGGTCTCGTGGTCCTCTTGCTGCGTCTCTTGGGTAGTAATGGGGGGGGACTTTTCGTCGGGGGTGGTGGCTGTGATGTCGGTCAA
>Ga0326728_10010275_pt1 | contig 22019 bp, 15 predicted proteins | sample MB3enrmetagenome_FD_207602 | JGI IMG/M metagenome (GOLD analysis project Ga0326728, IMG submission 207602) | Lab enriched peat soil microbial communities from McLean, Ithaca, NY, United States - MB31MN | ecosystem: Environmental > Terrestrial > Soil > Wetlands > Peat | place: USA: New York... | reverse complement strand
GGGCTCAGCTCCGGAGGCGGCCACAGCGATGGTTCTTAACTAATGATTGATGTACTACAAAAAGGGGACACTTCTAATGTCGTAAACAAGGGGACATTTCTAATGTCGGTTGACAGAGTACCAACAATTGACTTGACGTCTCTCTTGGACAGAAATAACCTACCAAATGTACCGTTTGAAGGGTGGAGGAATGCGCCAATTGTCGTCAGCTTTGGTCCGCAACCTCATCTTCCCCATATGGAATCTGCGCGACCACCCGCATTTTTCCCGTTATTTTCGCGAGTTCCAGCGGACCCAGTTCTTGAGCCGGGATGAAATTGAGCAGTTGCAGCTACGGCGCCTGCGCGAGCTCCTCAAGCACGCCTACGCCAACTGCCCGTTCTACCGGGCGCGTATGGACCAGGCCGGCTTGTCGCCGGAAGTTCACTCCCTCACCGACCTCCGGAACCTGCCCCCGCTTACCAAGCGCGATATTCAGGACAACGCCGCGGAGATGCTGGCGCGCAACGTCCCGGAGAGCGCGCGCCTGCGGAATCAAACCGGAGGATCGACCGGCAGTCCCCTGCAGTTCTATGTAGACCGCGAGCGGTTCGATTCGCGGGAGGCCAGCACGGTGCGGCACAATTTGTGGGTAGGCATGCGCCCTGGGGACTGGCAGGCCGTACTCTGGGGTGCACGTCTGGATCAACTGCCTCAGGACCGCCTGTGGGACCGCCTCCGCAATAACTGGCTGTATCGCAAGCTGGAACTGAACACCTCCAGCATCCGTCCTGACGACTGGACGGCGTACATTGACCGGCTGCGCAGGGTGCGGCCGCGCTTCATGGTGACCTACGCGCAGTCAGCGGTCTTGTTTGCCCGTGAGTTGCAGGAACGCGGCATCGGCGACATCGCCTTCGACGCCATCATCACGACCTCGGAAGTGCTTTTGCCCGGCCAGCGCACCCTGCTCGAACAAACCTTTCGCACGCGGATTTTCGATCGTTACGGATGCCGCGAGATGAGCGTGATTGCCAGCGAATGCGAGGCCCACACCGGCCTGCACGTGAACGCCGAGGCGCTGCTGGTGGAGATCGCCGCGGAAGCTGATGGCGGCGCCGGGAAGATCCTGGTTACCGACCTCTTGAACCGCAGCATGCCGCTCATTCGTTATGAAATCGGCGACGTTGGATCGTGGGCAGCCAGCCAAAAATGTCCCTGCGGGCGGAGCCTTCCCCTCCTGAATCCCATCGAGGGTCGCACCACCGACTTCCTGGTGCTCGGCGATGGACGCCGCATCTCCGGTCCTGCACTCACGTTGGTAATCGCCGATATGAGCGATGTGCGCCAGGTGCAGATCGTGCAGACTGGCCCGCAGTCGATTACCATGCGCGTGGTGCCTGGCCGGGGCTACGGGCCGGATACGGAAAAAGAACTGGAGCGGCGTTTTGGCCTGTATCTGCAGGGCGCGGCCGCGCTCCGCGTGGAAACGGTCGAAAGCATCGCGAGCGAACTCTCGGGAAAATACCGTTTCGTGATCAATGAGATGACCCCAGCCGCCGAGAGCCGGTAGTTGCCTGTAGAGGAGATGCTCATGTCGAACAACGCCCTCCGCATGCCTCCCCGGCCTAGCTTGCGCAACTGGCTCTATACCAATATCGTCTACCCGAAGCTGCAGCCCCAGACCTTTGCCGGCCTGCGAAACCGGGTGCAGCGTCACGCGCAACGCGAGCGCCTGACCCTGGAGCAAAGCCAGCAGCAGCAGTGGCGTGACCTGAAACGAATCCTGGAGCACGCTTATACCACCACGGAATTCTACAAGCAGCGGTTTGATCGTGCCGGTATTCATCCCGAAGAGATTCGCAATCCTGCGGACCTGACGGCATTGCCGATTCTGGAGCGCGACGAGTTGAAGTCCTCGGTCGAGCGGATGTTGAGCTCGAAGTTCCCGCGGGAACAGCTACGGCTCACCAAGACCGGCGGCACCAGCAGCGCTTCTGTTCCCTTCTACCGCGATCCCGACGGCGAACGGGAGAAGTATGCGCTTCAGCTCCGCTTTCAGGAATGGGCCGGCATGTTTCCCGGAGATAAGGTGGCGTATCTCTGGGGGTCGCCGTGGGACTATCCGCAGAAACCCAGTTGGCGCTGGTGGATATACGACCAACACATTATGCGCAACCTGTGGTTGCCCACAGTGGGCATGGATGCCCAACTGATGGAGACTTACCGGCAACAGATCAACCGCTTCAAGCCTAAGATTCTGTACGCATATCCCACTCCGCTGGCGTTTTTCTGCCGGTTCCTGAAAGAGACGGGACGCCCGTACGTCCGCCCCAAAGCGGTTATCTGCACGGCCGAGGAACTGGGTCCCCATCGCCAGGTCATAGAGGAGGTTTTCCAGGCCCCGGTGTACGAGCACTACGGTTCGCGGGAGTTTGGCATCATGGCCGCCCAGTGCGAGTACGGCGCTATGCACCTGAGCCCGGCGCTTACCTACGTGGAATTTCTGCCGGTGGCCAATGCCGCAGACGAGGGGCTTTGCGAAATGATCGTTACCGACCTGGTGAACTACGGTATGCCCTTGATCCGCTACCGCATTCGCGATTGTGTCCTGCTGGGCAACCGCGCCTGCCCCTGCGGGCGGGGATTCCGCGTCATCGACAAGATCGCAGGCCGTTCTGCCACGCTGTTTACCATGCCCAGCGGCAAGGTGGTGATGGGGCTCAACGCTACCTTGTATCTCTCGCCTGCCTGCCCCGAAATCAAGGAGATGCAAATCATCCAGGACACCCTGCATGACTTTCGTCTGCGGTACGTGGCCCGGGAACCGCTGGACGAAGCAGCCTTCGCGCGGTTGCGGCAACACCTGGAGGTATTCTTCGGACCTGACCTGAAGTGGACGTTCGAATCTATATCCGCTATCGCGCCGGAAAAATCGGGAAAGACCCGTTATTGTGTTTCCTATGTGACACCTGGGCAGACCGAAGAGAAGGCGGGCGGCAAGCTTTCCTAGCAGCATGTTGTACCATGCCCATTAGCCAAGTACCTCCGCAATTGAATGGTATCGGCAGTTTTCTGCTCCACCCGCGCCTGAGACGGCTGGGAACCAGGCTTTACGGTTCAATCCTGGTCGTGGGTCTCCTGATCGCCGGTGGTATATTCTTCCATCGATCAGCGGCCGGTTTATTTCCTGAACTGCCGGGCATAACGGTAGACCCAAGTCCCGCGACTCTCTCGGAGCTCCAGGTTGCTCACTTGACCGCCAACACAGGCGGCCGGGCGATCGTCTGGTCGAAGCAAGGGCCGGGAACCCTCACCACCATCGATGGCAGCCATGCGGTCTATACCGCGCCTGAAACCATCAAAGACGACACACCGGTCTTGATTCGTGCAAATGCCCAGGGCTACGCCGCCCCGGCTACTATCACTGTAACTCTCCGCCCTGCATACCACTGGCAAGGTTTGGTGCAATTGCAGAATGGCATGGCACGGGCGGGGACGAAGCCCTCAAACCTGCAACCGCAGGGATACTGGGTGGTATTCAACGACGCCACCACCGGCGCCGAGATCTGGCAAGTGGACGGCGACGAGAGCCCCGGCACAATCCAGATCCCTGGCATTTTGAACCGCACGCCCTGGAACGCCAACGGCAGCCGCTTTGCTCTCAGCGCCAACCGCTGTGTGCCTGGCGCCTATTGTGGCGACACCCATGTTTTTGTGTACTCAGCCGACGGCAGTACATCGCGCTTGATTCGGCCCTACGATCCCACCCGCCAGCCGCAGTGGAAGCAACCGGTCCCCATCTATGGCTACGCTCCCTGGGATCGCCAGAAGCCTAATCTCTTGTATTGGGCAACTGCCAATGACACTGCCAACGGCTTTTACTCCACGCCGCAGTCCACGCTATATGCGATCGACATCAGCGCCGGGGACCTGACCACAAAGGTGATAGGCCTGCCGAACCCGACACGCAGAAGAGAAATACAGTCGTATCCAAGCGAAGACAATATTCTGATCGTACAGGACAGTAATTCCCAGACCGCTCCTCACTACGTTGTCAACCTGTATATGGTCGATCTGAACCGAAAAACATTGCTCTATTCGTATCCGATCAACTTCGGTTTGACGGCACTTGGTCATTCCCAGGATCAGGAATACCACCTCCACGATATCTACTTCCGCCGGAACGCAGCCGATACCTACATCTTCAACTACGGGCCAAGGGGCGATGTGGGGGAAGCGATTTTCTTCGAGGCGCCCCTCAATGGCGACCGGATCAAGGTGAAGGTGGCCTTTGCCGATCCCGGCACGGCCACACCCTATTATTCCCATCCGGCCTGGAACAGCGACGGCTCACTGGTGGCCTATGGCGGTGAGTCGGAGCTCAACAGCAACAAATTTGGCGCGTGGGTACGCAATCACAACCGGCACGCGACATTGGCCAAAGTCGGCCAGGACTCCGGCCACATCGGCTGGGATGGTTATGATCCGAATTATCTGGTCTTTGACGGCTGGACCAGCGCTGCCAGCTTCGATCTGAGGCACGCCGCGCCTGATGGAAGCTGGAGCAAGGTGCTGGTGAAGTATCCCCCGCGCGATCGAAACCGCAATACCGGAGGTCTACTGATCGGCCCGGCGCAGAGCCCGGACGCAACCAAAGTGATGTTTAGTATCCCCTTGCAAGACTGGATTCACGGCCCTCTAAAGACCTACATTACCGTTGACCACCGGCCGATCTCGCCGCAACTGAAGGTCATTGGCACCTCGCCCGTGCAGTTGCAGTGGACGCCCTACCTGACTCACCGGGAGGTCAGGGGCTATCATGTATACCGAAGCACTAAGGCAGACAGCGGATATGTGGAGATCAGCAAAGGGTTGGTTGCCGGCACGAGCTTTGAGGACACCGGCGCTACCGCCGGCTCGGCGCTCTATTACATGGTCACGGCGGAAGAGTACTCCGGGCTGGAGAGTGACAGTCCAGCGAACGTTGTGCAGGTGACTGTTGGAGGAAGGGCCAAGCAGGTAAGCATGGCTCGCGGTACCAGGTGGTATAGCACATCTCCGGCCGCGCCGGCCAAACTGGCAACCTCGAAGGTTTCATCCGGGGCATGGAAGCTAACTTGGGCGGCCAGCCCATCGGCGAACATCCGGTACTACAACATTTACTACTCGACGGCCGGCGCCCCGCAGCCTACACAGACTTATCAGGTGGCCTCGGTACCCGCTGGCCAGACCTCATTCACCTACTGGCTGGCAGACCCGATGGCGCCCTCCAGCTTCGGCATCGTCGCCGTTGACCGCCAAGGGAATCGGTCGGCCATGGCAACCTTTAACTAGCCTTCATCTCTTCCGGGCTATTGTATCCGCCAGGGCACAAATTCGATCGTAGGTGTTCTCCACGGTAAACCGTTGCGCCAATGCCTGCGCCCTCGTTGCCATCGCTTGGCGGCGCCTCTCATCCTCCAGCAGATACTGCAACGCTTCCCGCAATCTCGCCACATCGCCAGGTGGCACGAGGAGACCAGTCGCACCATCTTCGATATAGCTGCAGGCGCCTTCAGGATCGGTCACGACCACGGGTTTACCTAATGCCATGGCATTCACGAAGGACTGCTGTCCGCCACTGTGCAAATGCCCGCCTTCCATCGGGACAACTACCACCATCGCGCCTGCCATCCACTGCCGGAATTCCTCAGCCGTCGCACGGACCCGGCGAACATTCGGCGGAAGCGTTATGCCGGCCAATCGTCGGTCGTCGGTACACGCAATCACACAAGGCGTGGAGAGTTCCCTGACAGCTTCAACCAATGTCCGATAATCTCGATCTCCATTGCCTCCGGCAAAGATGTAGTTGCCCTCGGTTATTGTGAATTTGTATCGGTGCGGGTGAAGAGTGGTGTGATGCGGCACAAAAACGAACTTGGACTCACTTACGCCGAACTCCTCCGCATAGGCCTTAATCTCCCGCTCCGCCCAAACCACGCACAAATCTACTGCCCCAAGACAGAGCTGCATTTGCCATCTCTTCAGCATTCTGCGCCAGGCGCGCGGCTCTCGATACCACAAGCAGTCGACCAGAATGGTCGGCAGCACACGGCCGGGCAACAGGCGTTGCAGCGCAGCGAACAGAAGGCCGGGAAGATGACCCAGGGCTATCGCAACGTCAAAGGCGTCGCGATGTCGGAGAAGAGAAATCGCCTGACTCACACCCCTGCCCTTCGGGATCTTCTGCAACCAAGACGCGGCGGGCGGCAAGACCGTGGTTCGTGCAATCTTCTCCGCGCTCGCCAGAAACCGCTCGGTAGCTATAATTCGAGCGCCGCACGCAGAAGTATCCGTTCCGCGATTCCCTTCGACGACCCGTCGCACAGTTACTCCTCTCCTCTCCGGACTTTCACCCTCGGCCCTAGGATTCCGACACCTTGCGGTCTCACAGACTCCGGTTGCCAGATCATAACGTTCGCAGAGGACCAGGCCGGCATGCGAACGCTGAGCCCTAGTCACACGCTAGGTTACGTGAAAAGGATACCGATGCCGTAACCGCCGTTCGGGACCGCTACAATTTCCCTCCATGAATATCTGCCTTTAATCTCGTCCCAAAAACGCGGAACATCGCCGCTCCATCCGGCCGGGTGCGGAGCTATATCGTGAAAGCCCACTATCCCTCCCTTTTTGACTAAGGGCGAATAAATCTCAAAATCTCTCTTCACGCCTTTGTAGCTATGATCACCGTCTATGAAAACAAAATCTAATGGCTTGCCGCAAAACGCTTTATTGACCCGGTCAACCGTGTCTCCGTGGTGGGAGTCCGCACGGACCAAATGCAAAGATTGGCGTGGGCCGGCGAATCGCTTGTACAGGGGAATCCGCAGGGCACTGTAGCCCGCGCCGTACGGGCCGCGAGGGAGATCAACGCTGACAACTGTCGCAACTGGTGCCGCGAGCCGACACAGAAGGAAGAGCGTGCCACCACCGCAGGTACCTATCTCCAATGCCCTCACTGGTTCAGCCTCAGCTATCACCTTGGCTAGCTCTATCAGTTCGGAGCGAATCTGAGATGGAGTGATTGTGTGAGAAAACGCGAACTCAACGAGCCTATCGACATCTGTGACTCCATCGAGTTGCGGAAGCATTCGCCAGCACCGAACAATCGCGATAAACCGTTTTACTATCCCGTTCATCATAACGTTATCTTTGGGGCACGCAGCTGTCCTCTTGACACGCCTCTCGCAGCAGATCCAACACCCGCCCTACAAACACCTCAGGGCTGAATTCCCGGAACGCGCGCTCTCTTGCGGCGGCCCCTATGCGCTTGCGAAGCCCAGTATCCTCCATGACTAGTTTGAGATAATGCCTGAGGCCTTCGACGTCGCCGTGATCAACGCAGAAGCCCGATACACCATGTTCTACATAGTCTGGCGCCCCTTCCTTATCGGTCACAATTACCACCTTACCCATTGCCATCGCATTAGTCCACGCCGTGATGCCGGTGATTCTTAAGGGTTCGCGCAATAAGGGAACGACGACGCAAGAAGCCGAAGCCATCTGAGCATGGTACTCTGCCCGTGAAGCAGAACCTACCACTACATTCGACGGCACGGAGCCCGGCTGACCCATCTTGGCAAAAAGCCGCACCGAATACGGGAGGCCGTTTATCGCACGGAGGAACGTCTCCCAATCCCGGGACTGGTTCCCGCCGGCAAATATGTAACCACCATCGCTCGGCACGAACGAGTCCACGTCACTTCGCTGGAAGGACAGGGGTACGAAGCGGAATTTGTCACGGGAAATCCTAAAGTGTTCCGAATACCGCGCGACCTCGGCGCGCGTAAAGCAGCACAAAAACGAAGCTGCGTTCCCGGCTAGACGATTCATCAGCCCAGACCCGAAACCGGGCCATTCTACATCCATCATAACAACCCGGCTCTTCTGACCGAGCCATCGCTGTAGGACGGGCAAAGGTAGTCCGTAGCGCCCGACTGCTACCGCGTCGTAGTGCCGAGACAGAGCTAGCAGCTTCAAGCAAAGCCAGAGCTGATGCCATCGCATCTCCAGTGATTGAAACGGTCTGGGTAACTTAGACGGACGACTGTGCACCATTTGTACTTCATCTTGTACATCTACGCCCTCGCCCCAGACCACGCGGTCCCGAAAGGTTGCAGTTCGTGCCACAAGAAACCTCATTGAAGACCGCCCCCCTCTACACCAATCCCGATTGAAACAACTTTTCGAAATGATTACTAGCTTTAGAAAGCATCTGATCCGTTCGCCGCGTTAGGCTAGCTTGCAGTGACGCTAGCAGCTATCTTCCCAAGTAGCCGACTCCTATCCGTGCAGCTCAACGCTCCGAGGACATCTTCCCAGATGATGCAAGGCGAGGTGACGCAGCCGCTGACGCTCAGTGTTTTCCAAGCAGAAAAACCACGTCCAGAGAAGACAGCACATGAGTGGCGGCATCGCCGCGGCCAGCATTCCAATATAGTGCGTCACAGGTATCCAACGTTTGCAACACCAAACACCTATTCCGAAAACCAGCGTGGGCGCTACCGAGGGCCAAACAGCTTTCCGAAAAAAACTAGCGGCGCTCACCTGTAGAAGACGAAAATATATCGGAGGATAGACGAACCCGCGGACGACGACTACCGCCAGGGTCGTACCCAAAGCTACGCCATAAATCCCGTAAGGTCGTACCAAGGCCACGCTCAGGCCCAGATTGAGGATCCCTTCCAGCCCCGTACACCAGACGTTCGCCTTATGCTTGCTGAGGCCGCAAAGTACTGCGGAAGCTGAACATTCCGTCAAAGAGACGAACTGGGCCGCACCCAAAATCACCAGGACCAACCCGGACCGCGCGGCATAATCCGGCCCCATCCATAGCCGGATAAAATCCGGCCCCAGCAGCAGCAATCCCAGCGCTAAAGGACTGCCTAAAAGCAGAAGGTATTTGGTGGTACGAAGAAAGAGCAGACCCAGATCCTCCGCGCTACCTCGCGCTTCGAGTCCGCTGACGAGCGGCATAACAATTTGAACAGCACCATTGACCAAATCGCGCCAATACTGAACCAGCCTGGAGCCGATCACATAAAACGCAATCAGGCCGACAGGAAGAAAGGCGGCAATCACGATATTATCCACTTCATAATTGAGCCGGTTTCCTGCCGAAATCAGCGCAGAGTAAAGCCCGTGCCGAAACAGCGGGCCGACCATCTTGCGCCTCGCGAGTTTCGTGGAGAACACCAGTCCTGGCAAACAACGGCGGGAGAGGAACAAATGGATAAATGCGCCGACAGCGGTGCTGATACAGTGGATCAACGCAAGGGCGACAAGGCCGTGACCTTTCCAGAGAACTAGCACGATCAGAGCCGTTCGGGCCAAGAGTGTGCCAATAGCCACCCCGTTCAGAAGCGGCCAGCGGAAAAGGGCAGCTAGCACCGCCTGGAAAGCACCGAGCGGCACTGCGACGGCTCCGGTGCAAACCGACAGCAGAAGGACTGCGCGGGCAGATGCCAGCATAGGTGCCGGAATATTCATGTGCGGTATGACAAAAGCTGCGAGCACCGCACCCCAAACTATCAACAGGAGGGAGAGCCCTCCATACACGAGCAGGGCCGTACTTAGAAACTCGTTGACATCCTCAAGCTTGCCCTCCGCATGGAAGCGAGCTACAAATCGCACAAGTGCCGAACGTACTCCGACATCGATAACGCCCATATAGCCCGTGCATTGCAAAATCAGCGCCCAGATGCCATAGGATGTATTACCAAGATGGCGAATCACGAAAGGAGTTATAAGGAATGCGACGAGAACGTTTGCGCCCAGGCCAAACCAATTGCTCAGTATGCTGGAAAAAATGCGGTGCACACTGAAGCCGACAGGGAGGGGGACCAGCTCCGAACCCGCTCTCACCGGTGCTTCTACTTGTGGCATATAGGTTCGCTCGTGACTACTAATGGCACAGCTGTTTATTGCCTGCCGCCCGTATGAAGGAAAGCACCCCTCAGGAATCATCGGTGGTAAGCATAGCTTCCGCCCTGGGCCCTCTGCCCTGTCGGCTTTTCCAGCTTTCCGTCACGGCTTAGGACGTACAGATTCGTTTTGAACCCTAACAACCAACCTAATCAACCCGACAACAAATTCACTTGAGGACTAATCTGACGCCTAACCGGCCAAGGACTTACGTAAATTTGGGTCAAAAGCCGAATTCCCGTCTTCACCTCTAGCTAGGACATTCAATATTTAGGTTTTCAAAATCGCTCAACCACTTCTTGACTCGAATTGCTGGTCCTCGAAGAAGCAGTCAACCCTATTGGTTCTTTTTCTGTAGTTGGTGTTTCTTCTTCGCCGAGGTGCCCAATAACCGTGTGCGCGCATCCGCTGAGCGCACCCAACATGTACCAAGTACTGCGATAAAGATCGTGAGCGGCATAACCCACAAAGAGCAGCACGAGCAGTATAAGAGAACACGCCAGCGGATAATGACGCAGCCAAGCAGGCGCATCCGGAAGCAACGACAATTCCTTGCCGAGAGAACGGTTCAACCTGAACAGCGCGAACAGGTAGGCGCAAAACGCTGCCGTACCACATAGGCCCAACTCGGCAATTATTTGAAAGTACAGGGAATGGGCGTTGAGCCAAACTTTCTGCCCCTCACCAGGCCAATACTTGGCCCCGTTGGCAACTTGGAACTGGCCACCGCCAACACCGGTAACCGGGTAATCCAAAAACATATGCCAGCCCGCTTGCCAGGCAAGCAGGCGGTTTGTATACGATTCATCCTGGTCCCTCGTAGCCACCGACAAGTAGCGCTCTTGGTATTCAACGGGCATTACTTGCCAGGTAACAGCTAACAAAATCACGCCAATGGGCAGAAATAGCAGTCGTTTTTTCGAGCTAAATACAAAAGCCGCAAGTAGAAAAAGTAGAGCAACAATGGAAGTACGTGAGCCGGTAAACACCAGCACCCAACCGCTTAGCGCAGCGACGGCGAGTCCCAGCAGGCGGCCACGCCACGGTTTATCGACGACAAGGAGCACAACGAGCGGCAAAGATGAAACAAGGGTAATTCCTAGTTCATTGGGATTTCCCCCGGAACTTGTCATTCCTTCCGCCCGCGCAAAACGACCCCGTTCGAGGTAAAGGTCACCATGCAGAAAACCCAAGCAGGAGGAACCCGCCAGCCAGCCGATTAGGAGAGCAAACACCAGAAGAAAAATCCGAAAGCGCCGGGGCGTGTTCACCAGATTCACAATCAGGATGTGATATATCGCTACTCTGCCAAAATCCAATGCGAACTGAAGGGCGCCCATTCTCCAAAACGCGAACGGAACACTCAGAAACATCGTCGACCAGAAAAGCAGGAACAGCTTCGTGATGGGTGGAAACACAGGTTTACCGTGCCGCCAGACGAACGAGACAAACACCACAAAAAACAGCACGCGCTCTATATGGAAGGCGCCAAGGGCCGGATATAGTTCGCCGGGCTGAATGATGCTAACCGCCAGCAGGCCCATCAACCCCACAAATGGATTGAAGAAGCCCCACAAGGCAAGCGCGTAGATTGCGACCGCAACGAGCGCAATCATGACCTGGCTCCTCCGGTAGCGTAGGCGTCAGGGCCGCGATTGGGGTTCATTCTTGCGACGACGCCACTGATGTAAGCCTCAAAGACACTTAACGGTTGATGCCCCGGTACGCTGATACGGTACAAGGCCAGGGGTGAAACCCCTCTATCGTTCCGCAACTCGATCATGGTAAATCCAAGTTTGTAGCCTGCCTGTTGGGCGGCGGCGAACACCGCCGGCGAGACGTCTTTGGCCCTACCATTCGGATAGGCAAGGCAATAGCATTCGCCGCCGGTTTCCTGCTCGATCCGCTCCTTGCTCGCCGTCAGTTCGTAGGCCAGTTGGTCGGAGGAAACCTGGGACAAGATGGGGTGTTCCACAGTATGGGAGCCGATTTCGAAGCCCTGGCAGCGGAGAGTCCGGATTTCCTCCCAGGAAAGGAAGGCCAGCAGTTCTTCATCCGTGCCGCTTCGTGCCTGGCCCTCCCGCAAGCGGTTCAGATACTGCTGGCGTTGGCCTTCGGGCAGTTCTTTGCAGAGGTCCTTCAACTCCAGCGCCTTCTGCATGCGGGCATCAAACGAGTAATCGCCCATGGGAACATCGGGGCCGTAGGGCGCTGGCAACAAGGACCGATTCCACTGCAAAACGATGTCTACCAGTTCGTCGGTCCATAAGCCTTGCCGCTTGCCGATGTAGCCGGTGGTAACGTGGAAAACGGCTGGGATGCCGTGGCGCAGCAGCACCGGGGCGGCCAGCGTTGCGTTGTTGCGGTAGCCGTCGTCAAACGTGACCAGGACGGCGCGCTCGGGAAGCTCGGATGTGCCGGCCAGGGAACGCAGGAGGTCCCCCGCGGAGATCGGCTGGAACCACTTGGCGAGCAGCCGTAACTGGGCATCGAATTCCGTTTTGCTCACCGTATTGCCGTAACGGAACCAGGGCTTCCAGGTCTCCGCCTGATAATTCCGTGTGGTGACTCCGTGATAACAAAGAACGAGCAGGTCCCGCCGTTGTAAGTGGCGCAGCAAGCGGTTAACTCCGCCCAGGCGAAGAGCGGTCAGGGCAGAGCTCTTCATCACGGCCCGCACCCGCTCAACGGCAGGGGCCTCGTGATGCTTAGCCGCCGCAACTTGCGATTCCTTGCCGAACCGGAGCCCCCGGGTCACCGTAAGAAAATATTCGGCCAGTGCGCTTTGCGCCGCAGACACGGAGAACTGTGCGGCACGCTGCCGGGCCGCAATCGAGAATGCGGACCGCTCCTGAGGATTTTGCAGCAGGCGCAACATGGCGTCGGCCAGTAGCTCGTGGCGGTGCGCAGGAACTAATAGGCCGGCCTGCTCTCCCAGCATTTCGCGGTTGCCCCCTACATCCGTGGCAATACAGGGCAACCCCATGGCCATGTACTCCAGCAGCGAATTCGAAAACCCTTCCGCTTCGGAGCAGAGGACGCCCATGTCCAGAGCGTTAAGGTAGCTTCCCATATTGTTGCAGGCGCCCTCGAAGTGTACCCTGCCGGCAATATTAAGCGAGGCCGCCAGCGCTTCCAGTTCCTGCCGCAGCGGACCGTCGCCAATGATGCAAAACCGCGCTGAAAATATTCGGGCAACCACCATGGCCGCGGCCTGCAAAAAATCGTGAATGCACTTTACCGGATATAGCCTTGAAGTGTTGCCAATGAGAATCTCGTTGTCCGCAACTCCCATCTTCTGACGAATTTCGCGGCGCGCCGCCAAGTCCCGGTGGAAGGTGGAAAGATCGATGCCGTTCCGCAGAACATCTATCTTGCCGGCTGGAGCTGACTCGGTCCGGATAACCGCGGCCTTCACCGCCTGGGAGTTGGCCACGATGCGTGTGACCAGCCGATTGGAGATCCGCTGGCGAAACAAGGCGCCTGGGGACATCGCATGGTTCAAGTTGCGGCGGCTGCTCAGGATGACGGGAATACCTGCCATCCTTCCCAGCAGCGGCCCGATCAGATTGGACTCGACAAAAAAGGTCTGCAGAACGTGGAACCGTTTCCGGCGCATCCAGGCGACGAACTCGCACAGTTGGCGGATCGCGCTAGGCTGATGGAAACTTCGAAGGTCGTTGCACCGGATAGGACAAGAGGTGACCTCATTGGTCAATACATGAGATCCGCGCAGCACGGCGATTTCGGGAAGCATACCCGCCTTGGAGGCCATCTCGGCAATCTGGAGCAATTGCCGCTCCGTGCCCCCGACGGACAACGAAGCCACCTCGTCGATTAGAAACAGCACTCTCAGCCCGGCAACGCTGGCTTGGGTCGTGGCGCTGTGCTCGGCCTCTTTCATAGACTCCCTTGGCTGGCCTGCTTAGTGGCGCGAGTGGCGCGGCCTGCCTCAACCTGCTTCTCGCCTTGCGGCCGAACATCCCCGGGATAGGAAGCACCGGACACCGGGACGGGCTTCCAGCCTCCTCGAAATGTGGCCAGCGCCTCCCGCAAAAAGCCGTTCGCCAGTCCAAAGTGGATAGCGGCGAAGGCGACTGGCATCGCCAGCAGCCGTAGCGATCGCTTCCGGAAGGCCATTCCTGCTGACACGGCCAGGGAAACGACGCTGTACAATCCTGCTAGCACCGCGGCCGCATAGAGACAAATAGGAAAACTCACCCCTGCGGCCAACAATGTCCCCAGGGCGAGGGGAAATCCAGGCACTATCAACTGGGTCAGGCTAATCGCTTCCGGATGTTTGCGCAGGAAACGGAACCGGCCCCGGCCATAGCGCGTCATCTGTTTCCAAAGCGCCGCATAGGTCGTCCTCGCCTGGTAAGTAACAGTCAGTCTCGGGCTGGAATAAGCCAACAACCCGGCGGCATGCACGCGGTAGTTGAAGTCAAGGTCCTCGCAGGCGTCGAAGCGCTCATCGAAGTATCCGACCCGCTTGAAGACGGAGCGGTGGTAAACCGCTCCTGAGCTGGTCGGGTTCAGAAAGCGCTCGCCAAAGGTGTCGAAGATGGTGGAATCGGCGGCATGCCCGAAAGAGCTGGCACGCGCGGCGGCAACCACCTCCGCCGTTCTGTTGCCTTCCAAGGCCGCCAAAGGCTGCGGCCGGCACAGGCAATCCGAGCCGGTGAGGTTCATCAGCCGCGCGGTATCGGCCAACCAGTCCGCACTCTCAATATGGCAGTGGCCGTCTACGTAGACGATCACTTCCCCCCGGGCCGCCTGTGCGCCGAGGTTGCGCGCGGCGCTGGAAAGCCGGGCCGGATTCGACAAGCACCGAATGGGTACAGGGGACTGTTGTGCCTGCTCGGCAGCGACTTCTCGCGTTCGGTCCCGGGAGTCCCCATCAACTACGATAATTTCGTACTGGTCTTTGGGATATCTTTGCGCAATCAGCTCCCGCAAAACGGCAGCGATGCGTTTCTCTTCATTCCGGACCGGCAGGACCACCGAGATCGTGGTCGGGGTTGACTCGATCTCCGGCGCGTCCGCGCGGGCGGGCGTCCGATCGCCAAACGAAAGTGAAGGCACCAGGTCGCTGTATAGCTCACGCAACTGTCGCTTTTGCGTCTCGGGGGAGAAATCATTGCCGACCCATGCTGCTCCGCCTGCTTTCGATTGCGCTTGGAGAGCATGCACCACCGCGCTAGCCAGGGCATCGGGATTTTCCGGAGGCGTCAGATATACGCCCTTGGCCGCATAGGCGATTTCCGGGACGCCGCCGACCGCCGTCGCCACTACCGGAACCCCGGCGGCAATCGCTTCCAGCACTACGTTGGGCATGACTTCGGTGAGGGACGGGTTGACCAGCAGGTCGAAAGCCGCGATCTGCTCCGGCAGGCAGGGCAGGAAACCCGCAAAAATCACCTTTTCGGCCAACCCCAGCCGATTGACGAGCGCCCGTAAATCGGCGCCTTCCCGGCCTTCTCCGCAAATCACGAACTTGGCCGCGGGGACCAGTGGCCAAATATGTGGAATCGCCCGGATAAAGTCGGCGGTACCCTTCTCCGGACTTAAACGGCCGGCAGTAGCGATTAAGATTGCCTCCGCAGACACCCCTAAAGAGGCATAGAGCGAAGTTCGTATTTGCGCGCGTTTTTCGGGCAAGATATTTCTTTTTTCGCCGGCGTTAACCACCACACGGACCTTGTTGCGTAAACCAGGGCGGCAGGCGATCGCACCCGCCTGGGCGGCACAAAGGCAAACCACGCGGTTGGCCAGCGGCAGCAGCGAGCGGTCGAGAAATTCGTACATTTTCACTTTCGGGTCTTCCCCAATCCAGCCGCGCAAAAATACGGCGGTGGGTACGCCCGTTCCCAGGCAAGCCGCGGTGGCCAGGACGTCGGCTTTGTAGCCATGGGTACAAACCAGCGCAATCTGCTCGCGCCGCACAAATTGCCGCAGCTTGCCGATCGCCCCAAAAGTTCCCCCGGAAAATGAAGCCGTATGGAAGCCCAACCCTTGGGCGGCGGACAGAAAATCCGTACCTTCCCCATCGTCAAGAAAGCTGCCCAGGATGACTTCCACCGGACCGCCATTCTCATATTCCGCATAACGGAACAGCTGGCGCTCCGGGCCGCCTACGAACCGACTCGGACGGAGGTGCAGAATGCGTATGCGCCGGTTCACAGGACTGGCTCCTGTACTGCGCCGGCACACCGCCTGCCCGCAGCCTCCTGCCATGCAGCATCAAGTATGTCGGCCTGCCTGTCCCAACTGTAGCGCTCCTCCGCTAACCGGCGCCCAGCCATCCCCAGGCGCCTGCGCTCCTCTTCCGAACCCAGCAGTTGGATCACGGCCGCGGCAAAATTTTCAGTCTCGTCTGCCAGCTTTATGCAGTTGCCGTCCATAACTGGAAGTCCCTCGGCCCCGATGGTGGTGGAGACTACCGCTTTGCCCATCCCGAAGGCCTCCAGGATCTTGATCCGCGTGCCGCCCCCGACACGTAGCGGAACCAAGACCAGCGCAGCGCGCGCCAGGTACGGCCGGACATCCTCCACTTCGCCGATTAGCTTCACGCCGGCATGGGGCGAGGCCAGCTTCATCAGGGCTCGAGACGGACGCCGGCCAACTACGGTCAAGGTCGCATCCGCACATCGCGAGCGAATACGGGGCAGAATGCCCCTGATCATCCATTCGGCGGCATCCTGATTGGGGAACCAATCGAGCGACCCGATCAGTAGTAATTCCGAGCGCGAAGGAGCGACTGTCGAAGGCCGGAAGAAATCCAGGTCTACCCCGTTCTCAACCACCACGGAATTTCGGGCGCCCCACGTCCCGGCCTGCTCGCAGTCGCGCGCGCTCACTGCGGCAACCCGGGTTTCGCTGGACAATACGCTCCGCTCAAAGCGTTCCATCTTCCCGGCCTGCAACTTGAAAAAGCACGCCGCCAGCGCTGAGCCGCACCGGTCCGCTCGGCGGCGGAGGATTTCCGCCTCTATGTTGTGCAAACTTACAAAGCTCGGTAACTCCGGGGCGTACCGCAGGTATCGCGCGTACGGCAGCCACTCGCAGTGAACCAGATCGAAGCGCTCCGCGGCGATCAACTGCCGGATGCGACGCCCATAGCGCGACGTAAAATGCTTGCCCACGGAATACGGATAGGGAGAAAAGACATTTCTCAACAGGCGTCCGCAAAACCCGAGCCCGCGGTCCGCAGGGAGTCCGGCAACCGTCTCCAGACGGATAGCCGCGGCTTCGACGGCGGCGTGGCTTGCCGGTTCCGGCTCACCATGGCACAGCATCACAATTTCGTGGCGTTCCGCTAGGCGCCGTAATAAATTCCAGCTGCGGATGAAATACCCGCTGTTCGGCGGATGGGGACAGCTTTCGGCCAGCACGAGCACACGTAACCGAGTCGTTGGCGCGTTATTAGCTGCGGCCGCAGCTCCGTCGATTTGAACCGCACTCCGCACAGACTTAACTCGCGTCCCGCCTTTTGAAAAGCACTTCTGCCTCAGGCAATCTTCTTCTTAACCGATTTCTACATCACTGCGTGCACCATCGGCGCAGTCGCTCCACGTGCATCGGGAATGGCGAAAGCTTCCCTGACTGTAGCGAAACTATGGTGCCGGAGTAACCACTCCAGCCGCGATTCCATGCCCGTCAAACCGAGGTACTGCCTCAGGCGGGACTTCCATGACGCCCCTAGCCGCGGCTGATCCGGATCGATCTCCCAGGGATGCAGATAAATCATCAGCCGCTCGCCCGACGACCTGACCCGCTTCAGTCCGGTTTTCATGTAAACCAGGGGCAGCACGCGCAAATAGGCGCCGCCGCCGGCAGGTAAGTTGCACTTCCCTATTCTCCAGGTGCTGATAGGGATTTCCAGCAATCCCGAGGGCAACAAATGAGGCAGACGAGGTGCGCCTGGGTTGTTGTAATGGTCGTGGCGAATAGGATGGCAACTGGAATCGTAGGTGAAACCCAGCTCCTTCAGAATGTCGGTCGCCCAAGTCATCCCCTGCAAGATGGAAAAACCGGGCGCTCGGTAGCCGTAGATGGCACAGCCGGCAGCGGACTCGATCGCTCCTTTTGCCCGCAGGGTGTCTTCGCGAAACTCTTTCGGACTTAGCTCGTGTACCCGCCGATGCCAATAGCTGTGACATCCAACTTCGTGGCCGCGCTTCACCGCCTCGGCTACCAGCGCGGGACAACGTTCGGCAATCCAGCCCAGAAAAAACAGGGTTGCATGCGCACCATGACGTTCAAACAGGTCGAGGAGCCGGTATGTGTTTTTCTCGACGCGCAACTCCATCTGGTTCCACGAATCCCGTGGAACCACCTCGGACATAGCCTCCGTGTGAAAATAATCTTCCACGTCAACTGTAAGCGCACTCAGCATTTGTTTTGCACCCGACCTCGGCCCTTCCCAGGACTTACTTCATTGCGCGCCCCGCCGCAACACAACGGTTCTTAACGTCTCAAAGATGACCAGCAAGTCGAGAGCTACCGACATATGCTTGATGTAGTAAAGATCGAATTCCAATTTCTGCATGGTTTCTTCCAACGAGGCGCCGTACTGGTAGCGTACTTGCGCCCAACCGGTAAGGCCGGGACGGATAATGTGGCGCAGGTTGTAGTACGGAATCTGCTCTTTCAGCCATTGCACAAACTCCGGGCGCTCGGGGCGCGGGCCCACAAAACCCATGTCGCCCCTTAAGACGTTCCACAACTGGGGAACCTCATCCAGGCGAGTCTTGCGCAGGAAGCGTCCGATGCCGGTCACGCGCGCATCGTTCTTCTGGGCCCACACGGCTCCCGTGGCCGTCTCCGCGTCCTGGCGCATGGTGCGGAATTTGTAGAGGGTGAAGACTTCCCCCAGGTGGCCGACACGCTTTTGCTTGAACAGTACCGGTCCGGGCGACGATAACTTCACGCCCAGCGCGATGAGGGGAAGGAAGGGCAGGAGAATCAGGAGCGCGCTGCCGGCCACGATAATGGAGACGAACCTCCGCGCCAGGAAGACCGCTTTCTTCACCTCGAAACCTTCGCCGAAAATCATGGCGCTGGGGTGCAGGCCGTCCAGTTCAATCTTCCCCGATATTTTTTCCAGCAGCGCGCCGGCTTCCTCGACCTGCATTCCCGCCAGACGAAGGTCGAGCAATTCGCGTACCGGCAAAGTGCCGCGGCGATCCTCCAGGGCCACGATAATGCGGTCCACCTTGCCCTGGCGCTTATCGCAGGCCGCAAGGGCGGCCGCCAGGTCGTCCCGCGTGAGCAAGCCATTGCCCAGGGCTCCGGCCCACCCCACCACTTCCATCCCCAGATCACGGCGCGTTTTCAGGGCTTCGATTACGCGCTGCGCCTGTCTTCCGTAACCCAGAACATAAATGTGCTCCCGCAAGAACGGCCACGCAATGATCCACTCGTAAGCGCCTCGCCAGATCACCAGCACTACGCTAAGAATCATCAAGCCGCAGAGAAATACATAACGGCCGATCTCGACCTTCGGGAAAAAGTACGCCAGAAAAGCCAGAATGATCGACAAAAGGCCGATTACGGTTATGATCCGGAAGTAAATCTCCAGTTTTGAGGGCAGGCGCTGGGGAGCATACAGATCCAGATAGTACGAACAAAACAGCGTGAGCACGACGACGCCCGCGATCTTGAACGCACCTCCTTCGTAGTTGAGGACCAGATCCGTATCGGGTCCAAACACGATCAACGTCGCGGCCAGAAACGAGGTAGTAACGAGCAGCGCCTCGCAGATCAGCAACATCAAGGTTCGGACAGGATAATACACGTGAAAAAGACGGATCATAAAAATCAGCTACAAGCTACAAGCTTTAGAGTTCTCAGTTCTCGGCTCTCGGAACTTGAACAATGCTTACTACAGATTCCTTTCTGCGCTCGGAATGACGATTCATTCCTCTCACTTCGTTCTTTCTCTGTGCCTCTGTGTCTCTGTGGTAGGTTTTCCCTTCTCAGTGCGTTACTTTCTCTGTGCCTTTGTGACTCTGTGGCGGGTTTCCCTTGCCGTTCGGGTTTCCCTTCCCGTACCCGTAGTGGTACCCGGCATAGTAGTAAGCCCCGTGCGCCGATTTGGCCACGCCGTTGAGGACCAGCCCCAGCACGCGGGATTCGCGGAACTCATGCTGCGCCCGCTGCACGCTGTCATACTGGGTGATGCCGGCTCGCGCCACCAGCAGAACCGCGTCGCAAGCCCGCGAAATGGTCACCGCGTCCGATACCGCCAGCACCGGCGAAGAATCCACAACGATCCAATCGAAAACCGTGGCTAGTCTTTCCATCAAACTGGGGATGCGTTGGTTGCCCAAAAGCTCGGCGGCGTTCGACACCGGCGCTCCACCAGGCATCACCCAGAGGTTTTCCACCACGCCGCCTTGAATGACTTCCGCCAGTTCCGCGCTGCCGGCGAGGTATTCCGTCAACCCGGGCCCGGCCTCGGTGCCAAACAAGTCGTGCAGACCGGGCTTGCGTAGGTCCGCGTCCACCAGCAGGACTTTCTTGCCGTTCTGCCGGGTGAGCGCCAGGGCAAAGTTGGCGGATACAAAAGTCTTGCCTTCGCCGGCCAGCGCGCTCGAAATCAGGATCGTCCGGATGGGCTTCTTAGCGTGCAGTTGGCACACGCGGGAACGCAAGCTGCGCAGTTGTTCGATCGCGTACGCTTGCTCCCGCCCCAGCGCGCCTGCAGCCATGGGATCGGAGACTCCGCTGAAGGAATCGGTAAAGATGAGGCGGGTCAGGTCCGGGTTCCACAGTCGCACGGGAAAACCAGCCGCGTACAGTGGCGATTCGTTAGTGAAGGTATTGGCTTGAAGCCCCGGGATCTGCCGCACGGAGAAGTCGCCCGGCTCACCCGGGATGTCAACCCGGGGCAAGCTCCCGGACTGTTTTTGCTGTTCCGCCTTCGTTAAAGCATCGTGGATCCGGCTCATTTGTTAGTCGTCCTTTGAGTTAATAAGGTGTTTTCACTTCGCCTGGCGATGACCGGGGCAATTTCTTCCAACTCGAATTCGGTCGCAATCTCATGAATAATCGCGGCCGGGATCGGGCGGAGCCCATCGACAAACGCGGTAATAAGGGCATGTTCGCAAAGCAGGTTCGTCACCCGGGGGATGCCTTGGGCATACCCGTAGATCGCATCCACCGCCGCGGGAGAAAACACCTCGTCGGTAGTGCCGGCGATACGAAGCCGCTCCGCAATATAGGTGTGGGTGTCGGGTTTCGTCAGTGGCCTGGTTCGGCAGCGGAATGCAATTCTCTGCCGCAATTGCCGCGTTTCCGGCAAACGCAACTTCTCATCGAGTTCGGGCTGCCCCGAAAGTACGATTTGCAACAGCTTTTCGGTTGCCGTCTCCAGATTGGTAAGCAGGCGTACTTCTTCCAGCATTGCCAGCGAGAGATCTTGGGCTTCATCGATGATCAGCGCCGAGGTCATTCCCAGCCGGTGGCGGTTAATTAGCCATTGATTCAGCTGCAGCAGCATCTGCGACTTGATCCGCGATCGCACCTCGATACCGAAATCGGCCATCATGAATTCCAGAAAGTCGAGTACTTCCAGCTGCGGGTTAAAGACAAAGGAAGTAGCTACGTCGCCGGAATTCAAAGACGAGAGCAAGGTTTTGATTAACGTCGTCTTGCCCGTGCCTACTTCGCCGGTCAACACCACAAAACCCTTCCGCCGGCGGATCCCGTAGGCCAGGCAGGCCAGCACCTCCTTCAGGTGCGGCAGCATGCACAGAAAACGCGGATCCGGGTTAACCCCGAACGGATGGGTTTGCAAGCCGAAGAAGGCTCTATACACGGCTGGGTCCTCCTTCGGATTGCCGCAGCGCCTGCCCGGACGAGACGCTGCCGCCGGCCGCGGCTGCCGCCAGCGTCGCCGGCTTCTTCCTCAAGCGGAAGCGCCGCCCCGGCTTGGGAGGCAATGCGCTGGCAATGATCGGCAGGCTGGCCAGCGTTTCCAGTTTGGTGTATTGGAAAACGTCGAACTCGTTGCGCAGGGCGCGGTCGCGGTATTCCGCCAATACCGCCAATCCGCATCCCAAGAACAA
>Ga0326728_10010272_pt1 | contig 22024 bp, 23 predicted proteins | sample MB3enrmetagenome_FD_207602 | JGI IMG/M metagenome (GOLD analysis project Ga0326728, IMG submission 207602) | Lab enriched peat soil microbial communities from McLean, Ithaca, NY, United States - MB31MN | ecosystem: Environmental > Terrestrial > Soil > Wetlands > Peat | place: USA: New York... | reverse complement strand
CCCCGGCGCATCCACTGGAGCCGTCACCAACCGGTAGTTCCGCCCCTTGTCGTTGGTGCGGATGAACCACAGCCCGTTGCGATGGTCGATGAAGTACTCGTGGTCGTCCTCGCGCGGCGCGATCAGCCTGAACTCGCCCCCGGCCTCATCGGCAGCGAGGAATCGGCACTCGGTGGTGATGTGGCTGCCGGCTTCGAGTACAAGGTATCTGCCGTCGCGCGTGCGTCCCACGCCCACGTTGAAGCGTTCATCGTCCTCCTGATAAACCAGAACCGCTTCGGGCAGCCGCTGCCCATCGGTCCTGTACAACCGGTACTGCCGCTTCTGCTGCTCGTCCTCAACCGTGTAAAAGAGCGTCTTGTTATCCGCGGCCCACACCACCGATCCCACCCGCTCCACTTCGCCCGGCAGCGTCTCGCCGGTCTCCAGATCCTTCACCCGCAGCGTGTACTGCCTGAAGCCGGTCAGGTCGGTCGTGTACGCCAGCCAGCGCCCGTCATCCGAGATGTCGGTGTCGCCGATCGCGAAAAACGCGTGCCCTTCAGCGAGCACATTTCCGTCCAGCAACACCTCTTCCGCGGCATCGGCATCCGGCCCCGCCTCGCCTCCGCGCTTGCGGCAGTAAATGGAGTACTGCAATCCCTCCTCGGTGCGCACGTAATACCACCAGGCCCCGTCGCGGTAGGGAACTGAGACGTCGGTCTGCTTTACGTGGCTCAGCATCTCCTGATAAAGCTCTTCGCGCAGCCCGGCCAGCGGCGCCGTCACCGCCTCGGCGTAGGCGTTTTCGGCTTCGAGATACGCCGTCACCTCAGGATTTTCTTTGTCGCGCAGCCACGCGTAGTCGTCGCGCAGGTGCACTCCGTGCGTTAGCGTTTCGGTAGGCTTTTTCAGTGCGATCGGGGGTACGGGGAATTCGGTCATCGTGTACCAGTTTATCCGGGCTGATGGTATGATTCCAACTGTACAGTTCACATGGTTAGAATGGAGAGTCCATGTCCGCATCCGCAAGCAGCAACAACGTGATTGTCGTTCCCGCGCTTCGCGCTCGTGCGAGTTTCGGCCAGTTGCTCGATCGTGTGTCCGCCGATGGCCAGTCATTGGTCATTGAAAAGCGTGGAACTCCGCGCGCCGTTCTGTTGAGCCTGCGTGACTATGTGAAACTCGCAGCTCCAGAGCCTGAAGTTTTGAGGATCATCGGCGAGGAATCGATTCGAAACAAGACGAATATCCTCTCTTCGCGGCATATCGACAAGGAGATTAAGGCGGCGCGGGCCGAGCGAAAGAAAAAACAAGCGTGATAGCACTGCGCCTGGTTCTAGACACCAATGTGGTTATTTCTGCCGCCCTAAAACCGGACGGTATGCAAAGAACGGCCTTTTTGTTGTCAATAACAAAACCGGCCCGCCTCTACGTTTCCCAAGCGATCCTCGACGAATACGCCAGCGTACTTGCCCGTCCCGGGCTTCGAATCCGCAAAGGACTTCAACTACAGATACTCCAGTTGATCAAGAATCGCAGCTTTTTGATCACTCCCAAGGTGCGAATCCAGGCGGCCGGCGACCCCGATGACGACATCTTTATTGAATGTGCCGATGCTGCACGCGCGGACTACCTGGTTACCGGCAACCAAAAGCACTTTCCAAGATTCTGGAAGGCGACCAAGGTCATCACCGCCCGCGAGTTTATTGAGTTGGCTGCGCCTCACCTTCTCCCACGCTGCCCGCCGACTCGCTGACTCGCTCACCTGCTGCATTCGGGAACCATCCCCCACCCCTCCACGTACAATAGAGAGGAATGAAAGCCCGTCGGCACGCCAACAGGATTGTCTTTTTGCCCCTTCTGGCGGCGATGCTCCTGCTTTTGCCGTTTGCCGGCCGCGCCGAAAAAGTCTCCGACCTTCCCCAGCCCATCGACTACGTCAGCGACTTCGCCCATGTCCTTTCGCCCGAGGCCGTTGCGCGCATCGACGCCATCTGCAATGCGCTCGACCACTCGGCAGCCCACGCCCAGATCGCTATGGTCACCATCAATTCACTCGAAGGTGACGATGCCGCCGAATACGCCAACCAGCTTGAAGAACACTGGAAGATGGGCGACAAAGGCCAGAACCGCTACGCACTGGTCCTGCTGGCCGTCGGCGACCACAAGTACCGCATCGAAACCGGGTATGGAGTCGAGGGAGTCCTCAACGACGCCAAGGTGGGCGATATCGGCCGCGCCATGGTTCCCGACCTGCGCGCCAGAGACTACGATGGAGCGGCGCTGTACGCCGTGGGCACCATCGCCCAGGATCTTGCCGACGACGCGCACATCGCGCTCAACGTCGACATGCCTGCGCAACCTGAGTCCGTTCAAGCGCCCCATCAGGGGAGCGTGCTGGGCAAGATCATCCTGCTCATCATCGTTCTCGTCTTCTTTGGGGGCTTCTCGTTGCTCAGGGCGCTCCTCGGCGCGGGGCTCTTCTTCGGCGGGTGGGGCCGCGGCGGATGGGGCGGCGGAGGCGGAGCCGGATTTGGCGGGGGCGGTTTTGGCGGAGGAGGCTTCGGGGGTGGTGGCGGTGGTGGCTTTAGCGGATTCGGCGGCGGAGGCGGCGGCTTTGGCGGCGGCGGCGCCGGAGGAAGCTGGTGAAAACCAGCTTTCAGCTATCAGCTCTCGGCTTTTCGGGCCGTGGCTAATAGCTAAAAGCTGACAACTGACAGCTGAGAGCTAGGTTTTCGTACGGTGCCTTCCCGATCGGAAGGCCGGAGGAGAAGAAAGAACATGAGTCGTGGACTTGGAATTACGCTGGCGGTAGTTGGTGTGTTGCTGCTGGTGGCCCTGATGATCTTCGGCAGCTTTAAGACCGCGCAGAACCAGATGGTGGCCAAGGACCAGAATGTGAAGACGGCATGGTCCGAGGTCGAGGTGCAGTTACAGCGCCGCGCCGACCTCATCCCCAACCTGGTTTCGACGGTGAAGGGATTCACGAAGGAAGAAAACAGCGTGTACGCCGACATCGCCAACGCGCGCGCCGGCATGTTGAACGCGCAGACGCCGCAGAGCAAGATCGCGGCCAACGGCCAGCTCGACTCCGCGCTCGGCCGGTTGCTGCTGTTGACTGAGAACTACCCGCAACTGCGCTCGAGCGACCAGTTCATGCGCCTGCAGGACGAGCTTGCGGGGACCGAGAATCGCATTGCCGTGGCCCGCAAGCGCTATAACGAGGCTCTGCAGGACTACAACACCTACATCCTGCAATTCCCCAACAGCATATGGGCGGGAATCCTCGGGTTCCAGCAGAACAACGCTCGCTTCGACGCCAGCCCCGCCGCGCAGAACGCGCCGCAGGTGAACTTTTAGGCCGAACCGCACGCAAGAGAGGCCATCCGCCAGGGCGGATGGCCTCTTTGTCAATGCCCGACTGCGCGAGAGCGCCTACTTGTACGAAGCGATGCCGCTGGCCTCGTCGTCGTAGATGTCGAAGACTGTGTAAAGCTTGGTCAACTGGAGCAGGTCGTTCACCTTCTTTGACAGCCCCAGCAGCTTGAGGGCCGCGCCCTGGTTGCGCGCCGTGGTGTAGGCACTTACCAGCTCGCCCAGGCCCGAGCTGTCAATGTAGTTCACCTCGCTCAGATTGAGCAGGATGCTCTTTTGCCCTTTACCGATGAGGTCGCGAATGGCGTCGCGCAGCTGAACGCTGCCTTCGCCCAGTGTGATCCGGCCGTTGAGGTCCAGAACGGTTACGCCGTCTATTTCTCGGGAAGCGATAGTTAGTGCCACTGAATGTTTCCTCCTACTGGGTAATACGGTTATAGCACCTCGGGGGGCGGCTGCAGGTGAAGGACCCGCTGCCGGCCCGGCTGCGAACAGGCCTCGAATCGGCCTTCGCGTCAGCGCTTCAGGTTTTCTTCTCCGCCGGCGCCAGATGCTTGACCAGCGTTAACTCGGTTCCGGGATGCAGTTGTCGAAAGTGTACCTCATCCATCAATGATCGGATGAGAAATATCCCGCGGCCGGTGCCGCGGAGGATGTTTTCCGGGGCCAGCGGATCGGGCACGTGGGTGGGCTCGAATCCCCGGCCCTGGTCTGCAATGGTAAAAATGAAGTCCTTCCCAGTGTTTTCAAGCACTACGTTGATCAACCGCGACGGGTCGTACTCGTTTCCATGCAACACCGCGTTCACAGTGGCCTCGTGAACGGCCATCGTGATGTGGAAACACATATCTTCATCGAGGCCGGCCTCGGCGGCCATCTTCTCTGCCGCCGCCTCTACCTCGCTTACGCTTTCCATGGTGGAGTTAAGTTTGAAACTCCACCGTCCTCTTATGGCTTCGTTCACCGGGTCGGCTCCGCCTCCGTTATGTGGGTTGTGCCACCACGCCGCTGCGCATTTCACGCTTGCTCGCAGTTTCAAGTCTGAATGCGATTGTGTCAAGCTACATGTCTTGATTCCGGTTCGTAAGTCGTGCCGAATGCCGCACTGAAGGTCTACACTCATCCCATGGAGCCGCGAGCCGAGACACGCCAGGAGCACCGGGCCGAACACCGTACCGCGACCCGCGTCAGCCTCACTGCGCTTCTCGGAACACCGGTCACCGATGCGCAGGGCCAGCTCCGCGGCAAACTGAAAGACATTGCAGTCACCACCGGTCCCGAAGGCGGCAAAGTTGCCGGACTGGTGCTGAAAACCCGCACCGGCCTGGCCATCGTCCCTTCGCAAGATGTGATCGAGACCCCCGCCGGCACGCTGGAGCTCCGCTCGCCCGACGCGATGGCCCCTCTCCATGACCCCGGTAATTACCTCTATCTCCGGCAGGACCTGCTCGACCGCCAGATCATCGACACCGATGGCCGCAAGGTGGTCCGCGTCAACGACGTCGACCTGGAGTGGCTCGGCCGCGGCAGCGTCCACCTGCTCCGTGTCGCCGAGGTCGAGGTCGGCCTGCGGGGCGCCTTGCGCCGTCTCTTCAAGGGACTGATACCCCGTCATCAGCTGGAAAAACTCTCGCGCCGGTTCCACGCCCGCGGCATTCCCTGGCAGTTCGTCGATGTCATCGAGGTCGACCCCGCCCGCCGCGTCAAGCTTCGCATCGAGCATGGGCGCCTGGCTGAGATACACCCCTCCGAGCTTGCCGAGATTCTCGAGGATCTGCCCCGCGCCGAGCGCGAGGTGGTCTTTACTTCGCTCGATGAAGAGGTGGCCGCTGAAACCCTGGAAGAGGTCGACCCCAGGCTGCAGAAGTCCCTGCTGGAAAAACTCGACGAAGAACGAATCGCCGACATCGTCGAAGAGATGGATCCCGGCGCCGCCGCCGACCTCCTTGCCGAGCTGCCTGAAGACAGGTCCGACGCCATCCTCGAAGAGATGGAGCCGGAGGAACGCCATGAGGTAGAGGAACTGCTCGAGTTCGACGAGAACTCCGCCGCCGGCTGCATGACCACCGACTTTGTCCACGTCGGCATGGAGGCAACCGTGGCCCAGGCCGTGCAGGCCCTGCGCAACTTCGACGGCGACCCGGAGACTGTAACCGAAGTTTTCCTGCTCGACGACAAACGGGTGCTGCGCGGCGCCGTTTCGCTTGCCCGGCTCGTCATGTCTCTGCCCGAGACCCGGCTCAGCGTGCTTTCCGAGCCCCGCGTGCTCTCCTGCCCGGCTGACATGAAACAGAACGAACTGGCCGAGATCTTTGACAAGTACAACCTCCACGCGCTGCCGGTCCTGGATGCCCAGAACCGCATGGTGGGCGTCGTCCAGTCAGAGCAGGTAATCAGCTTCCTGCGTGAAAAGCTGTAGACATCTCATTCCGCCAGCCGTCCCGGCAGGGGACCGCTCAGCGACTACCGGCCCTGATCGTCTTCGGCGAGCATCTCGCCGAGCCTGTCCAGCTTCCGCTCCCACGCCGGCCGGTGATCGTGAATCCACTGTTCGAGCGCGCCAAACCCTCCCGGCTCAAGCCGGCAGACACGCACTCGGCCGAGCTTTTCGGTATGCACCAGCCCCGCGTCCTCAAGAATCTCGAGGTGCTGCATCACTGCCGTGAGAGTAATTCCCAGCGGCCCAGCGAGCCTGGAAACCGAGGCCGGCCTTTCGACGAGCGCGTCGAGAATGGCGCGCCGGGTTGGATCGCCAAGCGCGTGGAAGAGACGATCGATTTGCGGTTGAGGCGTGGGCATCGCTGCTTCGGTTCTCCTCGTCCAGTCAGTCCGCCAGCTCTTGTCCGAGACGGTCGAAGAGCGCGCCCCAGCCGTGTTCAAGCATCTTTGCGCCATCCGGCCAATCGACGAACGTTCCCTGGTTGGTCAGCACAAGATCCGTTCCCGTACCCGAGGCCAGGAATTCGAGGGTGACGAGGGTGATGGAGATGGGCTTGCCGTTCAACGACATCTTTGAGGTCACAACAATCCGTTGGCTGGGGACGATGTCCTGATAAACAGACTGGTTCACGATCTCAGAGCCGGCGATGGGGTGCCCCTCCCTGAAGCGGTAGTGGAGACGCTCGCTTCCACCGATGCGAAAGTCCATTCCGAATTCCTTGATCTCGTGGTCACCTTCGGCATACCAGCGGCGCTTGCGGTCGAGCTCGGAAAACGCGGCAAATACGCGGTCTTTGGGTTGCGGGTAATTGCGTTCGACGACAAATGTGTCGTGGATGGTGGTGGGTTCAGCGGCGGTCATATTGGCTTCTCCAGGGGATAGTTAAGCATCGACTACAGTATTAAGCTGACTGCGGAAACTGTCAAGTGAATACTTCAGTATCTTTCCCTCAGGGCGAACATCAGATTCTGCGATTGGGTGGATTCGCTACAGACGCGAGATGCCGCCTGCCGCTTCCGCTGTCGCGTCCGGCGCCAGCGAGAGACTTGGGTCGACCGCTGTTTCTCAATTCGGTGATACACTTTCGCCAATCGCAGCCCATCGGAATTCTGAGTGCCTTATCAATGCCGGCCGTGCTTGCTGCCTAAATCCCTTGGGCAAGAGGAAAGGGGATGCCGTGGAAGTGAAGAATCAGCCTGCGAACCAATCTGCAAGCCAGCCCTCCAGCCAGGCTCCGGCCCAGCCGGCCAATCGCTGGACGCCCGTTACCGACCTCTACCAGCAGGAGCTTGAAGCCCCGGCGGCGGCTGTCGTTCAACCGCCGAAGCCCGTGCCTGTGCCGGTAAGCCAGAGGGACCTTCCCAAGAATTCCCTTGTGCCGATGAGCCTGAACATCATCACCGGCTTCTTTTTTCTGCGCGCGGCTATCTACTTTGTGCTCGCCGGCAGACTTATCTCCGCCCCCGATTCCGACTTCTCCCGCTGGGTCGTTTCCATCTCCGGCAGCGTTATTCCCTTTACCATCTCCCACCGCCATCCTGAGATATACGTAAGGCTCGTTGGCCAGGCCCTGCTTTTCTCGGCGGGAGTATCCGTGGTGGTTGGCGGCATGTGGCTCTTCCGCTCCTGGAAGATCCGCTGGATCACCATGGCCTACTCGGGGGGCCTGGTCTTGCGCGCCGGCATCTATTACTTCGCAGGTGTCGCCTCCGGGGTGGGAACCGGCCTCACAGGGGATCAGACCAGCATCCTGCTGCTGGGATGTTTTATTAACGCGATTGTTTTCGGATATTTAGCATTTTATCCAGGAGTCAAGGAGGCTTTCGAGAAGCCCTTCTGAGCACGATTCCGGCGGAATCCCTGCCCCGTCTCCCGCCGGAACTGGCGCAAAAGTCACCGTTTACGACATTTGGTCACCCATTTTACGACCTTTGGGTGATACACTTCCGCAGTTCGCTGCCTCATAGTTTCTTCACTGACCTGATTGCAGATCAGGCTCGGCTTTATTGAAACGGCACGTCTCCTCCCAGCTAGATAGAGAGTGGTTGACGTGATGCACCACGCATTAGGCAACTGATCTAAGTTTGTCCCCTATTGTCGCAGGACTTCCGTTTAATCTGGCTGATTCCAAGAACTCAATGCTCGAGGGCGAGAGGAGAGCTCACCCATGGAAGCAAGAAATCAGTGGCATCCGGTTACTGACGTCTACCAGCAGATCGTTGATCCCGTGACTGTGGCCAGCCTCGAGGGCGACCCGATAAAACTTGTTGAGGCCGCGCGCCTCGCCCGCAGCCGGGCTGAGGGGAAGGTTCCCTTCGGCATTACCGCCATCACTTTCATCTACTTCCTGCGCACCGCCATTTACGCGCTGTTCGCCGCCAAACTTCTTGCAGCTTCCGATTCGGAACTCGCAACCTGGATTACATCCCGTTGCCCGGCCCTGATTCCCATAGGGCTCGGCACCGTCGACCGCAAAGCGCTGCCCACCACCATGGCTGAAGCCCTGGGCGTGATGGCTGTCCTTTCTCTCGGCATCGGCCTTATGTGGCTGCTTCGCTGGAAACCGATTCTCTTTATCTCCGTGGCCTTCTCGGGTTACGTAATTGCTCACATCGCCATCTCCTACTTCGCCATCGGGGGACTCGGAGATCCAAATCTCTTCGGTTCAGAGCAGATCGATCTAGTAGTCGTTGAAGGTGCGATCAACCTGCTCATCTTCCTCTACATCGCTCTCTACCCTGACCTTAAGCACTCCTTCCGCAGGAACTTCTGAAAAGAAACTCGCTGCCGGTTTTGCAGCACTTGGATTTTCCGGCTCCAGCTCTCCCTGGAGCCGTACTTTTTGTGTGAGCGCAGGAGCGGTCCAAAGTCGAGTGATTCAGCTCACATTTCGAATGGCTTCGCGCCCGCAGACTGAGAATTAATACAGCGAGGAATTGGTTCTCCACGGTTCGTTTCAGGGCCTGTTTGATCCCCGCACCACGGCAGTTCATATATCGAACCGAACCTGCCGGTCAAACATCAAAACATGGGGGAGATCATGACCCTGACCCAGAGCATCGAGATTGCCTTCGAGGGACCTGCCTCGAGATACGTTCGGGAACGCCCGCGGACCAGCCTCTCCGACGCCGTTGAACAGCTCGCTGGTCTCCGTTTTTCGATTGTGCTTTCGGCCAGGCAGGAGAGCTCCGGCGTTCTGACCGCGCCCGCCCGGGCCGAGCTCCGCGATGAGCTTCGCCGACTCCGTTCCCGGTACTCAGACAAGATCGACGAGATCGCCATGAACTACGGCGTGCAGGCGGCCATCGATGCCAAGGAAGGCGTGGAGCGCGAGGTCGTGGTTCCGAAGACGATGATGCCCCCGGTCAAGACGAAATACGACAGCCCGTATGAGATCTGAGCGGCAAGTTGCGGTTGGCGAAGAACCAGGTGGAACTCCGGCCTCCGCGTTTCAAGTCAGATTTTCCGCCTGAGAACCCCAACTCACAGGATCATCGCTCAAATCTGCAAGCTGGTGAGATGCTCCTCAATGCGTTGAATGCTCAACGTCCAGGGAACCTGCCAGAAGCGAATTCGATAAAGCGCAGTCCACCCGTTAGAATGAGCGATCTTCTCTTTAGGGCCCTTATCTGCGAAGGGATTCTTGTCTGTCCGGGCCGCGATGAGAGTGCTATAAACACCTTTTCCTCCTTGTCCTCGACCCACGCCCATTGTGGTGTCAACTACGAGCACCCTAATTCCATTCTTCTCCCCTTCGATCACATTCCACATCCTGCTAATTGTGTTCACTGGATAGCCTCTGAGCCGAAACGAGGTTGGCTGTGGAATATGGCCTTTCGGGAGATACCAGATTTTGGGATCGCCTTTTGTGTATTGAAAGCCCCATCTCGTAGCGAGTGCACGCATTGCCGTGGCGCGAGATCGGTATAAAAGCTTTATCCCGACGAAGATCAGGATCAATAACAGCAGGATGGGGAAAAGACGAAACAAATTCATCAACCGGATTATAGGAGGGAAGCCGGACGAGTTGCACTCGCTATCGATCGCATAATGCAGCCGCCGGCGCTCAGTGCTCAAAATGGAGGAAGACGGTCGAATGCGTCCCGCGCGGCTTGACGCGAACATGATCCGCGGAGGCACGGACGATGTACTGCGCCATGATGGCGACGCCGGTACCATCGGCCAGCTCTTCCAGGGTGGGCATGCGATCGGAGAGCTCGATCGGCGGTCCGTCGTAGTCGATTTCGACATCGAGGTGGAACTCGTCGAATTGGGCAGTGACGTCGAACAGTTCCGAGCGGAGCTTCAGGTTGCCCGAGTTGGTGATGAACTCGTAGATGGCGTCGCTGGCGCGAGTCACCACCGCCTGGCGCATTCCCCACGCGGATCCCTGCTCCTCCATGAATCGATTGATGGTGTCGAGGTTGTAATTGCCGGCGTGAAGCTGGATGGAACTGGTCTTGTGGAGACCGAGCCTGAACAGAAGGCCCAGCGCGACGGCGATAACGGTGGCCAGCGCGGTCGACGATGCAAAGACAGGTCTCAGCAGCTCGGGAACATTCTGGTACAACTCGGGGGCGATTTCGACGCTGAGGCCGAAGGCAAGAGCGATGCCGATGGCGAAGATGCGGCGGGCGTCGAGCATTCGGGCGGTCATTACCTGGAGCCCGCCGAGCATGAGGAAGCAGGTGGAGTAGATGAGCTCGGCTCCCATGATGGGAGGAGGCATGATCGCAAAGGAGGCTGCAAGCCCCGGGATGAACGCCAGCGCAATGACGATGAGGCCGGCAGGGAGAGCAATGGCGCGGCTTGTGACACCGGTTGCGAGTTCGAGACCAAGACTGGATGAGGCGTTGTTTTGGGCAACTCCGCCCAGCAAGCCGGAGAAGATGGTGCCCAGAGAGTTGGCCATGACGCCGCCGCTGGCGGATTTCAAGTCGGTACGTTCCCATTGGGAGTCGTTCATCTTCTGGCACAGGGTGATGTCGCCAACGGTTTTGAGCGTGGCGGCAATACCTATGACGAGGAACGGAATGAGGAGCGAGGGACGAAAGGCAATCCCATCGGCTGCGCGGTGCGGTATGCCAAGGAACGGCTGTGACCACTGTGCCTGAATCTCCGCCCAGGAGAGCAATCCCAGCGGAATCGCAGCGATGTACCCGACGGCGAGCCCGATGAAGATGGGGAACAGCTTCAATTTGCCCCTGCTCCACACAGTGGGAGCGATCATGGCGGCGAGCGTGATGATGCCGAGCAGCGCGGCCTGCGGGGAGGCGCCAGGATGGCCGGGCAAGCGGCCCAGCAGCTTCGGGCAGCCAATCGCGACCAGCTGGAAACCGACGATGGAGACAATCAAGCCTGTAACATCTGGCGGAAAGAGGATTCTGAGATAGCGGAGGAATCGCGAGAGCCAGGCGGTAAACAGACCATTGATGGCGGTCATGCCGAAGATGAGCGGGAAACCGCCCATCCGGCCGGCGAGAATCGTAGGCGCCAGATAGGTAAGACTGCAGGAGGCTGGACACAGGTATCCCGATCCGAACAGACCTCCACGCGCCTGCAGGATGGTGGCGATACCCGACGCGATCATCGAAACGCGGAGGAGATTCTGAGCGTCAATGCGGCTGCCGCCCATGGAGTCGACCGTGACAATCACGTAGATCCAGCCTATCGACATGGCCAGCACCTGCTGGAACGCCAGTGCAAAGATGAGCGATGCGGGAGGGACCTCATCGACGTCATAGGCAAGCATGCCGGGGCGCTTGCGCCTGGGAAAACGGGCGTTGCCTGTAATGGATCGCAGGCAGGCCTGGATGAGCCGTACGGGGGCTGAGGCAGCGGCACTTGGCCTTGCGCCGCCCTCCGCGGTCTGGCCGGGATGGGGCGTCGCGACAGAGGTGTCCTGCGGCGGAACGCGGTACTCAGGTTGTAATTCGGATCCCACCCAGCCCCTCTTCTTCGTTCAACCCCACCAGAACAAAGCAGAGCTGGCCCAGCCCCAGGAAGACAACACTCTGCAATGGCACGAAACGATTATCCTATTTCGAGGGGGGCCAGCCAAAGATGAATTCTTGTATAAAGTCGAGGCGGAAGACCCAGCCAAGTACATTCCTTTCTCTCTTTTAACCGGGACCGCATCTCCACTTTTCAGGCCAGGGCTTGAATTGCGTTCTTCGGTTCGCGGCGGGCGCTGGCGGGAAGCAAAAAAGGCCATCCGCCGCGGCGGATGGCCTCTTCTCAATCAACCTCAATCCTCAGGGCCCCACCTTTGCCACGTTTTTGTTTTTGTGGCCAGGGGGTGCTGTCTTACCGCGATGCCGCCAGCGACGGCCGCGTGTCCAAAGATCCGTCGGCGTAGCCCTTGGCGATCTCCGTGATCGGGATCGGCTTGTAGTCGCCGGCGTGTCCCGCCTGCCCGAACTCGGTCATGCGCTCCGCCACGACCTTGGCCATGGCCTCGCGGGCCGGCTTCATGTAGTCGCGTGGGTCGAACTTCTCAGGCGTCTCGGCAAACACCTTGCGGATGGCGCCGGTGATGGCCAGGCGGTTGTCGGTGTCCACGTTGACCTTCCGTACGCCGTTGCGGATGCCGAGCTGAATCTCCTCGATAGGCACGCCCCACGTCTGCTTCAGCTTGCCGCCGTACTGATTCACGATGTCCTGCAGCTCCTTGGGCACCGAGCTTGAGCCGTGCATCACCAGGTGGGTGTTCGGCAGCCGCTTGTGGATCGCGATCAGCACGTCCATCTTAAGCACCGAGCCGTCGGGCTTCTTGGTGAACTTGTAGGCGCCGTGGCTGGTGCCGATGGCGATGGCCAGCGCGTCAACGCCGGTGCGCTCGGCAAACTCCACAGCCTGATCGGGATCGGTGATGTGCTCAAGACCCGAGCCGCCCGCGCCGTGGCCGTCTTCAACGCCGCCCAGCACGCCGATCTCGCCTTCGACCGTTACGCCGCGCTCGTGCGCATACTCCACCACCTTGCGCGTCACTGCAACGTTCTCTTCGAAGGTCGAGGGGGTCTTGCCGTCTTCCTTCAGCGACCCGTCCATCATCACGCTGGTGTAGCCCAGGGCGATGGCGCTGCGGCAGGTCTCAAAGCTGTTGCCGTGATCCTGGTGCATGGCGATCGGAATGTCAGGGTTCAGTTCGGCCGCGGCCTGGATCAGCCTGAACAGGTAAAGATCTTCGGCAAAGGCGCGCGCCCCGCGGCTGGCCTGCACGATGACCGGCGACTTGGTCTGCTTGGCGGCCATCATGATGGCCTGAATCTGTTCCATATCGTTGACGTTGAACGCGCCCACGCCATATCCGCCCTTGGCAGCCTCGTCGAGGAGCTGCCGCATCGATACCAGAGGCATAAAACTTCTCCTTTTGTGTTGGCTCCGTCCGCCTTCACGTCAGGGCTCGCCATCAACTCACCGGCGCTCCGGCTCGAGAGTTGACAACATGCCCAGCAAACCCGCCCCGGTCGCGGGAGCCGCAATCATCCCTATGGTAGCAGAGGGTGACAACGAAGAAGTGTGGCGGGAAGCACATAAATGCAGGGATCAGGGAACAGGGATCAGGGAACAGGGAGTAGAGAATAGGGAGCAGGGGGCAAGAGCGCGGCAGGGGCCGGTAGCCAAGTAGCTGCGAGCAGCAGGCTACGAGCCACCGCTCACGACCCACGACTCACGCGCCAGCGGTCAACATCTTCTTCACCAGCACCAACTGCCCCACGTGGTATGCGTTGTGGTCGGCGATCAGCATAGCCTCGCGCAGAATTGTCTGCCCGTCGCCGTGCGGAATGCGCGCGTAAACATCGGTTGCCGGGTCCGAGATCAAGGCGCAGAAGGCCTTCAGGTCCCTGCGAAAGGCGCGCACGGACTTGTTCCATGCCTTCTCGTCGGGCGGAGCGGCCGTCGCAGGCCAGTAGCCTGCAGGCCATTCGAGCGCCTTGTAGTTGGGATTGCACGAGAAGTCCAGGATGTCCCATTGGGCGATGCGCAGGTGCTCAAGCAGCTCCCAGGGCGAGTGGTCTGCGCCCTTTGGCCGCGTGCCGCGCAGCTCGACAGGCAGGTTCTTGATGGCCGAATCAAAGTTCACGTGCGCCTGCTCGGCGGTGAGCAGTTTCAAGAGGTGTTCGCGCAATGAGGCATCGCGGTCGGCCATAACTCTCCTACTGGTAGGCATCGAGTCCTCCTCGGGAGGCGCAAGGAAGAGCGCTGCCTTCTCGCTCTGGTGAAGAGATTCAGTCGGAAGGCAAAAGGTTCCAAATCCTGGCAACAGCGCGCAACGAGAGGATGACCTTGAGGGAATCGGGGAGAAAAGCGTGTTCTGTACTGTGTGTTAGCATTCGAATCCATGGCTGGCTTTGGCATCGTAATTGATTATTTGTTTTACGCTGTCGTTGGCCTCATCGTGGCGGGCATCGCCGCTGGAGTTCTCGTCCTTCTTGCACGCAAGTATGTACCTTCGGACACGCCGAGCAGGGGCGGGCTTATTCGCAGATGCATCCGAACGCCTTTTCTCGGGTGGGTGCTTGTCCTCGCCGTTTGGATCGTTTACAGCTGCGCGCTTGAATTGGTCTTTCATCGCGACAACGGCCTAAGCGCAGATCTCCACGCGCCCATGCCGAACGGCTATATTGTGGGCAATGTGAGCTACTCTTTTGGATATCTCCTCGCGCCAGAAGACAGGCGAGAGAACAGCTATCCAAAAGACAGTCCTTACAGCGTGGTCGGAATCACCTATCTGCAGGAGTCGGAGCCCTACCTGCTGGGTAGCAGATACGTATCGGGTTACCCGGCCCACGTGCGGCGAAGCGAGTTCGATAAGGAGTATTTCTTCATCGATACGCGGACCCGCCAGGTTCTGCGATTCGATTCATTGGACGAACTCTGCAGCGCTGCATCGGCGAGGGGCGTAACCGTGGAATTCGAAGAGAACTGGTGTGTGGGTCGCTGGGAAGCGTATGGGAAGTACCGGCCGATCTGGTTCGACTGGTTCTTCCCGATTGCCTCGCTAATGGGATTGGGTTATCTGATCGGGTCTCTTTTCCTTGCGGCCCGCAAGGAGCGCAAATCAGTCTTGGTGCACGCGGCCTGACTTAAGCGAGCGTTGCCTTCTGCGCCGCAAATATTTCCTTCAAGCCGGCCTCGGCGAGATCAAGTAACTCATTCAGTCCAGAACGAGAAAAAAAGCCTTTTTCGGCGGTGGCCTGCGTCTCGATCAAACCGCCGTCCTCGGTCATCACTACGTTCATATCGACCTCGGCCTGCGAGTCCTCCTCGTAGCACAGGTCGAGCAGCGCCGTGCCGCCCACAATCCCCACCGAGGTCGCGGCCACCAGCTTCTTCATCGGCGAGGCCTTCAGCGTGCCCGCCTTCACCAGCGCATCGAGGGCCAGCTTCAGCGCCACCGCGGCGCCGGTGATGGCCGCCGTCCGCGTGCCGCCGTCGGCCTGGATCACGTCGCAGTCGAGGATGACGGTTCGTTCGCCCAGGGCGTTCATGTCCACCACCGAGCGCAGGCTCCGGCCGATCAGTCGCTGGATCTCGTGCGTCCTTCCGCCGATCTTGCCCCTTTCGCTCTCGCGGGGCGTGCGCGTCACCGTGGAGCGCGGCAGCATGGCGTACTCGGCCGTCACCCAGCCGCGGCCCGAGTTGCGCAGCCAGCCCGGAACCCCCTGCTCCACCGTGGCGCAGCAAAGAACGCGCGTATTGCCCAGCGCCACCAGCACCGCGCCTTCAGCGGTCTGCACGTATCCGGGAGTGAGGGTCAGGGGACGAAGCTGGCCGGCTTCTCTGCCGCCGGGACGAAAGAAGGGCGTTTGCATAAGGGAATTCTAAGATAACCGAGAGGTTAGCCGCTGGACCTCTCTCTGCTTTTCCCGCAACGGGAATCTCCATACCGGCCCGGTCCGTTCCAGGAATCTCAATTCATCTCATTCAAAACAAAGGAGTTTCTCTCTTCCCCGAGGATCGGCGAGCCCCATTTCGGAACCCGTTCCGCCCTGCGATCCGGCGGTCGTTTACCAAGAATCTCCTGTAACGTTTTTAAGATCAGTCACTTACGTGAACTGTCCGAGTTTGGCACACCGCGTGTATAGGAAACGGACAGTTCCACGGTGAAACAGGGAACAGGGATCAGGGAATAGGGAGTAGGGACTAGGGAATAGGGACTAGGCACTAGGGAATAGGACCCACGAACCACGACCCACGAATCGCTGGCCACTGACCACTCACACTGATCACTGCACTAAAAGGAGATCCAATGAACGAGACCGCACTCATCGCATCGCAGAACCCGGAACCAGCGCCGGTGAACGCCGCTTTGCCGGCCTTCGGGCAGCAACCCGGGCCCGGGAGCGACAGCGTGGCCGCGCTGGCCCACGATGCCCGCAACCTGATCACGGCGCTCGGCCTCTACTGCGATCTTATTGACGAGCCCGGCGTTCTGGCCCCGCCCTTCACCCACTACCGCAACGAGCTGCGCCTGGTTGCGGCTGCCGGCCGCCGCCTGGTCTCAAAACTCGTTGCGCTGAGCGAGCGCGAATCCGGTGCCCCGGCTGCGGCCTTCCCGACCTCTCCGGCGGCAGCCGACCCGGTTGCGGTTCCCGGCGAGGTCTCTCGCGCCGCCTCACCATCTGCGCGCCCCATCCGGCAGCGGTACTCATTGGCCCGGTTCGACGACGAATTTGCCGCTACGCCAATCACCAACCTGGCCGCGGAGGTTTTGGCTAACCGCAATCTGCTCGCGGCCCTTGCCGGTCCCGGCATTGCCGTCACTGTCGATGTCGAGGGAGGCGCGCGCGGCATCCAGCTCACCTCTGAAGACCTCACCCGCATCCTGGTGAACATGGTCAGGAATGCGGCCGAGGCCATACCTTCTGAGGGACGCATCCATATCAGCCTCACGGAGATCGCTCCGGAAGGCGAGCCCTCCCCGGCCGGGGCCCCAGCTCGCCTGCTTCTGACCATTGAAGACAACGGCCCCGGAATCTCGCCCGGGCTCCTCGACAAGGTCTTCGATCCCGGCATTACCACCCGCGCCCGATCTCGCTCCGGCGAGAACTGGCCCGCCATTCACCGCGGCCTCGGCCTGGCCATCACCCGCTCCATCGTTGAGTCGGCATGCGGACGAGTCCAGGTCGCCAACCGGCCTGGCGGGGGGGCGCGCTTTCTGATCGAGCTGCCGGCTCTGTGAACGCGCATCGCGTAACCTCATCAAACTGCGGCCACAGCGTTTTCGGGAATTTGGCAAGCCAAAGCCGATGAGTCAAAGCCGGCCCCACCTCCATCTGCAGTGACCGTGAACATTTTTTGAACACGCGAGAGGCGAATACAATGCTCACAACAGTTTTCAACACACGCTCCATGGAATTGATTCCTCAAGTCGCCGAGCCGGCGCCGCGGCTGCACCTGCTGGTGGTCGACGCCGATGCGGCGGTCCGCTCGGCCTGCACGGAGATTGCCTCGAGCCTCGGCTATGCCGTCGCCAGCACCGGCGACCTGGGCCAGGCGCGGATAATGTTGCGGGGACGGGCAGCCGACATCCTGCTCGTCAACCTGCCCTACGGCTCGTCGAGCGGCGTCGATCTGGTGGCTGAGGTTAAGCTGCTTTACCCCCACACTTCGGTGATCGCCATGACCGCATCGGGTTCGGTGAACGCCGCGGTTGAAGCCATGCGCTGCGGTGCTTCGGACTACCTGACCAAGCCCTTCGCTGTCGATGAGCTCTCCACGGCTCTTGACCGCGCCGCCCGCAGCCACTCCGCCGACGCCGAGACCCGCGTGTTGCGCGAGCGCCTGCGCCTCTCCGAGGGCCTGGGCGCCATGATCGGCCGCTCGCCCGAGATGGAAAAGCTCTACCGCATTCTTTCCAAGGTTGCGCTGAGCTCGCATCCGGTCCTGATCCTGGGTGAAAGCGGCACCGGCAAGGAACTGGTGGCCCGCACGGTTCATGCCTTCGGCCCCAATGCCCTCAAGCCCTTTTTGCCCGTCGACTGCGGGTCGCTGGTGCCCACGCTCATCGAGAGCGAGCTCTTCGGCTACGTGAAGGGAGCCTTTACCGGCGCCAATCACTCCAAGGACGGTCTGCTGGTCTCGGCCGAGGGCGGCACGGTCTTTCTCGACGAGATCGGCGAGCTTTCGATCGACCTGCAGGCCAAGCTGCTGCGCGCCCTGCAGGAGAAAGAGGTCCGGCCGGTCGGGGCCACGCATCGCGTGCCCATCAAGGCGCGCATTGTGGCTGCCACCAACCGCGACCTGGCCGGGATGGTTGAGAAGGGCGCCTTCCGCAAGGATCTTTTTTACCGGCTCAACGTGGTCAACCTGCGGCTGCCCGCGCTGCGCGACCGGCGAGAGGACATTCCGTTGCTCGCGGCCCACTTTCTCGACCGCCTGAGCCGTAGCCACGGCGCCAAGTTCACGCTCTCCGACGAGGCCCTACGCACCATGATGCGCCACGACTGGCCGGGCAACGTGCGCGAGCTTGAGCACGCGATTGAACACGCATGCGCCCTCTCCTCAGGCCCGGTGCTGCACCTGGGCGACCTGCCTACGCAGTTGCGGCAGAGAGGCCTGGAGTGCGGCCGGGATCAGAATCCCGATGCCCGCCGGGCCGGGGGCGGCGGGGAGCAGGCGGCGGACGGCATCTCCGTCAAGCCCCTTGCCGATCTCGAACGCGAGGCCATCCTCCGCACCATCCGCCTCCTCAACGGCGACAAACTGCAGGCCGCGCGCCTGCTTCGCATCGGCAAAACCACGCTCTACCGCAAGCTCAAGGAGTACGGCATCGCGGACCCGATGAGCGAGTGAGAGACAGTGGTCAGTTTTTCCTCGCGCGTGCGAACTTCTTCAACTGAGTCCTGATTCCTGGCTCACCTCGAACCCATTGATTCCTTGCCGCAACATTACCGGCACGAACAAACTGATCACTGACGACTGATCACTGAACACTGCATTTAGGAGCAAGGCGATGAACATTTTAATGGTGACCGGAGTGGAAGGCGCGCGCAACTGCGCAGCGGCGGTGGGCGCGCAACTGGGCACTGGAGTGGAAGTAGCCGAAGGCCGCGGGAGCGCGCTCTCCGCGTTGCGCCACGGCGAGTTTCAGGCCATTGTGATCGACGAAACTCTGGCCGAGTGCGATCCGGCCGCGGCCGACGCGATCTGCGAGCGCGCCGGCCTGGCCATCCCTCTGCAGATCAACTTCGCCCTGGCGGGCGCCGCGCGCCTGGTGCGCGAAATTCGTTCGGCGCTCTACCGCCGCGAGCGCGAGCAGATGCTGGCCCGCCGCGCCGCCTCGGCCGCCATCGAGGCCGAGCTCAAGTCCACGGTGGCCGGCCTGCTGCTCAACTCCGAGCTCGCCCTCAATGGCGGCAATCTGCCTGCGCCGGTGGCCGAAAGGCTCCGCGTCGTCGCCGATCTGGCCGGTAATCTTCGCAGCCAGTTGAATGCGCCGGGCTCTCAACCCGTGGTTCGCACCGGCCACAGCAACGGCGCCGCCGCATAGAGTCTGTTATTAACTTTCGCGTAGGCAGCGCTGGGAGCCAGTTTTTCCGAGTTCTAGGAGCGAGGAGTGACGCATACCGGGTGTCTGTTAGCGACGAGCGACAACGAAATCGGGAGAACTCGCCCCAGCCCAAAGGGTTGCGGCGTAAATCGCGCGATACTTTGTTGTCGTCCTCGACTTTGGACCCGCCAAAGCCTTCGTCCTCCGTCTCGTCTTGCGTGATTTTCGCGAGCAAGGGGTCCCCGGTGCGCGGTCTTTGCGCACTGGGGCAGAACGCTGCCTGCGGGAAAGTTGATAACAGGCTCTAGCCACCTGCCGTGGGGCAGACGGCCTTCGGTCCATCCGTGCGTCAGCAGCGGCCGCGGCGCACATCCGCCTTGCCGCCTCATCGGCAGTTTGGCAGAGAATTCTTTGCGTTGCACGCGCAGACTGCCCTTCGCGCGGTTCATGCCGGGGCGAAGGATTCCAAGCCGGGGTGCATCCCGCCCCGGCATTTTTTCTTCGCGTACGACCATGCTTGTCCAAAGAGTTGCCGCCCGCAGGGCGCTAATCTGGACTGAGCATGAAAGACTCCGCAGTTCTGCTTATCGATTGCCCCGACCGCAAGGGCCTGGTGGCCCGCGTCTCCGGCCTGCTCTACGAGCACGGCGCCAACATCCTGCATGCCGACCAGCACCAGGACCACGACCTGGGCCTCTTCTTCATGCGCGTCGAGTTCAGCCCTGCGGGCGTCGACTCTTTGGACGAGAGCCGAGGCAAGCCAAGCCAGCCCGAAACCGGCAGCATCAGCCTCGACGCATTCCGCGCCGCCTTCGCGCCCCTGGCCGCCGAGCTCGACATGCGCTGGAAGCTGGTTTCGAGCGCGCGCCGGCCGCGCGTGGCCCTCTTCTGCTCGCAGTACCTGCACTGCATGGCCGACCTCCTGCACCGCTGGCGCAGCGGCGAGCTCGGCTGCGAGATTCCTCTCATCGTCTCCAATCACCGCGCCGTCGAAAACCTCGCCGCCTTCTACGGCATTCCCTTCGAGCACACGCCCGTCACCGCGGTCACTCGCGCCGAGGTCGAAGCCCGCCAGCTTGAACTGCTCGCACAGAACGGCATCGAGCTCGTCGTCCTCGCCCGCTACATGCAGATTCTCTCGCCGGAGTTTGTCGCGAGGTACCCGGCGGCCATCATCAATGTGCACCACTCCTTTTTGCCCGCATTCACCGGCGCGCGGCCTTACCACGCGGCCCATGCGCGCGGCGTCAAGCTCATCGGCGCCACCAGCCACTATGTCACCGAGGTGCTCGATGACGGACCCATCATCGAGCAGGACGTGGCCCGCATCTCGCACCGCGACCAGGTGGAGGATCTGGTCGCGCGGGGCCGGGACCTCGAACGCATGGTGCTCTCGCGCGCCGTGCGCTGGCACCTCGACCGCCGCATCCTGTGCTACGGGAACAAGACGGTAGTGTTCGATTAAGACAGGGACCAGGGACCAGGGACTAGGGAATAGGGGCTAGGGACTAGGGAATAAGGGGCGCACAACAGCACGGCTTTGGATGGCGCTGCACAGCACTGCACGGCCGCCGCACAGCCACTGCACAGTTGGTACTGTGCAGATTTTGGATGTCAACTTGTTGATTTAATTGGGGCGGCTTTCGGCTGTACAGTTTCTGCATGCTTCTTAAAAAAATCCGACAGAGCGCGAAAAATGGAGCGGGGCGGAGGGGCGGAATGCGATGCTCTCCGGGCGGCAGCTTTATCAGGGACTTCAAGAGCGGCCCGCGTCCTGGCGGCCCGGTCCTGGACGCGGGCCTGATGCCTGACGCGGTTGATCAGCATCCCGGTGTCTCCATCGGAGGTCGTGGCGGGAAGCTTGGCCATGAGAATCTCGACGGCCGCGGATATGGAGGTTCCGTGTTCGGCGGCCCACTTGCGGGCGTCCGCGTAGGTTTTGTCGGTGACAGATACGGTGATGTTCTTCATATTCCCGGCCTCAATTCTTTCTATTGAGAATTGTGCGCCGGAAGGGGGAAATTAACTGCAAAACAGGGGTCAGGGATCAGGGGCCAGGGATCAGGGACCAGGGGCTAGGGACCAGGTACTAGGGACTAGGGGCTAGGGGCCAGGGACTAGCGCGGGGAGCAGGGGCAGGGCGGCGAGTTCGCGAGCCAAGCGGACGGTTTCGAGGCTTACGGTGACGACCTGGCCGATGAGGCGGACGATGTATTCGGGATCGTCTTCGCGGTTGGGGTCGTTGACGATGCCGGAGCGCTTGTCAGTGGAGACGCGGTACTGGTCCACGACCCATTCGAGGGCGCTGCGGTTGCCGAGGCGGTACTCGTAGACCTCGGGTGGGATGCCGCTGAAGGTGAGAAAGCCATTGTACTTAAGTTGGAATTTGTCTTTGGAGAGCGCCATTTTCTCGACGCGCCAGTCGAGCTTGCCCGTCTCAGTGCGCTCCAGTGGGTACTCGGGCTGCTGCTCGTATTCGAGATGGAGTTTCATGAGGGCTGCGCCGATGCGGGCGAAGTCGTTGAACGCCGGAGCGAAGGGGATGCGGGGCAACTCGCGCTTGAGGTTGGCGGCGTAGCGGGTGCGGTACTCGGGGTGATGGAGCAGCGCGTAGGTGTAGTGGAAGATCTCGAGCTTGGTGATGGATTGCTGGCCGTAGTGGGTGCGGAATGCGGTTAGCGCCCAGTCGGTGATGTTTTCGCGGCGGTTGGTGCCGTCTTCGTCGTAGA
>Ga0326728_10010271_pt1 | contig 22027 bp, 19 predicted proteins | sample MB3enrmetagenome_FD_207602 | JGI IMG/M metagenome (GOLD analysis project Ga0326728, IMG submission 207602) | Lab enriched peat soil microbial communities from McLean, Ithaca, NY, United States - MB31MN | ecosystem: Environmental > Terrestrial > Soil > Wetlands > Peat | place: USA: New York... | reverse complement strand
TCTACACGGACGTGTGCGTGAGCATGGGTTTCGAGCACGAATCGACAAAGCGCGCTCCCATCTTCCGGCCCTACCAAGTGAATGAAACACTCATGTCCAAAGCCTTGCCCACGGCAGTGTTCATGCACTGCCTGCCTGCGCGCCGCGGAGAAGAAGTGACTGACGCCGTCATCGATAGCCCGCAATCCATCGTCTTCGATCAGGCCGAAAATCGCCTGCACGTGCAAAAGGCGCTGCTGCTGTTGCTGCTTGGTGGATTCGTGAATGTGGAGAAATTCCAGTGATAGAGATCAGCGAACAACTTGAGGTTCCCCACGCATGTCTGTAATTCTCGAGTCCCTGCCCGTTGGCCAGAAAGTCGGCATCGCCTTCTCCGGCGGGCTCGACACCTCCGCCGCCCTGCACTGGATGAGGCAGAAGGGCGCGATTCCTTATGCTTATACCGCCAACCTCGGCCAGCCTGACGAAACCGACTACGAATCCATTCCGCGCGCGGCCCTCGAATACGGCGCTGAAAAAGCTCGCCTCATTGATTGCCGCGGCCCGCTTGTGCGCGAAGGCATCGCCGCGTTGCAGGCCGGGGCTTTCCACATCACCACCGCAGGGGTTCCTTATTTCAACACCACCCCCATCGGCCGCGCGGTCACGGGCACCTTGCTCGTCGCCGCCATGAAGGAAGACGATGTCCACATCTGGGGCGACGGCTCTACCTTCAAGGGCAACGACATCGAGCGTTTCTATCGCTATGGCCTGCTCGTCAATCCCAATCTCCAGGTTTACAAGCCCTGGCTCGACGCCGATTTCATCGACGAGTTAGGCGGCCGCGCCGAGATGTCTGCGTTCATGCAGCGCTCCGGCTTCGCTTACAAAATGTCGGCTGAGAAGGCCTACTCCACCGACTCCAACATCCTCGGCGCTACTCACGAAGCCAAGGATCTCGAGCATCTATCTTCGTCCGTCAAGATCGTCGTTCCCATCATGGGCGCGGCATTCTGGCGCGACGATGTCGAGATCAAGCGCGAAGAGGTTGTCATTCGCTTTGAAGAAGGATTCCCTGTCGCCTTCAACGGTCAGCAATTCGACTCGCCTGTCGACCTCCTACTCGAAGCCAACCGTATCGGCGGCCGCCATGGCCTCGGCATGTCCGATCAGATTGAGAATCGAATCATCGAAGCCAAATCTCGCGGCATCTACGAGGCTCCGGGCCTCGCCCTGCTTTTTATCGCATACGAGCGCCTTATCACCGGCATCCACAATGAGGACACGATCGAGCAGTACCGCGACCACGGCCGCAAGCTTGGCCGCCTGCTCTATCAGGGCCGCTGGTTCGATTCGCAGGCCATCATGCTTCGCGAATCCGCACAGCGCTGGGTCGCCAAGCCGATCACCGGCGAAGTCACTCTCGAGTTGCGTCGCGGCAATGACTATTCGATCCTCAACACTGAGTCGCCCAACCTCACCTTCCATCCCGAGCGCCTCAGCATGGAGAAAACTGAATCCACATTTTCCCCGCGCGACCGCATCGGCCAACTCACCATGCGCAATCTCGACATTACCGACACCCGGGAGAAGCTCGTCACCTATGCCAAATCGGGCCTTCTCACGCTCAGCAAGGGGAGCGAAATACCTCAGCTCAACAACGGCAAGGAGAAGGAATAGCTTGAGGTACGCTTAGAGAAATGCCTAATGAACAACAATCCGGGAAGATGTGGTCAGGCCGCTTTCGCGAGCCTCTGGATGCGGAATTCGAAGCCTGGCAGCGTTCCATCGTCTTTGACTGGCGCCTTCTCGAACAGGAAGTTGCCGCCAGCAAGGCGCATGCGTCAGCCCTCTTCTCTGCCGGAATTCTGACCAAGAGTGAAACCCAGGACCTGCGAGTGGCCTTGGACGAGATTGCCTCGGAATTCTCTTCCAACGCGGGCAGGGTCGAAATGAGCAATCATTCAACCGCCGAGGACATTCATCACTTCGTCGAGCTGAAGCTCATAGAGCGCGCCGGAGATCTCGCTCTCAAGCTGCACACCGGCCGCAGCCGCAACGAACAAGTTGCAACTGACCTGCGCCTCTACGTGCGCGCTCAAATTGAGCTTGTCGTCGGCGGCCTCGCAGCTTGGGCCGGCGCCCTGGTCCAGCAGGGACGCGACGCAGGCGATTCCGTCATGCCAAGTTACACGCACCTCCAACGCGCCGAACCAGTTCTCGTCGCGCATTGGCTGCTGGCTTATGTGGAGATGGCCTTGCGCGATGCGGATCGCCTGCTGGATTGCGCGGCCCGGCTGAATTTCTGCCCGCTGGGATCGGGAGCAGTCGCCGGCGCAACGCTTCCGCTCGATCGCACCATTGCAGCTCGCGAGCTCGGATTTCGAGCGCCAACCGCCAATTCGATCGATGCGACGAGCGACCGCGACTTTATCCTCGAGTACCTCAATGCGCTCACATTCGTTGGGCTGCACCTCAGCCGCTTCGCCGAGGAGATCACCCTGTTTGCCACTACGGAATTCGGCTTTGTTACCTTGCCCGAAGCTTTTTCTACGGGATCGAGCGCCATGCCGCAGAAAAAGAATCCCGATTTAACGGAACTGATCCGCGCGAAGGTTGGGCGCATTCATGGCGCGGCGCAAGCAGTCGCAATGCAGCTCAAAGGACTGCCCTTGGCCTACAATAAAGACATGCAGGAGACCCAGGAGCCGGTCTTTTCCGCCGGCTTCGTACCGCAAATGCTGAATCTCGTTGCGCGGTTCACGGCCGCCATTCAATTCAATCGCGACCGCATGGGTGAAGCGGCAGAGTCGGGCTTCCTCAACTCAATGGCCGCGGCAACGTATCTGGTTCACAAGGGCGTTCCTTTCCGCACCGCTCATGAAAAGATTGGCCGCGCGGTCCGCTTCGCCATCGAGAAAAGTGTCGAACTGGATGGGCTTACCATCACAGAGCTGCGCCAGTTTGGCGAAGAGTTTGGTGAGGACTTTTACGCAGCGATCACTCTCGATGCCACATTGGATTGCCACGATGTAATCGGAGGAACTGCGCGAGAGCGCGTGCGCAAGGCGCTCGATCGGGCCTCGGAGTGGATCGCAACACTCGAAAAATATCATGCGGAGGCCATTCATGCTGGTGCGTAAAGCGCTTCTGCACGATGCCTCCAACATCTACGACCTTGTCAACTCTCTTTCCGGCGACGGCACCCTGCTCAAGCGGCCCTTCGCCGAAATTTGCGAGAACATTCGTGACTTCACCGTTGCTGAATCCGATGGTGGCGTATTCCTCGGCTGCGGGGCTCTGCACCTTTACGGCCCGCACCTCTGCGAAGTGCGCTCGATTGTGGTCAAGCCCGAAGCCAAAAGCCAGGGCGCAGGCGGGAACATTCTGAAAGCGCTTATCGAGGAGGCGGAAACACACGGCATCCAGTCGGTCTGCCTGTTCACGCGCATTCCCGATTTCTTTTTCAAGTACGGCTTCCGCACCGTCGAAGACAAGTCGGAGCTGCCCGACAAAATCTTCAAGGATTGCCAGATGTGTCCTCGTCTGCACCGCTGCGACGAAGTCGCCATGGTGCGCGGCCGCATCCCCCGCATGTCCATTCTCGGCCCGCGCGACGAAGCGCAGGAACTAGTGCGACTCTCTGGCTGAGGCTGCCGCCAGCGATGAGACAGGAAAGACGCGGGCGCCTACTTGACTCGTTTCAAATGAGCTACGGTATACAGCGCAAAATCCTGCCCCGGCGGCGCCAGCCAGAAGGTCTCGTCGATCGCATCCGGCGAGACCACTTGATAATGCTTCTTTGCCCTGAAACCGGGCAGGTTTTCAATCTCTGTGGTGATGAAGGTGATGGATTTCGCATCGTCGCTCACCGAATCCAGCGCGTACACATTTACCAGTCCTTCGCTATGAAATTGCGTCCACAGAACCTGTTTCCGGTTCGAGTCGTAGCTAAAATAGCCCTCGTCCTCATGCGCAAAAGACTTTCCATCGCTGGTTTGATACACAGAATCGTCGTGTTGCCAGAGGAAATGCCCGTTCAGGACAAACCGATACTCGCGTTTGGTTGTGCCTGTCCCCGGCTTGCCCGAACTCGAGCCCTGCCACTGCCCTTCGAAGACTCGCAGTGCGGCAAAGTGGTCGGCAGGCTGCGCCGTTTGCGCAAACGCGCACGGCACAGCAAGGGAGAGAAACAAGAGAGCACAATGCTTCATAGCCTCTTCACGGCCCCCATGATCGGGACTAATCATACACCCGGCTCAAAATCGCGGCGGCAACAGCGGCCTGCCTGTAGCTCAGACCGCCATCGCTCGGACGGCTTCCTCGACAACGAGCGCGTGTTCCTTTTGAGCGAATCAACGCTTCAGGTTCCTCTCGCTTGAGCTAGGATCGCCACACCGTTCCACCACGAACGCGGCAAGGCTGCAGAGAGCCACGCCCCAATACAGCAGGACTTTCGACGTCGTGATCGTCGTGAGTACGACCGATGTGACGCTGCCGCAGGTTCCCAACGCGGCACAGGTTCTCCAGTTCAGAGCGGAGTAGACGGGAATATATGCGAGGACAAGAATGGTTTGAATCGGAAGCAGCCTCGGCACGCCGAGGGCGAGGAGATAAAGTGGGAGGCTGAGAAGCGGCAGCGCGCAGTATGCAAAGGACAATACCGCGTCCTGACGAAGATCGATGCCAGGCATGGCAAAGAGGCCGTTCAGAGTAAGCAGAAGACTCAGAATTCCGGCAGGAATCGTGAACACTTTGAGGCTATCTCTTTGCGTCGTCACTTTGTTCTTCACCGTCGATCCGCCAATTCACTCCTGAGTGTCGCCGCCGCAACCACAGCCTGCCCGTAGCTCAGGCCGCCGTCGCCGGGGCTGACCTGAACGTGCTGGAAAACTTCAAATCCTTGCGCTTCGAGCTCTGCGCGAAGCAAGCGAACCAGGCGCCTGTTGTGCATGCAGCCGCCGGAAAGCGCCACCTGGCCAACTCCTGTGGCCGCGCGCGCCAGAACCGCCGCGCGGGCGAATGCTGCCGCAACACCGGCGTGAAAACGCGCGGTAATGTGCGGCTTGGCAACACCCGAGCGCAGATCCTCAAAAAGCTCGCGCCAGAGGGGACCGGCGGAGATGCGCGTGGGTTCGCGTTTGTTCCAGTCTCCCGTCAACCAATCGAAGGAGTAGCCGGAGTCGATGTCATCGGCTTCGTCGATGGAGAGCCCTTCCAGCTCAATCGCCGCCTGTGCTTCATAATCGACCACCCCGCGCCCCAACACTACCGCGGCCACTGCGTCGAAGAGCCGCCCGCAACTCGACGTGAGTGGCGTATTCAACCCGCGTTCGATCATGCGCAGCAGCACGCGCGCATCCTTTTGCTTCACTCCGGCTGCCGAGAGCACTTCTGCCGATTCGATGTCAAAGCCGGCCGCGTGCAATGCCCCGAGCGCCATCCGCCACGGCTCGCGAATCGCCGCTTCGCCCCCCGGCATCGGCACGTAATCCAAATGCGCGAACCGTTCAAAGCTTTCGAGCCGGCTTGCGAGCACCTCCCCGCCCCAGATGCGGCCATCGCTGCCGTACCCCGTTCCATCGAGTGAAATGCCGATGATCGGGCCTTCGATTCCGTGCTCCGCCATGCAGGCGGCGATATGTGCGTGGTGATGCTGCACGGAAATCAATCGCTGGTGACGCTCAGTAGCCCATTCCTTGGCCCATGACGTCGACAAATAGCCTGGATGCTGGTCGTGAACCACGGTTTCAGGTTCTATTTCGAAGGTGTGCGTCAGATGGGCAAGCGATTCGCGGAAGAATTCGAGACCGATGAGATTCTCGAGGTCGCCAAGATGTTGGCTCTGGTAGGCGAACCGGCCGCGAGCGAGAGTAAAGACATTCTTGAGGTGGCCGCCAACGGCGAGCAACGGAGGCGAGTCAAACGGCAGCGCTACAGCAAGCGGAACAAAGCCTCGGGCACGGCGAATCAACTGCGGCGCGCCGTCGACGAGCGCCATCACCGAGTCGTCGCAACGCTGCAGAATCTCGCGGTCGTGCACCAGAAACGCATCGGCAACCTTCCCGAGCCGCGTCAGCGCCTCGTCATTGTCGATGGCGATCGGCTCTTCGCTCAGGTTCGCACTCGTCATGACGAGCGCTCGGACGCGCGGATCGGCGAACAGCAAATGCTGTAACGGCGCGTAAGGCAGAAAAACTCCCAGCCACGGAATTCCCGGCGCAACCGAAGGTGCGATGTCACAGCCGATTCGTTTAGGCGCAATGACAATGGGGCGCGCAACGGTGAGAAGCAGTTCCTCTTCCTGCGGCGTCAGCAAGCAGAGTTCGCGCGCCGTTTCAAGATCGCGCACCATCACCGCAAGCGGCTTGCCATAGCGATGCTTGCGGTCGCGCAGCCGCATCACCGCGAACTCGTTCGTCGCGTCAACGGACAGATGGAAGCCGCCGATGCCCTTGATGGCCATGATTTCGCCGGCTTGCAACCGATCGATCGTCCCAGTCACCGGGTCGTCGGAAAGAATCTCCGCGCGGTCGGGAGCAACCAGCCATACGCGCGGCCCGCAAACAGGGCAGGCGTTGGGCTGCGCATGGAAGCGGCGATTCGCCGGATCGTCGTACTCCGCCTGGCAGTTCTCGCACATCTTGAATCGTGCCATCGAAGTCTGCGGGCGGTCATAGGGAATGCGACGGGTGATGGTGAAGCGCGGGCCGCAATTGGTGCAGTTCAAAAATGGATAGCGGTAACGCCGGTCCTTCGGATCGAGCAGCTCGTGGAGACAATCGGAGCAAGTGGCCGCGTCGGCAGGAATGCCGGTACTCACCTCTCCACGGGCGTCGCTCAAGACGATGCGGAAGGTTTTTTCTTGTTTTGGAGGAATGCTTTGGGCAACGACCGAGTCGATGCGCGAGAGCGGCGGAGCTTCCGCCTGCAGCCGGCGCCGAAAGGTCTCCAGTCTCTCGACTGGCCCCTCAATCTCGATGGTCACGCCGCCCGTATCGTTACCGATGAAGCCCGCGAGCTCCTCTTCCGCAGCGAGACGGTAGACGAATGGCCGGAACCCAACGCCCTGCACGACGCCGCGCACACTCACCACCTCGCGCCGCAGCACTTCGTGCCGTTCTGGTTTTGGACGAGATTTTCGGGCCAACTTCGCGCCTCTCTCAGGCATCAGCATAGCGTAGTCGGTTGCAAATCTTCCCCGCTTGCGGCGTCGCGCAGATCCTGACCTCCTTCAGATCTGCGCCGCCCAGACCACAGCAGAGGACCGATAATGAGAAGGGCGGACGGGTTCAATGGGTCTTCGGCGGTTAAGAACGGCGCACACAGTTGCAGGCATCTGCGTCCTCCTTTTGTTTCAAGCCCCGGGATTGGCGCAGGAACACGACCCGGCGGCAGTATTCCGGCTGGTCGATGCCGCGGTGGCCACCCGATTCGAGAATATTCTCGGATTCACCGACGTTGAGCACTACGCCGTCTACCGCGGCGGGGATGAATTGCATCCTGCTGCGGAAATGACCGTCAAAGACACCTACAGGAAGGGCGTCGGAAAAAACTACACCGTTTTATCGCAAAGCGGATCGTCGATTCTTCTGCGCTTCGGGTTGAAACCACTTCTGGATAACGAGCAGATCATTAATCAGCCTGGAAATGTTGAGAAATCCTGGTTCAATTCAGCGAACTACAGCATGAATCTAAACTCAGCAGCCGTTCAGAATCTGAACGGGCGCACCTGCTTTGCGCTGGACATCAAACCCAAACAAGAAGCTCCGAATCTGATCATCGGGACGATGTGGGTGGACGCGCGGGATGGAACCCTGGTTCAGATCGACGGAGTCGCGTCGAAGAACCCCTCGGTGTTTTCAGGAACAACTCACATGATGCGGCAATACACAAACGTCGACGGATATTCGATGGCTATCCATGCGCGCGCTGAATCGGACAGCCCGCTTTTTGGCAACACAGTGGTGACGATCGATTACAGCGATTACAATCTCGATCTCAGATCCCGCAAATAGCGCCACGCTTCGACCTCGCCGCTCAGACGGCATGACGGCCGCGGGCCGCTTCGCCCGCCCGGGGTCCATGAGAACGGCCCAATTAGGAGTGATCTTGCACACAGATTTAAGGCTGATTGTTCCCCTCAATGTGCGCGCTCACACGGCTGGCGCCCATCAGACCAACGCTCGATTCGTTTCAAACTGAGACGTCGCGAAATGCATGCCAGCGAATGGGAAAGCCACACAGGCTGGTGACTGCGGTCACGGAGCCGGAGGGGTCTGCGCTCGTACAACAGTGGTAGTATCAGGCGCAAGCGGCTCAAACTGCGCTGCCGCACTCCTGATGCACGTCTCTTTATGCACCAATCACGGAGGGAATGTGCCCCCAATTTCGTCCCCACCACTGCCCAGTGATGACAAGCGATGGAAGATCGTCAACGGCACCATGCGCAAAAACGGCTTTGCCCGCCATGCGCTGATCGAAACACTGCACACCGTGCAATCGTCGTTCGGATATCTCGACGACGATTCGATTCGCTTCGTTGCGCTCTCGCTCCACGTCCCATTGAGCCAGGCGTATGGAGTGGCGACGTTCTACCACTACTTCACGCTGAAACCGCCCGGCAAACATACCCTCACAGTTTGCGCCGGCACTGCGTGTTACATCAAAGGCGCGGACAAGCTGATTGCCGCGGCGGAGAAGCGGCTGTGCATCAAGCAGGGGCAGACCACTCCCGATGGGCAGGTAAGTTTGATGGTGGCGAGGTGCGTTGGCGCCTGCAGCCGTGCGCCCGTGGCCTTGTGTGACGGCGAAGTGGCAGGTGAGGTCACTGAGAAGCAGATGCTCGAGCAGCTGGAAAGGTGGAAGGCTGAATGACAATCGAAGAGCTCGAACAGATCGCCAAAAACGTCAAGCAGGAGAACGAGAAATACGACTACGAGATTAATGTCTGCATGGACCTGGCTTGCGCGAGCCAGGGTGCGGACAAGCTGAAGGACGCCCTCGTGAAGGCCGCCGAGGCAGGCGCGAAGAAAGTGCTGGTGCGCCGCACCGGCTGCATGGGGCCCTGTTCGCACGGGCCGCTCGTCCGTGTAGATACCCGCGTCGATCCCGAACAGAGACTCTACCGGCGCGTGAACGCAAGCCACGCCGAGGCAATCGTCAATAGCCTGGGCGGAGCGCCCGTCCCCGATCTACAGTCGAACCTTGACGAGCACTTCGACAAGCAGGTGCGCGTCGTTCTGGAGAACGCCGGCTTCATCGATCCGGAAAAGATTGACGACTACATCGCGCGCGACGGCTACAAGGCGCTCCTCACTGTCCTCACCGAGATGACGCCGAACGGCGTGGTCCACCGGATTACCGAGAGCGGCTTGCGAGGGCGCGGTGGAGGTGGTTATCCGACAGGCTTGAAGTGGGGCACGGTGGCCAAGGCCGCGGGCGACGTAAAGTATGTCGTCTGCAATGGCGACGAAGGCGACCCAGGCGCGTTCATGGATCGCAGCGTTATGGAAGGCGATCCGCACCGCGTGATCGAAGGCATGGCCATTGCCGCCTACGCGGTCGGTGCCAGCAAGGGATTCATATACGTGCGCGCCGAGTACCCGGTGGCCGTCTCGCGGCTCACAACAGCTCTTCGCGAAGCCCGCCGCCACGGATTACTGGGCAACAACATCTGTAACACGCCTTTCAATTTCGATGTGGAGATCCGGCTGGGCGCGGGAGCCTTCGTCTGCGGCGAGGAGACGGCACTGATCGCCTCCATCGAGGGCCGGCGTGGCACGCCCAAGCCAAGGCCGCCGTATCCCGCATCGTCGGGCCTCTGGGGAAAGCCCACCTTGATCAACAACGTTGAGACTTACGCCAACATCGCGCCCATCGTGCGCAATGGCGGCAAATGGTTTTTCAACATGGGCTCGGAGCGCAGCAAGGGGACGAAGGTCTTCGCGCTGACAGGCAAAATCGCCAACACCGGCCTCGTCGAAGTGCCCATGGGCATCAAGCTGCGCGAAATTATCGAGGAGATCGGCGGCGGCGTGCCGGACGGTCACAAATTCAAAGCCGTTCAGACCGGCGGTCCATCCGGCGGCTGCATACCCGCGGACATGCTCGACGTCGGCGTCAGCTACGACGCGTTGCTCAAGATGGGTTCAATCATGGGCTCCGGCGGCATGATCGTGATGGATGACACCTCGTGCATGGTCAACGTGGCGCGCTTCTTCATCGAATTCTGCATGACGGAGTCGTGCGGCAAATGCATTCCCTGCCGCGCGGGTACGGCACAGATGTTCACGCTGCTCTCCCGCTTCTGCGACGGCACGGGAACCATGGATGACCTGGCCCTGCTTGAGGACCTCTGCTCGACGGTGAAAGAGACCAGCCTGTGCGGCCTCGGCCAGACGGCGCCCAATCCCGTGCTAAGCACACTGAAATATTTCCGCAATGAATACATCGAACATATCGTGCATAAGCGCTGTCCTGCCGGCGTCTGCAGTATGCAAGCAATCCATTCTGAAATCCCGAGCGAGGTGATGGCATGAGCGCGGAAACAGATGTCAAAACTCTTGTCATCGACGAGCAGGAGGTAAGCGCACGCGCCGGGCAGACCATCCTCGAAGTGGCGCGAGAGAACGAAATCGACATTCCCACGCTCTGCCATCTTGAAGGCCTGAGCGATGTGGGTGCTTGCCGGCTTTGCCTGGTAGAAATCAAGGGCTCGAACAAGCTGCTTCCAGCCTGTGTGGCCACGGTACAGGAAGGCATGGAAGTCAGCACCAAAACTGAGCGCCTGCTCAAGCATCGGCGTACGATTTTAGAACTGCTTTTTGCCGAGCGCAATCACATCTGTTCGGTGTGCGTCTCCAACGGTCACTGTGAGTTGCAAACACTCGGCCAGGAACAGGGCTTAACCCACGTCCGCCTGCCCTACCGCAACCCTGAACTCAATGTCGATGCCTCGCATGAGCGATTCACCATCGACCACAACCGCTGCATCCTGTGCACACGCTGCGTGCGTGTTTGCACGGAGATCGAAGGCGCGCACATCTGGGACGTGATGGGCCGCGGCATCAATTCACTGATCATCTCTGACCTGCACCAGGATTGGGGAACCTCGGCGTGCACACGCTGCGGCAAATGCGTGCAGGTCTGCCCCACGGGAGCGCTCTTCGACAAGAGCAAGATCGGCTCCGATCATCCCAAGTATCCCGAGTTTCTGCCCTATCTGAATTTGATGAGGGAAGCGCAATGAGCAAACTGAAGTTGGCAACAGTCTGGCTCGATGGTTGTTCCGGCTGCCACATGTCTTTTCTGGATATGGACGAGCGGCTACTCGAACTTGCAGAAATTGTAGATCTGGTTTACAGCCCCATCGTAGACACCAAGGAGTTCCCTGACGAAGTGGATATCGCGCTGGTTGAGGGGGCCGTAAGCTCGGTCGACGATGAGAAGAAGATCAAGAAAGTCCGCGACCACTCCCGGATGCTGGTTGCGATGGGCGACTGCGCGATCACCGGCAACGTGCCTTCGATGCGCAATCCCATCGGGCCGGAGGCAATCCTCGATCGCGCCTACATCCAGAACGCCAGCGCTCAACCGCAGATTCCCTGCGTCGTCGTGCCCAGGCTGCTCAAAATCGTGCGGCCTATCCACGAGTTTGTGAAGGTCGACGTCTTCTTGCCCGGGTGTCCGCCTTCAGCCGACACATTTCACACCGCGCTCACTGCGCTGGTCAACGGCGGGCCGCTGGACATTCCGGCGCTCACCCGTTTTGGAGCTTGATTATGAGCCAGACCATCACCATCGATCCAGTAACACGCCTTGAAGGCCACGGCAAAATCACCATCCAGCTGAACGGGCAGGGCGAAGTCGAGGACGCGCACTTTCACGTCACGCAGGTCCGCGGCTTTGAGCGCTTCAGTGAAGGCCGCCCGTTCTACGAGATGCCGAGCCTCATGGCGCGCATCTGCGGCATCTGCCCTGTCTCGCATCTCATCGCCTCGGCCAAGGCCTGCGAAGCCATCATGTCGGTTCGCATTCCTCATACGGCGGCGCAGTTGCGGCGCATGCTGAATCTGGCGCAGATGGTGCAGTCGCATGCATTGAGCTTTTTCTATCTCGCTTCGCCCGATCTGCTTCTCGGAATGGAATCTGATCCCAAGGTCCGCCACATCTTCGGTGTAGCGGCGGCCAAACCGGAGTTGGGTCGCGCCGGCGTGGCACTGCGGCGGTTCGGCCAGAGCATCATCGAACTTCTCGGCGACAAGCGCATCCATCCCGGATGGGTCGTCCCGGGCGGCGTCACCGAGCCGCTCACCCCGGAAAAGCGCGACAAAATCCTGGCCACGATCCCGGAGGCCTACTCCAATATCGCCTTGGCGCTGGGCGCATATAAACAGATCGCCGACACATTCAAAGCGGAGATCGCAGTCTTCGCGAACTTCCCTTCTAACTATTTGAGCCTCGTCAACGAAGGCGAATCCATCGAATTCACCGACGGCGCACTCCGCTTGATCGGTCCCACCGGCAACACGATCGAGGACGGCATCACCGCGGCCCGCTTCGCCGAAGTCATTGGCGAGGCGGTCGAGCCTTACAGCTACACCAAGTTCGCCTACTACAAGCCTCTTGGCTATCCCGACGGAAGCTATCGCGTTGGGCCGCTTGCGCGCCTGAATATCGTGAAGAAGATGTCGACTCCAAAGGCTGAAAAAGAGCTTGCCGAGTTCAAGCAATTGGCGGCCGGGCCGGTCGAGAGTTCCTTCCACTACCACCATGCGCGCCTCGTGGAAATGCTCTACGGAATCGAAAAGATTGAGGAGATCCTCAGCGATCCGCGCATTCTCGACAAGCATGTGCGCGCAACCGCCGGCGTGAACCGTCTCGAGGGTACGGGCCAGGCCGAGGCGCCGCGCGGCGTGTTGCACCACCATTACAAAGTGGACGAGAACGGAAAAATCACATGGGCCAACCTGGTCATCGCCACCGGCCAGAACAACAAGGCCATGAACCTCGGCGTTCTGCAGGCGGCCCGGCATTATGTAAAAGACGGCAAATTCACCGAGGGAGTTCTCAACCGCGTCGAAGCTGTTGTTCGCACCTTTGACCCGTGCCTGAGCTGCTCCACGCATGCCTTTGGCAAGATGCCGCTGGCGATTACCTTAATCTCTGCCCAGGGCGAGGAGCTCGACCGGGTCGTGCGCGACTGAATGCTTCCGCGGCAAACCCTTCGCGAAACAAACGACAACCATAAGGGAGACAAATTGAATTCCGATCTTGCTGAGCCGATGCACTTTGAAAAAGCGAACTGCCTGGTTCTCGCCTGTGGCAACACGCTGCGCAGCGACGATGGCGTCGGACCCAGGCTTGCCGAGTGGGCCGCGCATCGATTCCAGGACGACTCCAACGTTCGCGTTCTCACTCGCCAGCAATGGACACCTGACCTCGCGAAGGATATCGCCGATGCCGAATCCGTGCTCTTTATCGATTCTTCAATCGATTCCGCGCCGGGACGAGTAAATTTAATCCCTGTAGCGACACATCTGAACGGCCGCGGAGGCGCGACCCACGGCTCCGCCACCCACCATATCGACCCCACCGGCCTGCTCGGCCTCACACACTCGATCTATGGTTCCATGTCGGCACATGCGATGCTTCTCACCGTCGGCGCTGGCTCCACGGAACTGGGCGAATTCTTCAGTGATCCAGTCGAAGCCGCCCTTCCACGAGCGCGTGGTGTGCTGGAGAAGACTGTGTTGCGATTCCTGGAGAACTAAACTGGCCGGCGACGAAACAACAACCGGCGAACGATTCTTGCGCCGATCCAAAACAGAATCAGTACCACGCAAGCAAGGCCCAGAAGTTGAAAGCGCAGTTGATAGACGACTTCGCGGATGACCGTCAACTCGTTCATCGACGTCCATTCGTCGCGAATTCTTCCGTCGTTGATGCGCCAGATCGTGATGCCCTTCACTTCGATTCTGGCGCCGGTGGCAGGCACCCAGCCCGAGCGCGCTGTGTTTGTTCCGCGAAAAACCCACAGCACCGAGACCAGGTCGCCTTCGGCAACCATCGGGCCGTAGGTGATTTTCAGGTCAGGACAGACTTGCTTCTCGAAGTGCACCGCCGCCTGATCCGCCTGCAGGTTGGCGTCCGAGTGTATTCCGTGATTGAGGAAATCCTTGGCGTAGATTTCGTCCGCAACTTGGAATTTTCCCTGGTTGAAGATCTCATCGAAGACGCGCCGTGCAATCGCCTTGTTTTGTTCCTGTTGCGAAACCGTCGCGACTGAAGCCTCCGGCATCGGGACCGCTGCGGCCGACGCCGCAGAAACGATAAAGAGCACGAAAGTTAGAGCTTTTTTCATGTGCATCCTCCAGGCTCCCTAAAAAAGCGGCCGCACATTCGTGCGGCCGTAATCGTTCCACTGCAACCTACTGGGAGAATTAGAACGCCGCTAGCGTCTGCCTTAGGCTGTAGGAGCTGAGCGTCTTGATGTAGTTGCCGCGGTCGTAAGGCGAGGTATCCGGTACGGAACGGCGGCTCAGGCAGCCGCGCGTCTCAGCTAACGATGCATACTCGCGCTTGTTGAGCCAGTATCTCAGGTCAGCGAGCACGCGAGCGATATGCCCGATGCCATGAATATGCAGCGCTGAAACCATCATCGCCACGTTGGCCCCGGCCATAATCGCCTTCAACACATCTTCGGCGGAGTGGACACCCCCAGTGATCGCGATGTCTCCCTTGAGATGGCCATAGAGAATCGCTGCCCAGTGGAGGCGCGGCAGCAATTCTGACGGAGTTGAAAAGTGCAGCGTGGGCCGCACTTCCAGTGCTTCGATGTCGAAGTCAGGCTGATAGAAGCGGTTGAACAGCACTACCCCGCGTGCGCCGGCTTCCTCGAGCCGCGCGCAAAGATGCGGCAAACTCGTGAATGATTGCGACAGTTTGACCGCAACGGGAGCCTTGACTGCGCTGCAGACGCTCGAAACCAGCTCGAGCAGTTGCATCTCGATCGCCTCTCCCGTCTGGCTGCGGTCCGTGGCCAGCGCAAAGGTATTCAACTCGACGGCATCTGCTCCGGCCTGCTCCATCTCTTTCGCCAGCCGCACCCACCCGCCGCTCGTAGCGCCGTTCAGACTGGCCATGATGGGAATATCGACGGCCTCGCTGGCGCGTTTCAGATGCTCGAGGTATCCATCATGCGTCATGCGATAGTCCGACAATTCCGGAAGATAATCCAGCGACTCAGCGAAGGAATTCGTGCCCCGTGAAAGATCTTCGTCGAGGGCGCGAGACTCCAGCGCCAACTGCTCTTCAAAAAGCGAAGTCAGCACGATGGCCGAGGCGCCCGCATCCTCCATGCGCCGAACGTTGTCAAGCGACTCCGATAGCGGCGTGCTCGCGACCACAATCGGTCCGTTCAGATTCATGCCCAGGTACTGCATGGATAGGTCGGTCATTCCTCACCTCCGGCAGCCGTAGCCGCCAGTTTGTTTTCCGGCTTTGCTTCAGCCTTTTCAAGGGGTGCAATGTGAGGCGTCTCGCCGCGACCCGGCATCCCCGCCCGAGCGGAATAGACGCGCCACTGGCGCTCCACGTCATCCTGCGCTTCCGTAAGCAGTTCGGCCGCCATCTCCGGGTTGCCGCGCGCCAGCATCGTGTAACGAGCCTCGCGATAAGCGTAGTCCTTCAGCCGGATCGACGGCGCCTTGGAGTCGAGCTGGAACGGATTCTTGCCTTCCTGGCGCAACGCTGGGTTGTAGCGCATTAGCGGCCAGTAGCCCGATTGCACAGCCAGCTTTTGCTGCTCCAGTCCGTGCACCAGGTCGTATCCGTGTGCAATGCAGCTTGAATAGGCGATGATGATCGACGGCCCATCGTGTGCCTCGGCCTCCTGGAAGGCTTTCACCACATGGCTGTCGTTGCCGCCCAGAGCCACCTGTGCCACGTAGACCGAACCATAGCTGACCGCCTCCATGGCGAGATCCTTGCGGCTGTTCTGCTTGCCACTGGCGGCAAACTTCGCAACTGCGCCGCGCGGCGTTGCCTTCGATGCCTGCCCGCCGGTATTCGAATAGACTTCGGTATCGAGCACAAGCACGTTCACGTTCTTGCCCGAGCCCAGCACGTGATCGAGACCGCCGAAGCCGATGTCAAATGCCCAACCGTCGCCGCCCAGAATCCACACACTCTTGCGCACCAGCGCGTCGGCAATGGCCAGCAAATTGCGCGCATCGGAGGTCTCATTTCCGGCGAGCCGCTCGCGCAAAGCACTCACGCGCTCGCGCTGCTGATTGATCTCCGGCTCGGTCTTCTGCGAGGCGGCGATGATATCTGCCGCCAGCTCCGCGCCGATTGCTGAAGCCAACCGCGTCACTAGCGTTTCCGCGAAGGCCTTCTTTTGATCGAGCGCGACTCTCATGCCGAATCCGAACTCCGCATTGTCCTCAAACAACGAGTTGTTCCACGTCGGTCCGCGGCCCTCGGCATTGCAGGTGTACGGCGTGGTTGGCAGGTTGCCGCCATAGATTGACGAGCAGCCCGTAGCGTTTGCGATGTAGAGCCGGTCGCCAAACAACTGCGTCATCAGCTTGATATAGGGCGTCTCACCGCAGCCTGAGCAGGCGCCTGAGAACTCAAAGAGCGGCTGCAGAAGTTGAATATCCTTGACCTGCGAATGTGATAATTTTGCGCGGTCGACTTCGGGCAGGCTGAGGAAGAAATCCCAGTTCTCCCGTTCCGGCTCGCGAAGCGGCGCTTGCGGCGCCATGTTGATCGCCTTCTTACTGGCGTCGCTCTTGTTCTTCACCGGGCATACTTCGACGCACACGGCGCATCCGGTGCAGTCTTCCGGAGCCACCTGCAGCGTGTACCGTTCCTCTTCCATGCCCCGCCACTTGGGCTTGGCCCACTTGAATGTCGTTGGAGATTTGTCGCCGAGCTCCGAGTTGTAGACCTTGGCGCGAATCACTGCGTGCGGGCACACCATCACGCATTTGCCGCACTGGATGCAAAGGTCCTTGTCCCACACCGGAATGAACTGCGCGATGTTGCGCTTCTCCCATTGCGCTGTGCCTGTCGGGAATGCGCCGCCCGCAGGAATCGCGCTCACTGGAAGCAGGTCGCCTTTGCCCGCGGCGATCTGGCCCAGCACATCGTGAACAAACTTTGGCGCCTTTACGGAAATGGCTCCGGTCAAATCGAAATCCGAAGATGCCGCAGCCGGCAGCATGACTTTTTCCAGATGAGCCAGCGCGTGATCCACAGCGGCAAAGTTCTTCTGTACTACCGCCTCGCCGCGCTTGCCATAAGTCTTCTGGATTGACTTCTTGATCTGCTTGATCGCCTCCTCGCGCTCCAGCACTCCGCTGATCGCGAAAAAGCACGTCTGCATGATGGTGTTGATGCGCGAACCCATGCCTGCCTCGCGCGCCACCTTGTAGCCGTCGATCACGTAAAATTCGATCTTCTTGCGCAGCATCTCTTCCTGCACGCTGCGCGGCAGCTTGTCCCACACTTCGGCCGCGGAATAAGGCGAGTTGAGCAGGAAGACGGCTCCCGGCATCGCGGCTTCGAGCACGTCCATTTTTTCCAGGAAGCTGAAGTTGTGGCAGGCGACAAAGCTGGCGCGCGTAATCAGATAGGTTGACCGGATCGGATTGGGCCCGAACCTCAGGTGCGACGTCGTCATCGAGCCGGACTTCTTTGAGTCGTAGACAAAGTAGCCCTGCGCGTAGTTCGGCGTCTCGCTGCCGATAATCTTGATCGAGTTCTTGTTCGCGCCCACCGTGCCGTCCGAGCCGAGTCCGTAAAACAGGGCGCGCACCGTTTTCGGATCCTCGGTCGAGAATTCGGGATCGTACTCCAGGCTCGTGTGGCTCACGTCGTCGTTGATGCCGATCGTGAAGTGGTTCTTGGGGGAGAGCCTGGCCAACTCGTCGAAGACGCCTTTGACCATCGCCGGCGTGAACTCCTTCGATGACAAGCCGTAGCGGCCGCCGATCACGGCGGGCATGGCTGCAAAAGGCAAATCCGCGGCATTCTCAGCCAGCACCGTCATGATGTCCTGATAAAGCGGCTCGCCGGCGCCGCCCGGTTCCTTGCACCGGTCGAGCGTGGCGATCGATTTGACGCTTGGCGGCAGCGCGGCCAAAAACGCTTTGCCATCGAATGGCCGGTATAGGCGGACCTTGATCATTCCCACCTTCTCGCCCTGGCCATTGAGCGCGTCCACCGCTTCCTCAGCAGCTTCGGCGCCGGAACCCATCAGCAGAATCACGCGCTCCGCATCCGGCGCTCCATAGTAGTCGAACAGGTGATACGCGCGGCCTGTCTGGGCAGCAAAGCGATCCATTACCGACTGCACAATTCCGGGAACCGCGGCATGGAACGGCGTGCAAGCCTCGCGCGCCTGGAAAAATACATCGGGGTTCTGTGCCGTTCCGCGAATGAATGGGCGGTCGGGCGTCAGAGCGTTTTTGCGGAACGCGATGAGGTACTTGTCGTCGACCAGCGCGCGAATGGTTTCGTCACTGATGGGCAAAATTTTGCCCACCTCGTGCGAGGTCCGGAAACCGTCGAAGAAGTGGATGAAAGGAATGCGCGATTCGAGGGTCGCGATCTGTGCAACCAGCGCCATGTCGGCAACTTCCTGCACGGAATTCGAGGCCAGCATGGCCCAACCCGTGGATCGGCAGGCCATCACGTCGGAGTGGTCGCCAAAAATCGACAGGCTGTGCGTCGCCAGCGTGCGCGCCGATACGTGCATCGTCGCCGGGGTCAGCTCACCGGCAATCTTGAACATGTTGGGAATCATCAGCAGCAGACCCTGCGAAGCCGTAAACGTGGTCCCGAATGCCCCGGCCTGCAACGCGCCATGGAGCGCACCTGCCGCGCCGCCTTCGCTCTGCATCTCTTCCACAATAGGCAGCGCGCCCCAAATATTCTTCTTTCCCTCCGAGCGCCACTGGTCGGCCCACTCCGCCATCGGAGACGAGGGCGTAATCGGGTAAATGGCGACGACTTCGGACAGCCGATAGGCTACGGACGCCGCAGCCTCGTTCCCGTCCATAATCACGGTGGGGATCACAGCCTTTGGTTCACTCATTCGCTTCGCTCCACAATGCGGCACTTGAGGGAAATCGGCCGCTAGGTTGAGTCTCGGCGTTGCGCCAGTCAGGGGCAGTGATGGGTAGCACACGGAGGGCCAGAAATCCCATCCTGTGAAACGAGGTTCATATCTCGCGACTATCGTGGAACCGCCGATAGGCGTACGATGGCTGCAACCATCCGATAAGCCCTGATCAAATCGTCTCCGGGCGGAACAAAGGGGTGCACCGCTCCGTATTCAAATTCAAAACACCCAATGACGGAGGAATTCATGTCTAACGACGACTGCGCAAAAAACCCGCAAAAGATCCAGATCCATCAGCAAACCTTCATGGGAATGGCTTGGTTCGCAGCATGGCTGTTTACCATAGGTTACCTGCACTTGACTTTCTGGAGCGGCGTTCTGGCCCTCGTCTTATGGCCCTACTACATCGGCTCCCACGCCGGCGTGCTCTTGCACTGACCGAGCCTTTTCCTCAAGGCGGCACTGAACCTTACCCCAGTAGCTCCGCCACCTTTGGCATCCACTCCGAAATCGGAATGTGTTGCGGACATAGCCCTTCGCATGTGTCGCAATCGATGCAGGCCCCCGCGCGTTGACCTTCCTTGAGCACGAAGTTGTAACGGAACCGCGCAGAGCCCACGTCCTCATATGTGTGGGCATAGTTGAACAACTCGAAATTCACCGGTATGTTCACGTCGTTGGGGCACGGCATGCAGTAGCCGCATTGGGTGCACGGAATCGTGATCCTCGACTGGAATTGCTCGCGAATTCGCGCGATCAACGCATGGTCGGCTTCCGACATCTTCCCTATTCGCGCCAAATTCACAATCCTCAGGTTGTCCGCGACCTGGTCCATCGTGCTCATCCCGCTCAGCACCACGGAAACTTCCGGCTGATCCCACACCCAATCGAGCGCAAGTTGTGCGGGACTCCTCCCTGCCGCGCCGGCCGCGATCATCTCCCGAATCGAAGGCGGCGGATCGGTCAGCCGTCCGCCCATCAGCGGCTCCATCACCACCACCGCCAGCCCCTTGCCCGCGGCCAGCTTCAGTCCGCGCGTGCCCGCCTGGTTCTCCGTGTCCATGTAGTTGTACTGGATCTGGCAAAAGCTCCAGAGATCGCTCGCGTTCACAATCTCTTCGAAGCAAGCGCAGTCATCGTGAAACGAGAAGCCCAGGTGTCTGATGCGTCCATCGGCCAGCGCACGCTCCGCCTGGCCCAGCACATCATGCTTCAGCACGATATTCGGCCACCAGTCTTTGTTCAGTGAGTGGATCAAGTAGAGGTCGATGTAGTCGGTTTGGAGCTTCCCCAACTGCTCATTCAGAAACCGGTCGAAATCCGCCGGCCCCTGCACCATCCAAGTGGGCAGCTTGGTCGCCAGGCGCACCTTTTGGCGGTACCCATCCTTGAGCGCTCTGCCAACGACCGTTTCGCTGTTGCCTTCGTGATAGGGACACGCAGTATCGACGTAGTTCACGCCTTGATCAATCGCGTAGCGCAGCATCCGAGTCGCTTCCGCTTCATCGACGTTCGCGCTGCCTCGCTGACCATCTGTGCTCGGGAGTCGCATGGCGCCAAATCCCAGCGCCGAAGCCTTCCAATCCAGTTTTCCAAACTTGCGATATTGCATGACCGGGCCCTCCGGCATCCCCGCACTCATCCTGGATGCAAAGAGAGAATTCTATACCCGGATTTCCTGCGGCGCGCGTGCGCTCGTCACATCTCCAACGATTCAGGGCCGCTCATATCCCCGCGTACCACGCGTATCCATACTCCGGACTCACTGAGCCCAGTCCCTTGCCGAACTTCTTGATGTCGTCGGTCGCCGTAATGTGGATGACAAACTTCACGCTCTTGTAGCCGAGCTGGCGCGGCACCCGAAGCCGCAGCGGGCCGCCGAACGGCACCGGCAAATCGCCATCGTTCATCCCCATTGTCAGCAGAGTATGCGGATCCATCGCCTCGGCTACATCGATGCTTTCCCACCCGTTTTTCTCCATGGCGTAGTAAACAATGTAGCGCGTCTGCGGCAGCACTCCCGCCTCGCGCAGCACTCCGCTCAACGGCGTCCCGATCCACTCCGCGATATACGACCAACCCTCTTCGCATGCAACTTCCGTAATCTGGCTGCGAACCGGCAGCGTCTTCAGATCGGCAAGCGAAAGTACCAGTGGATGCGCCACCGTTCCGTCCACTACCAGCCGCCAATCTCTGAAATCTCCAGCCTTCAACCGCTTAAACTCATCAGTCGGCGGTGCGATATCGTTCGCAAACGGATTCTTTGAGATCATGTTGCGCGGAAACTCGCGCACCGGCCTGTTCACCGTCAGCAGCCTCTGGCACGCATACGTCAGCGTCTCTCCCGGCCCGTAAACCCCACTACCATCCGGCGGGATCAGCCCGTAGCGCTTGGCCATGCGGTCCGCAACTGCCAGACCTCCAGCGCCCGCCACAGCGGCAGCGCCTCCATAGATCAGCTTGCGTCGCGAGATCTTGTTCATTGACCCTCCTCGGAACTTCGCAGGTTTCCGGTGATCATGCTTCGCACGCGTCTCCAGAATCCTGACATGGCCACCATCGCCACATGCACAATCAGGAACAGCAGCAGCAACACGGAATCTATCAAGTGAATCGTGCGTGCCGACTGGCGTCCGCCGAGCAACTCCGCCGTCCAGGGAAACGCCGCAGTGAACGCCGGAGACATCGCCAGTCCCGTCCAGATAATCAGCGGAAACAGGATAAAGATCACCACCACGTATGCCGTTCGTTGCAGCACGTTATAGGAAGTCTCTTCCGCGCTGCCCGGCGGCCTTCGTCGAAAGTACTGCGCAATCCGATCCCTGAACGCGCGCCAATGCCAATCGCGCCTCTCCGGCAAAAGATTCTTCCTGAAGTGTCCGCTCACCACTCCGTAGATCCCGTATACCAGCC